>JAAEBC010085997.1_pt1 | contig 8304 bp, 4 predicted proteins | sample 7277801 | NCBI WGS metagenome assembly JAAEBC01 (sample SAMN13877000, study PRJNA601929) | soil metagenome | isolation source: soil | host: Panicum virgatum | place: USA: Fermi National Accelerator Laboratory | collected 2010-11-19 | reverse complement strand
GTCGCGTATGACGGCAATTTGCAGCGCCGGAATATGTCGCTGTTGCATTTTTGCCTTTATAAAAGCATCGATGCTGTCAGAGATGGATAAACGTTGCCCGTGAACCGAAGAAGAAAGTAATGCGAGGAGGAGCTGTACAATATGTTTTGGTCTCATTGATTGGCCAAATTAACCGCATTTTACAATATGACCAAATTGTTAAGCCGCATTTTCTTCTGGTACTACTTATTCCTACCGTACGTCTATTGCCCCAAACGTATCAGATGTCTCAGAATGATGATTGGCAGGAAGCATGGAACAACCCGGATAAGATGGACCCTGCGAAGAAGCGCGCGCTGCTCGACAGTATCCATCGCCGCATAGGCGAGGGACATGGTGCAGGCTTTGGACATGGTGCCGAAGCAGGCATGGATCGGGGACAGGTGCCGGGCATGACTCGCCGAACCACCCGCTTACTCGTTATCGGCCTCAGCTCAGTCGCGGCGGCGCTGATCGTACTGTTCGTTCGCTTCAACGGCCCGAACGCACCCATCCCCGTGAGCAAATGGCGCGAGCTCGCCAGCAATGAGACTTCCCGGAAGATCACGCTGGAAGATAGCAGTGTCATATGGCTGGCTCCCCATTCGACGGTGCGCGTGTATCATCGTACCACAAAACTGGTAAAGGGTTTCGCCTTCTTTACTATCGCGAAAGACGACCAGCATCAATTCTCGGTTTCGATGAATCAACAGCAGGTTGTGGTACTGGGGACTGCCTTTACACTTCGCAAGCTCGATGACAAAGACATCAATCTCATGGTTAAAGAAGGAAAAGTAGCGCTCAACAACTCCGCAGGTCGCCAGGTCCTGACGGCAGGTCAGCAGATCAACACCACAGAGCCGACGGTGAAAAGCTTCGACCCTTCGGAAGCAGACTGGTGGTCACAGGAGCAGGTCAGATGGCACAACGTGACGTTGAAGGATCTGCTGTCACGGCTGGAGGACTATTATCAGCTAAAATTAACTCACGGAGCTATCGATGAAAATATGAAAGTGTCACTTACCTGGGATATGACGATATCAATGGAGAAGAATCTGACCATATTGAACGCATTGACAGGCTACAACATCCACTAAACTTTCCGTACCGGACCCTATATCATGTCGCGCAAAAAAGCGCGAGCACTATTTTATTGTCCATAACGAAACAAAACATGCTACAAGCTAAACTGACAACCGTATTTTTCTTTATCCTCCTGATGGCGGCACAGGCGCAAAACGCCACCTTGCATTTCAAACACGGCGCCTCCAATCTCGCAAAGGTCGCAGAGGATTTCGGAGCACAGTTGAAAGTACAGCTGGCCTATGCCGATGCCGAGCTGGCCGCGGTGCACGTGCCGGCGGGCAGTTATCAAGCCCCCACTGTGGGAGAATTATTAAACAGGGTATTGGCGCCGGGTGGTTTCAAAGCCACAGCCCAGGGCAACAGCTGGATCATCAAACGTTCGGAAACGCAGCCCAATCCTACGGAAAAGCCGCACATGGTTTTACAGGGCATGATCCGCGAAGACAACACGCCTGTGTCAGGAGCCACCGTCATCATCAAACAGGATGGTCAGAAGACCCTCTTCGCGGCGGCAGATGAAAAGGGCAACTTCAGCAGGACCATCGCCCTGGAAGATGGTGTGATCGACATATCAGCCGTCGGTTATCTGCCGGCAAGAAAAAAGTTCACCGCCGCCGGACAGCAACAATACCTAAGTATCCAATTGCAGAAAGACGAGGCACAGATGCAGGATGTAGTGGTGACCGCACTCGGTATCAAACGGGAAGAAAAGGCCCTGGGTTACGCCACCACCACCATCCAGGGCAAACAGCTGACCGACGCCCTCTCCGGTAACTGGACGGATGCCCTGTCGGGAAAAGTAGCGGGCCTAAGCCTGATCCGTTCGAACAGCGGTCCGGTAGGAACCAATAAGATCATCCTTCGCGGAGAGAACAACCTCACCGGTGATAATGAAGCGCTGATCGTAGTAGACGGCGTGGTCATCAACCAGGGCAGCGGCCGCCGCAGCGCTATCAGCGGTGAGACACCCTATGGCACCAGCAGTGACAATATGCCCGCGGACTATGGCAGCAATATCAACGACCTCAACCCGGAAGACATAGAGACAGTGACCGTCCTGAAAGGACCCGGCGCTGCAGCACTGTACGGACAACGCGGGGCCAACGGAGCCCTCATCATCACAACCAAGTCGGGTATGATGCGTAAGAGCGGTCTGGGGATCACGCTCGTTTCCAATGCCTCCGCCGAGAAGATCAATCGCTGGCCGGCCCTTCAATACCAATATGGGCAGGGTCTTGCCGGCGACGACCATTACTCCTATGGAGCCTCAGCGGATGGACCCAGCACCAGCGGCACCAGCTCGGCCTATGGTCCGAAATTCGATGGACAGATGTTCTACCAGTTCGATCCCGTCACGCAGGCACAGGGGAAGGAACGCACACCCTGGGTACCCTACAAGAATAAGATCAGGGAATATTTCAACACCGGTCAGACCATCACCAATACCGTCAGCGTCGACGGCGGTACAGACAAGACCACGGCCCGTTTCTCCGTCACCAATGTAGACAACAAATGGATCGTCCCCAACACGGGTTACAAACGCAACTCAGTATCCCTCTCCGTCAATTCCAAAGTCAGCGACAAGCTGCAGATCTCTACCAAGATCGACTACAACAATATGTGGAGCGATAATCTTCCGGGAGCAGGGTATGGCAACCAGTCGATAATGTATTGGTTCATCTTCTGGCAGCCCAGCGCCAATATCGACTGGTTAAAGAATTACTGGGTCAATGGTCAGAAAGACCGGCAGATAGAATTCCCATTCAGCTCTTATCCCTCGAATCCCTATGCCGTGGCTTATGAGTATATCAACAAGTCCAACCGGAACGAGCTGACGGGCAGCGTGTCTGCCACTTATACGCTCTCCAAAGAATTGAGCCTGCAGGTACGGACCTCTCTCGACTTCTCGTATGAACAACGTGCACAGGAAAGACCCTATGACGCCGGCGCGAAATATCAGAAGGGCAGCTACAGGACACAAAACATCTTTTCGGAAGAGTCCAGCGCCGACTTTATGCTGCGATACGTAAAGAAGGTCTCACATGACGTAGACTTCACCGCCACGGCCGGCGGCAGCATCCTCCGGAATAAATATAATTACGATGAGACCCGCGCCGATTCGCTGACCTATCCCGGTGTCTATTCGATGGCGAACAACGCCGGCCCGCTGGTGACCATTCCGTTGAAAAGCAACTATGGCATCAACAGCTTTTATGGCCTGCTATCGACTTCGTATAAGAACTATCTATACCTTGACCTCACCGCCCGCCAGGACTGGAACAGCGTTCTGGCCACGCCGTTGAGAACAGCCAACGCCGGTTTCTTTTATCCTTCCGCCAACCTGAGCTATAGCCTGTCGGATGCCTGGCACCTGCCCTACTGGATAAATTTTGCAAAACTACGTTTCAGCGCGTCAGGTGTGGGCAGCGGCGGTACCACTCCATACCTCACAGCATATAATTATACGACGGCAGGCAGCCTCTACAATGGCGGTCTGCAAAATCCCAACCTGCTTGCCAATCCTGATCTAAGGCCGCTCAGAACCATCACCTATGAATTGGGCACCGACATCCGGTTATTGCGCAACAGGCTGGGACTTGACGTCGCAGTATATACCGGTAATACAAAAGACCAGATCCTGAAACGCGTGGTCGACCGGGCTTCCGGTTATACACAGGTGCTGATCAATGCCGGACGGGTCAGCAACCGGGGAATAGAGGTGGCGCTGAACGGTACGCCGGTAAAGACAAAAAACTTCTCCTGGACGGCCAGTCTTGTATTCGATGCCAACACGAACCGGATCAGGCAGCTGGCGGATAGCTCCGTCGTACTCTACACCGGCCCGGTTGGCGGCGGCCAGATCGTCGCAAAGGTCGGAGGCAGCATGGGTGACCTCTATGGACAGGGTTATCTGCGGGCGCCCAATGGACAGGTAGTATATGATAACAAGACGGGTTTTGCGATGCTGGACCCCAACGTAAAATATCTTGGGAATACGGTACCCAAATGGAAGATGGGCTTTACCAATGACTTTACGTACAAACAATTCCATCTGCACCTGCTCTTTGATGCGCAATATGGCGCCGTGGCTCACTCCCTCACACACTACAAGCTCGCCGAACAGGGTAAGACACCCAATACCCTGCCCGGCAGATACAATGGCATCATCGGGAATGGCGTCACCATGGATGCCAACGGACATTATGTAAAAAATACGGTCATCGCCTCGGATGTAGACAACTATTATCGTTCGCACTTCGGCCAGGACAATGCCGAGGGCAGCACCTTCCGGACCGACTTTATAAAATTCAGGGAGGCAAGACTGGATTATACACTGACGCTGGGACTGATTAAAAAACTGCACCTGACACGCGCGACGGTGGGCGTATACGGTCGTAACCTTTATGTCTGGTCGAAATGGCCGGAATTTGATCCTGAGTTCGGGACGCTCAACGGATCGGATGTCATAAGAGGGTTTGAGATCGGACAGTTCCCGTCTACCCGTTCATTTGGTGCGAACCTGGTTGTTGGATTTTAGGCAAAGCGCGGAGACCCGCGAATCTTAATACATAAAAAATGAAACAAACGCTTTATACCATCATCGCTGTTATACTACTGTTTAGTCTGGTGCTGTCTTCCTGTACCAAGAACTTCCAGTCGATGAATACCGACCCGAACAACACGCCCAATGCCCTGCCTCAGCAGCTGCTGGCTCCGGCTCTTGTCAGCACGCTGACCTATAACATGATGCGTAACCGCAACTTCAATAACGAGCTGATGCAGGTGACCGTGAACATGAGCGATGCAGAGGGTCAGCCCTTTCGTTATGACTTCCCCAACAGTTATTCCGACTATCTTTATAACAACTGGTATTCGGAGCTGACCAATTATAAGGACCTCTATAAGATTGCGAGCAATGAAGTCACTTACAATAAGTCCTATATGGGCATCTCGCTCATCTGCCAGTCCTGGATCTATTCCATGCTGACGGATACCTATGGCAACGTGCCCTACTTTCACTCCAACGAGGCAAAGGACTCGAGCAACTACCAACCGACCTTCGATGCGCAGAAGGACATCTATCTGGATATCTTCAAACAGCTGGAGGCGGCTAACAGCCTCCTGTCGGCCAATACGGCGATAGTCGGGGCGAGTGACCCGGTATACAACGGCAATGTAGGCCGCTGGCGCAAGTTTGGCAACTCCCTCTACCTGCGTCTGCTGTTGCGTCTTTCGGGCAAGGCGGAGGTGGCAGATACCTGTATCAAAAAATTCCAGGCCATCGTGGGCGATGCGGTCACCTATCCGCTGATAGACAGCAATAGCGAGTCGGCTATCCTGAGATGGACGGGTGTCGCCCCCTATACCTCTCCCTATCTTGCCGTTCGGGAACAGGACTTCCGGACGCCCGCCATCGCCAGCTTTTTTATCGATCATCTCGTGGCATGGAATGATCCGCGGATCGACATCCCGACGTATGGCGTCGGAGGTTATAACCGTTGGGATATCGCTCCCTATTCGGGGCAATATCTCGGTGTCGCCAGCGGGTATGCGCCGGGTACCAACCCAACAAAGAAATCTTATTTCTATTCGACCAGCACCCCGTCCACTCTGATGACCGAACCGCTGACAGGAATGATGCTCAACTACGAAGAGGTACAGCTGATGATGGCGGAAGCTGCGGTAAAAGGCTGGGTCGGTGGTTCGGCCGAAGCCTATTACGACAGTGCGGTCTCTGCCGGTATCAAACTATGGCTGCCCAATGACACCGTCCCTGTAACGACCTATATCGCGAATGCCGACATCCAGTGGGATAATGCCGCTTCACTTGATGACAAGATGGAGAAGATCCATCTGCAAAAATATTATGCGTTGTTCCTGGAAGACCTCGAACAATGGTTTGAATACAGGCGTACCGGGCACCCGATCTTACCAAAGGGACCGGGTCTGCGAAACAATGGCGTTATGCCGGCAAGGCTGGCCTACCCGGTCTATGTCCAGTCAACAAATCCTACAAACTATAAGATCGCCGTTGCGGCTCAGGGTCCTGATCTTATCTCCACACAAGTATGGTGGCAAAAACCATAAAATCAACGACAATGAAAAAGCTACTGATATATACTCTCCTTCTGACATTTGTGCTGAGCTGCAAAAAGGATAACTATCCGGGTTCGGCATTAAGCCCTTATGTAGCCATCTTCGATGTGCGCGCTCTCTATAAAGGCAGTGATGTCACCTTGTCCACGGCAAACCTGGGAGGCGCCAGCCAGATCACCGGCGTAGTGGTGTCGGATCATTCGGGAGGCAACCTGCCCGCGGGTCTGCTGGTCCTGCAGGATGGACGACGTCTTGGGGAGCTTCGCGGTATTTCGGTGCCGCTTGGAGATGACGCCGCTAAATATGTTCCCGGCGATTCTGTGACCATCAAGGTCGATGGAGCGGTGCTCAAACGCGTGAACGGCATTCTCGAGATCACGAATGTCCCTGCGTCTGCCGTGACAAAAGTCTCTTCGGGTAATACTATCCCTCTCAACCGGGTACCCACCAATGTTATCCTGGCGGATCCGGGCGACTATGAAAGCACGCTGGCGGTGGTGGTGAAGGGCAGCTTCGATCCGCTGCCGCAGCCTACGGACGTGCTCAGCGGGGATAAGGTCCTGAATGACGGTTTTGGCGATCTGACTTTGCATACGGAGGCTACGGCGGCCTTTTCCAATACGACGGCTCCTGTCAGCGCCAATTACTATGGGATCGTATTCAATACGACCGACGGGAAAGGGCAGCTGGTACCGACCTTTCGCGTGCGGACCGCAGCGGACGTGGTGGTGCTGAGCTCGACTATTACCATTGCATCGGCCATCATCACCGGGTTTATGAGCGATGTAAAAGGCGCGGATCAACCCTATGAATATGTGCAGCTGATGGCTACGAAGGACATCGACTTCTCTGTCACTCCCTATTCCGTCGTCATCATCAACAACGCCAATGCGTCTACTCCTGCGGGTTATCCTTCAAAGGGATGGGCAACGGGGGATATGCGGACCTTCAAGCTGAATCTCTCTTCGGGTACGGCGGCAAAGGGGACTTTCTTTTATGTAGGCGGCAGCGGCAAGATGATCAATGGAGCGAGCTCGACCAGTATGGCCAGCTCCAACTGGATAAGAACTTTCGATTACTCGAAGCAGGGTGGGGATGGCTTTGGACGGGCTACGACCGGGCTGATGGCCAATAGCGGGAATGCGTTTGGTATGGCGGTGTTTGCGGATTCCGCCGTGAATGTCAACTCCGTCCCGGTGGACTGTATCTTTATCTCGACCGGTGGCAGCCTCTTTACGGCGGGACCTCCTGCACAGGGTTATCGTATCACCAATACCGACTTTTACGATGTCGTCAACTCTATTACTCTGGAAAACCAGCCCTTCTATAGAGAGGGATCGAATACCCTCTCTTTTGTCTACAATGCGACAGACCAGGGTTTCTTTAATATGCTGGGCGGCGTCTATAGCCCCGGTTTAGGGAAATGGGTAAAGGCAAGGGCGCAGAATAATATAACACTATCTAAAACCTCTCCTGTTTCGACTATCGAAACGACCGGAGCAACGACTTTACAATGATTAACAGAAGAAGTTTTTTAAGGAATTTAGGTTTTACAGGATCATTATTGGCAATGCCGGCGGTGTTGGTTAAGGCCGGGACGCAGGGGCACGATGCGGCAGCCGGGGTAACCGAAAGAGTTTTGCGCGGAAGGGTGCTCGACCACGGTCATGATTATGAAAGGGGCCTCAGCGGCGTTGCAGTGACAGACGGGTATACCGTAGTCAGAACAGATAAGGATGGAAAATATGAACTCAGCGCCAATCCGTCGGCGGAGTTGGTATACATCAGCGTGCCGGCGGGTTATCATATCCCCGAGCGTCGCTGGATCGCCGACTTTTACAGGCCGCTGGCCCACTCGCTTGAGAACGACTTTAAGCTGGAGAAATTGACGGTCGACGATCGCAAACACAATTTCGTAGTCTGGGCCGATACACAAATGATCTCGAAGAAGGATGTTGAGCTATTGATGAGCCAGTCCGTTCCCGACCTGCAGGATCTGCTGCGCTCTTATCCCAAAGGCACGCTCTGGCATGGCATCGGCTGCGGCGACCTGGTATGGGATCACTTCGAACTCTTTGGCGATTATAAAGAGGCGGTGGACCT
>JAAEBC010082076.1_pt1 | contig 8333 bp, 9 predicted proteins | sample 7277801 | NCBI WGS metagenome assembly JAAEBC01 (sample SAMN13877000, study PRJNA601929) | soil metagenome | isolation source: soil | host: Panicum virgatum | place: USA: Fermi National Accelerator Laboratory | collected 2010-11-19 | reverse complement strand
GGCCAAGGGGCCCAGGCGCTGCATCACCACGTGCAGTTGCGCGAGGGTCAACGGGCAGACGTCGGGGCAGTGCGTGTAGCCGAAATACAGCAGCACCACCTTGCCACGATAGTCCTGCCCAGAGACTTTCTTGCCGTGGTCGTCGACCAGCTGAAAGTCGAGGTCCGGCATATGGCCGGTGACATTGGTGAGTCGCCATTGGATGTTGTCGTCGCGATGACAGCCGGCCAGCAGCCACGTACCGAACGCCAGCATCAGCAGCATCAGCCACCGGCGGGTGCGACAACGCTTCGTGCGAGAATCGATAGGAATCATCCGGGCAGCATACGACACTGGCCGCCCGCCCGGATGGCGGCGAACCGAGGAGCTATGCGCATGCGACAACCTGCCTATGCGACAGGCGTGCTGGTCGGCCTGGCCGGCGCCAGCGCCGTGATCCTGGGCGCATTTGGTGCCCATGCGCTGCGCGACGTGCTGGACGCCCGCGGCAGCGAGTTGTGGCATACGGCGGTGAGCTACCACTTCTGGCACGCGCTCGCGCTTGCCTTGGCCGTGATGACAGGGTCTGGACGTGCACGGCGCGTCGCCATCGCCGCGTTTGCCGTTGGCATCGTGGTATTCAGCGGCAGCCTTTACGCCCTGGCGCTGGGCGCACCGCGCTGGTTCGGCGCGATCACGCCGCTGGGCGGCGTGGCCTTTATCGTGGGCTGGATCGCGCTCGGCGTCGCGCTGGCGGCTCGAGCCAGTCGCGACGTTTCCTGAGCAAGGTCAGGCGCGGTCCACTCGCGCCGCGTAACAGCCATAACGTGCATTGTGTACATGCAGGTAGGCGATCTTGCGGTTGTCGAACAGGCGATCGATCAGCGACTCCAGTTCGGTCCCCGGCGTCACGTCCGCATCGAGCAGCATGCCCTGGTCGTCGAAACCGCGCACGGAGAGCAGACGGCGACGCAGTTGCTCCGGTACTTCATCAGTGCGGTCGTATTGTTCTTCGCCTTCGCGCACGAAGATGGCGTACGTGGATCGATAGGGCGAATTCGCCGGTTGATGCTCAAAGTTCACCAGGATCAGCGTCTGCCCCCGCCTGGCATCCGTCAGGCTGATGCGGCACGGAAAACCGCTGTCACTGTCGGCCACCATGCGAACGGCACGGCGCTCCGCCAGCGCGTCGTCGGAAAGAGAGAACAGCTCGTTGAACGGTTCGGCGGGCAGGCCGCAAAGACGGAAATGCATGACGGGGCTCCTGGGCTTTGACGGTTCCCAGCGTCGCGCGATCAGGTCTTTCCGGCCATCCGATTCTTGCGCCCGTCGGCTCAGTCGACGCGAAATACCTGCACGCCCTCGCACTCGGGGCAGCGGTAGCTTTGCAGTTCGATGCGTTGTTCTTGCGACCATCGCTGCGCTTCGGCGGGCAGCGGATCGTAGCGTTCCATCTCCACGCTTTCGCCGGTGCTGGAGCAGGTATCGCACAGCACGGGGCCGTCGGGCAGCAGGCGATAGGTTTGGCTCTCGGCCATGGCGGTTCTCCGGACGTCACTGAAGCGTCGAAGCTAGCGCCGGTGTCGTGCAGGCTGCGTCGAAGCCGGATAAACGTCGGGCGCGATCGCGCCTCAATCGGTATCGTCGTCTTGCACGGGTTCGGCCGCCTCGCGCTTGAGGCGGCCCTGTTTGCGCAAGGCCTCGCGCAAGACGAACTCGATCTGCGCATTGACGCTGCGCAGATCGTCATCGGCCCAGCGCTGCATGGCTTCCAGCACCGCGGCGCTTATGCGTAAGGGATAGGCTTTTTTCTCAACCGCCATAGAGCGTGCCGGCATTCACCACCGGTTGCGTGGACCGGTCGCCGCACAGCACCACCAGCAGGTTGCTGACCATGGCGGCCTTGCGCTCTTCGTCCAGCTCCACCACGCCCTGTGATTTGAGCTTGTCCAGCGCCATGGCCACCATGCCGACGGCGCCTTCCACGATGCGTTCGCGCGCGGCCACGATGGCGTTGGCCTGCTGGCGTTGCAGCATGGCCTGGGCGATTTCCTGGGCGTAGGCGAGGTGGCTGATGCGCGCCTCGATCACGTGTACGCCGGCTTTTTCCAGGCGCGCCTGGATTTCATCGCGCAGGTGATTGTTGATCACTTCGCCGTGGCTGCGCAGCGAGGGCTTGCCATCGTCATGCGCGTCGTAGGGGTAGTTCTGGGCCATCTGGCGCAGGGCCGATTCGCTCTGGATGGTCACGAAGTTCTCGTAGTCGTCCACGCAGAACACGGCTTCGGCCGTATCGATCACTTCCCACACCACCACGGCGGCGATTTCGATGGGGTTGCCGTCGCTGTCGTTGACCTTGAGCTTGCTGCTCTCGAAGTTGCGCACGCGCAGCGAGACGCGGCGGCGGCTGCAGAACGGGTTGGTCCAGCGCAGGCCTTCCTCGCGCACGGTGCCGTGGTACTTGCCGAACAGCTGCAGGACCTGGCCTTCGTTCGGGGCCACCTGGAAGAAGCCCTTGGCCATGAAGCCGGCGAGCAGGTGGATGGCGATGCCCAGGCCGATCGCCACGACGACCGGTGCCTCGTGCACCAGTCCGTAGCCTTCCAGCGCCAGGCCAACGGCGCCGAGGAGTAGCACGAAGAAGACCGTGGGGATGCCGGCGGTCGAAAAGCCTTGCTGTTCGTTCATGGGGGTTCCTCCCTGGTTGCGGCAATTAGATATCAAAGTGATATCTAATTCAAGGAGGGGCTTAGTCTCGGGTGGCGACCGTGCCGCCCATGGTGGCCGCGGTCTGCTCCGGTGCGGTGCCGATCTGGGCAATCCGCATCTGTCCGAACAGGTTGGCAAGATTGAAGAAGTGCCAGGGATCGCCGTCGCCGCTGTCCAGCGCGATATGCGTGCTGTCGAAATGCCCCAGGGCGGCGTCAAAGCTCTGCCAGCGTCCATGCACCCAGGCCTGCACCCAGGCGTGCGGCACGAACACGCGCGAGCTGTCGGCGTAGTGCTCGGCATAGACCATGCCGGTCACCACGCGGGCAGGGATATGCTGCGCCCGCGCCAGCGCCGCCAGCAGCACCGCGTGTTCCTTGCAGTCGCCCGCACGCTCCCGCACGACTTCCATGGCCGAGGCGTAGCCGATATCACGGCTATGGGGCGGGATATAGGCGCTGACGAAATCGCGCAGCTGGATCATTTTCTGAAGATCGTCTTCGGCGCCGATCACCGCCTGCGCCGCCAGCTTGCGAATCGGCGGTGCATCGGACTGGACCCAGGCATTGGGCTGGGTGTCTTCCGGCACCGGCGCCGGCTGGCCACCCGCGACGGGGTTGCCCACATCCACCAGCCAGTTGCCATGACCCAGCGGGGTGACACGTTGCTCATCCGTGCTGATCACGGGCTGGGCATCGCCGTCCGTGACGTGGATGACATAGCGCAGAAAACCCGCGCGCATGGACGATGAGAGCCCTTGCGGCGAATCCACCATCGAGGCGCGCAGCATGTCCAGGTCCTGCACGGGCGCCAGCGCACAGGCCTGGCTGCAGGCGAGCATATCCAACGGATGGCCGAGCACTTCCAGCGAAGTCTTGCGAGTCTCGCCGCGTGCATTGACCCACAGGTCCATGCGTTGAACGCCTCGGGGCGTCTGCAACATTTCGCGCTGGTGGTTCAGCACCTCGGCGCCTTCCGGCAGCGACACGCGTTCGTTGCCCAGTACCTCGATGTCCACGCTGGCCACGTCCTGGCTCGCCGGATCGAACAGGTTCAGCGCGTAGTGCCCGGGTTGGCTGGCCGCTGCGGCCATGGCCTGCCGCTGTCCGTCGCTCAGCAGGGCACCCGTGGGCCAGGCCAGCGTCGACTGGCTGTCCATGCCCCCCACGGTGGTGGTGATCGCGTAGTGGCCATCGGCCCGGCGCTGGCCATCGACGATGCTGTCCGAGCTGGACAGCGTGCTGCGCGAGTAAAAGCCCAGCGGCTGGCTGTCCAGCGTCTCCACGCTGCGGGTCAGCACCGCCATTGGCACGGTCCGGCCGGCGCGATTGATCTCGATCTGCAGATCCTGCGTGGTGGTGACGACCTTGCCGTCGTTGACGCGATCGATCCGCAGATGGCCGATGCGACGGCCAGCCAGCATGACCGTCATCCACGTCGTAGTGCTGGTGGGCCCGCTCTCCATCGCCCCGGCGATGGCGACAGGGGGAGAGCTCAACGCGAATGCCATCCATAGCGCGGCAAGCCAGTAGCGCATAGGTCGCTCCGTGGGGACGGTGCAACTACAGTCAATGCCGGTCCGTGTGTTTCGTCAATGGAATTTGCGTGATGACGAAGCAGTCGCGCGCGGTCGCCCAGGCCGCCGTCTACAATGGCGCTTTGCCACCTCCGCGGAGACACCGATGAAGCCCTTTGGCACGCCTTATTCCGATCATGCGTTGCGCGTGTTGCTGCTGGGATCGGGCGAACTGGGCAAGGAAGTGGCGATCGAATTGCAGCGCTACGCGGTCGAGGTGATCGCCGTGGATCGCTATGCCCACGCGCCGGCCATGCAGGTGGCCCATCGCAGCCACGTCATCGACATGCTGGACGGCGTCGCCCTGCGCGCGCTGATCGAAAAGGAAAAGCCCGATCTCGTGGTGCCGGAGATCGAAGCCATCCACACGCCCACGCTGATCGAGCTGGAAAAAGAAGGCCTGCGCGTGATTCCCACCGCGCGCGCCGCCTGGCTCACCATGGATCGCGAAGGCATCCGGCGCCTGGCCGCCGAGGAACTCAAGCTGCCGACCTCGCGCTACCGCTTTTGTGACACCGAGGCGGAGTACCAGGATGCGATCGCCAGCATCGGCCTGCCGTTTGTGATCAAGCCGGTGATGAGCTCCTCCGGCAAGGGCCAGAGCGTGGTGCGCCAGGCCAGCGAGCTGCAGCACGCCTGGGATTACGCGCAATCCGGCGGTCGCGCCGGCAAGGGGCGCGTGATCGTCGAGGGCTTCGTCGACTTCGATTACGAAATCACTTTGCTCACCGTGCGTCACAAGGACGGGGTGAGCTTCTGCGCACCCATCGGCCATCGCCAGGAAGACGGCGACTACCGCGAATCCTGGCAGCCGCAGGCGATGAGCGCCGCCGCGCTTGAAGAGGCGCAGCGACAGGCGGCCGCGATCACCGGCGCGCTGGGCGGCTGGGGCGTGTTCGGCGTGGAGTTTTTCGTGAAGGGCGACAGCGTCATTTTCTCGGAGGTGAGCCCGCGCCCGCACGACACCGGCCTGGTGACGCTGATATCGCAAGACCTTTCGGAGTTTGCACTGCATGCGCGCGCCATCCTCGGGCTGCCGATTCCGGCGATCCGCCAGCTGGGTCCGTCGGCGTCGTGCGCGGTGCTGGTGGAAGGCGAGGGCGAGGCGCCGCAGTACCACGGCTTGGCCGACGCCTTGCAGGAACCCGACACGCAGCTGCGCATCTTCGGCAAGCCGGCGGTGAAAGGCCGTCGCCGCATGGCGGTGACGCTGGCGCGCGACGAGGATGTGGAGGCGGCGAAGGCCAAGGCGATCCGCGCCGCCAAGGGCATACGCGTCAGCTTCTAGGGCGCTCGTGCATGGCGTGAAAGGAATACGCTTGTATCGTTGATCGAGTGGCGGCTGCCTGGGGAATTGTCCCCAGCCCCGCATGGATCCGCAAGACACCGAACCCAGGGAGACATTGATGCAACCGACAGGCTTCGCCCATTGGCTGGTGGTGATGGTGGAAACCTTCGCCGCACTGTTTCTCGTGCTGCTGGCGCTGCTGGTCGTGGTCATCGCCGTGGTCTGGCTGGTCGATCGCAACCAGACCAGCAACTCGGTGCTGCGCAACTTCCCGGTGATCGGCCACTTCCGGTACTGGTTCCTGCATCTGGGCGAATTCTTCCGCCAGTACCTGTATTCCAGCGATCGCGAAGAAATGCCGTTCAACCGCGCGCAGCGCACCTGGGTGTACCGCGCGGCCAAGAACGTGGACAACACCAACAGCTTCGGCTCCACCCGCGACCTGCGTGGCGAGGGCGTGCCGTTTTTCGTCAATGCGCCGTTTCCCGCGCTCGGCGAAAAACATGTCGATCCACTGCCGGTGACGCTGGGTCCGTATTCGCGCGAACCGTATTCGCATGCATCGTTCTTCAACATCTCGGCGATGAGTTTTGGTGCCTTGTCCGCGCCGGCGGTGCGTGCGCTCTCGCGCGGCGCAAAAAAGGCCGGCATCTGGATGGACACGGGCGAGGGCGGTCTGGCGCCGTACCACCTGGAAGGCGGCTGCGACATCATCTTCGAGATCGGCACGGCCAAGTACGGCGTGCGCACGCCGGACGGCAAACTCGACGACAAGAAGCTGTTGGATATCTGCGCGCATCCGCAGGTGAAGATGGTCAGCATCAAGCTTGGCCAGGGCGCCAAGCCTGGCATGGGCGGCTTGTTGCCGGCGGCCAAGGTGACGCCGGAAATCGCCGCGATTCGTGGCATTCCGGTGGGTCAGGATTCGCAAAGCCCCAATCGCCATCTCGACATCGGCAACGTGCAGGAGCTGATGGACGCGATCCATCACATCCGCGAACTCACCGGCAAGCCGGTGGGCTTCAAGGCGGTGTTTGGCGGCGTGGAATGGATTGCGGATCTCTGCGATGAAATCGGCAAGCGCGGCATCGAAAGCGCGCCGGATTTCATCATTGTCGATGGCTCCGAAGGCGGCACCGGCGCTGCACCGCAAACGCTGATGGAAGGCGTGGGCTTGCCGCTGCACGAAGCCCTGCCGGCGCTGGTGGACCTGCTGGTGGTGCGAGGCGTGCGCGAACGCATCAAGGTGATCTGTTCGGGCAAATGCATCACCGCGTACGACGTGGCGTGGGCGCTGTCGATGGGTGCGGACTTCGTCAATTCGGCGCGTGGTTTCATGCTCTCGCTGGGCTGCATCCAGTCGCTGCAGTGCAATCGCAATACCTGCCCCACGGGTGTGACCACGCAGAATCCAAAGTTGCAGCGTGGCTTGGTGGTTGCCGACAAGAGCGAGCGCGTGGCGAATTACGCCACCAACCTGATGCACGAGGTCGGCCTGATTGCGCACAGCTGCGGTGTGGACGAGCCGCGGCAGCTCAATCGCACGCATTGCCGCGTCGTGGGTGACGATGGCATCTCCGTGCCGTTGGTGAAGTTGTATCCGTATCCGGTGGGGCGGCGTGGGCCGGCACGGGCCTAAGCGCGACTGACTTCACCTGTGGGAGCGCACCCTGTGCGCGACGGCCACGCTGCGGTGCATCGCTCCGTAGGGTTGTCGCGCACAGGGTGCGCTCCCACAGAGTTTGAGAGAGGCAACGCCAGCCTCAGCCTTCCGCCATCTCCGTCCAGCCGTCGCTGGTGCGTATCTGCATCGGGCGGAATTTGCGCTTGTAGTCCATCTTCGGATGGCCGGCGATCCAGAAGCCGAGATAAATCCACGGCAGGCCGCGTCGCTTGGCCAGTGCGACCTGCTGCAGGATCGCGAAGGTGCCCAGGCCGCGCGCCGTTTCTTCCGGTTCGTAGAACGTGTAGACGGCTGAAAGCCCTTGCTGGCACACGTCCGTCACGGCCACGCCTAGCAGGCGCGAGCCCTGGCGGAACTCCAGGAACATGGTCGGGCTCCACGGCGCGGTAAGGAAGCGGCGGAAATCGCTGGCGTCCGCTTCGTCCATGCCGCCGCCGGGATGGCGCTGGCGCAGGTAGCGCTCGTACAACGCGTGGCGCTCGGCGTTGTAGCCGGCCATCGATTCGATGACCTGCAGATCCTCGTTGCGCTTGAGGCAGCGCCGCTGGCTGCGGTCCGGCGTGAAGCGCTCCACGTCGATGCGGCAGGGCGTGCAGGCGCGGCAGCTGGTGCAGTACGGGTAGTAGAGGTGGCCGCCCGCGCGACGGAAGCCGCGCTCCAGCGCCGGACCATAGAGCTGGTCCAGCTGCGGCGCGGCCGGATCGATCACCAGGTTCTGTGCCGTGCGCTCGGCAAAGTAGCCGCAGGCGTGCGGCAGGGTTTGGAAGAGGCGGACACGGTCAGAGCGCATGGCCTGATTCTATGTCCGGTCCACGTCACTGTGTCAGTAGGGGAAATCTGATATGGCGATTGGCTGAGCCAGACCGGGGTCAGATGACACCCATGTAACGCAGCATCAGGACCACAAAGGCGCCGGCCACGGCCAACATGACAATGCGGCGGACCCGGTTGGCCATGCCCTGGCGCTTCATGTCCGGCGTGGCATTGCGGGCCAGCGCCAGCTCTTCGCCGTGGCGGACCACCGGCTCGATGCCCAGCTCCTTCAGCAGGGCACGGGCGCGGGTGTAGTCGTCCGCCCGGGTCACCCAGACCTGGGC
>JAAEBC010019245.1_pt1 | contig 8396 bp, 13 predicted proteins | sample 7277801 | NCBI WGS metagenome assembly JAAEBC01 (sample SAMN13877000, study PRJNA601929) | soil metagenome | isolation source: soil | host: Panicum virgatum | place: USA: Fermi National Accelerator Laboratory | collected 2010-11-19 | reverse complement strand
GAACCGGGGGCTGCTGGATGAGCTTGAAATCAAAGGGCTCCGCGCCGAAGGCTTCGATCTAACGGACTTTGTGAACTGGATTGACCCCACTGATGCGTCTGCGGTGGAAGACGCTGTGGCGACGCTCAGGGAACATCATCTAGGCCAAGTTCTATACATCGAACGCGTCTAATCTTAATGTCCGCTTTCGACCCGAAGCGGACCTCACGAGAAGCAATAACCGACTCATCTTTGAGTCACTCACAATTTCAAATGAGGCCGGTCTAAGTGAGAAAGAGCTTCCCAATCGCCCTTGCGCTGGTCGCTACGCTGGGGCTGTCGGTCTGTAGTAATGCGGTAGCCTCGTGCGATCTACCGACCCAGAGTGAACATTCAACACGCCTTGTAGAGCTGAGATCGCTGAAGGTCACCAACGCGACTGAAGATGCAACGAGTGCGTATGCGAGAGGCGATGCTCGACTGCTGGGGGTCTATGGGTACTCCGTAGAGGTTCCGGGATACGGCGGCAATCCGTATACGCACAAGAGCAAAATCAGGATGTTAGATGGCACCGGCGATGTGTTCTGCACTCAGGAAGAGGCAGGTCTGAATCGCAACGCGAAGGCCTATGCCAGGAAGTACAACGAAGCCATGCTGCTAAAGCTTAAACAAGCTGGCGTTGATTTCGATCCTGCACCAGACCAACATCCGTAGCGTCTGCTTTCGACCCAGAGCAGACATCCCATAATCGGCAATGAAGGGTTCTCCAATGACACGCTCCGCCAAGGTGCTTTGGCTTGTTCTGCTGGTGAATGCCTCAATGCTCGTCGGTGTTATGACGTATGGTCTTGGACGCGTTCCGTTTCTCAGTTACGGCGAGGTGCTTAGATGGTTTGGGTTGGGGGCGCTTTTGGCGGCTGTGGGTTTAGCGCTTGCTCGCCTGTGTGCGACGGATGTCAGGGGCGAAATGTCCAGCCTGGAAGACGCCTCTCCGAGAGTTGTTCGACTAATCCTCGGGGTTGTCGGGTCTGGGGTAATGGCAACTGGAGCGCTTGTGATGGGGGTTATCTCGACCGTCTCGCTGCTAGGAAGGTAATGTCCGCTTCCGACCCAGAGCAGACGTTAGGAAAAATGAACCTTTCGGGGGATAAGTGACAGATCGCGGCAACAAGAACCCCGATGAAATGGGCCCGTGGCCTCGCTTTGCTCTGAGCGTGGTGATCGTCGCGATCGCAACGTTGGTGCTCTTCCAGCCGACACTCGCTGTGCCGCTGTGGCTACGCAGCACGCTTTGTGTACTTGTTAGCGCAGTTACGTCCACATGGGTGATTTGGCGGCACGACTGGGGGCGTTCGTCTCAGGGTGCCGAAAGCGGCCCGGGTGTATGGGGCGCACTGGGGGCTTTCCTTGCGTTGATGACCGTAACCTTCGTGACGTCTGTCGTTACGGTGGCTTTGTTCTACTACATATAGAGAACGATGGATTTTTGCCACAATCTCTAAGCGTCCGCTTTCGACCCGTAGCAGACGTTAGGAGGGAGCCGGGCGCACGATGAAGTCGGGGCGATGACGTTCGGGACGAATGGGAGGAGCAATGGACATAGTTTCCGCGTATGTGTATTTCGCTCGACCTGGTGAAGATCCAGTAGTGAAGATCGGTATCACTATGGAGTTGGACCAACGCCTCGCCGGCATACAAACTCATCACTACCGCGATATTCATCTAATCGGTGTAATCGATATGCGGGAGGTGCACGGGGACTTCTGCGGCACACGCGTTGACTATTTGGATCTGGCACGTCAGCGGGGACGTCAAATTCACTTGCAGTTCCAGGACTGCCGTCTAAGAGGCGAGTGGTTTCATCTGACACCGCAATTGAGCGAGTTCATCCAGGCGAACTGCCACCAGCCCCGATACCAGTCGATGTAGAGTTGGGCAGGCCTACGAGGTCGTCTGGGCCGCTATAGAAATTGGGGACCATCCGTACGGATGGTTTACCCCCCCCCCGGGGGGCACGGGGTCCTTCCGGTGAAAAGGATGCCTCGTGGGCATTGCGCGCCGCGTTTAGTCGCCAGCTACGGGTCTGAAAAAAGGTGCGCACCTGGGTGCGCACCCTCGTGGTTGATTGTTTCCCATCCTGAACAATGGACTCGACTGGCGTGTTCGCGTCGGCGTCCCGCATTGAAAGAAATAGCGGCAATCAGAGCGAATACATTCCCAAGATCAGTGGTTTATGCATCGGTGGATGCTCCAGTTGCAGCAGGTGCGTCTCGTGTCCGTGCCTCCATGGTTGGCACCGGATCTCGCCCAATTTGGGTGCGCACCGGGTGTGTACGAGGTGCGCACTTAGTACGTACAGGTGCGCACCTGTACGCACTTTTGTACGCACCGAAGCGTTTCACCTCACCAGGGCTCTGAGAGCAGGTAGGCAAGCCTGCGTCGATTTAGCGTATGAGTACAGGTCCTCTCATTGGCTTTACAGCTATGAGTCGCTGCCTCGCGCGTTCCTGTATTGCCACCCCATGAAGTCTGAGCTCTTTGAGCGATCTCTTGCACCCCTCGAGGATGGCGCGGACCATGGGGGCACCAAAGAGGATGGGGATTTCACGCATGGATCTGAGTCCCGTATGCGAGGCGGCTAAGCCATTGGTTCATTCGGCTCCAGGGCTCCGATGGTGGCTTGGACTCAATGCGTCGGAGCAGGGAGCCTGGGCATCGGGAATTGGCGCGTTCGCCGCGGCGGCGGCCGCGGTTTATGTGGCGGTTTGGCAATACGTCGTCACCCGGCGCGACAGGAGCGCTGACAAACACCGTCGAGCGAAGCTGATGGCCATCGATATGGTCGAGATAGTCACTCGACTGAAGGCGGATATAAATGCCGCTCGGCGCATGCTTCCTGACATTGAAATCATGTTGCGTAAGCAGAAGGTGGAGAGATCCACCGTCGAATTCATCCATCTGGATGCAGCAGACGCTCTTCCACGAGGCATCGCTCTCGACTCGCTTCCCGACGATGTATCTGAATCCATGGCGCAACTGTCGGCCATGGCCTTCGCCTACAACGCCGTCGTGCGAGGCACCTACGGATTGGAAGGAGACATAAGCACCCAAATGGCTGACAACCTTCGAGAGACGTTCAATTTGGGCTCCTTCCTCGACGGGCTCCAGGAATCGCTCGCGCAGACGGCGGCGATCTTGGCCAGGTATGCGCCGAACATACTCAACGTAGACTTTCGGAGCCGAGGCGAGAGCTGAAACCGCACGGCCGAGCTGACGCTGCGGAGGCGTTACCATCTCGCCATTCGTCAATATGGGGAGTTCACACATGGATCAGCTGTCCGCCAAGGTTGGGGCTGTCTTCGCCAAATACGGGGAATTCAATGAAGCATTTCAGCGCGAGTCGGATCGAGGCTGCGCTGTGCTCGTTATGTGCGCGGTCGAGGAAGCGCTGCGGGAGGTACTGAGACATCGCATTGGCGAGGCGGGCAAAGGAATGATGGGTCAGTTGGCGCCCCCGGGAGCCTGGGAGCGACTCATCAAATCCCTGCGGCTTGTCGGCGTTATGTCGGACATGGAGGCCCATGATCTTGATCTCCTCCGACAAGCCCGAAATCTCTTCGCTCACGGAGCTACAGCCGATCTGACATTCGAGCACGGCGACGTCCGCGCCTATATCGACAGGTTGAAAATGCACAAGGCTATGTGGATTTCCAATGCATCGCCGCGTGATGCGTTCACAATGTCGGCGAACGCAATCATGGCCATTGTGGTTTCGCGAGGACTTCAGGCCGACCCAATGGTGGTTTGCCCTGACATTGCGTTCGGTCAGCCCGTAGGCGGTCCTATCGATTTCGGTTGACTGGACCGTCGCGCGGGTTTGCCAAGGTCGAAAGTTCTCAGCCATTTTCCACTGCCCCGTGTTGAGCGCGGACCCACGATTTGTTTTCAGCTCGCCAGGCGGCCCAACTGCGATGGGTGAGCTTGTTCTCCACCCATTCATGCGTGTCAGGCGTTGGTTCGAATGGCTGGCGCCCCGAGTAGCAGCGCGAACACAGCTGGCGGCCATCACGGCGTTCGCCGGCGAAGCGCAGGTGTTCGGAGCAGAAGAACAGGCCGCATCCGTGCTCACCGCCGTGCACATCACCGCCGCACACATACGACAGGCCGCGATCGATGCTGGCGCCACAACCAGGGTGTTGGCATATGGCGGACACGCCATAAGCTGAGGTCAGACGGTGAGATGCCTCTGAAGTGGGTCGGCGGCATGAGCGCAATAGCGATTGAGTGGGAGCAGGTCGCGCTGCAAAGTGAACCCTTGGACCTATGAAGCGACGTTCGAAGCAAACGGGTGGCAGCTGCCCTAGATTGGATGCTCGTTCACGAGTAAGCCCAACAGTCGTAGCGCCGCCACGGACCAGCAGATGGGTGTCCGGATAACAACAACCCGCTGCAGTGAGGGTTGCTAAGCAACTTGCTCCGAGGCAGTGACTTCATGGAGCCCCGGCCTTCTAGGCTGGGCTCGTCATTTTCTGCCGCGTCACCGTCTTGCGCTCTTCAAGGATGGCGCGGACCATGGAACTGGAAAACAGGATCGGGCGCTCAGCCATGACGGACTCCATCTCCCGTGAGTTTCAGATCGGCAGGTATTCCGTGACCGTCACTGCCGCGCATGTGGATATGCCGAATGCGGGTGGCTGGATCGGCACCTGGCAGATCGACAGGCTGCCGCTCGAGGGTGGGGACTACCCGATGCGCTATGGCGACACAGACATTGTCGAGTCGGAAGACATAGCCATTGGCATGGCAGGGGCGATTGCCAGCGTGGTGGCGCGATCGCTGTAGGTTGCGTCCCAGGGGCGCCCGCATGACCATGGGGCCAATAATCAGGATGGGGATATCACGCATGGCGAGCTCCGATTGGGCGGCATGGACGCAAGCGGCTGTAGCGGCTCTCACGATTGTTACAACAGCGTATCTGTCCCGACGCGATGCTGGCGATAGGCGAGCGGAGGCCATAGCTCGCGCGAGGTCTGCTGCCATTGTGGTGTTTCCGGCAATGGTGGATGAATTGGCATCGCTCTCGTGGGCTGTTCATCAGCTTGAAGCGGGATGCAACGTCGGGGAAATCGGTCGAGACGGTCCCGGTGAGGATGACGCTATAGCGCTGTGGCACACGAAGACTATGACTCCTGCGCTCGAGAGCGCCCGCCCCTTCATCCATGAGCTTCGAGGCGAAGCCGAACCCGTTCAGCGCGCCTACTTGGCCCTGGAGATACTGAAAAGCACGTATCACGACTTTTGCGAGAGCGCGAACGATGGTGGTCCCGCATGGATGTGGGATTGGTCGGATGAAAGCGAAGCTGAGATTGTTGCTAAAACGCGGACAGCGCTTTCCCGTTGCAAAGAGGCAGTTGACGCGCTGGGGCGCTCCCTTGGACCTAGCCAGGAAGGCTCGTGGTTACCTCTGCGCATGGGGCGATAGCGCTTTGTCAAATTTTGGACCCACTTTCTGAGCCGGGGTGAAGATATCATCGAGCTTCAACGCCACGGCAAAGGTTCCATGTCTAATCTCTCTATACGCGTGTGGTCGGAACCGTTGTACAGAACCAAGTTCGTCGGCTTGTATGAAATCTCCGACGCTGGCCAGGTGGTTCAGTCTGGACGCTGCGTAATGCTGGCCAGCTCCTCAGCAGAAGCGGAGCGACTCGCAATGAAGCTCGCAGAATTCATGCTCGAGGAGCTCATCCGACTTGGGGGGTAGTCATTGCACCCACTGGCCGCTACTTGCAGCTGGCTCCCTACCCACACCATCTGCTCATCCCTACGCCAGGCGAAGCACGGTGCGCTTCGCTGACTGCATCAACTGCTGTTGTCAGTTCGTGGCACGCAGCACACTGGCTTCTGTACGGACCGTTGCAGGTGTGCCGCGAAGCGCGCACGCGGCAAGTCGGCTCGTCCCGCGGAAGAGGAGAGGAAGGGGTAACCATCCTCCTGGTCCGGGTGGGGTGGGTCCCCCCCCCGTCTCAGGGTCCTTCCGGTGGTTTTTGATGCCCACGGGCATTGCGCGCCGCGTTGAGTCACCAGCTATGAGGTGCAAAAGGTGTTCGCACCCTGTTCGCACTGCTGTTTCCTGAAATGAACAATGGCATCTCGATCCGAGAGTTTGCACGGCGCGAACCGTGCTCAGACACGCTCGTGCGCAGGGCCATTAAGGAAGGCAGATTAAGCACTTACGACGATGGATCGATTGATCCTGGTCTTGTCGGCACAGATTGGCGCCGTGGCAACCTCAAGGGTGCAAACGCCCTTACGGAGGGTGCGAACACGAGTGCGAACACTGCGAACCGCGTGTTCGCACCCGCGCCTGTTGCTGGTGGTGCCGATCAGGCTGCGCACGACGCGGCGATGGCTGCGGAAGCTGAGCAGCTGATCGAGTCTGGCGTTGTCTCGCTGTTGACCTATGGCGAGGCGGTCCAGAAGAAAGAAAACTACATCGCCCTGCTCAGGGAGCTGGAGTTCCAGGAGGAGTCTGGCCCGGTGGTGCCGCTGGAGCAGACAGAGCAAGCCCTCTTCGAGGATGCTAGTTGGCAGGTCTAAGGCGCACGCCTCTTGAGATTCTATGGACCGCCACCATTGCGTTTGAACCAAACAAACTACCCTAGGGGGCACCGATGGATTGGGACGCAGAATTGAGCCGAGCGCGTGAAGTGGAAGACAAGAAGGAAGCCGCGGCGCGTGTTGCGAAGGAGGCAAATGACGCCAAAATGCTGCAGGACAGAGTCGACGCCCAGACACAGCTGACGGACATAATTTTCCCGATCTGCGAGCGGTTTGCGGACAGCGCCAACCAGAAGGGCTTTTTCGCAAAGGTCGAGCGCAGCACTGCGTTCGTCAATTCCGGTCCCGGCGCCGGGCAGTCGTTTGTGAATAAGGTGCAGCTTGGATTCGGCAACGGGGCCGTTGGCCGGGGCTCGGCGTTCTTGATTTATGAGTACGCCTCCGGCAGCCACATTCGGGTGACTCACATTGGCATTGGTGTTTCAGATGCGAACACCTCTTTGCCGATCAAGGCGATTGATCAGGCCGCGGTCGATACGGACATCAAAAAACTTATGGGGCTTGGCCTAACCTAATTTTGCAGAATTCTTCGTGCTGCCGCAGGCTTTCATCGGCGGCAGCACCGCCGAGACATCTCCAAGGGTAGTAACTTGCGGGACGCTCAGGTCATGGACGTCCATCAGGGATTCCGTCCGATGGCCGCTGGACTGTCGCTTGTCGCGCCTGGCGCCCTCGCGCTTCAGTCGTGCGGCCCGAAGTGGTCTGCTCAGCGATAGTATCTGCGTCGATAGCCTTGCTGACTATGTTGCAAGACCGTCGCGTTCGTCGACCTTGCTCTGGATCCACGCCTCGACTTCAGACTCCAGCCACACCGATGTGGTGCCGAGCTTCACCTGGGCAGGGAACGTGCCGCGGGCAACACGCTCGTAGATCGCCGTGCGGCTGAGGCTCGTCATCAGCTTCACTTCGTCAAGTTTGATCAATCGCTTAGGACTCATGGCGGCGTCTCTGCTGAAGGGCCTCTAGCTTGCCTGTCTCCGCTCTACCCCTCGTTCGATGCCAGCTGGGGGTATTAATGGGGGTACGGCTTTTGAGTATCTTCGGCAATGTCCGATTTTATGGTGAATTCGGGTCCCCCCTTGGCACCAATCGAAGATGGCGATGCAGATGTGTCGTTATCGAAAGCAAAGAACCGCCAATTGGCGGTTTTTTTGTGCGCGCGTTTCGGGCAGCGGGCCAAGGGAGCGCAGCCGTCATGGCAGAGATCCATCTGATCGCTGAGGTGCCAACGGGTTGTACCAATATTTCGGCCGGTATAGCTAGAAAATCCTTTCGCTTTGCCACCCTCTGAGAGTCGCCCCGTGAACCATCCCCTGCCGACCAAACGCCTGGAATTTCGCTGCTGGACTTCGGACGACCTGGCGCTTGCATGGGCGTTATGGGGAGATCCCCAGGTGACCGCGTTGATCGGAGGACCGTTCACCGCAGAAGCTGTGGCGAAACGCTTGTCTACCGAGATGTCCTGCATGCAAGAACACGGCGTGCAGTATTGGCCGATCTTCCTCCGAGAAAGCGGAGAGCACGCTGGGTGCGCAGGACTACGTCCCTACGAGGTCGATCAGCGCGTCTACGAGCTGGGCGTTCACATGAGCCAGAAATTTTGGGGACAGGGCTTGGCCGTGGAGGCGGGCAAGGCGGTGATCGATTACGCCTTGAACTCGCTCGGCGCTTTCGCCCTATTTGCAGGGCATCATCCCAAGAATGAGATGTCGCGAAAATTTCTGCTGAGGCTTGGATTCGCCTATACGCATGATGAGTTGTACCCACCGACCGGGTTGAAGCATTCGTCGTATAGGCTG
>JAAEBC010156941.1_pt1 | contig 8575 bp, 5 predicted proteins | sample 7277801 | NCBI WGS metagenome assembly JAAEBC01 (sample SAMN13877000, study PRJNA601929) | soil metagenome | isolation source: soil | host: Panicum virgatum | place: USA: Fermi National Accelerator Laboratory | collected 2010-11-19 | reverse complement strand
GGTCGTTGATATAAGGCCGCCAGCTGTGGAAGTTGATGAGATGAGAGGCGCCCGGATATTTCGAGGCCGGATAGGCTGTCGTACCGATCCTGTCCAGCAGATGGGCCGGTCCCCGGTTGAGCGAGTCGATATTCTGGAGCGGCAGACCCTGCCCCCAGGCGGTAGCCGGTATCTCTTCCAGGCCGAGGCTGCTGCGTGGCGCGACGTCGAGATGAAAGCCCACCGCCGTAAAGGTATTCCAGGCAAAACGCCCGCCCAAACCTGACTGGGGCTGGTATTGCCCTGTCAGCGGATCGCCGTGCGGAAGGTTTACCCCAAAAACGCGGCCGCCGGTGATAGCATAGGTCCGGTCCTGCCCGTTACGGGAAGCCGTGAACCAGATAGTGTCGGCATGGACGGAAGGAAAGCCGATGGTCTGATAGCTGAACGGCAGCAGGTAGCGGACCACACCGTCGCCGGTGCCTACGAGCGCAAGGGACATCTCGCCTTTGCGGTTACGCACAGCCGTTACGACTGTCTTATCCGAATAAAACTTCGGATAGGTATAAAAAAGACTGTCCCTGTTCGGTATCCTGTTTATAAGCTGACCCGTGGCGGCTTCCAGCAGGTGGAGCTCGCAGGAGCCATCCGTTGCCTCCTGTACGGCGATGATCTCCCTGCCGTCTATAGAGATATCGGGGGCGAAATAACGGGACCGGTGAGTCAGCTTTTTATCCTCGCCTGTGACCGGATCGAGCAGGCGGATCACGCTATAGTCACGCCAGCCCCAGCGGGGATCTGTTTCATAAGCGGCATAGACGACGCGGCCGCTGTTGACAGAGAAATAATTGTCCAGGGAGACGGCCCGCGTCTGTATTTTGGTTTCATTCTTGTTAATAAGGTCGCGAAGGACAAATGCAGGAATTTGCCGGTAGCTGCTGCGCATGTAGAGCAGGCTGTCTGTGCCGATGAACTGGGGAAATTCCTCGTTAGCGACGAAATGCCGGTGGATCCGGGCGTAGTGGTCGGCTTCGGCTTCATAAGGGGAGTTGCCGGTCGCCGCTGCACCGCGGGTCACGCTGCCGGTCGCCGCAGGTACCCCCTTCAGTGCCGGGGACACCCCAAACCAGGCCAGGGCATCGCGACGATATTGGGTAAAAGAAACCCCGGCATAACGACGCACAGCCCCCTGCAAGGGATAAAAAAGACCATGGAAGGCAGCGGCATCATGGCTGACACGCCGCCAGAAATCGTCCCCATAGCGTTCGCGACCATAGGCCACGAGCATATAGCCCAGGGGATAATGATCCGGCACATAGTCCCGGAGCGAGCCATTGCGCAGCTTCATCCAGGAGTAACCCTTGTAACCGGCCCTAAGAGCGCGATAGCTGTTGAAGAACCAGGGCAGACGTCCCCTGCCCTGATCGCTGACCAGGGTCTCCTGGTAAACGGCATCGCCCTCCCAAAACCAGTTGGGGACGGCCAGACTGTTAGCAAACGCCTGCCCGCCTTCTCCAAACAGATAATACAAGGCCCCGGAGAGACCTATCCGGAAATTATTATATTGCTGGACGTGCCGGTATTCGTGTATAGCCAGCATCTTCTGCCAGGGAAGGCTCCCAAGGTCAAAGCTGTTCTGTTCGGGCGTGAGCTGGAATTCGCTGCGGAAGGGAGCCAGGCCGACATACCCATTGGCGATGGTAGTCTGGTTTTGCAGGACGATGTTGATCTTTCGTTGGGAATGTCCCATCGTCGGCAGAGTCGTCCGGCTGAGCTGATGTACGATGGCCGCTACCTGCTGCGCCTGGGAGTCGAGACCTGCCGGGAAGATGATCCGGGCCGTGTCGGTGTTGAGCTGCTTCCATTTGAGAGAAGGAGGATTACCACCGAATTGCTGGGCAAACAGGCCTGTCGTTAAAAAAAGGAAGGAGATAATAAGGAAAGGCAGGCGCGGAAACGTCATGTCGATTACTGTTATTAGTTGTCGGTAACTTGAAATTACATATAAGTTGGCATGTACCCTTTGTAAAAAAACGGAATCTCTTACTTTCGCATATGATGCTACAGCGCAATATTCGATCTTCACTGGTATCCCGGAACTATGATGCTCTACTGGCAGCCATCATCGGATTTTTTATCATCCAGTTCCTTTGCAGTTATGGCGGCATCGGGGTATCCCCGGATTCCGTCGTCTACATCAGCACGGCTCAAAATATCCACGATCACGGGGTGATCAATGACTTTACCAATATGCCGGTAATGGATTTCCCGGCCTTCTACCCCATCTTCCTCAGTGGGATCGTTTTTCTCACCGGCAGGACCGTCTTGGCATTTGGTCCCGTACTGGACGGGCTGTTGTTTGGCCTGCTGATCTGGCTTTGCGGCTGGGTCATCAACCGCTTTTCGACCTTTTCCCGCTGGTATAAATGGACTATCCTTGTTTTTATCATCCTGAGCCCCTGTCTGCTGGAGATCTATTCCATGATCTGGAGCGAAACGCTTTTCCTGCTCCTTTCCATCCTGTTTGTCATCGCCTGTCATCGTTATTTCCGGACACACTCGATAGGTTCGTTGGTGCTTATAGGGCTCATCGCCGCTCTGGCCTGCGTCACGCGTTATGCAGGCGTCAGCATTGCAGCGATGGGCGGGCTGCTGATGCTTTGCGACGGACGTCTGCGCTGGGGCGCGCGGAAGATCGGCCATATGGCACTGTACGGGTTGCTGTCCGTTTCCTTCCTGGCGTTGAACCTTTACCGTAACCTCCGGTTGACGCAAACCCTCACGGGCTTCCGGGAAAAGGGAACGACGCCTTTCGGCGATAATCTTCACGACTTCGGCACCGTCCTCTGCGACTGGCTGCCCTTTTTCAATGAGCGCTATGCAGCCGCTGCGCTGGTAGCAGCCGTCTTTCTCCTTCTGATTACGGGGATCTTTGTTTTCCGGTTGGTCAGAAGGACGGATTTTTTTTCCTATGACACCATCGCCATCAGCTTTTTCGTGGTCTATGCGGCGTTTATCCTGTTCTCGGCTACCGTATCCCGCTTCCAGCAGCTGGACAGCCGGCTGCTCTCGCCCTTATTCCTGCCCTGGCTTTGGGGCAGCACCTCCTGGATCCCGGCCCTGGTGAAAAAGGCTACCCCGCAATGGAGAAAGCTGGCCCTCGCGGGCGTCGCAGTGGCTGCCGGCTGCTTCCTCTGGGGAGAGATCCAAACCTTCCGTGAGAACTGGGATGGCATTCATTACGCAGGTATTCCCGGTTATACGGAAAATCAATGGAAGAAGTCGGAGACCATGGCTTATGTACGGGAACATAAAGACCGTTTCGAATCCCCCGGCACCGTCTATTCCAATGCCTTTGAAGGATTGTGGTTTCTGGCAGGGGTCCGCTCCGACCTGATACCACATAAGGACATCCCCGATGACATAAGGTATATGATGAAGTCCAACTATTTTATAGTAGTCTGGTTCAACGATGCCGACAACTCAGACCTGATCGACATGGAATATATAAAGTCGCAGAAACCGCTGGTCGAACAGCTTGATTTCAACGACGGATCGATCTATTTTTTCCGGACCGCCGGCGCGCCAACACCGTCCCATTGAAAATGTTGCTATTTTTATAGGGATGTTATTAGTTTCACTGGCTGTAGCCCCGGGTATCGCGGTATGTCTGTTTATCTATTCCCTGACCAAATATAACCGGGAGGCTATACGCTACCTGGTCATTGCCTTTATCCTCGGTATGGTTGCTACCCTGCCGGCCCTGGCCATCCAAACGATTTCAGTTGATGTTCGCAACGACCCTTTTCGTCATCCCATTCTGTCTTATCTTTGGTACGCCTTTGTCGTTGTTGCGCTAAGTGAAGAAGGCAGCAAATACCTGGTCTTAAGATTTTATGCCTATCCAAAAGCAGTTTTTAAAGAGCCATTTGATGGAGTCGTCTTTGCGGTGATGATAGGAATGGGCTTTGCGACGGTAGAAAACATCGAATATGTGATAAAGTTCGGCCTGGAGACAGGAGTGTCGCGGTTCTTCCTGGCCATCCCGGCACATGCTGCCTTTGCCGTGCTGATGGGCTATCCCGTTGGCAGGGCTAAATTCGAAAAAGGCCGATCTTGGTGGCTGATGGGAAGAGGATTAATGGTTGCCGTCTTATTCCACGGCAGTTTTGATTTCTTTCTTTTCCTTCAGCAGAGCCGGCAGGCGGCGAAATATTTTTCGACGGGCGTTCTGTCCTTTGGCGCCTTTGCCAGTTTTTACATCGCAGTGCGTCTGGCGATGCGGGCATTGCGGATGCACCGGGCGATGAAAGAGGAAGAAGAAGAGGCGGAGCACAGAGATCAATTTCTTAATAATAAGCAGACTGAAAATGACGGATGAAACATTATCGATCCGACCAGGAGAATTGGAAGACATCAACACCATCGGATTTCTGGCCCAGCAGATCTGGCCGGAGACCTATGGAGCAGTACTGCCGGCGGAGCAGCTGCAGTATATGCTGAACCTCTTTTATAGCCCGGCTTCCCTGCGTAGGCAGATGGTAGAAGAGTTACACCAGTTCCTCATCGTGGAGGACGAAGATGAGGCCATTGGCTTTGCGTCATGGGGCGTAGCTTTGGGGAGCGGCGCTTCGGGAGGCGTCGCTTTGGGGGGCGGCGCTTTGGGGAGCCCCACAGAAGAGCCCGGCGTTTACAAACTCCACAAGCTCTATGTTTTACCGGTGCACCAGGGAAAGGGCCTGGGAAGGGCTCTTTTGCAATACATCTTCGAAGCTATACAACCGGAAGGAGCAAGGATCCTGCGTCTCAATGTCAACCGGTACAATAAAGCCCGCCAGTTTTATGAAAAAATGGGCTTTGTTGTGGTAAAAGAAGAAGATGTCGCCATCGGGAATAATTATTTTATGAATGACTATGTGATGGAGATCAGGATTCCGGAGGCAGAGCAGGAGCAATGATCCCGGCGTCTTCGCCTTCATACCCCATCGCAGCTCGTTTCATTTTACGGGTCGTCTCGTGACCAAGGTATTTTTCAATGCGGTTCTCTACCAGATAAATCAGCGGGGTAAGAACAACGGCCATGGTAAACTTATAGATATAGTTAACCAGGCAGATGGCCAATACCTGCTGCATACTCCAGTTATTCCCCAGCCGAAAGGCAATATATAACACGATAAAGCTATCCACGAGCTGAGAGATCACCGTCGACCCTGTCGCCCGCAGCCATACATGTTTATCCCCCGTATGCTTTTTTATTTTATGAAAGACGGTGACATCCACTACCTGACTGACCAGGAAGGCGGTAAGGCTGCCAAGGATGATCCACATCCCCTGCCCGAAGATGCCGTTAAAAGCATCCTGCATATTTGGGATATTGCTGGTTGTTTTTGTGCCTATCCAAAAGTCGGCCGGAGGGATATGGATTGCGGCGTAGAACATGATAAAGGCATATGAGATCAGCGCAACCGCAATATAGGAAATGCGGCGAACGGCCTTCGGTCCATAATATTCATTGACAATATCGGTCATAACGAACTCCAGCGGCCATAACAGGACCCCACAGGTAAGATTAAAAGAAAGCCCCTTCTGTCCCAGCAGGGTAAAAGATGCCGGATGAAGACCCAGCATCTTTTCCAGGGAGAAGATCTTACCACCTATGCACTCCGCTATCAACGCATTGGCGACAAAAAAAGCGGTAAAAAAAATAAATAGTTTGGTAGGCCGGTCTTTTAATATAGCGTGGATCATTTCTGGTTTATTATTAATAGGATCAGTTGCAGTAAAAAGAAAAGCATGTTTATCACCAACAGCCATACCGGGATGCCTGCTGCTCTTAGCTTGCCTATCACAAACAGGAAGATGACCGACAGACCCACGATGACATTAACCAGCATGGATAGGATATATCCCATCACAATGAAATTCGAGATGAGGGCACCTTCCGGTGGATGGGGAAGCCACTGAATAAAAGAAGCCAGGAGGAACCAGATATTACAAATAAACGCCACCCGGGAGAGAAGTCTTAATACCCGCATATTTAGCCAAAAATCCGTATTTCTGGGCAAAATACCATTATTTTGCGGACAATAAATACTTCATAAGTATATGAATTCTACTGTTCTGAAAAAGGCGCTTCCCCATGTGATAGCCATCGTGGTATTCCTGATCGTAGCAGTCATTTATTGCCGGCCGGCCCTTGAAGGTAAAGTTGTCTTTCAGTCAGACATGCTGCAATACAAAGGGATGGCTCAGCAGTCCTTTGAATACAAGGAGAAACATGGTCATTTTCCGTTGTGGTTGGAAAGCTCTTTCAGCGGCATGCCGGCCTATACCATCGCCATGGATCACTCCGCGATCCATCTGGGCCCTGTAGTCGGTATAATTTCCCTCTGGCTCCCCGAGCCTATCAACTACTTCTTTGTAGCCTGCGTCTGTTTTTATATTCTCATGGTAGTGCTGCGGGTCAACCCCTGGATCGGGGTGCTGGCTGCGGTGGCCTATGCCTATAGTACCTATGATCCTGTCATCATTGTCACGGGGCATGTCACCAAAATGCAGGCTATCGCTTATGCTCCGGGTATTTTTGCGGGCTTGTTCTTACTGTTCCAGCGAAAGCTTATCTGGGGAACGGTGTTGATGATGTTATTCTTTGCTTTACAGCTTAGTACGAATCACCTTCAGATCGTCTATTATACCTTACTGAGCATGGGGGTACTGACCTTGTTCTATATTGTGCACGCATTTATTCAGGGGCAGGGCAAGGATGCTGCGCTGGCCATCGTCCTGGCCTGTTTTGCGGGACTGGTAGGTTTTGGAACGAGTACCCTGGGCAATCTCCCCGTCCAGGAATATTCGAAGGAGACGATGCGCGGCGGAAGAACTGAGCTGACAAATAACTCCAGTAAGACAGAAAGCTCCACCGGTCTTAGCAAGGACTATGCTTTCGGCTGGAGCTATGGCATCGGTGAAACCATGACCCTGGCTGTCCCCAACGTATATGGCGGAGGCAGCGGCGGGAAAGAGATTGGCGATAATTCGAAATTTGCCGAGCAGCTGACGCAGGAGTTCTCCGTACCGGAGGAAACCGGGCTTCAATATGCCAATGGTTCTGCTTACTGGGGCGCACAGCCTTTTACGTCCGGACCGGTGTATCTCGGGGCTATAATTTGCTTTCTGGCCATTCTTGGAGGGGTCTTTGTCAAAGGCTGGCAGAAATGGGCGCTGTTAACTATTACGTTGGTTGGGATCGTGCTTGCCTGGGGTAAGAATTTTTCGGGACTCAACTATTTTCTTTTCGATCATTTTCCTTTCTACAATAAGTTTCGGGCTCCGGCTATGGCGCTGGTGATCCCGCAGCTGACGGTACCACTTCTGGCGGCGCTGGGGCTGAATGAGCTGGTCAGCAGCCGTCAGCCCAGAATGGAGATCTGGAAAGGCTTCCGCAAGGCGGCTTATATTACCGGCGGGCTGCTGCTGATCCTGATCGGCTTTTATTTCATGGCGGATTACTCCGGCGCAAGCGATAGCCGGTTAAAGGAACAGTTCGTACAAAACAAGATGCAGCAGCTGTCCCAGGGAAAGCAGGCGGGGGCTGATGTACAACAGCAGGCTGTCGCAACGGGCAATACGCTTATAAAGGCCTTGAGGGCCGACCGGCAGTCGCTGTATGGCAGTGATCTGCTCCGGACTATCCTGCTGATCGTCGCTGCGGCCGTGCTGCTGGGTCTGTACCTGAAGGATAAGATCAAGGAATTTATCCTGCTGGCAGGCTTGATCATCCTTAGCTCCTACGACCTGCTGGCGGTGGGATCAAGATATCTCAGTTCGGACAACTATTCGGACGCTGCGGACTTTGATGCCAATCTAAGCCCGTCGCCGGCTGACCTGCAGATAAAGAGTGATCCGGACAAGAGCTTCCGGGTCTTTGACGAATCCTCCCAAAGTCCTTTTGAGGATGCAAAGGCTTCCTACCATCACAATTCATTGGGCGGCTATTCACCTGCCAAGCTGGGTCTCTACCAGGACCTTATCGAAAATCAGCTCACGAAGGGAAACATGCAGGTGTTCAACATGCTGAATGCAAAATATTTTATCCAGCGGAACCCGCAGACCGGTCAGCCGCAGGCTGCTTTGAATGCTGCCGCTTTTGGCCCCTGCTGGCTGGTAAAAGCCATTCACTATGTGAAGGACGGGAATGAGGAAATGAAGGCGCTGGACAGCGTCAACGTCCGGGATACGGCGATTGTCCAGCAGCAGTGGGCTTCTAAAATAAAATTCATGCCGGTTGCGGATAGTACGGCGACGATAAAGCTGACGGAGAACGAAAATGACAAGCTCACCTACGAGTTTAATGCCACTACTAACCAATTTGCGGTGTTCAGCGAGATCTACTACGATAAGGGCTGGGATGTCTTTCTTGACGGGAATAAAGCCGACTACTGCCGGGTTGACTATGTGCTGCGCGGTATGGCGGTTCCGGCGGGAAAACATACGATCGTTTTCAGGTTTGAGCCGACGTCCTTTGCTTCCGGCAATACGATCTCTTCCCTGTCCTCGCTGATCCTTTACTTATTACTGATCGGGGCTATTGTATGGG
>JAAEBC010024342.1_pt1 | contig 8609 bp, 6 predicted proteins | sample 7277801 | NCBI WGS metagenome assembly JAAEBC01 (sample SAMN13877000, study PRJNA601929) | soil metagenome | isolation source: soil | host: Panicum virgatum | place: USA: Fermi National Accelerator Laboratory | collected 2010-11-19 | reverse complement strand
TGGCGTCGATACACCCATCGTTGAAGGTTTCTCTTCCGTAGGCGGCGTTGCCAACTATTACGATATAGAAGGCAACCGCATTGCGCCGCTGATCCGCAAAAAACCAGACATCGTAGCACCCGACGGTGGCAATACCTCTTTCTTCGATCCCTTCGGCGACGGCGATATAACCGAGGATACCGACTCCTTTCCCAATTTCTTCGGGACCTCCGCCGCAGCTCCGCACGCAGCAGGCGTGGCAGCACTGATGATAGAAGCCCAGAAACTCAAAACCATCACCCCTTCCCAGATAAAAGGTATCCTTACAACCCACACCTGGGACATGGACAACCCCAATACTACAGGTTTTGACAAAGGATTTGATTTCGCCACCGGTTATGGCCTGATCAAAGCGACAGGTGCGGTGGGCGAGGTCAAATTCCCCAACTCCTATATCAGGAACCTGAAATTGACACCCCTTTGCTCGGCTGATCCCAAACTCACCCGAAACTGGCAGATCTCCAACCCCAATCCATTCGACGTAACCGTAACCTGGCTGGTAAGTGGAACGAATGAACACGGTAGCCTGGTCGTCCCATCGGGCGACACATCCTTTTCAACAAAACCCTTGTATTACCATGGTTTCCCGTTACCGGAAATAGCCATCATCGAGTGGGAAGACAACTTCCTGTTCCCGCATCTTGACCTGGCATATAGTTCCTCCGCTGTCTGTGGAAAAGATAAAGTATCCGCCGCCAACAGCGATCAGTCCTTAAATGGAGTAGGCAAGACGCTGCAAAATGGAAAGCCATCCTTAACTGAAGTTTATCCCAATCCTTCCGACGGATTGTTCAAGCTCTATCTCTCCGCAGAACAACAGGACGTCACACTGAGTTTGTATAGCGCCGACGGCAAACAGTTGATGACCAGGAGAGCTCCGGGAGCAATGGGGGTTATCGACATCGATGCTACCAGCTACCGGCCGGGAGTGTATTTCCTGAAGGTGATACAGGGCAATGATGTGAAGACGATAAAGCTGATACGCAAATAGATTTACCAGTTATATAATACCAGCGCCGGGCCAAAAGTGAAACTGGCCCGGCGCTGCTGTATAGGCCCGGTATGTGCCCTTTCCGGAATAATTGAAATAGTCGTTTTCCCAAAAAGCCCTGAACAGGCGGGTAGGCCCCTGCTCTATAGTTCTTCCATTCGCTCCATTCGTTGACTGGTCTGTGTACCAGTCATTGCTTGTCCGTGTGTACCGGTCATCGCCTGTCTGTGCGCACCCACTCCCGCCTGTCAGGACCTGAATTGACACCATAAGGATGGTGCCGTGTAAAATCCGTCTAATAAACCATGCTCCTGATCCTTAAAATGTTGCTGGTGATTTGATATTGATCTGCTTTAACCATAAAATTCAACTAAACGATTTAACCAAATGGTTGATATACCGGCAAAAAAAATTACACGCTCTTTAAATAAATAATCAACATATCGCTCACGAAATTGTTCCGTTCCTTCAAAAATTTTGGAAAATTCTCCTTACTGATCTCGACTGTCCTTTGGATCATGGGCCCTCCGATAAAAGGAAATACAATGCTGCTGGTCAGGGATACATACAGGTGGGCAAGATCGGCCTTCCTGATCTCCCCTTTTTTCATTCCCGCCTTCAGCTGCTTGAAAAACCTGGTTTTAAGTATGCCTTGATCGCCCTCAACCAGCTTGAGGTATTCCTTTGGCTGCTGATGCATCTCGTTGATAAGAAACAAGGGCAGATCAGGGTTTTTGCTTATGAATTCTATATAATAACCACATAGATTCCTTATCGACTCCTCCCAGGGCCCCTCCTGATCGAGAATAGAATGAAGTCCCCCGATAAATTCCCGCAGGGAAGACCGGAAAACTTCCAGGAAAAGCTTGTCCTTGGTCCGGAAATAATAATGAAGCATGGATTTATTGATCCCTGCTTCATCTGCAATCTCCTGCATCCTTGCCCCGGCGAGCCCCTTTTTCTGAAATACTTTTATAGCCGCCTGAAATATTACCGATTCCGTACACGTGTCATCCACTTGGTTCAACCATTTGGTTAAACCAAATATACAACCCTTTTCCCTCCCGGCAAAAAAGTACTTCTATTTTACCTCGACCTTTATTACCGTGGCGATGGCATCGGGCGCAGTTCCCGGAACATGGATCACCAGACCATCCGCCGTCATATCCGTATCGAGCTTTTTCCCGCCTGCAAGCAGGGTCGTTTTACGAACCTTTCCGGGTATGCCGGGCACAATCAGTTTTCCATCGGCAGGCCAGTCAAAGACCGACAGGTAAAGCACCGTATGCTCCCCTTCCATCTTTTTAGTACAGCGGCCCCAGGTCAGCTGCGGCAAAGGACTGGCCTTTGTGCCATAGATGGCTTCGCCATTGGTCTTCATCCAGATCCCAACGATCTTCAGCGCGTCAATGCTCGGCTGCGGGATCTCTCCGTCCGGCGTAGGCCCGACATTCAGCAGGTAGTTGCCCCCTTTGGAAGCGATGTCCACCAGGTTATGGATCAGCGTAGTCGGAGTCTTCCAGTTATGATCGGAAGTCTTAAACCCCCAGGTGCCGTTCATCGTCATACAGGTTTCCCAGTCCTTCCCATCGAGCTCGCTGAGATTGGGGATCTTCTGCTCGGGGGTCTTATAGTCGCCGGGAAAGTCGGGACGTTTGAGCCGGTCGTTGGTTATAATATTCGGTTGAAGCTTCAACAGCCCGTTCAACTTTTCTGCATATTCATCCGTCATTCCCGTAGGTGTATCCCACCAGAGAACAGCCACATCGCCATAATTGGTCAGTAATTCCTTTACCTGGGGAACCGCCACCTTGTCAATATAGCTGCTCATCGACTCCGTCGTCTGCACAGGGTCCCAGTGACCATCATGCGCTGCCGTATAAGCATCGATCCGGGCAGAGTCGGGATTAGCCCAGCCTTCGGAAGTCACCTTACGGGAAACGGCGCCGCCGGGGTTGTTCCAGTCCTGCGCCTGGGAGTAATAGAAGCCGAGTTTCATTCCATATTTGCGACAGGCTTCGGCCAGGGGCTTGAGAAGATCGCGACCATAAGGCGTGGCATCTACGACATTCCACCGGCTCGCCTTACTGCCGAACAGCGCAAAGCCATCATGGTGTTTGGCCGTAATGACGATGTATTTCATGCCGGCGTCTTTGGCCATTTTTACCCAGGCCTCCGGATCATATTTCACCGGGTTGAACCGGTTTGCTACCTGGTGGTATTCCGCTACAGGTATCTTACCGCGGTTCATGATCCACTCACCGGCGTTTTTGATGGGACGGCCATCATAGTTGCCGCCAAGGACAGCATATACACCCCAGTGGATAAAAAGACCAAACCGGGCTTCCCGCCACCAGGCCATACGCTCGTCCCGGGAAAGGGTATCGGTCTTGCCTGAAGGGTCGATGCTGATCGCATTACCGGGAACCCGGCTCTCAGCCAGCGGCTGAGCCGGGAGAATTATCGGCAACGGGATGGTCAACAGGAGAACAAAAGATAATTTCTTCATATGCTAATGCAATTAATTATTGAATATAGTGCAACTCGCCGATCCGGCCCTGACTATGGCCGCACCGCCTGCACCTCCACCGAAGCCATCTGTAATCCGGCGGCTGTCGCTGAAAAAGTGATGGCATCGGCAGAATGCCCCTGTTTCGATTGAACGATCACCTGGCACTTCCCATTGAACAAAGACCTTTGCCAGTCGGCCCCGGTGTACTTATCCGGCTCATGACTGCTGGGATCTCCATTCCCCACACCGACGATCCTCACATCGCCGGTTACGGCAAAATGCACCAGGTCGTTCGCATCCGGAACTTCCCTGCCCTGCTTGTCCACAACAGAGATATTAAACACATCAGCATCCATGCCATCCTGTTGCATCGACAATTTTGCCGGCGTTATCATAAGTTTGAATGGCTCACCCGTTGTCTCTACAAGAGCCGTCAGCTTCTTTCCTTTTTTATATGCCACAGCCTCCAGCTTGCCCGGTGCATAGCTGACCATCCATTCCAGGTGACCATTGCGGGGCATGACTTTTTTGCCAAGGCTTTTCCCGTTGAGAAATAATTCCACATTGTCCGCATTGGTATTCACCCATACAGGAATGGACTTCCCTTCCCTGCCTTTCCAGTTCCAGTGTGGAGCGATATGCAGCACATCCTTATCCGTCCACCAGGATTGATAGTAATAATAGACGGTTTTCGGAAAGCCACACATATCCATGATCCCAAAATGCGAGTTGACGTCAGGCCAGCGGTAAGGGGTCGGCTCACCGCGATAGTCAAAGCCCGTCCAGGCAAATCCCCCCATAAACCATTCCCGGTTAGCGGCAATCGTCCACCAGGCTTCAGCCGTGCTGGCCCAGGGCGGCGCGACGCTGTCATAATCCGGCACATAGGCATTGACGGTATCCCGCTCATAGATGCCACGCGTCGATACCGTGCTGGCAACCTCCGTCCCCATAATGGGCTGATCGGGATGTTCCTTTCGATAGGGATCAAGCCCTTTCAGATTATAGTTGAAACCCCTCACCGGTATGACCTCGTTGACACCATGAAAGACATTCCCAACATTGGCGGCGTAGGTAGAAGTACGATAAGGGTCCAGTTCCTGCTGACGCTGAACCTGGTGCTGCGCGATAAGCTTGCCCGTAGTAGACTCCTGGATCATCCATTCTTCATTGCCGATGCTCCACATGAATATGCTGGGATGATTGCGGTCGCGAAGTATCAGCTGTTCGAAGTCCGTGCCATATTCAGCACCGCTGTTGAGCAGACGCGTCTCGTCCAGCACCAGCATACCCAGGCTGTCACAGGCATCCAGCAGCTCGGGTGTGGGTGGATTATGACTGGTCCGGTAGGCATTGACACCCATTTCCTTTAATAAATGGATCCGATAGAATTGCAGATAATCGGGCAAAGCGCTGCCCACACCGGCATGATCCTGGTGACAGCAGACCCCCTGGATCTTGATGGATTTTCCATTCAGGAAAAGCCCCTTGTCCTTGTCGATGGTGACGGTCCGGATGCCAAAACGCACAATCTGCTGATCTACGACCTGGCCCCTTGACTTTACTGTAACTACCGCCCGGTAGAGATAAGGATTCTCCAATGACCAGAGTATAGGATGATCGATGGTCTGCGACGGACGCAGCTCGTCTGTCAGTTTTTTGCCATCCCTGTCAGTAATATATCGCTCTACGCTGATATCCGCTTCCTTCTGATCGTACTGCTCTACTTTCGCATCGATCGATACCTTCGCCTCATCACCCTTTATTTCTGAATGCACAAAGACCCCGCCCTGCAAGGCCAGATGGGTCTTGTTAACGATATTCAGCCACGCATGCCGGTAGATGCCCGCGCCTTCATAAAACCAGCCCTCATACTGGCTGGCATCGGCCCGCACCACCACCGTGTTCTTTCCATGCATCCGAAGGAAGTCGGTGATATCGTATGACGATCCGCTATACCCGCTGAAATGGCCGCCCAGGTAACAGTTGTTGATCCAGACCTTGCTGTCCCTGAAGATCCCGTCAAATTGAAGTATGAACCGCTTGCCGGAATCCTTCCTATCGACCTCAAAAGTCTTTCTGTACCACCCGACCGAATTCTCCGGGAATAAGGCCCCGACCGTATGATAACCATGCATATCGACGTCCCCATTAGCTACATGCTCAAAAGGAAGACCTACCGCCCAGTCATGCGGCAATTGCACCGGCGTCCAGGCCCGGTCGTCAAAATCCGTCTTGATACAGGTATTGGCGGCATCTCCCGTCTTGGCAAGGATATTCCCAATGCCATAGTTAAAATCCCGGTGCGGATCAGCCGCATGACCGAGATGGAATTTCCAGCCATCGTCAAAATTCAGCCGTTCGCGGAGAGGCTGTGCATCAGCCGCCATCACTCCAAAACCGGCTACAATCAGCAATAAGAACTTTTTCATTCAAAATTTTATTTTTCTGAGACACAGACAACGATAACTCTAATGTATGAAACCGTTGCCATCCAATGCTGTTTTCCTGACACTTATTTTCTTCCACATCGCAAAGCCTCCGTCCGCAGATCAGAAATGTCTTTGCTGAAACCGCGCGAATCCACCGGCATCCGGCAAACGCCCCGAAGCCCGCAGGAGCTGCATCTGAGAAGGAAGACATGGCATTAAGAGATCAGGATAACGCGTACGAATGTTTTCCGCGACTCGCAGAAATCGTCGACGCAGGAGAGATCATCATCCCCTTCCGTAAAGGCGGATACTTTTGTCTGGTAAAAATTAACTTCTAAGTAACAGGGTCCCGGCGCACCGGCCGGCGTCTCTAAAACTTGATGGTCCCGGGCAGATACTTCGCGACCAAACCCTCATAATAAGGCTTAAGCTCCTTCCAATCAGGAGGCGTAGGATTCTTTGAATAAAGATCATAAGGATTGAAAAGCTTCACCCATTTGAACATCTCGCGGTCATGATCATCCATCAGATGTTCATAAGACTCTTCGCGATGCTGCGCATAAAAAGAGTGATACCGGAGCATGTATAAGGCAGGTTCGGGCAGATAGTCCTTCATCATGTGATAGACATATTCATCATGCCCCCAGGACATGTCGACATTGCGAAGACCGCAGCCGGGTGAGTACACACCATACCTGGTATTGTAGCGTTCGTCGCTGTAGTCCGGATTATTGGCAAAAAATTCAGGATAAACGATTTTATCGGAATAGGCGCAGCCTACCGGGAAAGTATCCCCTACAACAGCCCACTGGGGTTCCCCAAAAAGACAAAGCACCTTACCCATGTCATGGAAAAGACCCACCATCACCATCCAGTCAGGATGACCATCTCTGCGGATGGCCTCTGAAGTCTGCAACAAATGCTGGAATTGGTCCAGATCGGTATCGGGATCTGAATCATCTACCAGTTCGTTGAGAAAGTTAAAGGCGTCCCATACGGACATTTCCTTTTTATCGAACTTCAGGAATTCGGCCCTTTTCTGCTGCACAAATTCATAGGTCTGATATGTATGGTTGAGACGATAGAACTCCTTGACAGAATCCCTGCCAGGCGTTTCGTAATTACGATATTCTTCGGTGGATTTTTCCTTTGCAATTGACTCCGGATCTGGATAACGCTCCAACAGATCGTCTTCCCAGACATCAAGAGAAGATAACGGATTAACTTCGGCGGAAGACAGCGGTTGAGAAGGATTTGATTGCATCGTTAGCGAATTTGACAATTAAATTACAAAAATTAGACGAGCTAAAAAAATGTACGACTTTAGCACAAGCCTCCTCAACTCTCCGCCCCATAGCTCTCCAGCAAATCCCCTATCGAAGCCTTCTTCCCGGCAGGCAGATTCTGCCTGTCCAGCCATTCCAGCGTCCCGGCTTCGATCTTCGCGCCGGCATCGAGCAGGACCTCGATCACCATTATATCGTCCGTAAATCCGGGCCATCTATAGACCTCATCCTGGTTGACCGTCGCCCAAAAGGCCGCCCCCAGCGCCGTTCCACCAAAAGCATTGACAGACTCCAGCGAAACATCCCGGTCGATCAGCAGCTTGATCGTATCCAGGTGACCTCCGATGACAGCCCAATGCAAGCCATTCATCCCATTGACCCGCTCATTCGGATCAGCGCCTTTGTCCAGCAGAAAGTCGACGACGGCCGTCTGTCCATATTCACAGGCCCATACAAATCCCCGGTCCAGTTGGGTCCTTGTTGCCGGTGCTTTCAGACTGCCATCCTCATTGAAATAACTTCTTACGACATCCAGTCTTCCCACACCCGCCGCACCTTCCAGGTCCAGTCTGGCGCCCCTGCGCGCAAGAAAATCAGCCGCTTCCGGCCTTCCGTTCGCCAGACAGCCATTCACGGCATAGTGGCCGTTGCCCGCTGCCCCCGGATGGTCTATCTCAGCGCCGGCATCCAATAAGGTTTCCAGCAAAGAGTTCATGACACCCGCCTTTGTGGGATGTATGCTTGTAGCCACAAGCCCGATCGCCGTCGCCCTTCCCCCATACATATCTGCCTCTGCATTGACCTCGGCGCCGGCAGCCAGCAATAATTTTAAAATCTCGACGGCGTTGGCCGGATACTGACCGCGATAATATTCCACTCCATTTGCCCCGACATAGTGTAAAAGCGTGGCATGATGCCGGCGCATCGAACGCACCCTGACCAGATCGGGATCTTCGCGAAGCAGACCCTCCAGCCTGGCCACATCACCTGTAAATATCGCCTCCACAGCCGATTCAAAAAAAAACACAGAAGAATCTCTTTCTGTCACCTCGGCCTCCCATTCCACCAGGTGCATCCAGCTGTCAAAATAATACCAGTCCGCCATCGCCAGCTGGATATCAGCCGGAGTGACCGTTGCATACGGGCATTGCTCCTGCGCCCATTTACGAAGCCGGGGATGATGATCCCTGATAAATTCGACAATGCCAGGATCTCCAATTATATAAGCTTCATAAAATCGGGCCGCCTGCCGCCTGTATAGCTCAATTCCGGCGCTGACGGGTAAAAGACTTATCTCCATATTGGGAAGTTACGAAATGTACAGCGTATACTGTAAATACAAAAAGCAG
>JAAEBC010224002.1_pt1 | contig 8610 bp, 8 predicted proteins | sample 7277801 | NCBI WGS metagenome assembly JAAEBC01 (sample SAMN13877000, study PRJNA601929) | soil metagenome | isolation source: soil | host: Panicum virgatum | place: USA: Fermi National Accelerator Laboratory | collected 2010-11-19 | reverse complement strand
TATCTAAAGCTTATTTATTTTGAGCAGCCGTGAATATTGAACTTTATCTGGAAAGCGGAATCGTAGAAAGCTATGCCCTGGGATTGGCCACACCCCTGGAGATTGCTGAATTCGAGCAACTGCTGCCGCATTATCCGGAGCTGAGGGAAAGACTGTCTGATTTTGAATATCACCTGGAACTTTTTGCCATCGATAATGAGGTGCCGCCGCCGCCGGGTACAAAGGAAAGGATCGAGGCTCGTCTTCGGGAGATACCGGCGCTGCCGGAGATCCGGCAGGACAAAGGGCGTAATTACAGGCGGCAGAAGCGGACCGGCGAGTATATCCCGGTCGAGGTCAGTACTCCTTATATCCGGGTACACAAAAACTGGAGGACGTTGTTTATAGCGGTGTTCATATTGTCCAAGATACTGCTGGCGCTTGCCATCTATTATTACCTGGAATACCGGCATACGCAGGAGCATGTACAACGGCTGGAGGAGCAGTTGGACAGGACCGGCGCCGGGGGTACGGAAGGGGGAAAGTAGGGACGATGCGAGCCGGCGGGGGCTGCGGCATCCGGGGGAGTAAAAATTAATTTTGGTTGTTCGGTTCTGGCGCTTAATTTTGGCGCGCAAAGCGGCGCTAAAACGCAGGGCTAATATGCGGCAAACAGACGACATGCAGAATAACAGACAACATCATCACCATCATTTTTTCTTACCTCTGGGGTAGGCCGGTGATGTTTTGTCTAAGCATAAAACTTATTAAGGGCTTACCGAAAGGTGAGCCCTCTTTTTTTACTATCCTTTCTGCGAGCCTGGTATCGCGGGGGGAATAAACCCAAGAGTTGTGAACAAACTAAAGATCGCTATTCAGAAGTCCGGCCGGCTGTATGACGATTCGGTAAAGCTGCTGAAAGATTGCGGAATCGACCTTAAGAACGGAGTTAACAAGTTAAAGGCGGAATGTGACAATTTTCCGATGGAGATCTATTTTCTTCGGGATGACGATATTCCGCAGTATGTGGAAGATGCTGTGGCGGACATTGGCATTGTGGGGGAGAATGTTCTTTTCGAGAAGAATAAGAAGGCGGAGATCATCGAGCAGCTGGGGTTTGGAAAATGTCGTCTGTCGGTGGCGGTTGGCAGGAGCGAGACCTATGAGGGGGTAGAATATCTCAATGGAAAGAAGATCGCGACGACCTATCCTACATTGGTGCGGCAGTTCCTGGAGAAGAATAAGATCAGCGCCGAGATCCATGAGATCAGCGGGTCGGTGGAGATAGCGCCGGGTATTGGCCTTGCGGATGCTATTGTCGACCTGGTCAGCAGTGGCAGCACCTTGTTCATGAACGGTTTGAAGGAAGTGGAGACGGTGCTGAGGTCGCAGGCCGTACTGATCCGGAACGAGCGGCTGGGCGAGGACCAGCAGCACTTGCTGGAGAAATTCCTTTTCCGGATACGCGCTGTAAAGAAGGCCCGGAATAACAAATACATCCTGTTGAATGCACCTAATGATAGGCTGCAGGAGATAATCGGTCTGTTGCCGGGTATGAAAAGTCCGACGGTGCTGCCATTGGCGGAACCGGGATGGAGCAGTGTACACAGCGTACTCAACGAAAATGATTTTTGGGAGATCATCGAGCGGTTAAAAGGTGCAGGCGCTCAGGGTATCCTCGTTGTTCCAATTGAAAAAATGATCATATAATGGAGATAATAGATGTCAGTACTGCAGACAACTTTTCGGCGGGAGCCTTGTCGCGGCCGGTGATCGACACAAGATCGCTGGAGCAGAGGGTCGCGGCAATTTTATCTACTGTGCAGAAGGAAGGTGATAGGGCTGTCAGGGAGTTCTCGCAAAAATTTGACCAGGTGGCGCCGGAGATATTCGAGCTAAGCGCAAAGGAGATAAGCGATGGGGCCGGAGAAGTGGGAGACGCATTAGCAACGGCTATCAGGGTGGCTCATGCGAATATCCTGCGTTTTCACAGCCAGCAGCGGCAGGCGGAACAGGTCGTAGAGGTGATGCCGGGAGTGAAGTGCTGGCGCAGATCCGTTGCTATTGAAAAAGTGGGCTTGTATATTCCCGGGGGCACGGCGCCGTTGTTCTCTACCCTGCTGATGCTGGCGATACCGGCGAAGATCGCGGGTTGCAGGGACATCGTGCTTTGCTCGCCGCCTGATCCGGAGGGTAGGCTGCATCCTGCGATACTCTATGCTGCGCAGCTGGTTGGCGTGACGCGCATCTTTCGTGTTGGGGGTGTGCAGGCTATTGCCGCTATGGCTTATGGAACGGAGTCTGTCCCGCAAGTGTATAAGATCTTTGGTCCGGGCAATCAGTATGTCACCTGTGCCAAACAACTGGTACAGCGGGATGGAGTGGCCATCGACATGCCGGCGGGGCCCAGTGAAGTGGCTGTCTATGCGGATGAGACCTGTGATCCATTGTTCGTAGCGGCTGACCTGCTTTCCCAGGCGGAACATGGTGCGGACAGCCAGGTAGTGCTGGTGAGCACTTCGTCCGTTGTGGTGACCGCGGTGCTGGCCGAGGTGGACAGGCAGGTGGCACAGCTTCCCCGTTCGGATATGGCCCAGCGGGCATTGGCAAACAGCCGTGCCTTTATTGTACGGGACAGTAGTCAGGCTATGCAGCTGCTGAATGAATATGCCCCGGAGCATCTTATCCTGGCATGCAGCGATCCGGAGTCCTTAGCGGACCAGGTGATCAATGCGGGGTCTGTATTTCTCGGACACTATTCTCCGGAGAGTGCAGGCGACTATGCCAGCGGCACCAATCATGTATTACCTACCAATGGGCATGCGCGGGCTTACAGCGGGGTGAGCCTGGACAGTTTTGTAAAGAAGATCACGTTTCAGCAATTGAGCAGAGAAGGGCTGGCCGGTATTGGAATGACGGTCCGGCGGATGGCGGAGGCGGAGGGACTGGAGGCGCATGCAAGAGCGGTAAGTATAAGAATGGAAAAAAAATAAAAGAGGATTATGTTCGACTTAAATAAACTTTTACGGGACAATATACGCAAACTGGTGCCATACTCGTCTGCCCGCGACGAATTCAAGGGGGAAGCGCAGGTTTTTCTCGACGCCAACGAAAATAGTTTGGGTTCGCCTTTAACCCGGTGGTATAATCGTTATCCTGACCCTCATCAGTGGAAGGTGAAGGAAGCCATCAGTAAAATAAAAGGTATCCCGCCGCAGCATATTTTTCTGGGCAACGGGAGCGACGAGTGCATCGATCTGCTGTACCGGGCCTTTTGTATTCCGGGGAAGGATAATGTCATTATCAACCCGCCTACTTATGGAATGTATGAGGTGAGCGCAAATATCAATGACGTGGAAGTCCGAAGGGCAGTGTTGCTGGATGACTTTCAGCTGGATCTTGTGCACCTGGAGAACCTGGTGGATGAGAATACCAAGATGATCTGGATCTGTTCGCCCAATAATCCAACGGCCAATTCCATGGACCGGCAGGATATCGAGATCGTCCTTAATAACTTTCCGGGGCTGGTAATAGTAGATGAGGCTTATATCAATTTTTCACGTCATAAATCCTTTATCCAGGAGCTCAGCGATTATCCGAACCTGGTAGTGCTGCAAACGATGAGCAAGGCCTGGGGGCTGGCGGGTCTCCGGATGGGTATGGCTTTTGCCAGCGAAGCCATTATCGATGTGTATAATAAGGTAAAACCGCCCTATAATATCAGCCAGGTCAACCAGGAGCTGGCTCTGCAGGCCCTTGAAGAAGTGGGACAGGTTAATGATATGATACGTCAACTGGTGACTATGCGGGAGCAGTTGGCTACCGATCTGGCCGGTTTGCCGCTGGTACTGAAAGTTTATCCCAGCGATGCCAATTTTTTACTGGTGAAGATGGATAATGCACGGGCCATCTATGAAAGGCTGCTGGAAGACGGGATTGTTGTAAGGGACCGGAGCAAGGTGGAGCTTTGTGAGGGGTGTCTGCGTATAACGGTGGGGACTGAAAAAGAGAATGCGGAACTGGTCAATGCTTTGAGCAGTCTAAGATAAAAATTAGTAAAGGGTTGGGGATTTTTCAACTAAATTACAGCCAGTAAATTCATCATCCATGCAACTATTTATCAAGAGAACGAAAGAAATATCGGGGAAGTTCCTGTGTGTTTTAGCAGGATTATTTTTGACGGGAATGGCCGCCTTTGCCGGCGGCGGTGGTGGAAAGAAAGATGGTGCTAAACCTGCAAAAGTTTCTGATGCTGCCTCTCAGTTGAAACTGCCTTCGGGTTTTTCTGCCGTGACCTTAGTAGATTCCTTTGGCCGGACGCGTCATATTGCTGTCGCACCAAACGGAGCTGTTTTTGTCAAGCTGAACAAACTGAAGAACGGAAAAGGGATTTATCGGTTCCAGGATACCAATGGGGATGGGAAGGCGGATAAGATCATGGGCTTTGGTACTTTTGCCGGGACGGGTATGGCTATTAGCAATGGTTATTTGTATGCCAGCTCCGATGAAGAAGTTTTTCGTTTTAAGCTGGATGGGGATTACAATGTGGTCAATCCCGATCAGCCTGAAAGACTTGTCACCGGATTGCTGAGCCGTCATGAGCATGAGGATAAGGCTATCGCTCTGAACGATAAAGGGGATCTGTTTGTAAATATTGGCGCTTATTCCAATTCCTGCCAGCTGCAGGACAGGACGAAGGGGTCTCCGGGTCAGAGGCCCTGCCCCATCCTCGATTCAGCGGGTGGGATCTGGCTGTTCAAGGCAGATCAGCTGAATCAGACCTATGGTACCGGCAAGCGTTATGCTACGGGTTTGCGTAATGTGGTTGGTCTGAACTGGAATAAGGCTACCAACTCCCTGTTTGTCATGCAGCATGGCCGTGACCAGCTGCACGATCTTTTCCCTGACATGTGGGATACGAAACAAAGCGCCGAGCTGCCTGCCGAATGTATGTATGAATTACATCAGGGCTCCAATTGTGGCTGGCCTTATATTTTCTACGATGAGTTTCAGCATAAAAAGATACTGGCCCCGGAATATGGCGGAGACGGAAAGAAGACGGCGGGTGAGGATGCGCAGGATCCTGTAGTTGCTTTTCCAGGTCATCTGGCCCCCAACGGACTATTGTTTTACACGGGTACTCAATTCCCTGATAAGTATAAGAATGGCGCTTTTATCGCCTTTCATGGCAGCTGGAACAGGGCTCCTGAGCCTCAGGCGGGTTATTTTGTAGTCTTTCAGCCGTTCAAGGATGGCAAGCCTGATGGCAAGTGGGAAGTATTTGCGGACAATTTCTCGGGTGGTCCGGACAAGACGGCTTCGGGTCGTGGAGACTATCGTCCCTGCGGTCTCGCGCAAGGTCCGGATGGATCGATCTATGTAACGGACGATACAAAGGGAACGATCTGGAAGATATCTTATAAAAAATAATTTCGCCGTACTTAAATGAAAAAAATCACATTTTTTGCATTGATCGGTAGTTTATTTGTAATCTCTACCTTATTGATGTCACAGACAAAAAAGCCGGCCAGCGCTGCACCGGGCGGGCTTGCGGCTTCTATAACAAGAGGCAAGCAGGTATATCTTGAACAATGCCTGGCCTGTCATCAGGCGGATGCGCTGGGCGTGTCGGGAATGAACCCGCCGCTGGTGAAGACGAAATTTGTGCTGGGGGATAAGGCTACGCTGGTGAAGATAGTGCTTAACGGGATGACCGGAATCGAGGTGGAAGGAGAGGATTATCATGGGGTGATGGCGCCGCATAGCGATCTTACCGATCAACAGATAGCCGATGTGCTGACCTATGTGCGGAATAGTTTTGGGAATAAGGCGGCGGCGGTGAAGGCGAGTGAAGTGAAGGTTATACGCGCGGCGAATCCAGCGACTCATTAGACGCGGACGAATATGCCTGCGTAATGGACCCGGTAACGTCCTGTAAGATCTTAACCGTAATCGTTTCAGGGACCTCCCTGATGATATTGATCGGGATCAGTCCGTGGATTACCGACCAGTAAAAATCCGGCTTATTTCGACCTGTTTAAAAATTCCAGCAGGTTCAGCTGTACTATACCTTTGTAGTTATTACCAAGTATCGGATCGTTCAGTGTTACTACATATTTAGGGTAGTTGTCTTCGATCAGCAGTAAATTTCCGAATTCGCGCTTTTCAGTTGCCGGATCAGCAAGCGTTAAGGCAACCTGGACATATATCTTTTGCCCATTCTTATCGGCTACAAAATCTATTTCGTTGTGTCCCAATTTACCTACGAAAACCTGATACCCTTCCTGGATCAAATTGATATAAACTGCATTCTCCACTAATTTATGCAGATCGGCTCGCTGATTAAATCCGCGAATTGCGTTTCTTAATCCTAAATCCTCGAAAAAATACTTTTCACCTATTTCAAATATTTTTAGTCCGCCTACTTCCGTGCGCGAAACTTTATAAACAAAATAGGCGTTAGTCAGCGCTTTAAGATAGTTCAGGGTCAATTGCGGAGAAATTTCGACCCGTTGAGATTTTAAAAATTTACTGATATTCGAAGCTGAGAACAGGCTGCCGACATTATCGCATAGATAGGCTACAAGGTTTTCCAGAAAGGACACGTTGCGAATATTTTCCCTGGCTACCACATCTTTTAAAAGAATAGTAGAGTAAACGTTTCGAAGGTATTCATATGGCAGGTTATCTTTAAACCCGATATTGCTCAAATAAGGCATTCCCCCAAATTGTAAATACTTCAGTAAAGCTTCAAAATCGTTTTCCAGTTTATGAAACAAAACGAATTCCTGGAAACTCAGTGCATGAATATGGAATTCGACATAACGGCCTGCAAGGGTTGTGGCCAGTTCGCCTGAAAGTATATTTGCGTTGCTTCCAGTACAATAAATGTCACAGGTATTTTTTGCCAGCAGGCTCCGCAGCGACAACTGAAAATCTTGAATTTCCTGTACCTCATCTATGAATAAGTAATTGTTTTTTCCATCTACCCATTTGTCTTTCAGGTAGTTATTGAGATCCTTATTATCCTGGATAAATAAAAATTCTTCCAATTCCCGGTTTATGTAAACGATATTTGCTTTTTTGTTTCTTCTTTTAATTTCATCGATCAATTGATAAAGCACGAAGCTTTTGCCCACGCGGCGTTGGCCAGTGAGCACTTTGATAATTTGTTTATCGATAAACGGGATAATCTTACTGCTATAATAAGATCGTTTTATATAATGGATCATGTGTTTAGTTTATGGTATGGATGAAGCTTTTTGTAAAATTAGTAAAAGTTTCATGTATAGCGTAAACTTTTTTAATGTAGCTTTGCGACACATGAAAAGGATTCTATTTATAGACAGGGATGGCACCCTGATCAAGGAAGCCCCGCCGACCTACCAGATCGATTCTTTTGAGAAGCTGGAGTTTTATCCGAATATGTTTGAGTACATGAGCAGGATCGCCCGTGAGTTCGACTATGAGCTGTTGATGGTGACGAACCAGGACGGGATGGGGACGGCTTCTTTTCCCGAAGAGACTTTCTGGCCGGTGCAGCATTTTGTGATGAAGACGTTGGAGGGGGAGGGAATCAGGTTCAGCGGGGTTTATATCGATCGGAGCAGGCCGGAGGAGAAGCTGCCGACGCGTAAGCCGGGTACGGCGATGCTGACGAAGTATATCGACAATGAGGACTATGATCTTGAACATTCTTTTGTGATCGGGGATCGTATCACGGATGTGCAGCTGGCGAAGAACCTGGGCTGCAAGGCTATATGGTTAAATAATGATGCTTCCCTGGGCGGTGCGGAGATCAGCGATTCCCTTCGTGACCTCGAAGGGTCGATTGCGCTGGAAACGCCGGAATGGAGCAAGATCTATGAATTCCTGAAGCTGGGTCTGCGCAGGGTGGTGCACGAACGGAATACCAGCGAGACACAGATAAAGATCGATCTGAATGTGGATGGGAGCGGGAAAGCGGCTATTATTACGGGGCTGGGATTTTTTGATCATATGCTGGAGCAGATAGCCCGGCACGGTAAGATGAATCTTTCTATACGTGTCAATGGAGACTTGCACATCGATGAGCATCACACGATAGAAGATACGGGTATCACGCTGGGAGAAGCTTTTGCGCAGGCATTGGCAGACAAGCGGGGCATGGAGCGGTATGGTTTTGCATTACCGATGGACGAGGCCGATGCGAAGGTGCTGATCGATTTTGGAGGACGCAACTGGATCGTCTGGAATGCAGAGTTCAAACGCGAGATGATCGGGGAAGTGCCTACGGAGATGTTCTTTCATTTTTTCAAGTCTTTTTCGGATGGGGCGAAGTGCAACCTGAATATCGAGTGTAAGGGCGAGAATGAGCATCATAAGATAGAAGCTATCTTTAAGGCGTTTGCGAAGGCTATAAGGATGGCGGTGCGGCGGGACCCGTTGAGCAGTTATTTGCCGAGTACGAAGGGGGTGCTGTAACATGGGGCTTGCGCCGCGGTAATCGAGGCGTTGCTACACCCTGAAGAATATTTTTTTACGGTAGAGGAAATAACATAGGCCCCATTCGCAGGCGAATATGATGAGTGAGGTGATGATGGGATGGGCCCAGCTGGTGAGCGCTCCGACATAACCGTTGAACCAGCGGTC
>JAAEBC010179170.1_pt1 | contig 8628 bp, 9 predicted proteins | sample 7277801 | NCBI WGS metagenome assembly JAAEBC01 (sample SAMN13877000, study PRJNA601929) | soil metagenome | isolation source: soil | host: Panicum virgatum | place: USA: Fermi National Accelerator Laboratory | collected 2010-11-19 | reverse complement strand
GGGATCTTACAACGTACACGATCCGGCCATCATCAAAACGGGCGATTATTATTATTGTTACAGCACCGATGTCGGCTATGGCATCGATGTGCGCGCCGGATTGCAGATCCGCAAGTCAAAAGATCTTGTGGAATGGAAATATGTCGGATGGGTTTTTGGCGACCTGCCCGCCAAAGGCAAGGCTTTTATACAAACCGCCGGTGGAACGCCAAACAACGCGCTGTGGGCGCCCTGCGTCGTAAAGGTGGGGGCGGAATACCGTCTTTATTATTCGCTCTCCAGTCCGACACCCAGACTCAGCGTCATTGGACTGGCGACAGCCACCAATCCCGAGGGTCCCTGGACGGAAAAGGATCTTGTCGTCAATTCCAGGAACGACAATGTGACACAGACGAATGCAATAGATCCTTCCGTCCTTGTGACAGCGGCTGGTGAACACTGGATGGTATATGGCTCGGCCTGGGATGGCATCTATCTTTTAAAGCTCGACCCAACGACGGGACTGGCGGCCGTGTCCGGTGACAAGGGCAAACGAATTGCCAACCGGGGTTTTACCGGCGGCAAGTACAACGGCAATATCGAAGGCGGTGAGCTGCGATATAACCCGACGCTCAACAAATATTTTTTGTTCATTGCCTATGACTGGCTCGAAACAAAATACAATGTGCGGGTGATGCGCGGAGACAAGCCGGATGGTCCTTTTTATGACTATGCCGGAGCGGACGCTAATACGGATGCCGATCATGGACCGATGATCATCGCGCCGTATAAATTTTCCGGTCACGGTGGCTGGCAGGGCGTATCACATTGCACCGTATTCGACGATGGTTCGGGGCAATTTTTCATTGCGCACCAGGGGAGGCCGGGGGTTGACAAATATTATATGGACCTTCATGTCCGGAAATTATTCTGGACGACCGATTCCTGGCCCGTCGCATCCCCCGAGCGTTATGCATTTGAAAAGGATTCGCTGATCTCTGCGGCTGACATAGTAGGAAACTGGGAAAGGATCGTGCTGAATTATACCGTCGTGCCCGGTTATGCCGCGGAACAGACGTCGCCGGATTTTCAGGCTTCGGCGGATTTGTCGGTCGACGCGGCCGGAACATTGAATGGCAGCGCCGGCGACACCTGGATCTACACCGCCCCCTGGCTACAGCTAAAATGGAGCAACGGCACTACGGAAAAAGTCTTTGTTCAAAAAGGCAGGGACTGGGAAAATAAAAAAAATAGTATCATATTCACAGGCTTGAACAATACAGGGACAGCCATCTGGGGTAAAAAAAAGTAATTATATGAGAATAAAGAACTGGATAACCGCATTGGTACTTGTTATAGGTGCACAACGGGCAGATGCGCAGGGCAAAGATGCAAAACGCACCGTCGCGCTGGTGAATAATGACATCGTCATAAAGACAAATGCACCCATTGCGGAAGTACAGCCCACTATGTGGGGGATCTTTTTTGAGGACATCAACCTGGGCGCCGATGGTGGTATTTATGCAGAGCTGGTGAAGAACAGAAGCTTCGAGTTCTATGAGCCGATGATGGGGTGGAAGGTCCGGCAAAGTATATTCAGAGAAGGGAGTGTGCTGGTCCTGAACAGAAAGGAAGTCGCCGGCACAAATCCCCGTTTCCTGCGGGTGAGGAAAAGCGAGCCGGCAGATACCCTGAGTATCACCAATGAAGGGTTTCGCGGTATGGGGATCAAAAAAGGATTGCGCTACGATTTCTCGCTATTATACCGTCTGCCGGCTGCCGGATTGACTCTGCATGTTGATCTGGTGAGCAGCACGGGAAGGGTGATCGGGTCTGCTTCGCTTACCCCTGCCGTCACTCCGGGTGAGGAATGGAAGAAGGCTGCTGTCAGCTTCAACTCGACAGATTCGACGCTGCGGGGCCGTATGAATATCTGGTTCGAAGGCGCCGGTACGATCGACATGGATATCGTCTCTCTTTTCCCCTCGGATACGTGGAAGGGACGCCCCGGCGGGATGCGGGCCGACATGATCCAGATGCTGGCTGATATGAAGCCCGGCTTTATCCGCTTTCCCGGAGGTTGTATCGTGGAAGGACATGACCTGTCGGTACGTTATCAATGGAAAAAGACCCTTGGTCCTGTAGAGGACAGACAGCTTATCGTCAACCGATGGAACTATGAATTTGCTCATCGCCCTACGCCGGATTATTTTCAGACCTTTGGGCTCGGCTTTTATGAATATTTTCAGCTGGCAGAAGATATCGGCGCTTCGCCCTTACCCATCCTCAATTGCGGAATGGCCTGCCAGTTCAACACGGCGGAAGTCGTGCCCCTGGATCAGCTTGATCCTTATGTCCAGGACGCACTGGACCTCATCGAGTTTGCCAACGGTGATGTAAATACGAAATGGGGTAAAGTGCGGTCGGGTATGGGGCATCCCGCTCCCTTCCATCTGAAAATGATGGGCATCGGCAATGAGAACTGGGGCCCGCAGTACATCGAACGCCTAAAGGTATTCACAAAAGCCATCAAAGAGAAATACCCCGAGATCCGTCTTGTCAACAGCAGTGGCACCGATCCCAATGGGGACAGATACGATTATCTGAACAAGGAATTGCGGGACATGCATGCCGATATCATCGACGAACATTATTATCGCCGGCCGGAATGGTTCCTGCAGAACGCACGCCGCTATGATTCCTTCCCCCGTAACGGGTCAAGGATCTTTGCGGGAGAATATGCCGCGCAGAGTGACAGGACGGTCAGCGTATATAACAAGAACAACTGGCAGACCGCGCTGAGCGAGGCGGCCTTTATGACCGGGTTGGAAAGGAATGCGGATGTAGTGTCGATGGCCAGCTACGCGCCTTTGTTCGCACATGTCGATGGTTGGCAATGGACACCCGACCTCATCTGGGTGGACAATCTGAGGGTCAACGCCACTCCGAATTATTATGTACAGAAATTGTTCTCGGTAAATAAGGGCACCCATGTCGTGTCTGCGCTGCGTAACAAGAAGGCCCTGGCGGGAGAGGATAGTCTTTATGCGTCTGCCGTGATCGATGATGCGACCGGCGAGCTCATCGTAAAGATGGTCAACGTTTCGGCGAAGGCACAGACGATACCCTTGAATATCGAAGGGGCGGGAAAACTTACCGGCAAAGGAACCCTTACCGTTTTGCGAAGCGATGAAGCAGCAGCGGTGAATATCATCGGTGATACGCCGGTTGTGAGCCCTTCCGATAAGGATATAACAGTCAAAAACGGGAAACTTACTGTCGACGCAAGCCCATATTCCTTCACCATATTGAAAGTTAAGCTTTGAAAACGATCAGCTTTTTTATCTGTTTGCTGGCCTTGCAGACCGGCTTGTTCGCGCAGCGGATCGATACAGTTCAGGTCTCGCCAACGCGCCAGACGCCGGTACACGATCCTGTCCTGATCCGGCAGGATAGCACATATTATCTTTTCTGTACGGGGTTTGGGATAACGGTATACTCTTCGAAGGATAGGGCCACCTGGAAAAAAGAGAAGCCGGTGTTCGCCGAGGCGCCGCAGTGGGCCGTAAAGGCGATACCCGGTTATCGCGGACATACCTGGGCCCCCGATATCAGCTTTCACAATGGTCTGTACTATTTATATTATTCGGTGTCTGCTTTTGGAAAGAATACTTCCTGTATCGGAGTGGCTACGAATAAGACTCTCAACCCTGCCTCGCCTGATTTTAAATGGCAGGATCATGGAAAGGTCATACAGTCGGTTCCGGGACGGGATCTGTGGAATGCCATCGATCCTAACCTGGTGAGGGATCAGAAGGATGTGGCCTGGTTGGCGTTTGGGTCATTTTGGCATGGCATCAAGCTGGTTCGGCTGTCCGAAGACGGTAGCTCCGTCGCCAATCCGGAGGAATGGTATACGGTGGCCAGCAGGAGCAGGAATCCCGTACTGCCCGACTCGGTGGCGGGCGATGCGGCGATAGAAGGACCCTTTATTTTCAGGAAGGACAACTATTATTATCTCTTTGTATCGTGGGATTACTGTTGCCGTGGTGAAAAGAGTACCTATAAGGTCATGGTCGGAAGATCACAGCAGATACAGGGCCCCTATGTGGATAGGGACGGCGTGCCTATGAACCTGGGCGGCGGATCGCTCGTCGTGGAGGGAGACAAGGAATGGAATGGGGCAGGACACAGCGCGACGGTGACCTTTGATGGGGTAGACTATTTGGTTTTTCATGGTTATGATGCGGCTGACGGCGGCAGGTCGAAGCTGCGTATTGAGAAGATCAGCTGGATCAACGGGTGGCCGGTGCTGAGGCGGAGGGAGAATTAGACTTAACTTTGATCCGGCGACCTTTTCTGCGCTATTATAATTTTAGAGCAGCTTCAAATTCTTCTATTCGGACTATATTCACTTTCGGAAACATAATCGATTTTAGCACAGAAAAGTGTGTGTCATGGCTAATAAGATAATGCGCTCCTGAAGCAACATAACAATCGACAAATTTATTGTCGTCCGGGTCATTGATCAGATTCCAGCGGAAATAAACGCGAGTGTAGTGTACATTAGGTAATTCCCGAAGGGCAACAAGAAAATTTGAAGCCACAGTATCGGAATATTTTGATTTCAGGATTTCCTCGTATTCTAACAGAATATCTTCTGTGACATACAATTCTATTCTCTCATCGAGCAAAAGTTGGATTATCCAGTGATAAATGGATTTGGTAGATAAAGCTGATACAAGACCCATGTCAACATGCAATTGGAACGTATCAGGAATGACAACCTGGGCGCGCAATACGAGTCGCTGAAACAGCAGATCAATCCGCATTTTCTTTTCAATAGCCTGAATACTTTAAAGGCAATGGTAGAGAGCGGGGACAAAGAAGCCGTCGACTTTATTCTGAAGCTCTCCAATTTTTATCGCTATACGCTCGAAAGCCGCAAACTCGATCTGATCCATGTCAGCGAGGAAATGGAGATCCTCAATGCCTACATCTTTCTTCAGAAAGCCCGGTTCGAAGATGGGTTTACTTTTACAAGCACGCTTGACGAAAAGACATTGAACACCCTTATTCCGCCTTTTACGCTGCAATTGCTGATCGAGAATTGTATAAAACATAATGTCGTTTCTTTACAAAAACCTTTGCATATCAGGGTTTATAAAGAAGATGAGAAGATCGTTGTGGAGAATCCGATACAGCTGAGAACGGGGGAGAATAACTCGCTCGGCGTAGGTCTGAAAAACATCAATTTGCGTTACGGCCATCTGCATGGCAAAAAAATCGAGATCGTCAGCGACAATAATGTATTTCAAATCAAACTTCCTCTCATCTATGAATATCATCATAATTGAAGACGAGCTGAAGACCGCTCAATCCCTTGAGAATATTATCCAGTCCCTAAAACCAGGATCGGAAATAATCGGGCGTCATCAAAGTGTCGAGAGTTCGGTAAAAGCATTGCTCGAGGGGACGCAGCCCCATCTGATCTTTATGGATATCCAGCTGGCGGACGGGCTTTGTTTTGAAATATTCAAGGCCGTCAAGATCAATTGCCCTGTTATATTTTGCACGGCGTATGACGAATATTCGTTGGAGGCGTTCAAGAGCAATGGGGTCGATTATGTACTCAAGCCGTTCTCGAAGTCCGACATCCAGGAAGCTTTCAGGAAGGTCGATGAGCTTAAGAACTTCTTCCAGCAAAAGGTGATGCCTGACCTCGGCGACCTGCTTTCAAAACTGGGTGCACCTGCGGGGAAGAACAGTTTCCTCGTCTTTAAACACCAGAAGTATACGACGGTGCCGACGGAGAACATCGCCTTTTTTTATATTCACAATGGGCTTACTTCGATCGTGTGTTTCGACAAGCAGCGATTTGACCTCAATCAATCTCTTGATCAGATCGAGAGCGTTGTGTCACCGAAACAGTTTTTCCGGGTGAATCGCCAATACCTCATAAATTTCAAAGGGATCAAACAGGTAGAACCTTATTTCCTGCGAAAGATGCTTGTCACCCTGACGGTCGAGACTCCCGAAAAGCTGCTCGTCAATAAGGAAAAGTCTCATAGTTTTCTGAGCTGGATGGAGGATCGGTGATCTGCTGCCGCGTCCGGCAGCCGACATTTTAAATGTTATCTGGCCACATCGGTGATCATTTTATTGACGATCAGCCAATGGTTGTCGAACTTATGAAATGAAAGAAATTCATCGTATTCGAAATCGTACATCTTAACATGCGCTTTGACCGTGGCTATTGAGTTGACGACATCTACGGAAATTGTCTTTCCTTCGAAGGGTTTACCGGAGTCCTTTGGGCTTTGGCGATTCTTTACGCCATCCAGGTATTGTTCAAGGGTTTTGGCATAGGGCTGTCCTTTCACATCCCCGAACAACAGGGTTCCGGGATAGTAAATATTTTTCAGGAGATCAACATTACCTTCATAGATACCTTTATAGTAAATATTCTCCAATGCCTGGGTGATTGCGGATGAGTCCTGCTTGGTTGTTTGCATTTTTGGTGAAGTTTGTGATGTGTTTGGTGAAGTTCAGGAGAAAATAGAAGTACGGGAAAAAAATTTGGGAAACCGAATGGCTGCGCATATATTTGCAACCGTTCGGGTTCGTATCTAAAACAACTAATAAATGAGACGGGATATTTTTCAGGCCATCGCAGACCCCACAAGACGGGCTATCATCGCGCTTATTGCCTTGCAGGCTATGACGCCCAATGCCATTGCCGAACACTTTGATATGACGCGGCAATCGATCTCCAAGCATTTACGCATTTTGTCGGAATGCGAACTTCTGACAAAGGAACAGCAGGGCCGGGAGATCTATTATCAGCTTCAGGTCGATAAAATGAAAGAGATCGACAAGTGGCTTGATCAATTCAGGAAGGTCTGGGAGAACAGATTTAGTCAACTGGACAATTTATTATCTACTATCAAAAAAAATAGAAAATGAATCCCAATTTGTTTTTTGATTTTTCCGTAAATAAGGATACCAACACTATCAACGTAAAACGGGAGTTTGCAGCAGACCTTCCCCTGGTTTGGGATGCCTGGACGAAACCAGAGCTGCTGGACCAGTGGTTTGCACCAAAACCTTACCGGACAAGGACAAAGTCGATGGACTTCAGGGAAGGCGGGGCCTGGCTTTATGCAATGATCTCTCCCGGGAATATCACACACTGGTGCAGGACCGGGTACAAAAAAATGCTGCACGTGGAATTGCCGATCACCGGCAACCATATCCTTATGGGAACCGACGCCCCCAGGGAGATGGGATTTACTCTTGTACAGGGCAACAATATGCATATCAGCGTCGAACCCGAAACAAGGGAGGAGGCCAAAAGGATCTTTGACGAGCTTTCGGCTGGCGGTACTATCACCATGCCGTTGCAGGACATGTTCTTTGGCGCTTACTTTGGGGAGTTCAGTGACAGATATGGAATAAACTGGATGATAAATTTCCAAACAAATAATAATAATAATAAATGAAACCAGGAACAATCACGATCCTTTACTGGGTCTGCACAATTGTTTTTGCAGCACTGATGCTATTCTCCGCTGCCGGCGGCATACAGCCGACTGCCGACACCATCAAGATCATGCATGACGGTCTTGACTACCCGATATATTTTATCCAGTTCATCAGTGTCGCGAAAATCCTCGGGGCCATTGCGATCCTTATCCCGGGTTTGAACAGGATAAAAGAGTGGGCCTATGCCGGATTGTTTTTTGATCTGTCCGGTGCAATATATTCGGGAATAGCTGTATCGGGATTCGATCCCCTGATGCTGACATTGCTTATATGGGTTGTTCCGGGAGTTTTATCTTATTATTTCTGGCATAGAAGAAAATGACTTATCTTATTTACAAGGCGCTCCCAAAAAATGAATAGTCGTCTTATCGTAGTCGCTGAAGAACTGATGGGCCGCATACATAACGTCAAATTCATTGGTGACGAACGTATATTGCACAAGGTTCAGGGAGGAGAGAACGGGATAACCCGAAGGACTAGCCGTAACCCTGGCTTGGATGCTGTCCGCTGTCAACAATAGATAACTCTTTGAATCCAGCAGGTGATTTGCCTGCAGCTCGTTATAGATGGATAACGACAGAGACTGGGAGATCCCGCTCCACCGGGCCCAGCGTTGAGGATATACGCGGCTATGGTCGTGCAGGTTAAACGCACTACAGATCCCACGGTTCATTAAGGCTGTAGAATTGGTCTGTGCCAGGGCGTCTCCTGTTGGTCCCACTTCGGGGGCATTGTCATATTTCGCCATGCAGAATTGAAGGGGAGTAACGCTGGTAGAAGTCACCACCGTGCTGGTAGGCGCACAGTAAGAGACGCCGGCTGCAAATTTGTAGACATAGGACAGTGCAGCCGAGAAGCCGCCTCCGTCGCTCATGCCGATCGAATAGCGGGGAATGGAGGGTTGTGTATAGCCTCTGGTATAAAAGGTATCCGTCAATGCCCGGATATTTCCATAGTCGATGTTGGCCAGTGTATCCACCGGGAGCTGCGCCCAGCGTATCTTCCCGTCCTGGTTGAGATCTTTGTTGAGGGTTACTTCTTCCGCCTCGGTGACGACAATGGCGTATCCTGCATAGACCAGGTCGTTGATCATTTGTTGCCACT
>JAAEBC010215267.1_pt1 | contig 8796 bp, 6 predicted proteins | sample 7277801 | NCBI WGS metagenome assembly JAAEBC01 (sample SAMN13877000, study PRJNA601929) | soil metagenome | isolation source: soil | host: Panicum virgatum | place: USA: Fermi National Accelerator Laboratory | collected 2010-11-19 | reverse complement strand
GTTCCCGATCCCGCGCGTCGGCGGCGTTCAGCGCCATGCCGCGTCGCCTGCGTGAACATTGCCGCGGCCCTATACCCAAAGACGACGCGCTCTTCACCCCTCGCACCGGCAGGATGGCCGCAGACCCTCACGGGAGCAAGGCATGCGGCGGGGTTGGAAAATAGTGTCATGGATCATCGGCGTCTGCCTGGCGCTGATCGTGGTGTTGTTGATCGTGATCGCCACGTTCGACTGGAATCGTCTCAAGCCCACCATCAATGCGCGTGCCAGTGAAACCCTGGGAAGGCCGTTCGCCATCAATGGCGATCTGAGCGTGCGCTGGCGACGCGAAGAGCGCGCCAGTGGCATCGAAGGCTGGGTGCCGTGGCCGGAGTTCATCGCGCAGAACATCAGCATCGGCAATCCCGATTGGACGGGCCAGCCGCATTTTGCCCAGCTCGATGCGTTGCGCTTCCGTATTTCGCCGCTGCCGCTGATCGTGCATCGGGTCGAAATCCCGGTGCTCTATCTCACCCAGCCCACCATCGACCTGGAGCGCAACGCGCAAGGCCAGGCGAACTGGGAGTTTGCGTTCACCAACAACAGCACGCCTTCGGCATGGAAACTCGACCTGCACGCGATCGGTTTTGACCGTGGCCATATCATGCTGAACGACGCGATCAACAAGGCCGATCTGCAGATCACCATGGAAGCCTTGCAGCGCGCCATCCCCTACGGCGACATCGTCTCGCAGCAATCGGCCGAGGCACGCGAGCAGGCCAGCAAGACCATCGGCGCCAATGCGAAGACCACGCTGGAGAAGGATGCGGGCACAGAGGAAAACCAACCGGGCCACACCAGCGCCACCTACCAGTTTGCGTTCCAGGCGCAGGGCAAATACCAGGGCGCCGCGGTGGACGGCAACGGCAAGACCGGCGGCGTGCTCGCGCTGCAGGAGACCGACCAGCCATTCCCGTTGCAGGCCGACATGCATGTGGGTGATACGCATATCGCCATGGTGGGCACGCTCACCGACCCGCTGCACCTGGCCGCGCTCAATATCCGCCTGTGGTTCTCCGGCAGCAGCATGGCCAAGCTGTATCCGCTGATCGGCGTGACCCTGCCCGACACGCCGCCGTATGCGACCGAAGGCCATCTGCGCGCGACCCTGAAAAAGGGCGCCAGTCATTTCTCCTACGATCATTTCCGCGGGCGCGTGGGCGGCAGCGATCTGGCAGGCGATCTGGCTTTCGACACTGGCAGCGCACGTCCGAAATTGACCGGCACGGTGAAGTCGCAATTGTTGCGCTTCTCTGACCTTGCTCCCTTGATCGGCGCGGACTCCAACGCGGAGAAGGATCAACGCGGCGATGCCACACCGCAACCTAGCGACAAGGTGTTGCCCGTTGAACCATTCCGCACCGACCGTTGGCGCGCGATGGATGCGGATGTCGCGTTCAGCGCGGCCAAGATCGTGCGCGATACGGCGCTGCCGATCGATGCGCTGCAGACCCACATCGTGATGACCAACGGCGTGCTGACGCTCAGCCCGCTGAGCTTCGATTTCGCCAGCGGCAAGATCGACAGCAACCTGCGCCTCGACGGTGGCGTCACGCCGATGAAGGGCGATATCAAGCTGAAGGCGCGTCACCTCAAGCTTAAAGAGCTGTTCCCCAAGTTCGCGCCGATGCAGACCAGCTTTGGCGAGATCAATGGCGACGCGGCGCTCAATGCGCGCGGCAATTCGGTGAGCGAACTGATGGGCACTTCCACCGGCGAGCTGAAGCTGCTGATGAATGACGGCGCCATCAGCAAGGCACTGCTGGAGACGGCCGGCCTCAATGTGGCGAACATCGTGATCGTCAAGCTGTTCGGCGACAAGACGGTGAAGATCAACTGCGCCGCATCGGATCTGTCGGCCACCAACGGCTTGTACCAGACCCAGCTGTTCGTGTTCGACACGGAGGACGCGACCATCCGCGTGAATGGCACGGTCAACTTCGCCAACGAGAAACTGGACCTCGACGTGCGGCCGGAAGCGAAGGGCGTGCGCATCCTCTCCCTGCGTTCGCCGCTTTACGTGAAGGGCACGCTCAAGGATCCCGATGTCGGCGTGCAGCCGGGGCCGCTGATCCTTCGTGGCGGCGGCGCCGTGGCGCTGGCCGTGTTCGCCGCACCGGTCGCCGCGCTGCTGCCGCTGGTCGCCACCAGCAAGGGCGAGCAGGACAATACCTGTGCCACCGTGCTTGAGCAGATGCGCGGCGCATCCAAGGCGCGCGCGGCACCGCTGCCGGCCAAGAGCAAGGCGGCCGCCACGCACCAATGATCGCGCCGCAAGGCTAGAATGCCGGACTCCCTCTTCGTCGACATTCGTGCATGCAACCGGTCAACAAGGCCCGCTGGCAGATCCATTTCTGCGTGCTGCTCTGGGGCTTCACCGCCATCCTGGGCAAGCTGATCACCCTGCCGGCCATGCAACTGGTGTGGTGGCGCATGCTGTTGGTGTCGGGCGCATTGCTGCTGGTGCCACGGGTGTGGCGTGGCCTTAGGGCCATGCCGGCGAGACTGCGCTGGGCTTATGCCGGTATCGGCGTGCTGGTGTCCCTGCACTGGCTGACCTTTTACGCAGCCATCAAGCTCGCCAATGCCTCGGTGGGCGCCACCTGCATCGCGCTGGGACCGGTATTTCTTTCGCTGGTGGAACCTTGGATCGCCCGCCGCAAGTTCGATCCGCGCGAACTGCTGATCGGCGTCGCCGTGGTCCCCGGCGTGGCGATGGTCGTGGGCGGCGTGCCGATGGACATGCGCATGGGCATCGTCGTGGGCGCACTCTCAGCGTTGCTGGTGGCGCTGTTCAGCGCCTTCAACAAACGCATGGTGGAACACGGCGACCCGCTCACGGTCACCTGCATCGAGCTGGGTACCGGCACGTTATTCCTTACGCTGCTGGCTCCGCTGCTTCCGCACTCCGGGCCTGCGTTTGTATGGCCCAGCCTGCACGACGCCACCCTGCTCACCGTGCTCTCGTTCGGCTGCACGTTGCTGCCGTTCGCCCTGGCACTGGTGGCCTTGCGCCATATGAGCGCCTTCGGCACGCAGATGGTGACCAACCTGGAGCCGGTCTACGCGATCGTATTGGCGATACTGCTGCTGGGCGAGCAGCGCCAACTGGATGGCTGGTTCTATGTGGGCGTGGCGGTGATCCTGGCTGCCGTGTTTATTCACCCGCTGTTGACGCGCAAGCAGACGGCGACCACCCAGCCGGAATTGCTGGGCACGGCCGAAAGCCACAATGTGGTTGAATAGGCCGCCGTCGCCACGGTGACTCACGCCACCGGGTGAACGTGCACGACGCCCAGCGTCGATCACGGCTGCGGGGAGGTGCTTGCGATGACGCGGGTCGGATTCCCAAGAATCGTGCGGCGCGAGTGGTTCCTGGCCATCAGCGTGGCCACCGCCCTCGCCTTCCTGCTCTTTGGTCCGCGACTGCTGGACGGGCTCGATCATCCGCTGTGGCTCGCCGTCATTTTTGGATGGCTGTTCGCCGTGATCCTGGGCTCCGCCCTGGCCGTGGTGCGGCACGCGGAACACCTGGGCGAACAGCTCGGCGAACCCTATGGCACCCTGGTGCTGACGCTGTCGATCACCGCTATCGAAGTGATCAGCATCACCGCCATCATGCTGCACGGGGCGAACAACCCCACGCTGGCGCGCGACACCTTGTTCGCCGTCACCATGATCGTGCTCAACGGCATGGTCGGCCTGTCGCTGCTGGTCGGTGGCTGGCGGCATCGCGAGCAGCAGTACAACCTGCAGGGCGCGAATGCCTACCTGGCCGTGGTCATTCCATTGGGCATCCTGGCGCTGGTGATGCCCAACTACACCATCGACCCGCACAAGACGCTCACCCTGGCGCAAGAGGTCTTCCTCGCGGTTATCTGCGCCGGGTTGTACATCGCGTTCATCGGCTTGCAGACCCGTCGCCACCGCGCCTATTTCGCGGCCGTGGAGGACGACGACGAAAGCCCTGCCGAGATGCAAGGCGGCGCGACGCGCACCACCTTTCATGCGCTGCTCTTGCTGGCCTATATGGTTCCCGTGGTGTATCTGGCGGAAAAGCTCGCCCATCCGATCGATTACGTCGTGGAGACGCTGGGCAAGCCGGCGGCGCTGGCCGGACTGGTGATGGCCGTGCTGGTCGCCACGCCGGAAGGCATCGGCGCCGTGCGTGCCGCGCGCGGCAACCATATGCAGCGCTCGGTGAACATCTTCTTGGGCTCGGTACTGTCGACCATCGGCCTCACCATCCCGGCCATCCTCGTCATCAGCCAGCTCACCGGGCATCCCATCGAATTGGGCCTGCAGCACACTGACCTGGTGTTGTTCCTGCTCACGCTGACGGTGAGCCTGGTGACGTTTTCGAGCGGTCACACCAACGTGCTGCAAGGCGCCGTGCACCTGATCCTGTTCGCGGCCTATCTGTTCTACATGTTCCAGGCCTGAGGCCATCAGCCCGAGGCAGCGAGCGTCGCACGCAGGTGATCGATGAAGGCACGCACCTTGGCAGGCGGCTGACGCCCGGGATACACCGCATAGATGCCGCAAACCGGCAGGCTGTATTGCGCCATCAACGCGACCAGCCTGCCCTGGCGGATATCTTCCGTGACCAGATAATTCGGCAGCACGCTGACGCCCGCGCCATGGCGTACCAGCGCATGTGCGGTCGTCACATTGTTCGCTTGCACGCGTTGGCGCATGCGCACGGTGCGCCGCGTGCCGTCGGGCGCGGTGAAGGTCCAGCGCAGCGGCGTGGCCAGCAGGGTGAGCGCGACCCAGTCGTGCGATGCGAGATCGGTGATCACACGCGGCTGTCCGCAGCGTGCGAGATATTCAGGCGCAGCCACCATCAGCTGGCGAAACGTGCTCAGGCGGGTGGAACGCAGATTGGAATCGCGCAACCAGCCCATGCGGATGGCCAGGTCGAATCGCTCGGCGATCAGGTCGCTCATGTGATCGTTGAGCACCAGATCCGCCTGCAACGACGGATGCTCGCGCAGGAATTGCGCCAGCGCCGGCGCGACCACGGCCGTGCCGTAATCGCCGGTGGCAGTGAGCCTCAGCGTGCCGCTGGGTTGCTCCTGGCTGCGCCCGACCTGGGCGATGGCCGCGTTCGCTTCGGCAAGGATGCTCACACACGCGGCGTGGAACGTGCTGCCGGCCTCCGTCAAAGTCATGCGTCGCGTGCTGCGCGACAACAGCGTGACGCCCAGTTCGCTCTCCAGGCGGGCCATGTGCTGGCTCACCATGGCCTTGGTCATACCGAGCACTTCGGCCGCCGCGGTGAATGAGCCCGCGCGCACCAGCCCCGTGAACACGGACAAGCGATTGAGATTGACCTCGGCCATGCCGCCTCCGTATTGTCAATTCAAACTTTACAGTGAATTCCCTTTTGATGCGTTTATCTGCATCTTCCGCGGGCGCATGCTGGGCGCTGTTGATGCCGCTGGCAGTTTTTTCACGGTGCCCGCGTCATCGTCCCCCGCACTCCCCCATCCCCGCTGGAGAGCACTACCCATGAAGATCGCCTTGTTCGGCGCAACCGGCCATGTCGGCCACGCCATCCTCGACGAAGCGCTGGCACGCGGTGCCGATGTCACCGCCATCGTGCGTGATCCCTCGCGCCTGACCACCAAGGACGACCGCGTCAACGTCGTCACTGGCGATATCGCCGATCCGCAAAGCTGGCTGGACGCCGTACGTGGCGCCGACGTGATGATCGTCAGCATCTCCGCCCGTCGCGACGGCGCCAACGACGCCGTGCCCGCCAAGGCCGCGACCGTACTCGACTACCTGCCCAAGGCCGGCGTGAAGCGCCTGGTGTGGGTGGGCGGCGCCGCCTCGCTGGAAACCTCGCCCGGCGTGCGCGTGATCGACGATCCGCACTTCCCCGCCGCCTGGAAGGACGAGGCGCAGGGACAGATCAAGGCACTCGAAGTGTTCCGCCACGACAAGGGCGATGTGCAATGGACGTATATCAGTCCGGCCGCCTTGCTTGAAGATGGCCCGCGCACCGGCAAGTACCGCGTCGGCAGCGACCAGTTGCTGGTAGACGCGAACGGCAAGAGTCAGATCAGCGTGCCGGACTATGCGGTGGCGCTACTGGACCGGGTCGAAAAGAACGATGCACGCCGACAGCGGATCACCGTGGCCTACTGAGGCTGCAGCCCGCTGATCATGGCTGGAGGCGCGGGATGCCGGCAACTGTCGGCATCCCGTTGCCCACGTTCAAAACCACAGGCGCACGCCTGCCACCCACGTTGTCTCGTTCGCATGCACGGGCGGCACGCCGGCTTCGCTCTGGATATCGCCGAAACGCCGCGTCCAATCCACGCCGATATACGGCGCAAACTTCCGGCTGATTTCATAGCGCAGGCGCAAGCCCGCCTCGGCCTCGGAAAGGCCGGATGCGATGCCGCGCTGCGGATCGTCCTTGCCGTAGAGATTGAGCTCCAGCTTTGGCGTCAGGATCAGTTTCTGCGTGAAGCGCATGTCGTAGCTGGTTTCCACCCGTAGCGCCGTACGTCCCTGTTCGCCCACGTAGAACGTGGCCTGCGTTTCGAACCAATACGGCGCGAGGCCTTCCACGCCCATCGCCAGCCACGTGCGATTCGGACCCTGGCCGAAATCCTGGCGCACACCCAGCTGCCCATCCCAGAAACTGGTCCAGGCATGACTCCACAGCGCATCGACACGCGCATCCTGGGTGCCCTCGCTGCCTCGCTCGCCCTCCGTCTTCAACCACAGGCGGTCGATGGGATTGCCATACCAGCCCTCCGCTTCCCAGTTGGTCGCATAGTCACCGGAGGTGCCGCGGCTGCGTTCGAGTCGGTCGACCAGCAGCATGCCGATCGATTCGTTGTCGTCCATCTGCATCATGTCCTTCATCTGCGATGGCGACATGTCGTGCGGCGCGTTTTGCGGCGGAGGCGGCGCCACGTGGTCATTGGCCGGCCATGCGTTGGGGTCCTGCATGGTCGCCATGTCATGCCCGGCGTGCTGCACGTCGTCATGCTGCGATGGCGTGTGCTGATTGGCGTTTGATGGCGTGGCATTGCCCTGGGGCATGGACATGGCCATGCCCGGCATGTCCTGCATATCCATGCTCTGCGCCAGCAAGCTGATCGGCAGCGCGCCCAGGCACGCCGTCATCCATCGTAGAGAGGCGCGCTTCATGCCACCACCACTTCGCGGAACATCCCCGCTTCCATGTGGTACAGCAGATGGCAGTGATAAGCCCAGCGGCCCAGTGCGTCCGCGCTGACGCGATAAGCAATGCGCTGCGCCGACTGCACCATCACCGTGTGCTTGCGCACCTGGAAGTTGCCGTCCGGCGATTCGAGCTCGCTCCACATGCCATGCAGATGGATGGGGTGGGTCATCATGGTGTCGTTCACCAGCACGATGCGCACGTGCTCGCCGTACTTCAGTCGCAGCGGCTCGGCACCGGAATAGCGTTTGCCGTCGAACGACCACAAGTAGCGTTCCATATTGCCGGTCAGGCGCAACGTCATCTCACGATCGACGCGTGGCGAAATCGGCGCATCGACGGCGTGCAGGTCGGCGTAGCTGAGCACGCGGCGACCGTTGTCGCGCAGGCCCACACCCGGGTCGTCTAGATTGCTCCGTGGCGTGGACACGCGCATATCCACTTCAGGTCCCGTCTTCAGCGACTCGACCGCGCCATGGTCATGCGCCATGTCCGGCATGCCTCCCATCGCCATGCCGGGCATGTCATGCCCCATGCTGCCGTGGTCCATCGTGCCCATCATGTCGCCCATGGCGAGCAGAGGTCGTGCGTCCAGCGATGGCACCGCGGCCGTCATGCCGGCGCGCGGCGCCAGGGTGGCCCGTGCATAGCCGGTACGGTCCATGCTCTGCGCAAAAATCGTCCATGCGCGATCGGCCGACGGCTGCACGATCACGTCATAGGTCTCGGCCGTACCAATGCGGAACTCGTCGACGGTCACAGGTTCGATGGCCTGCCCGTCCGCAGCAACCACGGTCATGCTCAGGCCCGGAATGCGCACGTCGAAGAACGTCATCGACGAACCATTGATAAACCGCAGCCGCACCTTCTCGCCCGCGTTGAACAATCCGGTCCAGTTGCCTGCCGGCGTGCAGCCGTTGGTGAGATAGGTATAGGCGACGGAGGAAACGTCAGCCAGATCGGAGGGGTCCATCCGCATCTGGTTCCACATGCGGCGCTCGTCCAGGGCCTTCGCGATGCCTGCACTGTCGGCGTCGTGGACAAAGTCGCCCACGGTGCGCTTGCCGACGTTGTAGTAGCCGCTCTGCTTCTTGAGGTTCGCGTAAATCGTTTCCGGATCCAGATCGGTCCAGTCGTTGAGCATCACCACGTAATCGCGGTCCGTCGGATGGCGCTCGCCGTCGCGCGGCTCCACCACGATGGAACCATACAAGCCGGTCTGCTCCTGAAAGCGCGAATGGCTGTGGTACCAGTATGTGCCCGACTGGTTCACCGTGAAGTGATAGGTGTACTCGCCGCCGGCAGGAATGCCGTCGAAACTCAGCCCCGGCACGCCATCCATATCCGCCGGCAACACGATGCCATGCCAGTGGATGGAACTGCTGACCTTCAGCCGATTGCGCACGCGCAACGTCACCGTCTCACCCTGCCGCCAACGCAGCAGCGGCGCCGGCAACTGACCGTTCACCACCGTTGCGATGCGCTTGCGCCCCGTGAAATCCACCGGCAGCTCATCGATCTCCAGCTCGAAATGATTGCCGCGCAACTCC
>JAAEBC010028127.1_pt1 | contig 8803 bp, 7 predicted proteins | sample 7277801 | NCBI WGS metagenome assembly JAAEBC01 (sample SAMN13877000, study PRJNA601929) | soil metagenome | isolation source: soil | host: Panicum virgatum | place: USA: Fermi National Accelerator Laboratory | collected 2010-11-19 | reverse complement strand
CTCCTGGCACTCGGCGGCCTGAGAGCAGTGAAATACAGCGGCCGCGATGGAACGTCCGAATTTATTGGACCTATCGGCCACCCCGGCGGACAACAGACCGAATGAAGAAGTTATCGAAGTTTCCAGTGAGTCGATCGCAGCTATATCGGTCGCGCTTGAATTGGCTGCTGTGAAAAAACTCCTGTTGAATTCGGCCAAAGAGGCGTTGACGGCCAAAGGCCAGTAATAGGTCCTGTTCCTGTCGGGTTCCGGCAGGCCAGACAACCCATTATATTTGCTCTTCCACGATCCCGCCGGATTGATCGACTCATAGGCGCAGATGCCCGAATAGGCGAAAGGACGTGCAAACGCCCCATTGGAGATACCCGTCGCATTTTTATACAACCTTATCTGAAGCGTAAACCATTTGTCGATGACATTGGAGGAAAGCAGATCGGCCGGGATGGTGCCCGGCGGTCCGTCCGCGGATCTCCGGCAACCCGCAGTGAAAAGGATTATCAGAGTTGTACAAAGCAGGAAATGACGTGCCTGTCGGCCAGATGGCCAAACAAAGGATAATTTCATAAAATAGTTTTTGGTATATTTAATAGGTCTTACCTCAACTCCCCTTCCTCTTCCCTGTAAATGTAATCTCGCTTCCCTCCTGGAAAAATACCTATTTGTAGGTAGTGGAATACCAGCATCCAAATCGCTAACCAGTAAATACATCGCTTATGAAACAAGAATCATTCGAGCTTGAGTTCAACCGGCTGTTCAAGTCCTTTGAGAACGAGTCTTCGCCCAGCGTGCTGAATTTCGAGCCGGGACCTTCCAGAAATCTCTGGGACTTTTTGCTGATCGGGGATTCCTATTATTTCATACTCAATCATCATAGTTCGACATTCGAGTTTGTGAGTAATGAGATAGAAAAGGTGATGGGGTATCATCCCTCCGAAGTCGATCTGCATTTTATGAATGAGCAGTTACATCCCGATGACCGCTCCTGGTTCCTGGCGATCGGCACCAGCCTGATCAATTTCTTTTCCCAACTACCGCCGGAAAAAATAATGAAATATAAAGTGAGGTATGATATCCGCTTCAAAAGAAAGAACGGCGATTATGCCCGGATACTTTACCAGGGCATTTTACTCGAACACGACGAGAATGGCGGCTTCCTGAGAAGCCTCAGCGTGCATACCGATATCACCTATCTCAAACAGGAAGGCAATCCCGTATTATCCATGATCGGGTTGGACGGCGAGCCCTCCTACCGCGACATCGTTGCCAGGAACACCTTTGTCGAAAGCAGGGAAGAACTGACCAGGAGAGAAAAAGAAGTCCTGAAACTTTTGATCGAAGGGCGGCTAAGCAAGGAGATCAGCAGTATTTTGAGGATCAGCAAACAGACCGTGGACACGCATCGCAAAAACATGCTCCACAAAAAAGGGCTTGTCAATACCAGCGAGCTTATAGGAAAGGCCGTCCGGTACGGATGGGTTTAAAAAGAATATTATCTTGCAGATAATGCAGACAGTTCAGAATCCCGTTCCTGTCATCCCCATGACAGGGACAAAAAAACATTTTGAGATTCTCGATGGGTTAAGAGGGGTGGCAGCCCTGGCCGTAGTGACCTTCCATTTTATGGAGATGGCGATTTCGGTTACAGCAAAAATTTCATAGGCCACGGTTTCCTGGCGGTGGACTTTTTCTTCTGTTTATCCGGGTTCGTTATAGGATATGCTTATGATGACCGTATCGCGAAAATCGGGGTCTGGCAATTCTTCAGGGCCAGGCTGATCCGGTTACATCCGCTGGTCGTCCTGGGTTCTGTGCTGGGTCTGCTCAGCTTTCTGTTTGACCCGTTCGCCCTTCATTCCAATGTGTACAGTACCGGCCGCCTCGCACTGATCTTTCTTTCTTCGATTTTCCTGATCCCTTTCCCGGTAATGCCCGAACGCGCTTTCAACCTCTTTTCATTCAACGCCCCTGCCTGGTCCTTATTCTGGGAATATATCGCCAACATCGTTTTTGCATTGGTGCTTTGGCGGATCGGCCGGCGGTCATTGATCATACTGCTTATGCTTTCGGCAGCGGCAGTTTGCTGGGTTGCCTGGCGCTCCGGCAATTTGATGGGTGGGTGGAGCGGAGGAACTTTTTGGGATGGCGGCGTCCGTGTAAGCTTTTCTTTCCTCGCAGGATTGTTTGTTTACCGATCCGGCTGGATCATTAAAAACAGGTTGGGATTTGCAGGGTTATCCGTCTTATTGATGGTTGCCTTTATCATGCCCTTTTCGAAATGGAACTGGCTGACCGAGCCGGCCATCGTATTATTCTATTTCCCCCTGCTCATAGCGCTGGGAGCCGGCGCGTCAGTAAGCAAGGCGCTGCATCGCTGGCCCTGATCATACCCCTCAGCATTATCGCTCTTGTCGCCCTGGCATGGCTGGTGATGATCGCTTATGATATCCCTGTCCGGCGGGGCCTCAACAGACGGGCATGAGCGCCAGGTCGCACAGCCTCCTTGCGGTGGCCGGCCAGAGCCGCGGTAAAAGCAGCCCCGTAATAAAAGATCAGCGCGATATAAAAGACAAATAGCAGCACGATCACAAAGGCGCCTGCCGTCCCATAAAGCTGTTGGATATTACTCGAGATCAGCAGCCATCCAAGGACAAATTTTCCAACCGTATAAAGCAAACCGGTCAGCGCCGCCCCTTTCATCGTCACCCGAAACGACCACCGCCCGTCGGGCAGGAACAGGAAAAGGCTGAGAAACCAGCAGATGATTATCACCAGGGAGACCAGCTGTCTCAGGATGAAGAACAGCACCAGCGCGGTCTTAGTGTCCAGCCCCAGGGAATGCCTGATATAAAGCAGCAGGCTCGCCCCGCTTGAGTCCACCAGGAACAGGACACCCGCCAAAAGGATCAACCCGATCGACCGCAGTCTCGGAAGCAATGCATCAGTCAGTCTTTCCCCGGTCGGATGCAAATCCCAGAGCTGGTTGACGGAATCCCGTATTACCTTGAAAAGAGTGGTGACCACAAAGAGAAGGAAGATAAATCCGCCGGCAGCGACATACCAGTTAGTAGCCAGACGCCGGAATCCCCGCGAAATCGTCCTGACCTGCTGCTCGCCGGAGTCTCCAAGTATTTCGGAAAGACTCCTGAACATCTGCTGGCTCAGCTGACGTCTGTCCAGCACCAGACCGAACAGCTGGATCAGGATGATCAGGATAAAAGGCAACGAAAAGCTGGTAAAAAAGGCAGTAGCGCCCGCCATCCGCAACGGGTCATTCTTTTTCAGAAGCACGAACGCCTTTTTGGGTATTTGCCAGTTTGCCTCATCTATCACCTTGGAGTTGATTTTTTTTCCGTAAACATGGCCTTAAAATTAAGGGATTTATTCCAGCTTGAATACGCGAAACGAATGTGGTTTGACTATTATAGGATATACATTTCTTTCCTGTTGATTTTTCTCTATATAACTCAGGCCGGGTTTCCTGCTTTCCCCATTGAAGACCTGGCGGGTACTGAGGTCTGTGATCCTGCTCAATTGTTTTGGCGTAACGATCTTCACTTCCGCCTCCTTATCCAGAAATGATTCTATGATGCAGGTATTGTTATCGTAAACATACAGGCTTATCTGCGAAGGGCCTTCTACCTGTACTTTTAGCTGTTTACACATCACTTCCCTTATCTTATTCAGCACTTCGGACGGAAGGTTATACAGGTCAGCAAAATTGTCCGGTATCGTCAGGATATACAGATGACCTTTTGAATAATCTGCTTCATGCAGTATAGGCCAGCCGTCTGCGCCACTAATACCGGATGCGATCTCCCAGGAATCGTTTGTCAGGTATTGTATCTGCGGTATCATTATCGCCTTATCCGCATGTATCAGCCGATAAATGCCGCCGGTTGTATAATCCTGTACCAGCGCCTTTCTGTCCGTGCATCGCAGCTCGGCTATATCGTTGATGCCTTTATCCTGTATGGCGCGCAGCAAACCGGAAGTGATGATCACAGTCTTGCCGGCGGTGAGTTGCCTTTTGATCCTGTCTAGGATATTGATATCGAACTTTGCTTCCTCCGTCAATAAGATCAGACTGTCTTCTGCCGGAAATTCAGGCTGCATATCCATCGGCAACCCGATCATACCAAGATAATTCTGTAAAAAGTCTTCCCCCGTTGAGTGATAGGGGCGATAGCTCTTAATGCCTGTCGGCTTGCCAAGAAAGCCCAGAACACTGTCTACCTTTGCGAATGTGTAACCGGCTATTGCGGCGATGGTCGTTGGTCTGGATGGAGGACCGCCATTGTAGTTGACAGGCTGCATCATTTCATCATAGTCAAAGCTCGTTTTCATTCCCTGCCAGGGTGCCCGGTCGGAAGGATAGATCGGGCGGCTGAGCTGTCTGAAATCGAACAAGGTCTGTTCGGGGGCCCTGGCAAAAAGGGTGATCCACAACTGTTCGGCATACCGGTCTGCGGTGGTCATGCCGCCCGGATCCACCCAACCGCCGCCATTCCTGCCTGGTGCTATATTTTCGAAATAACGGAAGATATTATACCCCAGGTATGGTTGCAGATGCTGTGCGCTCATTACCGCATCTCTTGTCTCTGTGCCCGTATAGATCCCATCAAAGAGCCCCGGTTCTTTTTCAAGATTAAAGCCAAGCCCCTGAAAATGTTCGTACCAGTTGGGGTATTTGACCACTACTTTTACTTTGGGGTTGGCTGCCTTTGCAGGTCCTATAATGAGCGATCTTGCAGCTTCCGCCATCAGGTCAAGCCGGTATTGTGTCCAGCTTTTATTACCTTTCTCTTTGATCGCTCCATCGTCTTTGCAATTGGTAAAGAAGAAGTCATCCAATATAAATTCATCGAAATTCCTTGCAGTATATTCACTCAGCTCTTTCACTTTCTTTCTATCGTCGGGGTTACTGTAACAAAAGGTTTGAAAGCGGTTGGGCTCACTGACCGTTAAGGTGATACCGCCGGCAATTTCCACACCTCTGTCTTTGAAAAACTTTTTGACGATGTCCAATGTTTGCTGGTCCACGATCAACAGGTCGCGATGTGTTTCGAGATAGATCTTATCCACTTTCATCTGCCTGGTGATCTCGTTCCAGATGGGTTTTAAATAGTTGGTGGTGTCGCCCATGAGTTTTACTTCGTAGGCCCGGCAGTAAACAGACACTTTGAAGTTGTGGTAGTGCTGCGCCCTGGTATTGATGAGCACGCCCCAAAGCAGGAGTGTAATGGCAAGCTTTTTCATGAATAATCGTTTTAGTATACTAAATATACCTTTTTATGCAATCGGTTGCAAATTTTGCGTAAAACGTACATCACGATCCATTATCCAGACATCAGAATCATTAACTTGTGTCGCGAAGATATTCGATCTTCATGCGACGATTCCTGCCATTGATCCCCCAATAATAACAATATAATAATCATCAAATTCAAAAAAAATGAGCACGATCAAAGTAAAGGACGGCACAGAGATTTATTACAAGGACTGGGGAACCGGGCAGCCTATTGTTTTTCATCATGGCTGGCCATTGTCAGGCGATGACTGGGATGGGCAAATGATGTTCTTTCTCAAGCAGGGATACCGGGTTATTGCGCATGACCGCAGAGGGCACGGAAGGTCCACCCAGGCATCCGGCGGGCATGACATGGATACGTATGCGTCAGACGTCAACGAGCTTACGACAGCACTCGATCTGAAAGATGCCATACATATCGGTCATTCGACCGGTGGCGGAGAAGTGATCCATTATGCTGCCAAATTGGGCAAGGGCCGGGTGGCAAAGGCAGTACTGATCAGCGCGGTGACACCGATCATGGTGCAGAGCGCGACGAATCCGGAAGGCGTCCCTATATCCGTGTTTGACGGGATACGCGAAGCCACGGCGACGACAAGGGCCCAATTCTTCCAGGATTTTACGCTGCCCTTCTATGGCTATAATCGCCCGGGTGCAAAAATATCGCAGGGCATCAGGGATAATTGGTGGCGCCAGGGAATGATGGGCGGAATAAAAGCGCATCATGATGGCATCAAAGCTTTTTCAGAAACAGATTTTACGGAAGATCTTAAAAGTGTGGATATCCCTGTACTCGTTCTGCATGGCGAAGATGATCAGGTAGTTCCCTACCCCATCTCAGGTCCAAAGGCTGCAAAGCTGCTGAAAAATGGAAAGCTCATTTCCTATCCGGGTTTCCCTCATGGAATGCCCACGACGGAAGCGGCGACTATCAATAAGGATATTCTTGCCTTTATCAGGGGTTAAGGAATAATAAATAAACAGGGCCGTCATCACTGGCTGGTGACGGCTTTTTTCTTTGCAGCAATTCTGTTCAGATATTCTCCCGGGCTGATGGAGGTCTCTTTCTTAAAGGCGGCAAAGAAGGTGCTTTTGGAAGAAAATCCCGCCTCCCTGCCCAATCCTTCCAGGGTCATTTCCTGCCAGTCCTGGTTGTCAAGCCGGGAGATGACGAACGCTATCCGGTGGGTATTGATATATTCCGTAAACCGCTGTTTATAATATTTGTTAAGGACGGAGGAGACCATGCGGGGAGAGACGCCGAGCCCGGATGCCAGCAGGTGAAGCGTCAGCTTAGGGCGCTTGTACAGCTCATTGGCGGCGACATATTCTTTCAACAGCAAGGCATAACGGGATAGCTCTTCGTCGTCTGACGGCGGCACGGGTGCAGGTAGCGGCACGAATGCGCGCGACTGGACGAATGCAGGCGCAGGCGGCGGCGCAAACTCAGTAGCGGGCGACGGCGCAAACTCAGTAGCGGGCGACGGCGACGGCGCAGATGCAGGCATAGACAGAGGCGCAGACGCCGGCATCGGCGTAAGCAATAATCCCCGGCGGCGCTCCGGCCGGGCAGTCCCGTACAATATCTCCGGATGGGTGAACAGAAACAGCCCTGTGAAAAGATACAGAAGAATTCCGATGGCATAAGGCCAGCGGGCCACCGTCAACACCTCCCAGCCGAGAGAAACATGCTTCAATCCAATGACAGTGGTGACGGCAAGGCTCAAATATATCAACGTCTCCAGCAGGGTAAAACAGATCAGCCATTTCTTCAATGGCGCGGACAGTACGCGGGGCGCCGGCAGGACTCCAGCTGCGGACAGTACGCCGCTATTTTTTTTCACCCGCAAGATCAGCCTCCACTGAAACCACAGATATACACCCGCATGGACAGGCCGGATAATAAGATGCCAGGAAAGAGGGATCCATCCTACCCTAACAGTCATTATTTTACCGAGATCCAGGACTATCTCATTTATCACTCCCAGCTTGACCGATGAAGGACACAGATAAAAAGGTATCAGAGCGATAAAGCTGATCAGCGAAGGCAAAAAGTGCCAGTAGTTGCGTCTGTGCGGGCGCTGCTCCGGGTCGGTATACCGGTGCACATACCAGTAAAAAAAGACGGGCACCGTATAATAAATGGGAATGCCATATCCATAGAGCCAGGTGAACTTGAGTATCCATCCGAACCTGGTCGCCAGGAATATGAAACAATACCACGTGACGCCCAGCAAACCTAAAGCAAGCAGCCTGTTGGCCCGAACATCCTTTTTATTAAAGAAAAATAGAATGTAAGCCGACAGGCTGCTGTAAATAATACCACCTAAAATATAATTCTCGATTGCCCCAAAATCAAATCTCATATCAACTAATAATCAGATCTCTTTTCAACGGAAATAGCACAAAAATAGTATCTCCGGGCAAACGCGATGTTCTTCCGTCAGGATTTCTTTTTGCCGATAGCAAAGATTAGTGAGAACCTCACGGTATTGCTTAGCGCATTTCGATCGAGACCGCTGCCGGATGGCGCCAGGTAGGCGACATCGATGTCTGCAATACTATACCTGAGACCGACACCCGCAGTCAGATATTGCTGCCCGCCGGTAGATTTATTCTGGTAATTGTATCCCGCGCGCAGGTACAGGCGGTCGTCGAAAGCATATTCGATAGCCGCGGAGTATTGCAGGGACTTAAGTCCTCCCCCGTCACCTCCAAACGATTTAAACCAGCTGGACGTCACCGATTTATTGTAATAGTCGGCGATGCCGGCGGAATCACCGGGGAGGGAAGGTACCATCAGCTTATTGATGTCGAAGATGAACTTTAATTTATTTTGCTCGTCAGGGGCAGCCGTATAGGTAGCGCCTGCTCCCAGATTGGCAGGGATAAAGTCCTTTTGGGTGGCGTCGGAAGAGTAGGAAATACGCGTGCCCAGGTTGGATAGTACGGCGCCCCAGGTCCAGCCGGCTCCGCGGCTGTCCAGTCCGTTATGAAAAAGGGATACATCGGCTGCCACAGCGTTGCCGGCTTTATAGTCGACTCCGTTATACCCCCCGCTGACCAGTTTGGAATGTACATAGCGAAATCCAAGGCCAAGGGATAATTTTTTCCCCAGCTTCATAGCATAGCCGAGATCCACCGAGTATTCCCGTGGACTGGTGGTGCCCAGACCCGTTCCCTGGTCGTCGGACAGATTCACCGTTCCCATGTTGAAGTACCGGATCCCACCGGCGATGGCCTTGTTTTCGTCCAGCTGGCGGTAACCGCTGAGCGTCGCCAGGTAGGTGTCTGCGCCCTCCTCTTTCATCCAGGGAGTATAGCTGACGCCTATAGCAGCCGGATTAGCGTCGAATACGGTCGCCGCCATATTGTGGAAAAGGGAATAAGCTCCGCCGCCGGTTGCGATGCCGGAATTGGCCAACCCCCCGCTTCTCGCATCTGGCATGATCCGTAGGAAAGGCAGCGCCGTGGTGGCAATTTTCAGGGTCTGAT
>JAAEBC010183245.1_pt1 | contig 8826 bp, 8 predicted proteins | sample 7277801 | NCBI WGS metagenome assembly JAAEBC01 (sample SAMN13877000, study PRJNA601929) | soil metagenome | isolation source: soil | host: Panicum virgatum | place: USA: Fermi National Accelerator Laboratory | collected 2010-11-19 | reverse complement strand
GAGGCATCCAATGAGAACCATGAGACAAACAGTATTTCATCACATCAAATGACAAGAACATGACGGAGAATAAACCCGGTCAGGACATGCAGTTTCACACCCTGACGAAAGAAGAATTAAACGACCCTTCTTTCATTATGAGGGAGTTCGTCGAAGACGTGTCGTTAGCGGCGATCCGCAATCTGATCGTGACCATGCGGGATATTTGCTTGACGACGGAAAACGTCTTTTGCGGGGACGCACAATCAAGGGAAGATCTTCTCTATGTGACCCAGAAGATGACCCGCTTTTTTGAGGCGAGTTACGCGCATTTTAAAGCGAACATGACTTCTTTAAACAAGCCCATAACGTCTGACTTCGCAGAGCAAAGTCCTTGCACCGATGTGCGCCTGTTACGGGTATCGGAGAGGAGTTTCTTCAAGCGGTCGAAAGGCGGGCCCATCGTATTGCCGTGCATCACTCTTTTTGGCAAATGGCTTTCCGGTGCGGGGTTTCATCCGGGCGACGAAATCGCCATTGCCGGCACGTTTCAAACCCTGCTTATCACCATGAACAGGGAATGGGACAAGGATCAAGGCGACTTTAAGCAACGGGCATAATCCGCGCCCTAGCAAAATGCCCACGCCCTATGAACCGCCCAATGTCTTGTGGTAATCCGTACCCTATTATTTTATCACTTTAAATTAATTACAATGGAAAATCCCAGAAAAATAATGTTGTGCTGTTGGATTTACCCGCCGCCGAAACGTCTGGCCTTCCGCTGGTCTGCGAAGAAGTATCCTTATATCCTGATAAAAGGCAGATGGTTTCGGGATTACGGCTTCACTATCGGGGATCAGGTAACGATCACCAATCCCAGACCCGGCACCCTTATCATGTCGGTGACGAAGACCGCGAAAGAAATGCAAGCGATCCGCGATCAGCAGCATGAGGACATGAAAGCCCTGGTCAGCGAGCAACGCCTGAAAGCAGCGTAACAGAAAAACCGAGAGCAAGCGCGGGGCGTTCATCCTTATCCGCACCCTCACTGACCAACCCTTACAGGGTGGACGATCCCCGCCTTGCTTTCCTTTACTCACCTATAAAACCTTATTCTCATGAGAATGCGTATCCGTTTGTTCCGTATCATCCTGGCGGCTTTGTGCCGCAGCCGTAACCTGTCGTTTCAGGACGAGTCCGTCCTGAGCTTTACCGCGATGCCCTGGGATTGCGTCGTCAAATATCTGGGCAATGACCGCTATCCGGCCTTTTTGGATTTAGACCGTATTGATCTCTTGATCCGTTTCGGCGGCTGGCGTGCCTTGATCCATGAGAAGCTACAGCCCTTCGTCTTCACTGCCGATATACAGTATCGGCATCGGTTGCGATTGTTTCAGTCCTTCATCTTGCGCACAAGGCTTGTGCATACCGACAGAAACTTCTTTTGGATGGAGCATATTTTTCAGTGCGGCCATCTTATCATGGCAACGGCGATATCGAAGATCGGCATGACCTTTTGCAGCCGCCTTGTCTCGACACACCATGTCCTGCGCCTGCTCTATAGCGAAAACACCCGCCCGCCGTATCCTGATAACAGGATTTCGATTGTCAACGGCGTTGAAAAGCTCTTGCGATCCTTGCGCGATTGATCCACCGAGCAGATATGAGATTTTTTGCAGTGAAAAGAAAAAATAACCGTCACTTTTAAATTTCACGATATGAACATTAGAAACACCATCGTCACGCTCCTGGCTTTCGCCTGCATGACGGATGCACACGCGCAGAAGAAATCAGAAAGGCAAAAGAAACAAAGAACCCGTATCGGCATCGAGGCCGAGCTGGGCGTAGCTCAAACCACGTATAAGGGTTTCCCGTATCAGCCCGACATTGCCAAAATCAAAGGTGTCGGCTCATTCTCAGGAGGGGTGTTTGTTGACATTCCCATCGTTAAGCATTGGTCGATCCGGCCGGAACTCATTTACAGTCAATTGGGCTTTCAGCGTTATGTGGAAGGCGATCAAGGCATCGACGCCTACAAACGCAGGATCAATTATTTTGAAACGCCGCTATCGGTGAAATTCACCACGGGTAAATTCAGCGTGTCAGGCGGGGCGAAGGTTGGATTTCTCAATAGAGCTTCCATGACGATAAACGAGGGCGTTGCTACCAGTTATACGGACGAAGCGTATCTATACCGTAAAATCTTATGGTCGGCCCTGGTCGGGGCTGAGTATAATTTCAGTCGTCACTTCGGCTTGCAATTAAGGTATTCTTTTGCCCTTAATGACATTGCCGATCATTCGGCCAACGACGGTTATCCCGTCACGGAAAAGCTCTATCCGAACGCCTTCCGCTTCGGCATTCATCATAAATTCTAAGATTTTCTAACCAATTTTATTACCGACTAACATACATCGCGATGGAAAACTTTATGCTTATTATTATCGTCGTCGCCGTTCTGTTTTATAGCCTTCTGTTCTTTAAAGGCGTTCACTACACCGTCGATGATCGGGAGTTCAAACAAGCAGGCGTCAGGATCAACTTTGCGAACAACACTATTACAGTCAAAGGCAAGACCTACAGGGCAGGGCAAGTGACGGGCATACGTATGGATGCCCTTACCAGTTCCCACAAACACGGCAATAGTATGGCGAAGACGGTCACGATAGAATTAGATGATTTTAAAAAGCCGCAGCACAAAATCCTGTTTATCTCAAAGGGCCATTCAAGGAAATTTATGCAGCGTTTGTCGGTTGCCCTGAGAAAAGCTGGGGGCCGGGACTTTGTTTAGACTCACTGCCGAGAGTCACATAAAGACGATGCCTGTAGCAGGGCATCGTTTTGTTTTATGCAGTAAAACGATTGATGTACAAAGGGAAAGGTTATACTCCTTTAAGTTGAATTTTCCGCATCCATTCCAGTTTATGCGCTAGCGTCGCCCCTTCTCCGTAAGCCGGACGCTGAAACTTATGCCCCATCAAGTCAGCCTGGACACGATCCGGAGCATTCGCCGCCAGCAAGCGATCCTGGAAACTATGCCGCAGGGAATAGGTCGTGTGGTTTTCTGACGGAAGTAATTTATGTTCCCGCAGGTATTTTCCGAGTGTAGCCGATAACTGATCGGGGCGATCCTTATATTGGTCAAAGCCTTTTGGAAATGCCTTAAAGGCATCCAAGGCGAACCCGACTAAGGGAATGACCCGCTTTCGATAGCGTGTTTTAAGCGCCTTATTCTTTCCTGGCATGATTTCAATGTAAGGAATATCACAATCCAGATGAATATTTTCGGGTTCAATACCAACTTGCTCAGCAGGCCCTGCCCCCGTTTCCGCTATAGCATAGAGCGCCGCACGAGCTTGCCCATTTAACCCGTCAAGATTTTCCGGGTTGAGAAGGATGTTTCGGATATAATCGGTCTCAAAGGGCGGGCGATTGTTTTCCCAGTTTTCTTCCAGCTTAAGTTTTTGAAACAGGAATTTCGTATTGATCCCCAGGCCGAGATTATCGCTTACTGTTTCAAAAACGGTTTTCAGGTTAAAGAAATTCTTATTGGCGCTGTTGGCCGCATAGTTTTCTTCCTGAATGCGGTCGATCCACCAATCTTTGAATTTCAGCATATCGTCACGGGTCACTTCATGAAGCGGTTTGTCTCCGATGATCCGAACGAGATTAGCGACAGCCAGCTTGCGCGGGTTTTTCCACTTCCGAACCTGGTTCGGGGATTTATTGATGGTCTTATCTTTGGCGTAGCCCCAATACCGCGTCAGTCCCTCATGAAGGGTCGGAGAGGCTTTACCGATAACGCCGTTTACTTTAACCGCCGATACGGAAGCGCCATTTTCATCCCCAGAGGCCAGAAAACCGGAAAGTCTGGATTGCAAGGCCATGGCTTTGAAGCTGGCTTCACAATATTGCTTGTTTTCGCGCACTAAGGCACGCCAGTAATCTTCCAGACCTTCGTTATGAACAATCGCCAGTTTGACAGCTTCTTTTCGGCTGTCGGTATGGAGAGAGAACCGGACGAGAGGTCGGGGATCGAAAGCTTTCAGGTACAAAGGCACCCTGCGGTTAAAGTAATAGAAACCGTCTTTATTCAGGATATGGGTCAACGTTCACGCTCCGGTGTGCAGCTTGGGTTACAGGCTGGAATGCAGAATATGAGCGAAGATAAAAGGGATGTTTCCGCAGATGGGAATTATCCGTTGTTTTTCCTAACGATATACATCCATCTTCATCCGTCTTTAGGATAAAGTGGCGCACCCGTCAGGAAGCGCTTTTAGCTTCGACAAATCCTAAGTCATTCCACTTAAAAGATTTTTTGTCGTGTAAGCTGAAATACGTATGCAACCATATGGTAAACAAAGTGTATTCAGCTATTACTTGCGGTTTGATTTAACCGAAAATAACTAGGCGGTCAATAGACTATCTATGATGTCTGACAGCAACAACTAATAACTAGTACATGTCGCGTATGGGCGATTGAAAACTTGCCTCTCCTGCAAAAGCAAGGTCGACGGAAATAAATGATAGGCTGATAGCAAATAGAAGAAATTTAGTCATTGCCTTTTCCTCGTTTCCCGATAGCAGTTGTTTGTGATGTCTTACTAATATTTGGGTTAGCAAATAAAAACGCTTTACTCATGGAACCACTATTAAATTCCGATCATTGCTATCGTTTATTTGCTTTCTAATTCCTGGGCCAGCGATTGCGCATCCGTGTGTACCCCGTCACATCGGCGTACTGACCCGGCAGACGTAAGTTTTTTGATAATTAGTCTTCAAGTAAAACAGCTATATCAACGATTTTCTCTAATCGTTCTACAGCTTGTTTAGAAGAAACTCGCACCTCTGGATTTTCTTCGACTGCACGACCATGCCAATATTTAGCCGCATAAAGTATTCCTTGTGCTTCATAACATTCACCAATTTTCGTTCCTAAATAACCGCCATCCAAAGATGGATCGCCGTCGGCCATGAAAAAATAAATCCTCAAAGCCTTATCAAAATCAGCTTTAGAGACAAATTCTTTCGCCTTTTTTTCAAGAAGATTAAAATCGTAAAGTTGAGTCATTTTTCAATTCATAGGAATAATGATTAAGTACATGAAACAACTTTCCAATGAAACATAGTTTTAAAATCTTCAAAACAATCTTTGCATACCCAATGATAACTGTCTTTCGTTCTATAACCTTCAGTAAAATCACCGCCTTGAAGCGCGAATTTCCTGCCGCAAAATACACAATGGTCATGATCCCAATCAGGACGGTATGGGGTGTATTCAGACCAGCATAATTCAACATTTTGAAGATATTTTTCTTGTCCTCGCAAACGCCAATCAGTCATTTTTTTGCTCGCTATTTAGGTTCAACAATCCCATTTTGAAAAATTCTAAACTCATTGCCATTTGAGTCAACATAATCCCAATGTGGACCAATAGGATCAGCATGGTCTAAATCAGGTCGATAGCTTTCTCCTGTATTAGGATTAACGTAGTTTCCTTGTTTACCTCCAGGAATACTCCCAGGTCTTCCGCGCCATATAGTTCCATTAGGTGGGACCGATGGGTCATTTCCAGGCCAACTTGGAGGTTCACATTGCCCTCCGGGGGTTCCAGGAGTTGAAGGTGGTTCTGGTGCTAAGATAGGTGCTTTGGAAATACCAATTACAGCTTCTTCCGCTTCTGTTGCTGCTAATGATGCCCCATCGGTAGCAAATACGGCGATCAGAGTTTCAACAGGATAAGATGAATCAATACAATCTGCACCTTGATTAGTGGCGCAAAGGCCCATTTTGTCGGTGTACTTGCTCGGATTCGCGAACGCATACCCATACGTATTCAACCCGCCGTTCAACCCGATCGGATCGCTTTCAAGATAGCGGCCGTATGCGGAGTAGTAATTGCGGAAGCCGTTATAGCTGTACCCCGTCACATCGGCGTATTGACCTGGCAGGCGTAAGTTCTGCGTGATCGAACTTGTCACCGTGCCCGTTGCGCCGAAGGGCTGGTACGTCGTCGTCCACACCACGACTTTCGAGGCGTTCGTCGCTTTCTGCGGCGTACCCATGCGGTCGGGATGGATGTAGCTGATGGTTGCGGCCGCAGGCTGGATCGCGGCGATGGGCGTGCCGTCGAGATAGACGTAATCCGTCTCGACCCCGCCATTGGTTTCGGTGAGGAGATTGCCCGCCTCGTCATAGCTGAACACCGACGGCGTCCCCGCGCCGACCGTCGTCTTCAAGCGCAGACCCGTCGCATCATACAGATACGTACTTGTCGTGCTTGAGACCGTCGCGGTCGCCAACTGGTTCGCTTTGTTATACGTCATCGCGTTGGTGCCGATGGCGTTGATATTGCCCGTGGTCGTATAACCGACGCCGGTCGCGCCGACGGCGGTCACATGGTTATTCGTGGACGCAATCGTATAGGTCGTGGCGCCCGAGGTCTTGCGGTTGCCGTTGTTATCGTAGGTATAGCTGAGACTGCCGTAACCGCCCGTTCCCGATACCGCGGTCAGCAAACGTTCCAGATGGTCATACCCCAACGTTTGCGAATTCGCCGCCGCCAACGCATCGGTAATCGTGTGCAGATTATTGTCGGCGTCATACCCGTAGGTCAGGCTTTGCAACGCCGCCGTGCCCGTGTCGGTCAATCCCGTCTGGCGGTAATCGGCGTCAAACACCGTCGCGTGCGTCACACCGTTGCCCCAGGTAAAGGACGCGACGGGGCCGAACGGCAGATGCGTGACGGAGGTCGCGAGATTGACGGCCGCGTGCGCGGGTTGCGTCGCAGTGATTCCCGTCACCTGTCCCGCCGCGTCGATCGCATAGGTTACGATCCAGCCGCCCGTCGGATAAGTGATGGTTTTCAGCAAACGCTGCCCGAAATACGTATAGCTTGTCGTATAGACGACGCTGCTGATCGTGCGGGCTTTGCTCGTGATGTTTCCCGTTTCATCATACGACAGGCTGAGCGATCCCGCCTGATCCGTCAGGCTGGTCAGTTGGCCGATGCCTTTGCCGTGACCCGTTTGGTCGTAAGTGTAGGTGACGTTCAAGGTTGAGTCCGCCGGATACGCGCGCGTCAGCGGGCGATCCATCGCGTCATACGTCCAATTCGTCACTTGGCTGGCCGCGTCCGTTTTGCTGCTGATGCCGCCATCGGTGTTGTAATGATAGACGGTTGTCCCTGTGTCAGGGCTGGCGACTGAAATCGCTTCGCCGAAACCGTCATAGATATACGTCGTCGCATGTGCGTTCGGGTCGGTGACCGTCAAAGGGCGGTCATGCGCGTCATAGGTGTAACCCGTCGTATGCGTGTACGGATCGGTGACGGTTTTCAGGCGATTGAGTTGGTCGAACGCCTGGCCCGTTGCCCAGGTCAGCGGCGTCGTGATGCCAGTCAGATTGCCTTGGCTGTCATAGCCGTAGGAGGTCGATTGGCTCATCCCGCCGACCGCCGTGAGACGACGACCCAAAGCGTCATAGGTCGCGGTCTGTGTACGTTTGGTTGTCGGTGTTGCCGTTTGCCACAAGACTTGCGTCACATCGCCGTTCGCATCCAGCGTCAACGGCAGCATTTCGCCGTTGGCATTGGTGATCTTGTTGACGCGATGCGCGTTGTCATACGCGTAACTGAGATAAGTCGCATCGGGTTGCGTGAGTTTCGTCAGATTACCCGCCGCATCGTGATCCCATGTTGTGGTCAGATTGCCCGCCGCGACGGTGACGACTTTGGTATGCAGGCGCAAGCGGCTGTCATAGGCATAGGTCGTCAGGACGCTATTCGGGTCGGTGACGGTCAAGGGCCTTCCGCCACCCGTATAGGTGTTGATCGTCGTCACATGGCTGAGCGGATCGGTAATGCCGGTCAGCGTGCCGCCCGTATACGCGAAGGTTGTTTTCGCGACGACATCCGTGCGCGGCAATTGCACGGTTTTGACTTGGCCTGTCGCCGTATACGTATAGGTCGTCGTGCGCGTCTGGCCGTTCGTGCTGTAGGGAATTATTTGCGACGTCGTATCGGCCAAGACTTGCGTCAGCAGATTCCCCGTCGTCGCGTTGTAATTATTCGTCGTCGTCAAGCCGGGTGTGACGATGATATGCGGCAGACGCACCCATGTCGTATCATAGGTGATGGTCGTCGTGCGCGCGACGGGCGAGCCGACCGCCTCATTAATCGTCGTCGGCAATCCCATAGCGTTATTCACATACGTCGTCGAATTACCATCCCAATCGGTCGAGGCATTCAAATATCCGTTCGTATCGTAACCGAAGGTGCGCGTCGCCGCCGTCACCGTGCCGTTCGCGGCACGGTCGATTTCAGACACTTTCGACGTGCCTTGTGAAAGAGTAAATTTGTATGTCTCTTGAATACCGAGTGGCCCTGTTACTATTCGATTTCCGGTAAAGTCATCATAGGTAATTGTTGTCAAAGCACTCGTTGTTGTACCTGTCCCGAACTGGCTGGTTGTAGCGCGACCGAAACCGTCATACGTCCATGACGCGTAGCGATCTCCCTTCTCATCCGTAATACCCGTCAATCCGAATGGATAGCTGACATTTTCATACAAGTAAGTTTGGCTGGTCGCAGGACTTGTATTGTAGGCAATACTTGTGAGCAATTTTGAACCCACAACTGTCGAATAGCCAAAAGTCAAGGTCAGGCTGTCAGGGGTCGTAACACCTGTCAATAAACCGCTCGTGTAGGTAAAGCCCAATGATCGGCTGTAAGAATCCGAAACGGAAGTGAGAACGCCCGATGTATAATTTAAAGTCTGCGTATACCCATTTCTCAGCTTAATAGTGCTTAACAGCGCATTGCTACCCGACGTCGCGTAGGTTTCAACT
>JAAEBC010057215.1_pt1 | contig 8839 bp, 2 predicted proteins | sample 7277801 | NCBI WGS metagenome assembly JAAEBC01 (sample SAMN13877000, study PRJNA601929) | soil metagenome | isolation source: soil | host: Panicum virgatum | place: USA: Fermi National Accelerator Laboratory | collected 2010-11-19 | reverse complement strand
GTATAGTCATTAAACTCGTTCTGCGTCTTTGTCACCAGCGGATCACCCGTTTCCGGGTTCCAAAGCGTATTTTCCGCCGTGATGGAAGAGCCGTTCCTGGTATTCCTGGTCTTGGTAAGAATGCCGTACCGGCTGATCACCTTTACAGTGGATGCCGAATAGTAGGTCTTATTCATGTAAGTGACATAAGGCACCACTCCAAAAGTCGGAATATACAACGGGAAGAAGGCAAGGGGAATGACGAAGCCGCCCGGATAGATACCCACGGAACCGCCGATATTCTCGTTCTTGCTGTATCTGGCGTCGGTGACGAGGTCGACGTCCGTCGCGAGCGTGGCCGACCCGATCGTGCCGTCTTTGTTGAGGATGGGGACACCGTCGTTGTTCAATTGCTTGTCTTCGGCGCCCTGATCCTGGACGCGATAGAAATATTCGGTCGAGGCGATCTCACGTCCGCTCTTGTCATATTGATGTACTGCTTTCGGCTTTCCGTGCATGTCGTTGAGCTCGATCCTGAATCCCTGGGAAGTAGCCTGGTTATACGTAGCCGAAGTAAAGAAGAGCAGGGGAAGTAAAAACTGAGATGACGGTGCGTCCAGGGGCAGATTGTCTACCAGCGTCGGGAAGTCTTTCGCAGTATAGAACTCATTTACGGCATATCCCGTTTCACGGGCGTTGTTGTCTCCGTAGCTGGTGACGGTGACTTTACTATAGCCGACCACCGCCGCCGGAAAATAGGACTCGCAATAGGGCTTTTCAATAAAGTGGTTCTTATCGATCCCCCAGTGTACTTTTTCGGTATAGGGTATCGGCTGATGGAAAGGATTCTCCTCGTTGCCGCCCTGCGGCTCGTAGGAGGCGACGCCGGAAGAGATCTCCGTGCCATACTTCCCGGTCGTGGTATACTTGTATTCCTGGCCATAGTGAGCCGTCTTCGCGCCCGTGCCGCCCATATTGGCCCACTGATCGGCAAGCTCTAATTTTCTGACACGGCAGCCTCCACCTGTTTTGGAGAAGGTCCGGGTGCCGTCACTAAAGGTGTTGCTTACCGTAGGACTTTTGAGCCTTACCATCGATTTGGTGAGGTCCACCACTCCGGCCATTCCGGCTTTGCTGGCGATGATGTCAAAAGAGGTCCAGATCTCGCGGAAGTTGACCAGGGTCCAGTAGATAGCCTCCCCGATGATGGAGACGTCGCTTCCGCTGAGGTCCGAATTGTCATATCCATTATACGCATACTGGGGCAGGTCGGTTTTGATCTTCTGCCAGGCCTGTTTGGCAATGGGGCTGTAATTACCATTCTTAACGACAAAGAGCTTGACCGTCTTGTTGTCCGCAGATACAATACAACGGGAGGGGTCGATACTCGCGTAACCGGTGACATATTCATTGAAGGTCTTGTTGGCGATGTCGGTAGCGTTGAGATCGCCCTTCAGGTTGGTGTTGACCTTATAAAAGAGGGTGTTGGTCCCGTCGAGGTACTTGGTGGTGAATTCGCTGAGTCCACCTGTGAGAGCCACCGGCAGCACAACGTCGATGTATTGCGAGTTGATGAGACCCGTTGGGTTCTGGCTGGCATCCTCGAAGCCCTTTATGAAATACATCTGCATGGCTTCCTGATCCTGTACATACGCGTAGTCCCTGGTTTCGTACGTAACGGTGATGACAGCTCCGGTCGGAGAAGTGATCGAGCTCAGCTGCCACTTGCCGGCCATCCGGTCCAGGAGGTCGCTCCAGTTGGTGGCGCTGACACCGGTCGGCGGCGCATTCTTTTGAAGACTATACGGATATTCCGAATTGTTGAGATATACGCCATTGCCCGGATTGGGGTTGTTGTACCAGCTCTGCTTATAGGATCCCCACCGGTCCCCCTGTCTGTCGACATAAAGGTCATTGGCCTCTTCCTGCCCCGGGTCACTGGCGAAATTGGGCAGCGGCAGACCGGTAATACCACCGGGATTCACGGGGCTGAAATTATAGTCGAAGATATAAGGGTTGGTCTGCGCGCGGGTGCTGTTGCCAAAAGTAAAATAGACCTTGCGCAGCGTCAGCTTCCCTTTTTTCAGGTTGGGACTCGGGTTAGCGGGGTTGTAAGGATTGGTGATCTGCGTGCCGGTGTTGTTGGGTATGCCGGGACATATCGAGTAGTCGTATTCGAAGTGAACGACCTTGATGGGAGTGGCCGCTGGTCCGTTCTTGTTCCAGTCCGCTTTTGTAAAAAGGCTGATAGAATCTAATTTATATACCCTTGTCGTGCCGTTGATGCCGCCATTCTGGTCATTCACGCCGAGACCGTCCTCCCGGGTGCTCGTGGAGAAGATGGCGATCTCCGTCTTGCTTTCGACCGAGCGGAGGTTCCACAGTTCTTTTTCCCCGTAAACGATGGTTCCCCTATCGTCTTTGGGATCACTCTGCAGCTGCTCATTCCAGTTAGCCGTATTCAGCTGATAAGGCGCCCTCCATCTGTAGACGGTGGGTATATTTTTGTAGTTGAACTTATAGGCTGTCCCATAGTCATCGTCGGAGATCCCGTCGCCGGTGCGATCTGCATAGTCGGGTGAAAGGATGCCGGAGAGCAGCCATGAGGTGGCATAGGCGGGTGTCGTCTCCTTTTGTACCACACCGTCCCGGCCGTTGCCATTCTTTCCGGTAGGATTTATCGGATTGACGTCGCTGCTGTTGTATGTGATAAGGCCAGTCCTCCGGGACGTAGCCTTGTCGGTAATGGTGTTGGGGTTGACGGCGTAGGAGATCTCCTGGTGAGTAAGGTTATATACGGGTATACCGTAGACCATTCGTTTTCCTTCGTTGTCCGTGACCGTTACCTCCGAGATATGATTGCCCTTGTGGTTGACGCCGTCGACCCTGGGGAAAGTCGCCTGAGAGACATTATAGTCGTTGACAGTGTTGCCGCCGCGGCTGACGATAGAGGGCTCCAGCGCATAGTATCTGGCCTGCGCGGCAGTGAGATAGGAAAAAGTGTTAATGCGCTTGTCGCGGGTATTCCTTTTCAAAGGGGACAGGGGGATGTTGCTGCTGTTCCGGGACTTGAAGGCCGCCGTTGTGGTAAAGCCGCTCAGCTTCACAGCGTCGGCATTGGCATTGTCGATCGTGTTGAGGTATGTACCGTCTGCCGCGTTGTGCTCGCCCACCTGCTTGAAATAGGCCGGCTCGTCCAGCGGATTGGAGGGATTGGCAGCAAATTGACCTGTCGGCAGGAAGTGGTCGCCATCTGCATCCGACCATTTTTTGCTGACTGCATCGCCATGGGTATAATCCAGGCGGCCACCCAACTGCCAGATCCAGCCGCCTCCGACGGTCAGCTTAGCGCCGGCGTTGTCGGAGACGTTGGAGTATTTGGGATCGGCCACGACATAGTTGCCGCCGGTAAAGGCCCTGTACTGCCCAACCCCCGTCTGTCCCGTTGCAGAGAACAGGTCCTGCGTAGCCACCGGGACGGCGATGGAAGGCGCGCTGGGTATGAAGACGCCGTCCTTCTCCCGGTTGAAGTCCAGCAGGGCGTTGTCGTTGTCTCTACCATGGAGGTAATTGAGGTAACCATAAGCCAAAACCGTCTTGTTCGGATCGGTAACGTGTTCGTTGTAGACATAGCCGGAACCGCCCAGCCCCAGGTATCCGCCAAAGAGATAGGGGCCGACGTCGACGCTCAGCGTGTAGCTGGAGCTTTTTGTACTGACCGAAAAGCTGGGCGTATAGGTTTGTCCGAAATAGTGCGTGAAAGAGCCGATAGTCGTCGAGCCGACATCCGCACGGGTAGCCTGTGACTCGCCCTGGTTACCGCTGCTCACGCCGAAGCTGGCGTCGAGCGAATATGATTTCAGACCGGCCCGCGTATTGTACAGCAGCGATCCCGAAAGCGTGGTATTGCTGACGTCATTGCCGTCGTCTTCCCTGGATGTGGTCATATCAAACGACGGGCGGATATTGACGCCGTCCCGTGAGTCGCTGCTGAAGTCCAGGCCGGCCGTGTATTTAGTGTCTTTCGAACCGGCGAGGTTAAAGGAGACACTGGCGCCGAACGATGCTCCGATCCCATAGTAGTTGTCCTTATATACATCCAGCTTGAAGGCGTTGACGTTGACGATATTGTCAAAGCCCCAGAAGGAGGGTTTTACTACTATCTGGCCGCCGGCCTTCTTGAAATCTTTTTTGTACATCTGTTTCAGGACGTTGTCTCCGTCGAAATCGTCCGGAATACCACGCAGGGTCCTGTTGACAGAGCCGGGGTTTAGTGTCCATCCGGCGCCGACCCACGAAGCCTCCTCTTCCATATTGTGCCCGGACTGATACGACAGGTTCAGCGGATAGCCGCCGACATCCAGCAACGGAATATTCTGTTTGAAGTCCCCGGTAAAAAGATCTACCATGTCGTTGATGCCCGCGGGGGTGAACTTCTGCACTTCCGGTGACGCCGGTCCGGTGGTCAGTGCGAGCGCCACGCCGGGATAAAAAGTCTCGACACTGAAGATCAGCAGAAAAAAGGCGGCGAATAGCTTATTTTTCATCATTTCGTGCTTTCCTGGTAAATGAAGCGCACCTGCACTTCGGGTTCGTTAAATGGATAGATCTTTAGCAAATAGTGGTTGCCGGATTTCAGATCGAGGTCGTAAAGGCCGATCTCGAGCTTATTCAAGCCGCGCTTTAAGGGGATGTCCGGCAGATGGGGGACGGCCTTCCCGCTATTTTCCAGATCGCTGATGGAATAGTTGAGCTTGCTGGTGTTGTAATCGTTTTGGAACGAGAAGCGCAGATTCTGGCTGGTGATATAATAGTTGCCGTTCTGCATTGACTTTAGTTCGCGGTAGCTGTCCACCGGGTCGGCGGGCAGAGAGTCCGAGCATTCAACGGTGAACTGCCAGATCTCGGAACGCGACAGGATGATGCCGTTCTGATAGGCCACCACCTGCCAGACATAAGTATGCCCTTCCTGCAGATCGGCGGCGAAGCTCGGATAGCTGATGGTCGTCGAAGGAATATTATCGAGAAAGACCAGCGGCGCATTCATGAGCAGGTTCTCGACGGCGGCGCCTTTCTTTTTCTCGGTGAGCTGCAATCTGAACCGCATCGTGGGCGGGAAGGGTACCGGCGGCTGCCAGCTGAGCGGCGGCCGCTTCTGGCAGATCTTGTCTTCGTCCGCGGGGCTGATCAGGCTGATCGGCACCAGCGGCTGGATATTGGCGTCGAAGCAGTTCTCGAAGTCTTCTGACTTGTCCACGGGGACGAAACGGTAGCAGAACGTATATTCTCCCGGCGGGAAGTTGCGCGTCTGGCTCACCAGCGACGCCATGGAGTTGGGTGCGAAGTTGAAGCTGCTGTTGATAAACGCGCCTACCGGGAAAGGACTGTTGCCCGGGTTTAATGTGAATTGCGGCGACGCGATCGTCACGATGTTGGACTTGCTGATGTTTTCTCTTACTGAGATATACACCTGCCCACGCCTGGAGATACTGCTCAGGTTCTGGATCTGGAAATTACCCAGCCCGTCGATACTGCGGCCATACACTTCGGGTATGAACACAAAGTTGATCTGGCTGAAGGCTTTGCTCAGCGGGAGCACAAGGATGGATAAAATAAGTAGGTATCGGCTCATAATACTCATTTAAAGATGTAGCGGACGCTGGTACTGAAAAATAGTTGGTTGGCCAGCTGGGGCTGGATGATCCGGATCGCTTTCTTATATCCGAGCTGCAGATCGAGACTGATCTTTTCTTTGATGGCCGCGCTGAACTGTTGTCTCACGCCGATCTGTTTGTTCCATCCGGCATTATCATAATAGCCCAGGGCGCTGGCCAGTCGCTTGCCGCCCAGCGAATACGAATAATTGGTCTCGGCGCTGAACATCGACGTGTTGAAGTAATAGGTCTTGTTGTCCGATTGATTGTCGAGGATGGTCAGCGAGAGCATGTTCTGGCCGACCATGAACGACGAGGTATTGGTGATTAGCAACGACGTGTTCGAGTATTGGACCGTGCTGTCGGTAAAGGGAATATTCATCACCTGCCGGCTGACGGTAAGGTTGTTCATGACTTTCTTGTTGCCGATAAAAAAGCGATACGCCGCATCCATCTGGAGTCTCGAGTTGACACCGGTGACGGGCGACTGCCCGTAGAACTCAGAGCGATAGTCGCTCCGCTGGTAGGTGAACGTGACCTTGTCGTTGCGGTCTATCTTAAAACCGGATTGCAGCTTGTTGGTCCAGGCGCTGTACGTAAAGTTGCCATTGGGGTCGAAGACCTGGTGCTTGTAGTCCCCATCGTATTTGATGCTGAGTCTCGATCCGAAGAACTTGCGGGCGAAGCCAATACCGACCTGGCTTTCTCCGCTGCGAAGCAGCGAATTGCCGGGGTTGTTGTAGCCGAGACCTACTTTTTTCAGATATAATTTCACGTCGGTTTTGACGATCTCCCCCGTATAGGTGAGGATGCCCGCGTAGTTGGCCTTGCCCGCGCCGTTGAGCACGCTGCCGGATTTGTCGGCACTATTCTGAAACGAACCAAACGACTTCGAGACATCCACCGTGATATTGTGCGTGCCGCCGCCCAGTTCCATCCCGGTATGAAGCGAGATGACCCCATCCTGGCGCGGCGCCATCGGCAGATAGTTGGACGCCGGCCCGCCGAGCCCGTTGCCGCTGTTGCCGTTGAAATGAAAGAAGTTGATCGCCAGTGACTGGTCTATCGGGCTGCCGGAACCTGTCCCTACCTTAAACCCGGTGAGGTTGCTGTATTCATTACTAACCTGGCTGGTGAGCCCTGCGGCCTGCCAGTTGTTGACATTGTTGTTCTGGCCGTAGATCATTCCGACGGTGGCGGACTTGTTCTGGAATTCCGTATTGACACCCGTGTTGACGACATTGCTCAGGCCCAGGTCCCCGGACCCAACGGCGTTCTGCCCCGTATTCAATGTCTTGATGTTATAGAAGATCCGCTGGATCGTGCTCATGCTCGCCTGGTCGTCGATCACCTTACTCAAATTGTTGGGATCTGAGAGATAGCCCTTCAGCGCCCCGGGGGAAGTATTGGATGTCGACAGCAATTGTTTGACCAGCGGATTGCCCTCGAATTTTTGTTTATAGGCAGTGATCTTCGAATAGATACTCTCCATTGCCTCGTACTGTTTGGCTTCGGCCGTGGCCTTGCGATAGTTGGAGTCGGTCTCCAGCGTCTTAGGGTCTTTGTTCTGAGCCATATTCTGTATCACCGCCATGTTCTGCTGGTACTTTTGCAGCGCGGAGCCCGGCAGCAGCCGGCTGCGTAGCGCCGTCATATCGTTGGGGGCCAGGTTGTTCGCGCCCGAAGGCACGGCCATCGGCTGACCGTATTGTTTCGTGTAGTCGCTCTGTACCTTGCTGATCTCGCCCTGCAGCTGCGACTCGTATTGCGACCGGATCGCCTTCACCCGCGTCAGCGCGGAGTTCATGATCACCTCGGGGCTCAGCTTCTGCATCAGCTGGCTGCGGATATTCTCGAGGTATTGAGTGTGATCGAAGTTGAACTGGTAGAAATTGGTAAAGGGAGTGTAGTTCGTCGTATTGATGCCGTTGTTCTCGCGGATGCTCATGTTGAAGGGCAAGGCTCCCAGGCCTACCCCATAGTCGACGTTGTAGCTAAAGGTGCCCGCGATGCTGCTAAGAGGTCCGAGGCCCATGCCCGAGGTGTCGCGGAAATAGTTGTAGTCCACTTCGGCGCCCAGCTTATTGACCGTGATGGGTTTGATGCCCTCGAAGAGTTTCACGCCCTGGCTTAGCTGCTGCAGCGGGGATCCAGCCTGTGTCAGCGCGGATCTGAGCTGACCTTTTACGTCGGAGACGGGCGCCAGCATTGACTTTGCATCGGCAGCCGGCGACAGCTTCGGCTTCAGATCGGTGACAGGCGCCAGCTTTTTCTTCAGGTCAGCGACGGGCGTCTGCTTTGGCTTTGCCGAGTCCGGCGGCTGCTTGCTGTCCTGTGCGTGGGCTGCATGGACGGCGAGGAGGAGGATCAGGCTGCACAGCGAGCGTAATAGCTTCATTTTAATAGGCATTGGTGCGGGATGAGTAAAAGGATTTCCTGTCGGTTATATATAACCGTTAGTATATCAGGCACAAATATATTATCCCCGGGCCTGAAGGATCAGGCAGGCAGAGTCAAGTTATTCACCCCGTGAATTACCCGGTTCGTCTGGAATAATAAATGTAGATGGGCTTTTTCAGTTTGAGAATCGCGGTTCTCCGGTGAGAGATATCCGTCGGACCGCAGAGGTGGTGTAGCATCTGATTAAGGTTTGATAGGTTGCTAAATCTGGTGCGGGTCCCGGATTACGATGCACAAATTAAACTAGAATATTTTGGATTTCCCAAGGAAATGTTAATATATTTTTTTAGAAAACACTTATTCGTCAAGCTCCCAAGCCGGTTTATCCTTTGCAGTAGCCTGTTTGGCAATACTCTGCATATTGTCCATTTTTTTTGTTACCTAACGGGATAGTATACCCTATACTGCGTTTTTAGTGCGTTGAGATTTTGCGCAGCCTGCTCATCCCTTATTACATCCGGCAGGTTACTCATCCCGTATCACATCTATCGGATTTACGCTGGCGATCCGGAATGCCTGGAACCCCACCGTCGCCACGGCCAACACCAGCGCCGCACCGCCAGCCTCCACCAACACCCAGCCATCCACCGCCGTGCGATAGCCAAAATCCCGCAGCCAGATATTGGCAAGGAACCATGCCAACGGCGAGGCAATCACTATCGCTGTTGCCACCAGCAGCAGGAATTCGCGGCTTAACAGTAACGACACTCCTGCCACTGTGGCCCCCATAACCTTGCCAATATCTG
>JAAEBC010135972.1_pt1 | contig 8860 bp, 9 predicted proteins | sample 7277801 | NCBI WGS metagenome assembly JAAEBC01 (sample SAMN13877000, study PRJNA601929) | soil metagenome | isolation source: soil | host: Panicum virgatum | place: USA: Fermi National Accelerator Laboratory | collected 2010-11-19 | reverse complement strand
TCCCCTTCTGTGCAAAGACTCCATTCGTCTTTCGATGCCACAGGCATTCACTATTATAGAAATGATGGTATCCCGAAAATTCTGCAGATCATAAAACAGGCACTATAACTTAGCTATCTTATACGTCTCATTTTCCACTCTAATGATCATCACCCCTTTCGGTGCACGCGAAACATCCAGGCTGGCCTGCCCGCCTACGATCCTTCCAGCCTGTATCACCTTCCCGTCAAGCGTAAACAGCGTATATCCCACCGGCCCCGTACCACTAACCTTCACATTCACAACATTCACCACCGGATTGGGCCAACAGCTCACTGTAGCAACGACACCCCCCACCTTTCTGATCGATGAATAAGCACTCGACCCATCCGCACTCACCATCTTTATTCTATAAAAATTCCTGGCCGCAGGACTCGCATCCGTAAAAAAATACCCACCCGCGGCAGAAGCCGAACCCGCTACCACTCCAATAACACCATAATTCACGCCATCCGCACTCCGCTCAACGACAAACTCCGAAACATCCGTCCCGCCGGCAACCGCCCAGCTAAGCTGATTCGAAGACCCTGCCGCAACAGCATCAAAAGACACAAGGTTCAGCGCTAATAAAATTGGGGGATACTGTATGATCAGGTTATCCAGCTCAGGCGAAGTCGACCCGCTTCCATCCATAGTCGAACCGATAGTAGCATTCCCGCTGCCCCAGACCAGCGGAGATCCCGCGGGTATTGTGTAAGTAGCCTTTGTTACACCATCCAGGGATAAAGTACCGATCCCGGTAACACTGTTGTATACAAAACGATAAGTGTGAAAAGCCCCGTCATTGGGAGCAAGGAACCCTGCATTACTGTTCATCGGCGTGATCGTACCACCTATATTCACCGTAAACTTAACGTATATAGCACCGGTAGTAATGCCAAAATCAAAATTCCCCAGCGTAAAAAAGCTGGCCCCATTCTCCCGCTTTAAAAAATCTATGCTGATATCAACCCCCGGCATGCTGTTAAACGTAGACCCGGCCATCGTCATATCTATATCTTTACCATTCGCCGCCAATCCATTGGTCCCGCCGACACCACCCGCAACCGAAGTGGCAAAACCTCCATAACCGGTAGCATTAGGACCGACAACAGCATTTGTAACAGGACTACTGTCCCAGGTAAACTGACTGACCACCTGGGCCTGGCCGGAAAAGGCCATCAGGAGAAACAGGGTTTGGATGTAAATAGTCTTAGTCATAGCAACGGATTTATATAGGTGTTATGCCTTAAACAAGGTAAATGCCAACCTACAAAACACTGATTACCAATGACTAAAACGGTTAAGCAGCAAATTTATTTTCCGGCATTGGGACAATTCTCCTGAAATGAGCAAACTCTCTTATCTTAGGTCCTGAAATTACATTTATGAGACCCTCAAACAGAAGAAAATTCATTGGCGCTGCCGCGGCCCTTACAGTAGGCACCGTCACGGCCAAAGCCGCCTCTGCCATGCCTCAACAACATCCCCCACTGGTCCATCATGTCTTTTTCTGGCTGAAGAACCCCGGTTCCACCGCCGACCGGGACAAGCTGGTGGAAGGAGTAAAAACCCTCGCCAAAATAGAGACCGTAAAAGAATTACACGTCGGCATACTCGCCAGCACTGAAAAAAGAGACGTAGTGGACACCAGCTGGGCCGTATCCGAGCTCATGTTCTTCAATGACGTACAGGGACAGGCCACCTATCAGCAGCATCCCGTACACCTCGAGTTCATAAAGAACTACGGCCACCTATGGGAGAAAGTAATTGTATATGACGCAATGAAGGCTTAGCTGATCCCCAGCAATTCCACTTCAAATATAAGCGTGCTGTTCGGCCCGATCTGCCCGCCAACCTGCCTGTCACCATAACCCAGATGCGGAGGAATAAAGAATCTCCACTTGCTGCCTTCCGGCATCAGCTGCAAACCTTCTGTCCAGCCCTTTATCACCGCATTCAGCGGAAAAGTAGCCGGCTGGCCGCGCTTGACAGAACTATCAAAGACTGTCCCGTCGATCAGCGTACCGTGGTAGTGACAGGTAACCTTATTGCTGGCAAGAGGTTTCGCACCACTGCCTTCCGTGATGATCTCATATTGAAGACCGCTTGGCAGGGCGACAATACCCGGCTTTGTCTTATTGGCTTCCAAAAAATCCTGTCCCGCCTTAAGATTGGCGCCGGCCTTTTCATTCTTCATATTGAACAGTTTATCCGCAAGACTCATGTTTTTACGTTTTTGCAAAGATAGAACATTACGCTTACCACCAATATTTCCTCAATTATCATAAATTTGCCGCGTCAATGACTAAAAAGACCTATCTCACCTATATTCTCATCTTAGGAGCGCTCACAGCCCTTGGACCTTTTTCGATAGACATGTACCTGCCGGGTTTCGGAGACATAGCCAAAAGCCTCCATACCTCCGTAGCGACAGTGGCCCTTTCCCTTTCCAGCTATTTCATCGGTATTTCGCTCGGACAGCTTTTATATGGGCCCCTGCTGGACCGCTATGGCCGGAAAAAGCCCCTCTACGTCGGCCTGGCCCTCTACCTGGTGGCCACAGTATTTTGCATGCTGGCAAAAGACATCCACAGCCTCATCATACTCCGGTTCATCCAGGCTGTAGGATCCTGCGCCGCACAGGTAGCAGCCATGGCAATGGTACGTGACCTCTTCCAGCCAAAGGAAAGCGCAAAAGTCTTTTCCCTGCTCCTGCTCGTCCTTGGCGCATCGCCCATGATCGCCCCCACCGCCGGAGCCTATATCGTTGTCAACTTCGGCTGGCGTATTATCTTCCTCGTCCTGCTGATCCTGGGTGTGCTCATCACCGGGCTGACCATATTCTTCCTCCCGGAAAGCTACCCGGCCGACAAGGACTTTTCCCTGAAACCCAGACCCATCATCAACAACTTTATCTCCGTCATCCGCGAACCCCAGTTCCTCGTCTATGTGCTGGTGGAAGCCCTCGCCTTTGCCGGGCTCTTTGCCTATGTCTCCGGGTCCCCCATCGTCTTTATGGATATCTTTCACGTCGACAAAAAGACCTATGGCTGGATCTTCGCCTTCCTGTCAATTGCCTTCATCGGCCTGAGCCAGTTCAACAGCCTGCTTCTAAGAAAATATAGCAGCGAAAAGATTATCTGGGTCGCACTCTCCGCCCAGGTCATAGTGGCAGTCATCTTTCTCGCCGGTAACCTCGCCGGCTGGTACGGCCTCCCCCAAACGATCTTTTTTATCTTCCTCTTCCTTGCCTGTCTTGGCTTTACCAATCCCAATGCAGCCGCCCTCTCTCTTGCGCCCTTCTCCAAAAATGCCGGCAGCGCTTCCGCCCTCCTCGGCGCCCTCCAAATGGGTGTCGGCGCACTGGCCGCAGTAGGCATCGGCGCCTTCAGCAACGGCACCTCTAACCCGATGATAGCCATCATGGCCATCACCTCCCTCGCCGCCCTGCTCATCCTCATCGCCGGCAAACGCAGCGGCAAGCTAACCATCACCGCCGGCTCCACAGAACTAGGGCAAACGGGCCACTAAACTCTCCGGCAACACCCTCAATATTTGATATATTATCTTCCACTTAAACCCCGGCACGATCGTAAACCCATTCGCCGCTCCCACTATCTTCCCCGCAATAAATTCCGGCTCCATCAACAACGACTCCGGCAAATCGAGCCCCGCCGTCATCTTACTCCGGATATAACCCGCAATCACCGCATTCACCACCACCCCGCGCGCAGACAAATACTGCCTCAATCCCGCCAGGTAGGTCGCAAAAGCAGCTTTCGTGCTCCCATACACAAAATTACTCTTCCGGCCACGCACACCCGACAACGATGACAAACCAATGATCCGCTCCAACCCCTCATTCGATCCATCCATCGCAATAATATTCAGAATGGACACCGCCCCCGCATACATCACATTCATCATCCGGTACGATCCCGCCCAATCCACCAATGCCACATCATTCGTAACCTGGAACCCAGCCGCATACACCACAATATTTGGCTTCGTGATCAGCGAAGCATAAAAACCTGCATGCGTATCAAATGCAACAGCATCCCAATGCCGGATCACAACGCCCGCCGATACCCCCGCCCCCTCACTCACCGGCAGCCCCTTCATCGCCGCAAAAGAGCTGATCTCTTTCACACTCCGCGACGCCGCCACAACCCTATACCCACGCTGCACATACAACACCATCGCCTCCTTCGCCACATCCGAATTAGCCCCCAATATCAATACCGTCTTCATGGCTTACTGCAAATTTCAATGCCCTGCGGACCCGCGATCACCGCCCTGTGAGCCATATTAAAAAATAAAGAATGCTCCAATATCCCCGCAATACTTTTGACCCTGTCATTCAGCATAGCCGGCTCAGGAAATGTCGTAAACCAGCTGTCGATCAAAAAATTCCCCCGCTCCGTCACCACCGCCCCATCCTTGACGGCCCCAGCTATCCTGATCTCCGACCGCACCGGACTAAAAAATTTCTTCATGCAAAAAGACACATACCCCAACGCCTCCGGGATCACCTCGACAACCAGCGGATACTTCGCATCCAGCCGGTCTACCTTCTTGGAAGCATCCCCCACCAGCACAAACTCAGATGCCATCGCAGCCAGCACCTTCTCGGAAGTATGAACCCCTCCTCCGCTCTTCAACGCGCTCAGCCTCCAATCGAACTGATCACAGCCATCGAAATAAAGATCCACCGAAGACAGCCATCCCGCCTCCACCACCCTAAACCCCTCCCCCAACAGTAACTGACGCGTAGAAAAAGAGGATGTTACCATCGTCAGCGACCCGAACAGGGCGACATCCTCCTTTATAAATTTAACGATATGTCCCATGGTAGATCCGGCCCCAAGACCAACAGTCATCCCCGGTTTTACAAACTTTAGCGCTTCTTTAGCGGCATCTTTTTTATAATCCTGCATAAGGCAAATTAAATTATTTTATTAACCCCCGGAATGCGAACTAAGAGAGACCCCATCAAAAAACTCCCGATCACTGCCAAAGGCGCCACAAACAATAATTTCATAGCCGGATCGACCGGCCAGTTCCTTACCGCCAGGCTGAGGGATATCACTACCAGCGGATGAAAAATATACACGGCAAACGCAGACCTCGAAAGCCTGCTCAGTAAGGCCGAAGACCTGTTCCACTTCTCTTTCCCCCAGGCCAGCAGCATTACAATGATCGAAAATCCGATCACCTGCTCATAGACAGCATACAACAATGCCTGCCAGTGAAACCCACCCGAATACCAGCCCACCGGCATACCCAGCTTCACCCTTATTACATAGAATACCGGGAAGAACAAGATCAGCAGCACCACCACCACCAGAAATTTCTTACCCGTCCTGTACTCAAGTCTGGTGAGCCAGTCATTCTTTGATGCCACAATCCCCAATACGAACAGACTGACATATTGCGTAAAATGACCAAACTGAAAACCCAGCGGTTTAAATACCCAGCCAACCGGAAAAATGAGTCGCACGAAAAAGCTTATCACTCCAACCCCCGCAGCAAACAATAGTATACCGCTCATAGAAGGCGACCCTTTCCGCAGCGCCCCGGCACCCTTGCCCTCCAAAATCTCAACCATTCCCTCACCGCGCCGGTTCACGAAAACTTTCCTCCCCGGCGCACTTTCCCCCACAACACTAACTTTCCTCCCCAGCACATAAACAAGCGTAAACAACAACAGCGCCGCCACAAACCACAACACCCCAAAATCGATCCAATCATCAAAACCACCCAAAAACGATAAATACCCGATATGATGCCCTCCGGCAAAATAATAGATCAGGTAAATTATAAATGGAGAAAATACAAAAGAATAAAACACCAACGGTATCCCCAGCCTCACCAGCCGATCGCTGACAAACCTGGCCCGACCCTTCCTCTCATAGGACGGCCGTATAAAATAAGCCGACAAAAAAAAGAAAAAGCCCATAAAAAAGGACTGATTGATCGCCACGAACATCGTCATAAGGATCAAGGCTCCGAGCTTATCCGTCGGCTGTTTATAATACCATCCCCCCGACGCGCCATAGGTAATAAAGGTATGATGCAGCACCACCAGGACGGTGAGTAATACTTTTAAATTGTCGAGATAATATATCTTTTTAGGGGCCATACCCCAAATTAACCAAAATTTTTCAGGCAGGGTCACCGTTCATCCATACCCGACCGGCCCCGACCCTACTGCGCATATTTCTTCCCAATCTCCTCATAAAAATCCTTCAGCACAAAAAAGGCCTTCTTCTTTTGCCCCGTCTCAGAGATCAAGCCCTTCCTGTTCCAAAAATTCTGATACACCGGGTGTTGCCGTCTTGGCGAACGAAAGTCCGTCAATATCCAGGGCGTCATACCCCGCAAAGCGCCAATACCCTTCAACATCTGAAGCTGATAACGATATAATTCCTCCTGGTATTCCTCACTAAACTTTGTACCCGCATCGGCATGAAAACCGGCCAGCGCATCCCCTCCAAACTCCGTTATGATCACCGGCCTGTCATACTTGATCGTAAAATGATAGTTCGGAAGATCGGTTAGCCTGTCCCCCCAATACCAACCCGCATATTCGTTAAAGCTGACCAGGTCCAACTTCTCGCCCAACGGATCATCTACAAAAGCTTCATTCCCCTTGCGATGGACCTCCAGCGCAGCGGATATAAGCCGGCTGTTGTCGAGAGTATGGGCCTGCGTTGCCAGCCTTCCCATAAAGGACAACCGCGGCTCACTGATCGGTGTCTCGTTCCCGATAGACCAAATGATCACCGCAGCCCTGTTCTTGTCACGGGTGATCAGGTCGGTCAGCTGTTTCTGCGCATTCGCATAAGTATCGGCATTCTCCCACGATATCGTCCAATAGACCGGCACCTCCGCCCATACCATCAGTCCCATTTCATCTGCCAGGCGGATCATGGTCTCATTATGCGGATAATGCGCCAGCCGTATATAGTTGCAGCCAAGTTCCTTCGCCCAGTTTAGCAGCATCCGCAGATCACCCTCTCCCCTATTTCGCCCGGGGATCAACGGATTCTCGTCGTGAATCGAAATACCCCGCAAAAAAACAGACTTCCCATTCAATAATATATCCTGTCCCTTCACCTGTATCGTACGAAATCCTATCTTATCATTGATGGCATCGGCGCCCGCTTTCAGGGTGACGGCATATAAATGCGGATTCTCCGGCGACCAGTAGTTTAATTTTTTAACCGGGATGGACACATCAGCCCTGCCCGAACCATCGGTCCTCACCGTCTGATGAACACCCGCCTCCGGAATGCTGATCATAACTTCCTGCCCCCCGACACCGGAACTATTCCGCTCACCGGAGCCAACCCCACCGTTGGCACCCTCTCCATCCAATTGCACAAATCCCTCGATCCGTCCCGGTTCATCTTTCGCCAGCTGCACCTTATAATCCGATATAAAAGTAGCCGGCGCCGAAGCCAGCATCACGTCCCGTGTAATCCCTCCATAATTCCACCAGTCCGTATTCACCGTAGGTATCTCATCCTTCTTGCGTGTATTATCCGCCTTCACAACGATAGTATTGTCCCCATCTTTCAGCTTCCCCGTCACCTCAAATTCAAAAGGCGTAAAGCCTCCCTTATGCATCCCCAGCTTTTTCCCATTGAGATAAACATGCGCTTCATAGTTGACAGCTCCGAAATACAAAAAATATCGCCGCCCCTGTTTTGGACTGGCGGAAAAGATCCTCCGGTACCAAACCGTCCCCTCATAATAAAGCAGTTTATCCTCCTGCGAATTCCAGTCACCAGGCACCTTCAGCGTCGGTGAAAGATCAAAATTATATTCGACAAGCTCATTCCTGTCCGCCGGTTTCTTATCGTCAAAAAAACCACCCGTACCCGAAGCCGACTGATCATAAGGCTGATGCCTGTAGTCATAATAGCCGTTCTCATATGGGTCTACGATATAATTCCACCTGCCATCCAGCGATACCTCCTGCCGGGCAAAAATATTCTGGATCAGCACCCCACCTATCCCCAAACCACCAGGCCCCTTCTCTAATTTAATCATAGCCTGCCCATACCTCCTTCCCAATTCCCTCGCCGACCGCGTATCAAAATGTGTTTTATCCCCCTTATCCGTCAACCCCTCAGCCGAAACAACAGCCGTATTCGCAACCACACCAGGCAGCCGGTCAATCACCTGATTGATCGGTGTGCTCTTCGCAAAATACCCGATCTCTCCCGCCACAAAAGGCAGCGCCGGAGTTTTCAGATCAGTACGCAAACGCCGGATCAGAATTTTCAGCTTCTCCATATACACCGCAGCACCAGCCGTATTATTATCCGATTCCCCCTGGTGCCAGATGATCCCGCATAACCTGCCCCGGCCAAGCGCGATCTTAGCCCTGCGAATAGCATCATCATAGGGATGCAGCCCATTCAGATAGGTCGAGTCCGGCTCCCAAACGCGTATCGGCGATCCACCCACCGCACAGGGGATCAGGCCAATCCTCCTTCCCGCAGAATTTCGAAGTATTTCCCTCGCAAATGCGATCCCCGGCCCTACCCCCACTACATCCGGCTTGTCAAAATGCAGCGGGTCCGTAGCCGGCACCCAGTTATTGCTCTTATCCAGCATTAGAATACGGGAGTCCGTCAGCTTGCTGGAATCATCCAGGGGAGCCCTGCCCGCCATATTCGACTGGCCAATCAAAAGGTACAGATCAAGGTCCTGCCCCTGCTGCGCAACCACCGGCGCAGCCGCAAAAACCAGGACCACAAAAAACAAATGAACAGGAAAGAATTTGAGCTTCATGCTATATTATTTGATGATAAGTTTTCGCACCTCC
>JAAEBC010157270.1_pt1 | contig 8881 bp, 8 predicted proteins | sample 7277801 | NCBI WGS metagenome assembly JAAEBC01 (sample SAMN13877000, study PRJNA601929) | soil metagenome | isolation source: soil | host: Panicum virgatum | place: USA: Fermi National Accelerator Laboratory | collected 2010-11-19 | reverse complement strand
GGAAAAGCTGGGAGAGGGATACGACATGGTCGTAGGCGCCCGCGACTGGAGCAGCCAGGCCGGCGTGGGACGAGGCGTAGCCAATACCATCTACAACTGGCTGGCCACGCGCATGACGGGCCACACGGTGGCCGACCTGACCTCCGGCTACCGAGCAGTGCGCGCGGAGAAGTTCCGCGAATTTCTGCACCTGCTGCCGAACGGCTTTTCGTACCCCACCACCAGCACCATGGCATTTTTCCGCAGCGCCTACCCGGTGGCCTATGTGCCAATCAAGGCAGCGCAGCGCATCGGCAAGAGTCACATCAAGCCGATCAAGGACGGTATTCGGTTCCTGCTGATCATCTTCAAGATCGCTACTTTGTATTCGCCATTGAAGCTGTTTGCACCCGCTAGCGTCGTGTTCTTTCTTTTGGGTTGCGCGAATTACCTGCGAACGTATCTAGAAGCGGGACGCCTCACCAATGGCAGTGCGTTGATGTGGAGTGCTGCAGTCATCATTTTCCTGATCGGCTTGGTGTCTGAGCAAATTACTTCGCTCACATATCGCCGTGATGACTAAGGTCAAGAGCAACAAACGGGTTTTGCTGGTTACCCGGAATTTCCCGCCCCTGGTCGGTGGCATGGAAAAGCTCAATCTGCATATGTTCGGTGCATTGAAGGGCAGGGGCTCAGCATCGCTTTGTGGACCGTCGGGTTGCGGCGAATTTGTCGGCACGTCACGGGTTCTTGAGAGCGCGATCCGACCGTTGCCCATGTTTTTAATGCGTGTCTTCTTTAAGACCTTATGGTTGGGATTAAAGGAACGGCCGGGAATTTTCCTCGCAGGCAGCGGGCTTACGGCCCCCATTGTGTGGATGGCTGCGCGCCTCTGGGGTGGGCGCGCAGTGGTTTATCTGCATGGGCTCGATCTGGTTGCGCCAAGTCGTCTATATCAATGGCTGTGGCTGCCATTCATCCGAAGGTGTGATCTCGCTATCGCCAACAGTGAGAGCACGAAGAGTCAGGCCATCGACAGAGGGCTCAAGACCGGTCGAGTAAGCGTGCTCAATCCCGGCGTGACCATGCCAAAAGCGGGGCGCGACGGGGCGGGTTTGTTCCGCAAGCACTTTCATCTTGGTGCGCATACACTCTTGTTATCCGTTGGTCGGTTGACTCAACGCAAAGGCCTGGCCGAATTTGTCGAGCAAGCGCTGCCAGGCATCGTGAAGCTGCGGCCAGAGCTGATTCTTGTCGTCATTGGTGAAGAAGCTGCGGACGCCTTACTTTCGCGGCGGGGCTCGGAGCGAGAACGGATTCAGGCCGCAGCACGGCGAGTTGGCCTCGAACAACACATACGCTTGCTTGGTCGTTGTGAAGAGGCCTTGCTACAGGACGCCTATGATGCATGCGACTCGCATGTGTTCCCGGTGTTATCCCTACCCGGAGACGTTGAAGGTTTCGGAATGGTCGCGCTGGAAGCTGCCGCCCATGGCTTGCCCACTGTTGCCTTTGCCGTAGGTGGCATTTCCGATGCTGTTGCCGATGGAAAGACGGGCACTCTCGTCCCATCAGGCGACTATGACGAATTTGGCAAAGCGGTGCTCGCACAACTGGACAAGAAGCGCGAACCTCTGGTGCAAGCGGCCTGTCGGGATTTTGCGCAGAGCAAGGCGTGGCCGGCTTTCTCTAAGCGACTGAATGAATTGCTCGACAGCTTGGACTAGGTAGATTCCCCGTGCCGCGCGGAAGGCCTTGTCGTCGAGGCGGCTTCCAGCAGGGCCTGGAGTCTCAGGGCTTGGACGGACCAATCCGGACAACTGCCGTATTCGGCGCATGGGTGGGCCAGAACACTGAGTATCCGGTCCGAAAACGCCTTTACGTCACCCACCGGTACCAAATGCCGCCCTTGCTGGTTCAGCATCCAAACGACAGGGCCGGTGGCCGTCGCAATCACAGGAACTCCGCAAGCCATCGCCTCGCAAAGCTTTGCCGGGTAACTGTGTCGCCCGAAGCTCGTGTCAGCCGTGACCACGCACGCAACGTCGATTGCGTTCAGCAGTTTTGGAAGTTGTGCATCGGGCAGATAGCCCAAATGGATCGCGCCTGGTTCGGCTATCGCGTGCGGGGGCGGCTTACCAGAAAGCACGAGACGAAGATCGGGCCGAGTGGCTCTGGCAAGCCGAAAAGCATCGATCAACATGTCTGTACCGCGATTCTTGGCCCAGCTACCCACATATCCCAATAGCGGCGTTTCAAAAGGGAGTCCTAGCGACTCTCGCGATTCTCGCTTGTCCAGAGGGACAAACTCAGGATCCGCGGCCATAGGCAAGACGTCCACCTGTCGCCCGCCGCGCCGATAGCTTTGCATCAACTGTGCAAGCTCCGGTCCGGCAGCGGTGACCAGCTCGGCATGGCGAACCGCTCGACGCCACAGCCAGTGCAGTGGCTTGTTCCAAGGCATATATGCCTCGTAGTTGTCATAGGCGTCGATGGCGAGATCAGCGCCTGTGCGTCTCGCCAGGGATCTGGCGAGAAGGCCAAACCAAATATCCGAACAGCCGATGACCCAGTCTGGTTTAAAGTCTGCGGCGTCCCTGTGCAACGTTCGGAGGAATTTCGCAGGACCTAGCGTGCGCACGTCATGACTTGACCAAGTGACGCCGCCCATGTCGACCGTGCACGCCCGCAGGTTGTGATGACTGCAAAGCTGCACCTGTACGTCATGCCCAAGTGCCGCCAAATGCCGCGGCAAATAGTGGAAACGCCCATACGGGCGCTCCAGCAAATCCCTTTGCTGGGGGCGTCGCTTTGAAACGAACAAAAGGCGCAAGTTCGATATCCGTCTTGAGTTAATTCAGTGCGATATATGCAGCCAACGAGCGATAGGGTAGCGCCAGAGCTTGTCAAGCCAAACGAGTCGTGCGCGAAATGGGCCATATCGCCGGCATGAGGCGAGGATCTCTCGTTGCTCAGCTAGGCGTTTGAGCACGTTCTTTCGACTGATACCTGCAGCCTCGATTCGAACGGACACCATTTCGACATCTAGCGTGGAAATGGTGGGTGCAAGGCGCAGGAGAAACTCGAGGTCTGCGGCAATGCGATACTTTGTATCGAAAGAGCCGTAGATATCAAACAACGAACGGTGGTGGAGCAATCCAGGATGGCACACCACCATGCGGCGCCCGATCCGGTTGTAGTTCCACGCCGAGCCGAACTCATATTCCTTGCCGGTGGTCGGATCGAAGATGATGCCGCGTGAAGTCACCAGGTCGTACCGCTGCACTCCCATCGCTTTGAACACCTCAACTAGTGAAGTGTCGCCTGAGAAAAAGTCGTCGGCGCCAAGAAAGCAAACATACTCGCCTCGAGCGTGCCGCAACGCCTGATTCCACGCATCGTAAATGCCCGCGTCCTTCTTGCTCTGCCACCACGCAACACTCGATTGATGGCGGTGAATGATCTCCATCGTTTGATCCGTGGAACCGCCGTCGGCAATCAAAAGCTCCCATTCGGTAAATTGCTGGGATTTGATCGAGTCGATACAGCGTTCAAGTGTGCGCGCGGCATTCCACGTTGCCACAATGATCGATAGCCGTGGCTGTTGCGGTTCAAGGTTGGTAGTCATCGGATTCATTAACTCTGTGACGACTTTTTCCGGAAAAACGTGACATCCACCTGAAGCATGCGACCACTCCTTGGATCAGCGAATCCCGGCCAGATTGCCCATATGGAGAATCCAAGGGCACGGAGCTTTTCAACCAACTCGTCGAATAGTTTCTGACCCTCGTACAGCGGCACGAACGAAAGCTCCAACTGCAGACCCTGCACTCGCTTGAGCAGTTCACTCGCCCCGTTGAGAACGCGGTCTTCATAACCCTGGGTGTCGATCTTGAGAAAGGGCACAGTGCCTGGCTTCAAATATTCGGAGATTATGGTGTCTAGCCGTACCAGGGGAGTTTTTTGCTTGGCCACATATGCTGACTCGGGCGCGGCTGCGGCATGAGCATCAAGCATGTCGAGAAGTGAACTGCTTACTGAATTGCCAGAAATATTGATGACGATCTCGCCGTCGTGGTCGCCAATGGCGACGGGAGGGGCAATCTCCCACGAGTGATCGGCCCGGCTCTGGCGCAATAACTGCGCGTGAGCTGCCTGGATTGGTTCAAACGAAACAATCCTGTTGGCGTACCCGGAGTCGCGTAGCGATTGGGCAAATTGACCTACATTTGCTCCGACATCGATGACAAGGTCGACCCTTTGGTCCACGAGCATCTGGCTCAATCTCCCTGCGCTTGTGGCGCGTGGATTGTGACGCCTTATGTCGATTCCGAAGCGGTTCGCTGTCCTTCGGACTAATTTTTCGATGAACTCACTGGCCACAGGGCACCTTGGGGCGTAGGACGACGAAGAGATGGTCTCGAGAAATGCCATTGCCTGGGATGCCTCGGTTTCTCCCAGTCTTAATCGCTGCTTCGAAACGGTTCTTGATGCCTAGGTACGTCCTGGGGAAAAAGCCATACAGATAAGCAAGCAACCCATCACGAACAAAGCGCCCTCTCGTCAACCTCGCATACCGAAATGTTTTGCAATGGTCAACTCGAAGTCCCGCGGACTGCACAGAGTTGGCTAGCCAAGCGCGGGAAATGAAGCTGATATGCTCTGGATAAAAGCAATACCACCAGCTTGCCCCGAAGCGATTCCAGTTCGAATTATTCGCATCGCCTGTCGTCAGAATCAGGACACCGTCACTATTGAGGTGGCTGGATATCTCCTCAAGAAACTGTCGAGGGTTAGCGATGTGCTCAATTACATCCGATGCAATGATGGCGTCAAAGCGGTGGCCCTGTGGAATTTGTCTAAGGGAGGGCCAAAGGGTGGCGTGGCCCTTTGCTGCAGCCATGAAAGCTGCCTGCCCATTTATTTCAATGCCAAACTTTTGAAAGCCATCGTCGAGGCGACTGAGTAGTCCCCCCGTATAGCACCCAAAGTCCAGAACCGAAGCGCCCTTGGGGAGTCGCCTGGACAAATAGCGGACGATCAGATTCCAGTCTGCGCGATCAGTGTCTTCTGGCCAAGTTGTCACGACAGAGTTGTCGTAGAGCTTTCGATATTGCTGTTCAGTCTGGGCGGGAAATCTGAACTTCAGGCAGCAGAGTTGGCAGCGAAATAAGACTCCACCGTGCAATGGCGTTTCAAGGCGCTTGCCAGCAAACCACTGGCTGTCCGGCAGGCGACCTAGTGGTCGAACATCCGTGACGCCGCAACTCGGGCAGGTGATACGTGGACTTGTCACGGCGATGACTCTGCGCCTCGGTTGCACGCGTGCTTCCGATCAAGTGATTGAGACTTTCGATGGCGGGCAAACTCTTGCATGAGGGGTACGAGGAGGATCATTGACGCTATCGCATAGCAGGCCCGGCCGGCGGGCGTGCCAATGAAGCCTAACCGCGTGACGGCTAAGTACATAGTCAATATCGAGATGGTGCCGCTGGCCAGAACAGTTAGACCAATGGCCCGAATTCGGCCAAATCCAAGCAAGGTGTAGTAGGGGACGACGTTTAAAGCGAGGATCCAGTACGCGCCAGCAAGCCAGGGCAATATGTGGATAACCGGCAGAGCCGTCTCTGGTTTGAGCCAGAGGCGAAGAATGGCGGGGCCAAGCAGGACCAGCCCCAGGGTGAGTGCACTGCTAAAAAGGAAGTTGCCGGCCGCGGTGAGCTTCACGACATTCCACACGGTCGTGACTTGGCCCTCTTCAAGCTTGCGGCTGAGCTTAGGGAAAATCACGCTAAGCCCAGCAGCGCTAATGGCGTGAATTTGCATCGCTAGCTGAGACGCGATGGAATAGTACGCAAGACTTGCGGCCCCCAGTAGCGCCCCAACGAGCAGCCTGTCCGCGACTCCAAAGAAAACGCCGCCAACCCCTTGCAGCCAGCCCCATTTGGCGAAGTGAAATACATCCGAAGTTGCCTTGAAACTGGGGGTAGGCAGGGGTATGCCCAGCAGGTGCATCGTGAAATGGATCTTGGTGGACAGGCGTGCCAACGCTACGCAGACCAAGGAGATATAAAGCGCCTCAAGTGACTGCCAGCGCATAAGCACGAGGCAGGCAATGGCAACCTGCAACGTCTTGCACGTCATTTCGATCCGTGCCGCTGCTCCAAAATATTCAGCGCCCTTGATGGCGGAACTGAAAACGTTGTCCCACTGCTCGATCCAAATGAGAACGGCAGCAACAATCGCCGTCAGACGTATCGCCGAAGGATCCCCCATGCGATGGAGCAGCAGGCCGCCTCCCCAATACAGCGTGGCAAGCACAATAAGTGCGACAGCGAGCCCGCCGACAGTCGCGAGTCCAAGCGAGACACGAACCGCGCGTTCTACGCCTTGATTGTCCGACCGGCCGCGCCTGGCAGACACAGCCTTGATCGTCGCAGCGCCAGTACCGACGTTGAGCACGGCACCGAGACCCACGATTGCAGTAAGCAACATCCAGTGCCCATAGAGTTCGGTACCGAGCTGCCGCAAAAACCACGGTGTGGCAATGAAGACCAACAAGGGATACCAGCCGTACTCGAACACGGCCCATGTGGAGTTTGTCAGTCTGCTCAACATGGAGGTGGCGAGTTTGCCCGCATCACGCACGGATATGTCCGGTATGGCTTGTAAACCAATCGTATGCGTCCTTCACCCCGGTTCGCAGCGAAACGCGCGCGTTCCAGCCCAAGGCGGAAAGCTTGCTGGTGTCAAGTAGCTTCCTGGGAGTGCCATCCGGTTTGCTTTTGTCGTACGCGAGCTTGCCTTGGTATCCCACCACTTCCCGCACGATCTGCGCGAGCCCGGCAATGGTCACCTCTTCCCCTGATCCCACGTTGACGATGTCACCATCCCGGTAGTTATTGGCCAGAAAGACCAGCGCGTCGGCTAGGTCGTCGACGTGGAGAAACTCGCGCCTGGGCGATCCACTGCCCCAAATGACCACTTCCGGGGCCCCAGCCAGCTTCGCCTCATGAAAGCGTCGAATCAGGGCGGGCAGGACGTGTGAGTTTTCCGGATGGAAGTAGTCACCTGGGCCATACAAGTTGGTCGGCATGGCGCAAATAGCGTCGAAGCCATACTGCTTGCGATAGGCCTGGCACATCTTCAGGCCGGCGATCTTTGCGATGGCGTAGGCCTCATTTGTTGGCTCAAGCGGGCCTGTGAGTAGATATTCTTCCTTGATGGGCTGGGCGCAGTCGCGCGGATAGATGCACGAGGATCCGAGGTAGACAAGCTTCTCGACGCCATGCTTCCAGGCACTATGAATTGTGTTGGCTTGGATAGCGAGATTGTCGCGAATGAACTCGCCTGGGTAAGTATTGTTCGCAACAATGCCTCCGACCTTTGCCGCAGCGAGAAACACATAGTTTGGCTTCTCGGTGGCAAAGAAATGTTCGACCTGAGCCTGGTCCGTGAGGTCTAGCTCCTCATGCGTACGCAGCAAGAGGTGGTCGGCGCCATCCTTTCGTAGACGGCGGACAAGAGCAGAGCCAACGAGGCCGCGGTGTCCCGCAACAAAGATACGATCGTGGATATTCATGGGACTGATCACTCGTGATGATCGGGAGAATGGAAACCCGCGTCCTTGATCAGTGCATCGCGTCGCGCGATGTCCAGATCGGATCGCATCATCTCCTGCACAAGCTGGCCAAGGTCGGTTTTTGCGCGCCAACCTAGCTTCTCAGCAGCCTTTGAGGGATCGCCAAGCAGAGTGTCGACTTCTGCCGGACGGTAATAGCGCGGATCCACAGCCACGATGCGCTGACCGGCCTTGATGGCCGAGCCAGAAGGAGCTTGTACGACGATGCCATGTTCATCGGCACCGCTTCCCTGCCACGAAATTGTGACGTCGAGTTCTCGAGCGGCATGCTCGATGAAGTCTCGAACAGAGGATTGCCGCCCCGTGGCTATTACGAAGTCGTCGGGCGCCTCCTGCTGAAGCATGAGCCATTGTGCTTCCACATAATCGCGTGCATGCCCCCAGTCACGGCGGGCATCCAGATTGCCCAGGTAGAGACAATCCTGGAGGCCAAGATGAATTCGGGAGAGCGCGCGGGTGATCTTGCGCGTGACGAAAGTCTCTCCGCGCAAAGGCGATTCGTGATTGAAGAGAATGCCGTTGCAGGCATACATGCCGTAGGCTTCGCGGTAATTTACCGTGATCCAGTAGCCGTACAGTTTCGCCACGCCATACGGCGAGCGTGGATGGAAGGGCGTCGTTTCGCGCTGCGGTGTTTCCTGTACAAGCCCGTAGAGCTCTGAAGTGGACGCCTGGTAGAAGCGCGTTTTTTTCTCCAGGCCCAGGATGCGGATGGCCTCCAGCAGGCGCAGTGTGCCCATGCCGTCAGCATTGGCGGTGTACTCGGGTGTTTCGAAGGACACCTGCACGTGGCTTTGCGCGCCCAGATTATAAATTTCGTCGGGCTGCACCTGTTGGATGATGCGGATCAGATTCGTGGCGTCAGTGAGATCGCCATAGTGCAGGAAGAAACGTCGACCCTCGTCATGAGGATCCTGGTAGAGATGATCGATTCGATCGGTATTGAACGACGACGCCCGGCGCTTGATGCCATGCACCTCATACCCTTTGGCGAGGAGAAACTCGGCAAGATAGGCGCCGTCTTGACCTGTAATGCCGGATATGAGAGCCCGTTTCATTAGCGATACTTATCTATCAAAGGAGTAGAAATAATAAGGCTTTTGTCGTCAGGAGGGCGCTGCGCACTTCCCAAGTTGAGATCTGGCTGGATGGCCTTCACCGGCTCACCGCAGTTTGAGCCGCCGGTGGGTCACCCCTCTCCTTCGCGGCAATGTGCGCCTCCAGGGTCTCAATGCCTTCATCCATAGTTCCCCCTAGGTT
>JAAEBC010123509.1_pt1 | contig 8918 bp, 7 predicted proteins | sample 7277801 | NCBI WGS metagenome assembly JAAEBC01 (sample SAMN13877000, study PRJNA601929) | soil metagenome | isolation source: soil | host: Panicum virgatum | place: USA: Fermi National Accelerator Laboratory | collected 2010-11-19 | reverse complement strand
GACGGCATATCGTTTACGGACGAAAGGCTCGCGCGGACGCCAGTTTTTGAACCCCGGCTGGACAAATATTACAAGGATCTGGTAGCCCCTGAGGCTGATTCCATCGAACGGGAGGCGGACATGATGCTGCTGCAGGCGCGGGTGAGCAAGCCGCTATTCCAATACCTGCTTGTCTATTTTGTGCAGAAATATGTCAATCCGGAGTACATGGGCCAGGACGCCGTTTTTGTCCATTTATTTGAAAAATATATCAATACCGGAGAGGCGGAATTCTTTACCGAGAAATACCGGCAGTTCCTGAATAACAGGGCTTATAGCCTGATGGCCAACCTGATCGGTCAGCCAGCCGCCAACCTGGAAATGGTGGACAGCGCCGGGACACCCCGTCCCCTTTACGATGTGCAGGCGCCTTTTATCGTCATTTGTTTCTGGGATGCCACCTGTAGTCATTGTAAGGAAACCGTCCCAAAAGTGGACTCCATCTTCCAGGCAAAATGGAAGCGGGAGGGGGTAAAAGTCTATGGGGTAATGGTGGATGGCGGCAAGGAGGCCTGGTTGCAATTCATTAAGGATCACAATTTAATCGATTGGATACACGTTTATGAGACGAAGGAGCATCAGGACGCTACGGAAAAAGCCGGGCAGGCCAACTACCGGCAGCTGTACGATGTATACCAAACCCCCATTCTCTATTTACTGGACAAAGACAAACGTATAATAGCTAAAAAACTTTCTTATCAGCAGCTTGACGAAGTCATTAATCTGAAAATGCAGCATGCAAAATCCAATTGATATGAGTTCACCGGTCAGAAGGTTATTTCTTATTCCCCGGGTAATTCTGCTCTTATTCTCCGGTTTCTCCGGACTATCCGGAGCATCGGCGCAGTCCCTGTTCACCATTGATGGCTCAGGCACAAGCAAGGAAGAGTTTCTGAAAGCCTACAACAAGAACAACAACGGGAGCAAGGCTTCCGACAAATCTTACCGGGATTATCTGGAGCTGTATGTCCGTTACAAGCTGAAGGTCCGGGCAGCCTATGATACACAGTTGGATACTCTTGCCGGACAGCGCAACGAGCTGCAGAACTTCCGGTCGCAGGTAGCCGAGACTTATCTGAAAGACGAGATCAGCCTCGACAGGCTGGTGAAGGAAGCTTTTGCATGTGGACAGAAGGATATCCGCATCTCTCATATTTTTATCGCTCTTCCCAAAAATCCTTCGGTCACCGATACGCTGAGGGCCTATGAAAAAGCAATGGCCGCCTACAATGACCTGAAAAGAGGGAAGAAATTCGGAGAGACGGCCCTGGCTTATTCCGAAGATCCTTCTGTAAAAACCAACCAGGGGAATCTTGGCTATATCACTGTGTTTACCCTACCCTATACATTGGAGACCCTGGCTTATACAACACCGGCTGGTAAGTTCTCCATGCCTTATCGCAGCAAAGGGGGTTATCATATTTTTAAGAACGAAGGGGAAAGAAAGGCGCTTGGCCGGATTAAAGCAGCTCAGATCCTGTTGTCTTTCCCTCCCGGAGCAACAGAAGCCGCCCGGTTCGCCGTCCATAAAAAGGCAGACTCTATCTATGCCCTCTTACAAAAAGGCGCTGATTTTGCCAGCCTGGCGAAGACGAACAGCGGTGACAATCTCACCTATCAGATGGGGGGAGAGATGCCTGAGTTCGGTATCGGGAATTATGATTCGGTCTTTGAAGCGACGGCTTTTGCCCTGGACAGGGAAGGCGCCATCAGCAAGCCTATCCCCAGCATCTATGGATATCACATCATCAAGCTGATCGCCAAAAAGCCCTTCCCGCAGCAGATGAACGAAGATGCCGTAAATACCCTGAAGCAGCAGGTCCTGAACGATCCGCGGATCGAAATTTCAAGGAAGGCCCTGTTCGCCAGGATATACCAGCAGACGGGAATGCAGCGTGCCGGCGTCTCCGAACCGGACCTTTGGGCCTTTACGGACAGCGCCATGCGGAATATCGGCATGAACAGCTACGGAAGCCTGAACTTTTCTACTGTTCTGCTTTCCTTTGAGCGCCGGTCCTATACGGCAAAAGAGTGGCTGGACTATGCCCGGGCGGTAAGGGGTCAGCGGGTCAGCGGAGCCCAGGCGAATAAAGACCTGTTCGAGCGTTGGATCGAACGTGTGTCACTGGAGTATTACCGTAATCACCTCGAAGAATACAATAAAGACTTTGCTTTTCAGCTGACGGAGTTCAAGGAAGGGAATCTTCTCTTTGAGATCATGCAGCGGAAGATCTGGGACAAGGCTTCCACAGACAGCACGGGGCTGAGGAATTATTACGAAGCCCATAAAAATAAGTACTGGTGGGAAAGCAGTGCGGACGCCCTTTTGTTTACGTCTACCAATCAGCAGTCGGCCGAGGGGCTGAAAGAAAAGCTGCAATCGCATGGAGTCTATAGCTGGCGGTCATGGACGGATAGCGCGGGTGCGGGGACACAGGCTGACTCTGGTCGTTACGAGCTGGCGCAGATACCCGGCGCGACAGGAGGGGCTGGCTCTTCGGCGGCGACGACGGCCGGGTCCTTTACTCCATTTGTTACCAACAAAGCGGACAATTCGGTAAGCTTTGCTTATATCCTCAACTTCTACCGGGAACGGTCACCCCGTAATTACCGGGATGCAAGGGGGTTTGTGATCAATGATTATCAGACATGGCTGGAAGATCAATGGATCGCGATGCTGAAAAAGAAATACCCTGTCAAGGTTGATGAAGCGGTGCTGGCGAGCCTGCCGAAGTAACTAGAACACTGCCTTTACGACTGCTTCGATCACTTTTGGCTTACCAAGCGTGTAATAGTGTAATACAGGAACTCCTGCTTTTTTCAGCTCGCGGCTCTGGTGAATAAGCCATTCGGTGCCTACCTGTTCTACCTCCGCATCGTTCTTACACTTTAGAATTGCATTGGAAAGATCGGTCGGGAGGTCGACATGGAATACTTTTGGCAGCATGCTGAGCTGCTTCCTATTGGTAATGGGCTTCAGACCCGGAATGACTGGTACATTGATCCCCTGTTCGCGGCAGGTCTTTACAAAGTCGAAATACTTCTGGTTGTCGAAGAACATCTGTGTGGTGATGTATTCGGCACCAGCCTCCACCTTTTGCTTGAGGTACATCAGATCGGTATCGAGATTGGGGGCTTCAAAGTGTTTCTCCGGATAACCGGCTACGCCGATGCAGAAATTTGTCTTACCGCCATTCTTTATATCTTCCTCGAGGTAGACGCCCTGGTTGAGGCAGGCCACCTGTTTTAAAAGGTCGATTGCGTAACGGTGGCCGTCGGGTTCCGGCTCGAAGGAACTTTCGTTCTTAGCCGCGTCTCCCCTGAGAACCAGGACGTTGTCCACGCCGAGGAAATGGAGGTCGATGAGGGCGTCTTCTGTCTCGCGTTTGGCAAAGCCGCCGCAGATAAGGTGAGGGACTGCGTCGATGCGGTAATGGTTCATGATCGCCGCACAAATGCCTACTGTGCCGGGGCGTTTGCGGACCTCGACCTTTTCGAAAGTCCCGTCCGACTTTTTCTTAAACATCGTCTCACTCCGATGGTAGGTGACGTTTATAAAAGCGGGTTTGAATTCCATCAGCGGATCCAGGTGGTCGTAGATGGAGCTAATAGTTTTTCCTTTCAGGGGTGGAAGTATCTCAAAGGAAACCAGGGTGTCTTTTGCTTGCTGTAAATGCTCGATAACCTTCATAGCGGCTGTAAATGCTTAAATAGCTAATTTATTGTGTCTGTTCTTGCCGCAAATTAGTCGATAAGTCTTAAAACACCTATAAATTTAAGATAGAAGCTTGTAGCTTGGCCTTCGGGGCTTATTTTTGCGGGGGAAATTTAAACTATATCGATTTGAGCCTGACCATTCATTCCCAGGATCTTGTAAAGACCTATCACAACCGTACCGTGGTAAACCATGTTTCCGTAAAGCTGGAGCAGGGGGAGATCGTGGGATTACTTGGCCCGAACGGGGCCGGAAAAACGACCACCTTTTATATGGTCGTGGGATTGATAAAACCTGACGAAGGTGATGTTTTCCTGAATGATGTCAACATAACCCGTCAGCCCATGTATAAAAGGGCGCAGATGGGTATTGGCTATCTTCCCCAGGAGGCTTCGGTATTTCGCAAGCTGAGCGTGGAAGACAATATCAAGGCCGTGCTGGAGATGACCAAGCTAAGCCGGGCGGAGCAGAAGGAAAAGCTGGAAGCTCTGCTGGATGAATTTCACCTTCATCATGTACGGAAGAACAATGGGGATTCCCTCAGCGGGGGTGAGAGGCGGCGTACGGAGATCGCAAGAGCGCTTGCCGTGGATCCTAAATTCATTCTTCTTGACGAGCCTTTTGCGGGTGTCGACCCCATCGCGGTGGAAGACATCCAGACCGTGGTAGCCCGCTTGAAATTCAGGAATATAGGCATTCTCATTACCGACCACAACGTTAATGAAACTCTCTCTATATGCGACCGTGCCTATCTGCTGATAGACGGTAAGATCTTCAAACATGGCACGGCCGAAGAGCTGGCAGAGGATGAACAGGTCCGCCGGCTTTATCTGGGTCGCAATTTCGAGTTGAAAAGAAAGGATTATCTCCATGAGGAGGCGAGGAAAGCGCAGGAGGAGAAGAACGCCTCGACAGCAAATGAGCAGATAGGGTGATGGAGTGTGAGGTAAATTAGTTATTTTGCCAGTAATGACACGAGCCGAAGGCGAATTGCATTTGGCCGTTGAAAAGTTATTGACTCCAAATGAAGCTTTTGAGCCCGGCTATATCAAGACTTGCCAGATTGCGCCAGGAGCGCATCGAACGCTGGATGTACAACCCGGTTGCCGTGCAGAGGGAGGTATTGCAACATCTTGTCACATCTGCTCAATACACGGAGTTCGGCCGAAAATATAATTTCTCCAAGATCTTTTCTATCCGCGAATACAAGAACGCCGTTCCTATCCATGAATACGATGATCTGAAGCCTTATATCCAGCGGATCATGAACGGCGAGCAGAATATACTCTGGAATACGCCGATCAACTGGTTTGCAAAAAGCAGTGGCACGACCAGCGATAAGAGCAAATTTATTCCCGTCAGCGAAGAAAGTCTCCAGGACTGTCACTACAAGGGGGCGAAGGATGTGCTGACCATGTATTATAATTTCAATCCCGAATCCGATCTGCTGACCGGGAAGGGGCTCGTCATTGGGGGCAGCCATACTATCAGCCAGGTGAATGAGGACGTGCACTATGGCGACCTCAGCGCCGTGCTGCTGCAAAACTCACCCTTCTGGGGTCACTGGATCCGGACGCCCGAGCTGAGCATTGCTCTTCTGGATGAATGGGAAGACAAGATCGAACGCCTGGCACTGAATACCATTGCAGAAAATGTTACTTCCATTTCGGGTGTGCCTACCTGGACCATGGTACTGATCCGCCGGATCCTCGAGATCACCGGGAAGAGCAATCTCTCGGAGGTATGGCCATCGCTGGAATTATATATCCACGGCGGCGTAGCCTTCACTCCTTACCGCGAACAGTTCCGGAAGCTCATCGGGAAAGACATCTACTACCTGGACATGTACAATGCCAGCGAAGGATTTTTTGCGGCCCAGGGCAATCCCAATGACGACGGGATGCTGCTTTTTCTTGACCACGGCATCTTTATGGAGTTTATGCCCGTTGAGGAATATGGCAAGCCGCAGCCGGAGACGATAGGTCTGGACGACGTAGAGCTGGGGAAGAATTATGCGCTGGTGATCAATACCAATGGCGGGCTTTGGCGATACCTGCTGGGGGACACGATCCAGTTCACTTCCCGCGAGCCGTTCCGGATCAAGGTCAGCGGCCGGCTGAAACATTTTATCAATGCGTTTGGCGAAGAGGTCATCGTCGACAATACGGATAAGGCCATTGCCATCGCCTGTCAGAAAACCGGGGCTATCGTCAATGATTATACTGCGGCGCCTGTTTATTTTAGCGATGCGGGTAATGGAGCGCATGAATGGATGGTGGAGTTTGAAAAGGAGCCGGCCGATCTGGCCCTCTTTGTGAGTGAGCTGGATAAGGCCTTACAAAGCGTCAACAGCGATTACGAAGCGAAACGGCATAAGGATATTGCGCTGGGCTTACCCATACTCCACGCGCTGAAAAAAGGTGTTTTTACGGCCTGGCTTAAGAGTAAGGGCAAGCTGGGCGGGCAGCATAAGGTGCCGCGCCTGTCCAATAACAGACAGCATATCGAGGAGATACTGGCGATAATGTCTACGATGGGGGGTTAGGCCCGTTCACGGAGCGCCAGCGTCACTGCGATAAGACTCACAAAGGAAGAAGTATAAAACAGATACAAGTAGGGCACATCTATAAAACAATAGAAAACGACCAGGGTGAGCTTGAGGGTCGCCAGCGGCAGGTTTGCAGGTCGGGGCCGGGTGATGCATTGGGACGCCATTACGAACAGCAGCGGCGCGCCAAAACTAAATGTAATGAGCAGCCGGTGTAACAGCGCTATTCTGTGAGGTCCGAAGAACCAGGCAAAACCGGGGGCCGTCGAAAACACGTCGGGGCTGTCTGTCCATACGCGGGCGGCGAACGCTATATAATCTCCGGGCAGGCGGGCGAGGCGGAGAAAGGTTTCCCAGCCTACGGGAAGGAGAAAGAAAAGGACAAAACAGGCAAGGCCGGTCAATCCAAACCAGAAAAGCGAACGCCCTTTCTTTTCGAGCAATAAATACAAAATGTAAGCAGGGATCCAGCCTACGAGGGCATACCGGCTCAGCAGGCAAAGCGAGGCTGCAATGCCTATCTGCCAGGGCTTGCCGGAGACCAGGGCCAGCACCAGCAGCACATAATAAGCTATGACGGTAGCTTCTTCCGCCACGCTGACGAGACCGGGCGTATTGTCTGCCACCACCCACCAGAAGAGCAGGAAGGCGAGGACTGCCGTAAAAAAGGACAGGTAGCGATAGCTCTGCGGACGATAGACGGCCACGAAGGCGCCAAAGGAAAAAAGCAGGCAGGCCGCCAGGACCCAGCGCATGTCGATGCCCATTGCGATAGCCGGGACATAGGGCTGCCACATGGTGGGCAGGTAGATGGGTTGTACGCCATGCCAGATCCAGGGTATGGTATCGTAAATATGGCTGTGCCGGCCGGCAATGAAACGCTCCCCCATCACCTTGATTATGGGCAGCATGTCGGCATTATAAATATCGATAGGCATTTCTTCAAACCAATAGCGGCACCAGGTATAGAGAACGAGGCCCATCAGTCCGATGGTGACCAGACGATAGAGGGTAATCGGGTCGGCCAGCTGTTGTCTATTGAAACGGGGAAGGCGCAAGGCCGGGAAGTAAAGCAGGAGCCAGGCGAGCACCAGACCTGACGCAAAATACAGGATGGACAAAAAAGGAGCCCAGCCCGAAAACTTCAGGAGCCAGGTCACGCTAAGAGTTTCCACTGCAAAAGCGATGAGAAGGGTTGTACGTTGAGAATAGGGGTGATTCATAAGGAGTTCATATATTTGGCGCATGAAATTACTCGAAAATAGAATAGCTATTGTCACCGGCGCAAGCAGAGGCATCGGAGAAGCCATCGCGCTCAAATTAGCGGAACATGGGGCAAATATTGCCTTCACTTACCTGAGCAGCGAAGAAAAAGCCATCGCACTGGAAAACAAATTAAAAGGATTTGGCGTAAAAGCAAAAGCCTATAAGAGCAATGCGGGTGTCTATGCGGAGTGTGAAGCACTGGTAAATGACGTAACAAAGGAATTCGGTACGATAGACATCTGTGTCAATAATGCCGGTATTTCCAAAGACAATCTGCTGCTGCGTCTTACTCCCGAGCAATGGGATGAGGTGATGGATATAAACCTGAAGAGCGTTTTTAATATGACCAAACAGGTGATCCGTCCGATGATGAAGGCAAAAAAAGGTTCGATCATCAACATGAGCTCCATTGTGGGCGTCAGCGGAAATGCCGGGCAGAGCAGCTATGCCGCTTCCAAAGCCGGTATACTTGGCTTTACCAAGTCAGTGGCCAAGGAGCTGGGCAGCCGTAATATCCGTTGTAATGCCATCGCTCCCGGTTTTGTTGAAACGGATATGACGCATTATCTGAAGGATGGGGATGGGGCAAAGAAGTTTTTGGAGAATATTCCTTTGGGGCGTTTCGGACGGACGGAAGAGATTGCGGATACTACCCTGTTCCTTGCCAGCGACATGAGTTCGTACATAACGGGGCAGGTTATCAGCGCCTGCGGAGGATTGAATATATAAGCCACAGGGTCCGGCATTGGCGCTGCCACTCCTGCGCAGTTGCGTTTGGGCGGCGAAGGCGCCGGGTGCGCTAAATTACTATTTTGTTAAAACGAGGGGGGTAGGCTTCCTATTCTCTTCGTTTACAGCTATTTTTGCTGACTTGAGAATTCGAAAGATCATATCAATGTTTCTTCTCCTGGTATTATGCGCACAGCTATTACCGTTGAAGCAGACTATAACCTGGCTGCTTGGCGGTCAGGCTACGGAAGAGTTGGTGCATGCCGACAACTCTGATCCCGGCCGTCCCGGAGATGATCTTCAAAAAAGTTTTCTGCCCGTTTATTCTCCTACCCTGGTCCAGTGGACACTGCAGAATTCAGCCAGAACTGCCCCAGCGACGGCGGTGGAGCTTCCCAGCCGGCATGCAGATGACATTCCCACTCCCCCACCCAATTGTTAGGATATGTTTTACTTTTTGCCTGCCATATGAACCGGGGGGAGTCTACTATATACCCCGGCAGGTAAAGTTATTTTATTATCCTAACTAATTCAATTATGAAAAAGTTGTTTCGCAATGCAGCCGCGGACTTTCCGGCAGCTGTAGTTGTATTTCTTGTTGCGCTGCCCCTCTGTCTGGGT
>JAAEBC010105611.1_pt1 | contig 8990 bp, 8 predicted proteins | sample 7277801 | NCBI WGS metagenome assembly JAAEBC01 (sample SAMN13877000, study PRJNA601929) | soil metagenome | isolation source: soil | host: Panicum virgatum | place: USA: Fermi National Accelerator Laboratory | collected 2010-11-19 | reverse complement strand
GGACATGCTATTGCCGTTTCCCAATCAAAAGGTTTTGGAGGGATTGTTTCCTTTTCGCTGAAAGAAGACACTATTGAGGCCGCGACAGCCTTTGTGACGTCGACGGGCTTATTCAAGCTGGCAGAGAGCCTGGGTGGGATCAAGAGTCTTTTATCACATCCTGCGCAGATGACGCATAAAACGATACCGGCGGAAAGGCGAAAGGCGGCGGGGATAAGTGATGGGCTGATACGGTTGTCCGTGGGTTTGGAAGACACGGAGGACCTGATAGAGGACCTGCGGCAGTCGCTGGACAGGATCGAAGCCCGGCAAGCCCCGGCGCAGCAGAGATCGGCTGAGCCGGAGCGGTCGGCGGAGGAAAGATCCCCTGAACTGAAACGGCTAAAAACTGTTATAGAAACAAATTAAACAACATATACAAACAATGGAAACACATAAGCAGCTTACCATCGGGCTCTTTGGGTTTGGCGTAGTAGGGGAAGGGTTGTATAAGGTATTACAACAGACTCCCTCATTGAAAGCATCTATCAAAAAAGTGTGTATAAAGAATCCCGGCAAAAAGCGGGACGCACCCGACGATCTGTTCACAACAGAAAGGGACGCTATTTTAAATGATCCGTCCATCAATGTGGTCGTTGAGGTGATAAATGAGTCGGGACCGGCATTCGAGATTGTGTCGACGGCATTGAAGAACGGAAAGTCCGTAGTCAGCGCGAGCAAGAAGATGATCGCCGAGCATTTGCCGGAGTTGCTGGAGCTACAGAAACAAACAGGAGAATCTTTTTTATACGAGTCGGCTGCCTGTGCTTCCATTCCCGTTATCCGCAACCTGGAGGAATATTATGACAATGACCTCCTGCATTCGATAAAAGCGATCGTCAACGGCAGCACGAATTTTATACTGACGAAGATGTTCGAAGAGAAGCTGGGATTCGGGCAGGCATTGCTGCTGGCCCAGGAGCTGGGTTTTGCGGAAAGCGATCCTTCCCTTGACGTAGAAGGATATGACGCCGCCAACAAGTGGACCTTCTTACTGACCCATGCCTATGGCATTGTTGAGAAGACAGAGAACCTGGTGTTTACAGGCATCCAGTTCGTGCAGGCAGGAGATGCCGAAGTGGCCCGGGAAAAACATTATGATATCAAGCTGGTAGCACAGGCCAAGAAGCTGGAGAACGGGAAGGTGGCGGCTTTTGTTCTGCCACAGTTCATTAAACAGGACGACCATCTGGCCTTCGTTAAAAATGAATACAACGGGGTGGTGATCGAGAGCGGGTTTGCCGACAAGCAGTTCTTCTATGGCAAGGGGGCGGGGTCCTTCCCTACCGCCAGCGCGGTGCTGAGTGATCTTTCCGCGCTGCGTTACCAGTACAAATACGAATATAAAAAGCTGTATCACCATACGCCGCATGAGCTGACCAACGAGTTTTATGTGAGGGTGTACCTGAGCTTTGATGACTGGAAGTATATTCCCAGGGAGAGGTTCGAGTGGATCGAGGAATGGCATGCGGAGAGCGATAGAAAATATCTCGTTGGAGTGATCCATTTCCGGGAGATAAAGGAAGGCAGATGGTGGAAGGAGAATAATACTTCGCTGGTGCTGACACCAGAGCCCATTATAGAAGAGGCAGAGGTACGCAAGCTGAAAAAGAAGAGGCTTGAGCTACAGGCTAATTAAGGCCGCAGCGGATCAGGCGTCGAGGCGGCTTTGCTCCTTTTGGTGCCGCCACATTTCCTGAAAGTGGGGGTTGTGGTCGCGGAGATCCCCGAAGCTGCCTTCGGCAACGATACGCCCCTGGTGCAGGATGTACACATAGTCGAAACGGGCGAGCAGGTGCAGGCGGTGGATCGAGGAGATAATGGCTTTGTCGGAGAATGCCTTGAAGAGGCCTTCGTAGATTAGCGCTTCAGTACGGGGATCGACGCTGCTGGTGGGTTCGTCGAGGAGGATCAGGTCGCTGTCACGGGCGGCGAGAATGCCACGGGCCAGTGCAAGTCGTTGTTTCTGACCGCCGGAAAGGTTGACTCCTTTTTCCCGGATGTCCGATTCCAGGCCCAGGGGCAGTTGGTGGATGACTTCTGTTAAATGGGCGCTGTTGCAGACCTGGAGGATCTCTTCTTCGGAGAAGGGTAGTCCAAGGGTGATGTTATAAGCAAGCGTGTTCTCAAATATTTCCGGTTCCTGGGGGAAGAGGGTGACGGTTTCGTTGAGCTGATCGAGGGATTCGGTATCACCATCCACCCGGAATGTGAAATCAGGCTCGGGAATATAAAGACCGCGCAGCAGGGCCAGGAGGGTGCTTTTCCCGCTGCCGCTTTCTCCGATAAGGGCTATCCTCTGTCCACGGCGGATGGTCAGGTGAAGGTCGTGCAGACTCTGGGCGCGACGAGTGGTATCATAAGATTCATTGTAGGAGAAATTCAGCTGGCTTATATCGATGGTTTGCCAGTTGGCAGGAAGGGCATCGGGGCGGTCCGCGCGGTGTTGTTCCGCATAGGCTTCGCTGATGACGGAGGCCGTCTGTACATACGTATTATACTGTACGATATCGGTGTATTGCCAGGCGATATCCTGGAATACGCTGGTGAACTGGTTGACAAAACCCAGTAGGGTAACCAGGCTTCCTACCAGGAAGGGTTTGTCCGGAGTCCAGTGTTGAAAGACATATCCGAGCGTAATGGTTGCATAGATACAGACTATGAGCATTTCGGCGCAAAACCATTTCCACTCATTGATCAGCGCGCTTTTTCGGAAGGGGCTGAAAATATGGCGGACCTTATTCATCAAACCCGTCTCCATGCTTTTTTCCAGTCGCAGCGTAATGACGGTCATAATATTGGAAAGACTGTCGAAGAGGGTGGCGGAAACTGCATGCTCTTTTTCGTTGACCTCTTCAAGCGCCTTTATAAAAGGTTTATCAAAAGTGCGGATGATAAAGATGGTAAAGACGCCCATGACAATGGCGATGGCTCCGTAAAGAGGTGAAAAGTATAACATGGCAGTAACAGACACGAAGAATTTCCCCAGGGCATAGACATACATGAAGCCTTTATCGAAGAATTCACGGAGAGCCTCATATGCCTTACGGATGCGATTGATGGTGGCGCCACTATGATGATCCTGCTCCCATTTTACAGGGAGATGCAGTACCTGGTGATATTTCTCCTGCAGGAAGTTGCGGCTGAGGTGGAAGGCAAGAGAACGTTCCATGATCCGGGCGGGACCATGAAAACACCACTGAAGGAATTTTATTCCAATAAAACCAGCGGCGTAGAGCATTACGTAGTGTGGAATATGTGCCGGGTCCCGGACGATCCTGCCGATAAACCAGCCTAAGAGTATGGGATTAAGCGCATAGGCCAGGTTTGCCAGAATAAACATGCAATATACCAGCACATATTTTTTCCTTTCCTTACGGGCATAAGACCATGCGGTGCTAAGGAGAGAGATATAAGGATTGGCCATCGAAGGGAATTTGTGACGGCTGCCGGCAACCGGCGTCACCGGCAGGCAAATTTACTAAAACGACTCGTTCAGGTTCAGGAAAAATCCTTTGTTGCCAAATTTCCCGAATGCGTAGTCCAGGGCCAGGTTTGTACGCGTAGTCTTGTTGAACAGCACCCGCAGGCCGCCGCCATAGCCCGGCTGAAATACCTGGAACATTTTGGTGCCGTGGTCATCATTACCGGTTTGCAGATTTCCGAAAACTACACCGCTGATGAATTTATTGGCCAGGATAGGAAAGCGCAATTCCGCTTCCGTGTCATTGAATTTGGTCCCTTTAAAGTATTGGGACGTATATCCCCTGCCGCTTCGAAAAGTTCCGTCTCTGGCAGTGCCGGGTAACTCCAGAAAAGGTATCGAGCCGCCAAGAAGATACGAACCCCAGTTCCAAAGTGCAAGGACCGTTTCCGGGCTGGCAGACGATAAGCTAAAGTATTTCCTGAAGTCGGAGGTCAGCTGCGTCGAGTTCTTTGTGCTTCCTATCCATGTCTGATTGACCCGAATGCCGGCATCAAAGAAGATCCCCTTATAAGGGCGGTTTGGATTGTCACGGGTGATGTATTCGACATTAAAGAGAAAGCCGTTTGCAGAATAATGATTCTGTGGAAATCCATTCCTGTTGTTGTAAACGCTGGATGGGGTTGCATTGTCAACCGTATCGGACAGCTTGATCTGCCTCCTGATCTCAAAGGACAGGCCTGCTCCGACAAAAAGATTCTTTGCCACATTCTTGTAGACCTTTTCCCTGATATTGTAATAATGCGAGTGGATCGGATAAACTTTGTGTGTCGGATCCGCCAGCACAGAATCCGCGGCGGTCCCCCCCTTGAACTTGTTGCCGATCCCAAAACCATAATCAGGCGATACTGTCTTTGCAGCTACCAGGTTACCCTGGAAATTCCATTTGTTGCCGGGGGTAAACAGGTTGTGATTAAAATAAAAATAGAGGATCCCTTTGGTGGTGATAGAAGCGGATGTCGCCGCAACTGAAAAGAGAGTATTAGGGTCATTGCCCAGTCTTTTGCCCGCTACAGCCTTGATCCCCAACTGCCCTCCGATAGTGGGGTTTGCGGCGATGTTTGGTACAATCGTGATCCCTGATTTATTATGTAAAGGATCGGGCTTTTTTTGGGGATGAAGGATATTCCGGGTCAGATCACCAAAATCATATTGCTTGCCAGTGTACTCTGGCGGGTTTTGGGCTTTTAAGGATTTGACACGTAAGGAATCGGCTTTCAGGGAATCGACCGGCACCTGACTGTACGCAACTCCGTGTATGACAATTAATAGTAAAAATAAACTCCATCTAATACTAATGCTCATGAATTTGATTGCTCTAACGAATTAAAAAAATATGCTATAGTTCTCTGTCCGTAAATAATACAAACCTTGTTCCTTATTGTTCCGGGGAAGGAAATCTTTTTCTTTGGGTCGAAATTGTCGAATAAAGGCGCAAAATTAGGAATCTGTTGACAATTTGGCTGAATTATACCCCAAGTTGGGGAGATTGAGCGGGATCACGCTTTGTTGACCGGCAGAGTAAAATAAAAGGAGGAACCCGCCTCTTCGTTCTTTTCAGCCCAGATTGCGCCCTTGTGTTCGCGTACTATGCCGGAGGTAATATAAAGCCCCATACCGAATCCGCTGTATTTGTCGGTAACGGCCTCTTCGCGGAAATATTTATCAAAGATCCTGTTGATATTATGTTTTGAGATGCCGATTCCCTGGTCGCGGATGCAAACGGTGAGGTTGTCGGTATTTAAAGAGCAATTGATATCGATGTTCGTGTCCGGATCCGAGTATTTGGCGGCATTGCTGACGAGATTGGTCAGGACCTGTTCGATACGCAATATGTCTATGCTGACCATTATTTCTTCCGGGCAGGGCAGCCAGGAAAGCCGGTGTGAAGGGACCAGATGTTCCAGGATGGGCATCATTTCGATCATATAGGTATTCCAGTCCCTTTCCTGCATGTTATAGTCGAGCCGTCCGGATTCGATCTTGGAAATGTCCAGCAGCTGCTGGATAAGCACGTGCAGCTTATGCACCTGGTGATCTATTTTCTCCAGGTAATGGTACACATTCCCGGACGATTCGGTAGAGCTGGCCCTCAACGCCAGTTTGGTAAAGGCCATGATGGAGGTCAGCGGGGTCTTCAGCTCGTGGCTGGCGACGGAAATGAATTCATTCTTTTTTTCATCCAGCAGACGGCTGTGTTTTAGCTCCTCGTCCTTTTCTACTGCCTGCTGGTTCAAAAGGAGGTTGCGTATTTTCAGCTTTTCGTATGGAGTAGTCGGCGGGACGGTGCGGAAGAATTCCACTGCTTCGGCGACCTTGGCCGGAGTGATCTTCAGAGACTGGGGAATTCCAATGCTTATACAGATAGTTGCCGCCTCTTTGCTTCTGTCAAAGGAGAATTCCGGCACCAGGAGCTGCGCGTATTTCAGTCCTTCTTCCGAAGGTCGGATGTCGATTTCAGGAGGAAAGTTAATTCGACAGATAAGGGAAAATTTGCCATTGGTTTTTTCTATGCCGATGGCAAGCCAGCCGCTGTCCGTTTTATCGATGACAACCCGGCTGATCTCGGCTGTAGCAGTTGCAATGGTTGCCTGCGTGGACAGCGTAAGGAAAAAGAACTGAGCCACACTGATCATGCGTTTGTGCGCCACCACTATGTCCATTTCATTCTCCAGTGAAACCTGAGTGATCTCTGTCATGGTTAAACCGATTTACACACTAAAACGGAGGTATCATCTGTTCCCCGGCTAAATTCCTTGTAAAGAGCCGAAGCAATTATCATTCCATCATGCTGCATAAGCATCGGGAATTTTGCGATATCCCATCTTGATCTGATCCCGTCTGAACAAGCGATGAACTGCGGGAATTCTTCCTGTGACAACAGCTGTTCATTCATCGTGCCGGGAATATTATAACCGATGATACCATTATAAGATACGTGATTCCGGGTAGTTAAAGGCCCCATCCATCTGGCGGCAATATTGCCCACACCCGTCATTTTCCAGGTTCGGGTCTGGTTGTTGTAAAAAACAACGAGTCCGACGATGCCCCGGGTTTTTCGGATCTGGCTATGGATATAGCGGATGGTTTCAGTAGAGCTTTCCTCGGTACAGGCCGTGAATGCTTCACAGGCTTTTTTTACGGCCGCATTCGCATCGGGGCCATGTCCAAGCCCATCGGCTATCAATATCCGGAATCCTTCCCCGGTCGCTTTGAGGCAAAAGCCATCCCCGCTGACCAGCTCGCCATGCTTTGGCACATTGATGCCGCGGCATTCGAGCAATCTCTTTTTAAAAAGGGGCTGTTCTTCTTTGTACACCCGGGCGACCAGGATCGTACCCCAGTCCTTTACTGAATATACGTCAAACAGATCAGAAAGTCTTTTTATGCTGCCCAGGCCATGTCCGAGAGTAGCCGTAGAAGAGTAGCCATCCGACAGGACCCGGCCGATATCCGGTATTCCCGGCCCTTCGTCAAGGCTGATGATCTCGACATATAATCCGCCGGCATCGCTGCCGATGCCAACCAGCAGTTCGCCGCGTTTTGCATATTTGTTCAGATTGGAGGTGATCTCGGAAACGATGATATCTATTTTACCGACTTTTACTTCATCGAAGCCCGCGGAAGCCACAGCTGCGTGGACGTCCTTTTTGATCAATGAAAAATAACTCCTGTCGTCGGCACGGAAGCTCTTATAAGACGTATTAACCATGCACCCACTTTATAATTGTTACGACAGTTCCTTTATTTACTTCGCTGGTTATAGCAAAGTCGTTGACCAGCCTTTTTGCGCCAGGCAGGCCAAGACCCAGGCTTTTCCCTGTGGAATAACCGTCTTTCATGGCAAGCTGGATATCGCTGATGCCGGGGCCGTTGTCCTTAAAGATCAGACGGATGCCATTTTCCCTGCCTTTGGAAACTACCTCTATTGTGATGTCGCCTCCGTTTGCATACCGAAGCATATTCCTGACCAGTTCGCTGGCGGCCGTAATGAGCTTGGTTTGGTTGACAAGCCCCATCTTTATTTTCTGGGCAAATTCTTTCACACGATTGCGGAACAGGATAACATCCTGTTCTTTATTAATAACCACGAGATCTTTAGACAGGGATAGTATCATCTTCTTCGTCGGTTATTTTCTCTTCTTCGTCGAGGTCGATTTTTGAACGTAACAGAGCCATTCCTTTTTCAACGTCCAGGGCAGTATATACTCCTTTCAGAGGAAGTCCAAGCTCGACCAAAGTAATGGCTACGGCGGGCTGCATGCCAACCACCACCGTTTCGGCATCGAGGATCCTGGACATATCGGCAATATTGCCAATGATACGCCCCATGAAGGAGTCGACGATGCTGACCGACGAGATATCGATCAATACGCCCTTTGCGTCCGTTTTGCTGACCATCTGGACCAGGTCGGCTTCCAGGTTAAGTGCAAGCCTGTCGTAGAGGTCCACCTGGATGGTCACTAACAGGAATGGGCCCATTCTCAGGATCGGAATTTTGTCCATTGCTAACAGAGATTTTTATACAGGTATCTATTGCTTCAATTACTGGATGATGCAACTTTCCTGACCTGCAGGTTCAAATTATTAAAAGCATAACGCAAAGCGCTTGCCAGCGAAGCTTTGGTGATGATACCCGACAGGTCGATACCAAGGTGTACGATCGTCTGGGCAATCTCCGGCCGGATGCCGCTGATAATGCATTCCGCTCCCATCAGACGGGTGGCGCTGACTGTCTTGATCAGATGTTGCGCAACCAGCGAGTCAACTGCAGGGACGCCGGAAATGTCCAGGATGGCAATGCTGCTCCCTGTAGACACTATTTCGTTGAGCAGGCTTTCCATGATGATCTGGGTGCGCGAGCTATCCAGGGTACCGATGATGGGTAAGGCGAGAATGCCTTCCCAAAGACGAATGACCGGCGTAGAGATCTCGGCCATTTCATCGGTCTGGCGAAGGATAACCTCTTCGCGGCCTTTTATAAAAGTTTCGAAGCTGTTGATCGCAAAATGGTCGATCAAACGCCCGATCTTGAGGCTTTCCTCATATAAGCCCTGGAAGTTATCTTTAACTTCTGCCTGTAACCAGTCCAGTATAGCTTCCTTGAGACTGATGACAAACATCCCGGTCTCGCGGGGACTGAAACCCTGACGTGCCCGGATCATGGCGATGCCTGACAGGATCTCAAGTACAGGCTCGAAAGAAGCCGATGCCGGATCGTTAAGATTTTCAGGCGTAAGGGTCTGCAGCAGAATGTCGACGAGCTCTTCAGACTGAGCTCTCAGGTCTTCATTGCTGACGAGGTCTTCTCTTAACCCTTCACTGGTGAGCTGTTTCTGCATCCAGGTCTCGAACAGAGATTTCTTTTTAGATCTTAAGATCTTTGGAATGTCAAGTGCCATGATAGATTTTGTTGCTGATTTTATGACTAAAATGGCCTTTAATTGGAGGATTTGTATAAAAATAG
>JAAEBC010208558.1_pt1 | contig 9047 bp, 9 predicted proteins | sample 7277801 | NCBI WGS metagenome assembly JAAEBC01 (sample SAMN13877000, study PRJNA601929) | soil metagenome | isolation source: soil | host: Panicum virgatum | place: USA: Fermi National Accelerator Laboratory | collected 2010-11-19 | reverse complement strand
TTGCTTGACCAGGTCGGAGGTGAGGATGGTCATCGCATCGGCCACCTCCGCATGGTCGGCGCCAAGATGGCTGCGCTTGCGGGCCAATGCCTCGCGCAGCAAAGGTGCCGCATCGTCGGCGTGACCGGCATCCATCTGGATCCAGCCCAGATTCATCACCGCCTCGGTCAACGCATCGCTATCCACGGGCAGCGAGCGCCGTGCAAGGGAGAGCGCTTTGTCGCCCACCGCGATGGCCTTGGCGGATTCGCCGATGCGCTCGTCCAGGCCGGCCAGCCAGGCCAACGCGAGCACCTCTTCGGTGGAGTCGCGATGCGGGCCCCGCTCGAACGCCTCGATGGCACGCTGCAGTCTCGCGGTGGCGTCGCGAACGCGGCCCAACTCATCGGCTTCCTTTGCCAGCAGGTATTCGACATGCAGGGTGCGCGGATCGGTGGGGCCGAACTGGGTGTTGGCAAGTGCAGCCGCTTCCTGCAGCGGCATCCAGGCGCGCTCCGGGTGACCGCTGCGCCTTTCGAGATCGCCGACCAAGGCAATGATTTCCGCACGCAGGGACGGCTGCATGGCAAAGTCGCGATCGGCGCGTTCGCGTCCCCGCGCCAACAGTTCCTGGGCTGTCTCGTTCGCTTCCGTGCCGTGCGATGAACTGTCGAACAGGCCTTCCAGGAACGATTTCAGCGCACCGGCACGCTGTGCTTCGCTCTCGGCGGCGATCGCCTGCGCGCGCGCTGTGGTTGCAGCGCGACTGGCCTCGCGCGCTTCGTACACACCGACCGCCGTCGCGGTGGCGAGCAGCACGGCAATCACTGCACCCAGCGACACGGCCAGTGCATGCCGGCGGGTGAACATGAGGACGCGATAGCGCAGGGTATCGGCACGCGCCTGCAGTGGCTTGCCATCGAGGTAGCGTTGGATATCGTCGCTGAAGGCCGCCACGCTCGCGTAACGGCGAGTGGGCTCGGCGCGCGTCGCCTGCTGCACGATGGCGTGCAGGTCGACGCCGAGCGTGCGGCGCCATGCCTCGTCGTCGATGCCGGGTGCGCTTGCCTCGCCGAGCCGCCGTGGCGCCTGTCCCGCCAGCAACTCGGCAAGCAGGATGCCCAGCGCATAGACATCGATGGCCGTCGTCGCCACGTCGCCCGCAAACTGCTCCGGTGCCGCATAGGAACGCGTGAGGCGGCGCGCCTCGGTGCGCGTGCGCTCCCCGTCGCCGGTGAGCAGTTTGGCGATGCCGAAATCCACCAGCTTGACGCCGCCGTCCGCGCCCACCAGGACGTTGCTGGGTTTCAGGTCGCGGTGCACGATCAGGGCGCGATGCGCGTGTTCCACCGCGGCGCAGACGTCGATAAACAGCGCGAGCCGCCCACGCCGCGACAGGCGCATGCGTTCGGCATGGGCAATCAGGTTGTCGCCCGCCACGAATTCGAGGGCGAGGAAGGGTGTGCCCGTGGGCGAAAAGCCCGCATCGAGCAACTGGGCAATATGCGGATGCTGCAGGCGAGCAAGGATGCGTTGTTCGCGCAGGAAGCGACGACGCTCGTCGGCATCGTGCACATCGATGCGCAACAGCTTGAGCGCCACCCGCTGCGGGCCACCGGGCAGTTCGCGTTCGGCCTCGAACACACTGGCCATGCCACCGGCGCCGACGAAGCGCAGCACGCCATAGCCGGCGATGGTGGGCAGCGTCTGCGCGGCCTCGTCGGCCAGCGCGGGCAGCCATTGCGCCATGCCGCGCTCCAGCGCTTCGATGCCTGATGCATTGTCCAGCGCCTGCACCACCAGGGTCCGCAAGGTGGCGTCTGCGCAGTGCTGGCGCAGCCACTCGCTGCGCTCGGCGACGGGCACGTCGAACAGCCGGTCGATCAGCGGTTCGATCTCATGCCAGCGTTGGGAGAAGGCGGAAATCATCGGCGGCGCATTTCCGGTTCGGTGACCTACCTCTATAGCGTATTTACCCTGCGAGTACCGACATCAGCCCGGTTCGGGCATCAGGCAGGCGCTGAGAAACGTGCGCGCCTTCAACCAGTCCCGCTCGACCGTGCGCGCATTGACGCCCAGCACCTCGGCGATATCCGGGCTGGACAAGTCGGCGAACAGGCGCAGTTCCGCCACGCGAGCCAGCCGCTCATCGGTCGCTGCCAGCCGGGTCAGTGCTTCGTCGATGGCCAGCACGTCGATGATGTCCGACGAGTCCTGGCCCGCGGTCATCGCGGGCGCCTGGCGCTTCTGCGCCTTCTTGCGCCGCGCATGGTCGATCAGGATATGGCGCATCACCTGGCTCATATACGCATACAGGTGCGCGCGGTCGGTGAACGCGACGGCGTCCTGGGTAACCAGCTTCAGATAAGCCTCGTGGACGAGGGCAGTCGTTTCCAGCGTGTGCGCGGCCTCGCGTGCGCGCTGGTGGCGGGCGAGGCGATGCAGCGTGGCGTAGATCTTGGGGATCAGCGTGTCGAGCGCGGCAGCGTCGCCGTGGGCGGCGCGCGCGAGCACTTCGGTGATGGGCGAGTCGCCGGTCATGCGGCCAGGCTATCCGATGGCTGACTTTGCACCGAGCGTGTCGGTAAACGCTCCCGCTTTGCGCTGTAGGGAGAGATGGCGAGATTCGGAACGGCTGCACACCCTGGGAAGGCCATCGCCCGTCGCACCCTACAGAGGAATGAAATCATGTGGAATCATCGCTCTACGCACGGCGTTCTCACAAGGGCCGCTGGCCTCCTGGCGATTGCACTGGCCGGATTCTCCGCCACCGCGATGGCCGATACCAACGCTGCCGCAGCGTCGTCCAACAACGCGCCCGTGACCTATAGCTATCAAACGCTGGATGTGCCGGGCTCGTCGTTGACGATCTTCTGGGGCATCAACGATTTCGGCGAAGTGGCCGGGCAATACGCCGTCAATGGCGGCACCTCGCACGCCATGGTCTATCGACACGGCCATTTCGAGCCGCTGGATCCGTCGCTGATGGGCACCTATTTCAGTGCGGCCGGCGGCCCCACCGATCTGGGCCAGACGTTTGGTGGTTACACGGATGCCGCCGGGCGGCAGCACGGTTTTGTGATCATCGGCAACCACACGGTGACGGTGGATTTTCCCGGCCATCTCAACTCGAACGTGGACGGCCTCAATGAATATGGCGCCATCGCCGGCGTGTATTGGGACGCCGACGGCATCTATCACGGCATCCTGCGCCGCGGCTTTGGCTGGGATACCCCGATCGACGTGCCCGGCGCGCGCGATACCTACCCGCTGGGCATCAATGGCAGCGGCGAGATCGTCGGCTACTGGGACAACGATCCGGCAGTGACGCACGGCTACTATCGCAGCGCCAACGGCAAGATCACCAACATCGATGTGCCAGGTGCTGCGAGCAGCGTCGCGTTCGGCATCACCGACAAGGGTGTGATCGCGGGCTATTACACCGAGCCGAGCGGCGCGATCCATGGCTTCGTCGAAACCAAGGGCAAGTTCCAGACCCTCGACCTGCCCGGCGCAGCCGCAACCATCGTCACGGCGATCAATAATTTCGGCGTGGTCGCAGGCGAGTACTTCGACACGTCCGGCAAGCGCCACGGTTTCATCGCGACGCCCAAGTCACCCGATCACCGGCACTGAGCATGACGTGGCTCCGCAGCGATGCGGAGCCACCCGGTGCATTCACTTCAGCGCCTGGCGATGCTCCGACAGGAATCCTGCGATCCAGGCGGTGACGGCATCAGGCGCATCAAGCGTCGCGAAGTGGGTGGAGTCCAGCAGATGGACTTCTGCCCACGGCGCGTCCCTGAGATAAGCGAGCGCGCCGGGCGTCGTAAAGAACTCGTCGCGCTTGCCCCACAACACCAGCACCGGCACGTTCAAGCGGTGCAGCAGGGACTGCCAATCCCCATAACGCTTCACGTTGTTGCCATAGTCGAACCACAGATCGTTGCGCGCATCGATCACGCCAGGCCGCTGGACCGCGGCCATCATTTGCAACAACGCATCGGGTCCGGCGTGATCTTCGTCCGTGGCGCTTGCGAAAACGGGGTAGGCCACGGACCGCACATAGGCGGCGCGGCGTAGATCCACGGCTGGATTTCGATGCTCCCAGTGCTGCCTCAGCTCCCCCTGGGGATCCTGCGCCGTGGGAAATCCATCCAGGTGGATGACGCCGTTCTGCACCATCACCGTGGCAATTGCATCCGGGTGCTGCGTCATCAATCTAAAGCCCACGGGCACGCCATAGTCCTGCATATAGAGGCTGTAACGTGATATGCCGCGTGCCGCCAGGAAGTGATCCACGGTCTGCGCCAGCTGATCGAACGTGTAGGCATAGGCGTCGCGGCCGGGCGCGTCCGAGTAGCCAAACGATGGGTAATCCATGGCAATCACGTGCACATGTTGGGTGGACGCCAAGGACGCCATGACCTTCACGTACATCAACGACGAAAGCGGATTGCCATGCAGAAAGACGATGGTTGGCTCGGACGGGTCGCCGCCCTCGCGATAGAAGATGTGAAGTCCATCGACGGCTTGCCAGCCCTCGTGCAGGGGTTGGGCATGGGCAGGCCGGCCCACGACCAACAGCATCCATAGCAATAGCATGGCCACAAATCGCATAGTTTCCTCGCAGTCGAGCCGTGCTGCGAACGCGACGCGATCGAAACAGCCACGGTAGCCCGTACTATTGGAACAACCCTGAGCGGCGTGAAGCGACATTTCGTCAAGCGCTGTTGAACCTGCTTCAACTCTGAGGATTGCCATGCGGTACGTGTTGCCACCCATGCACACATTGAAGACCTTCGAATGCGTCGCGCGCTTGCACAGCTTCACGGCGGCGGCCGAAGAGTTGCATCTGACGGTCAGCGCGGTCAGCCACCAGATCCGGGCCATCGAAACCTTCTACGGCGCCAAGCTGCTGCGCCGAGGCGCACGCGAGGTCACCCTGACCCAGGCCGGTGAGGCGTTGCGAGACGTGGTGGTGACGTTTCTTGGCCAGCTGAGCGAGGTCGGCAAAGCGCTGCGCTCCGCGCCAAGTCATCGTCTGTCGCTCAGCGCACCGCCGTCATTCGTGAGTCGCTGGCTGATGCCACGGTTGGGCCGTTTTCTTGGTGCGCATCCCGATATCGATTTCACACTGCATGCCACTTCGGAACTGGTCGACTTTGAAGATGGTCAGGTCGATGTCGCCATCCGCTATGGCCAAGGGGATTGGCCGGGCCTGGAAAGCGTGAAGCTATTCGATGAGACGGTGTTCCCGGTGGCGGCACCTTCCTATCTCGCACGGACGGCCATCCAAGTCCTGGACGATCTGGACAAAGGCTTGCTGTTGCGCGACGACTTCGCTAGTTGGGACGACTGGACTAACCATTCGTCCAGCCAGCCCGGTCCCACCTACGGCGATTCATCGCTGCTGCTGCAGGCCGCTGAAGCGGGGCAGGGCATCGCGCTGGGACGCAGCGTGCTGGTGGAGGACGCCTTGGCCGCCGGCACGCTGGTCCGCATCGGTACGCTCAGCCGCAAGGCGGAGGGCACTTATTTCCTCGTCTGGCCGGCAAAGGCGCCGCGTACATCCGCCAAGGAATCGTTCCGCACCTGGTTGCTGGCGGCCGCGCAGCGGTAGATCACCTTGTTCCTGATGGTCTCACTGCGAGCGGATGGCGCCATCGCCGATGCCCAGGCAGAGCCGCAAGGCAGCCAGACTGCATCGACGGAAGCTCGGGGTCTCCGGTTTCTCCGTCTCGCCGGACTTGGCAGAGCTTTCCTCCGCCTCGGTAGAAGGCGGAGGCAAAGCTTGAACGATATGGCCATGCAGGAACAGCAGATCACGCCATGGCCAGCGCATGCGAGCCTCCCGTGTTTGCACCGGCGTCAGGCACGGCGTCGACGGTGTCGCCTGCGAAGAGGGTGGCGATCATCGATGGACGCTCGTTGACGCGCTCGTACCAGCAGGCAAGCCGTGGCCGCCCGTCGCGAAAGGCATGGACCTGGCGGAACTCCATCCAGCTCAACGCCGTCGCCAGTGCGATGTCACCGATATCGATGTCTTGTTGGTGATCCAGATGCGCTTCGAGGAAATCGCAGGCAGCCTCGATCTTTTGCAGATGGGCATCCCGCAGCGGTGCCCAGCGGAATGCTTCGGGCCTGCGCGTGGTTTCCCAGCGCACGGCGATGCCGGCATCGGCGATACCCATGGCGATGGCCTGATTCCTCAACGCGATGAAGCGTTGCCTTGGCTCGGCAGGAATAAGCGGGTGGCCTTGGTGCAGGCCATCCAGGTATTCGCAGATCACGCTGGAATCGAACAGCGCGCTGCCGTCGTCGCCGATCAGCACGGGGACCTTGCCCAGCGGATTGAGCGCAAAAACCTCGTTGTTGCGCAGGGTCGGGCTGGTTTCGTGATGGATCACTTCGAGCCTGTCGGCCAGGCCGATTTCGTGAGCGGCAACCAGCACTTTTCGCGCGTACGGCGAATGGGACTGATACAGGAGCCTCATGGGGCGAGCGCACTCTTGGGTGGTGGAGGGTGCGAGCTATGCTAGGGTGCGCTCGCGCGGCCAGACCGCGATTGTGCGAGGCAAGACAGGTTTTTTCCCCGCCTTACGGAGATTTCGCGCCCATGGCCATGCCGCTGGACAAGACCGATCGACGCATCCTGGCCATTGTGCAGAAAGACGCGCGGCGCCCCGCGGAACTGATCGGCGCGGATGTCGGACTGTCGGCTTCGGCGGTGCAGCGTCGCATGGCGCGGATGCGCGACGAACGCATCATCACGGCGGAAGTGGCGGTGATCGATCCGATGAGTGTCGGCCACCCGTTGACCATGATTGTCGATGTGGAAGTGGAGCGCGAGCGCCCCGAGCTGCTGGCGAGCCTCAAGCAGTGGATCGCCGCCCAGCCGTTTATCCAGGAGGCGTGGTACGTCACGGGCGCCGGCGACTACGTGCTGATCGTGATCGCACGCGACGTGGACGACTTCGAAGCATCGATGCAACGCATGATTGCCGAGAACGCGAATGTGCGGCGCTTCCACACGCGCGTCGCGCTGAGCACGCTCAAGCGCGGCCTGCTGGTGCCGATGGCCGCGATGGACGAATAAGCCGGTGACGGGCAGGGCAGGTGCTGCCGCTATCCGCCGTGGATGGCCTGCAACACCTGGCTGGTGAAGCGTGTGTCGCCCAGTTTCAGGTCGGCGGACAGTCGCGCGGTGATTTCCTGCAGCTGCCAGCGGTTGCCGTCGGGATCCTTGAACGAGGCGAAACTGGCGTAGCTTTGTCGCGTCGGGTTGAGGCCGCGGACCACGCACTGGCCATCCGCATGATGAAACACGCCGCCGGCGTCATGGAAAGCTTCACTCACCTCCACGCCGCGGCGTATCAGATCCTCGCGCGCCCGCTTGAGGTCAGCCACGATAAGGTAATGATCCTGCGCTGAGCCCGGCGCCGCCGACGTAACGTTCTTGCCGAAGATGATCGAACATCCCGAGCCCGGCGGCGTGAACTGGATCACCCGATAGTCGTCGCCCTTGCGGAAGTCCAGGTCGAGGCGCCAGCCTAGCGCGGCGTAGAAGCGCTTTGCATGATCCACATCCGAGACAGGGACGACGACGATCTCGATCTTCATGTCGAAGGTGAGCGGGCTTGCTGCTTCCGTTGCTGATTGGTTCTGCTCTTGCACCTGGCTCATGCATGACTCCTAGGCGGCGCCGCGCGCCAGCAGATGAGCACTCCCACCAAATGTCACCAGGGCCTTGTAGGAGCGCACTCGTGCGCGACCGCCGCGTTGCGGCTTACCACGGTCCTGAACGTCGTCGCGAAAGGCTGTCGCGCACAAGTGCGCTCCTACAAGAAAGCACGGTGTTCGATGCGTCGTGAGGCGATGCTAGGCAGGCAATCAGATGCATGCCATTGCACCAAGGTGTCGTTCCACCTGCATGGCGAAATCGCAGCAGCGCGCACTCCATACCATGGTCGCGCCGATACCAAAGTGTGGTGGCCCCGCGCCAACACCGGCGGGACACTGGCTATCCCTTCGCCACGGCCAGCGACAGGAACCGCCATGAACGACAGCAAGCCTTCCGCGCAACTTCGCATCACGCGGCGTACGCCCGCCTACTGGCGCGTCACCATCGACAACCCGCCGATCAACGTGATGGGTCCACCCATGGTGAAGGATTTCCAGCACGTCATCGAGGCCATCGAAGGCGATGAGCAAGTGCGGGTGGTGGTATTCGACAGCGCCGTGGACGGCTATTTCCTCAACCACTCCGATTTCAATGCACGCTTTGAGGACCTGACCAGCATGCCGAATGGCCCCACCGGGCTGCCGCCATGGCCGGATGTACTGGTGCGCCTCACGCACGCACCGGTGGCGTCGATCGCACTCATGCGCGGCCGTGCGACGGGCAATGGCAGCGAACTTACGCTTGCCTGCGATATGAGTTTCGCCAGCCGCGAAAAGACCATCATTTCGCAGTGGGAGGCAGGCGTCGGCCTGGTGGCGGGTGGTGGGCCGATGGCGCGCCTGCCGCAGCTGATCGGCCGCAATCGCGCATTGGAGGTACTGCTGAGCTCGGAAGACCTGAGCGGCGATCAGGCGGCTGCCTATGGCTACGTCAACCGCGCCTTGCCCGATGCCGAACTGGACGACTTCGTGGAGGCGCTCGCGCTGCGCATCTCGCGCTTCGACAAATGGGCGCTGGCCAATACCAAACGCCTGATCAATACCCAGCTGCCGCCGGAGGTGGAGATCAGTGCCGGGTGGGATACCTGCATGGCCTCGATTGGCCGCGAGCACGCGCAGCAGAGCATCAAGGCGCTGATGGCGCAGGGTTTCCACAAGCCTGGCGAGGTGGAAGAACGCCTTGCCTACTACATCGGCCAGCTTGGCCAGTGACCGTCTTCGAAAGGAGTGACGTATGGATCTGCTTGCGACAGCGAAGGCCCTGGCGGAGCGCGTGGAAGCCGAGGCGGCGCGAGCCAAGGTGCCGGTCGCGGTGTCCGTGATGGATGTCCATGGCAACCTGGTCCTGCAGCATCGGATGAATGATGCGCCGCTGTTCGCGGTCG
>JAAEBC010212814.1_pt1 | contig 9331 bp, 7 predicted proteins | sample 7277801 | NCBI WGS metagenome assembly JAAEBC01 (sample SAMN13877000, study PRJNA601929) | soil metagenome | isolation source: soil | host: Panicum virgatum | place: USA: Fermi National Accelerator Laboratory | collected 2010-11-19 | reverse complement strand
CTGCCCGGTGCATGATCGTCGGGCCGCCACAGGAACGCATCCTCTGCGGCGATCGGCTTGTTCAGGATCGACACCATCGTCGACGCACCTCGACCGATCGTGATCGGCTCGCCGAGCAGTGCCTGCACGATGAAGTTACTCACCACGCGCCCATCGTTTGGATGCATGCGCGGGCCGTAGGTGTTGAAGATGCGCACCACCTTGATGTCCAGGTTGTGCTGGCGGTGGTAGTCGAAGAACAGCGTTTCGGCGCAGCGCTTGCCTTCGTCATAGCAGCTGCGGAAGCCGATGGGATTGACGCGGCCCCAATAGTCCTCGCGCTGCGGATGCACTTCCGGATCGCCATACACCTCGCTGGTCGACGCCTGCAGGATGCGCGCGCCCGTGCGCTTGGCCAGGCCGAGCATGTTGATCGCGCCGTGCACGCTGGTCTTGGTGGTCTGCACCGGATCGTGCTGGTAATGCACCGGCGAGGCAGGGCAGGCGAAATTGAAGATGCGGTCCACTTCCACGTACAGCGGGAAGGTCACGTCGTGCCGCATCATCTCGAAGTACGGATGATCGAGCAGGTGCGCGATGTTCTGCTTGCTGCCGGTAAAGAAGTTGTCCACGCACAGCACGTCGTGGCCGTCGCGCAGCAACCGGTCGCACAGATGGGAGCCGAGAAAGCCCGCACCGCCGGTAACCAACACCTTGTTCATCGAGATCCCCGAATCCCCAACACGTCGGGGTACTTTAGTTTCAATGGATGGAAATTGCCGGCCTGACCCGGTCGCCCGCGAGCAGGCCCAGGACCAGGCCCATCGGCAGCCAGATCAGCAGCCATGCCGGCCGCGGGCTGTCGAGCATCTGCGGCATGTCGAACTGAAGCACCACCGAGGCGTAGACCCAGATGGTCAGGACCAGCCGGCCCTGCAGGCTGTGGCGATGGCGCCAGCCTTGCCAGCCGAGCATGAGCCACATGGCGACCGTCAGCAGCAGGCCGGGCAGGCCCAGCTCCACGATCACCTGGGTCAGCAGGTTATGGGTGTGCGTATAGGCCGCGCCGTTGACGAGCAGGCTGATGGGGGCACCCTGGCCCAAGCCGAGCAGCGGGTGCTGGGCGGCCAGGTGCATCGCCTGGATGGCCAGCTCCGGGCGCAACGAGGTGCCGCGCTCGGTCAACATGGACGCCGGCCACAGCAACATGACGGCCGCCAGCACGGCCATGGTGACAGCCACCCAGCGGTGGACGCGACCCGGCTGCCACAACGGCATCAGCATGATGGCCAGCGCCAGGGCCAGCCACACGCTGCGCGTCTGGGTGAGCCCGACGAACAGCAGCAGTACGGCCATCGCGGCATAGCGTGCGATGGACCAGCGACGATCGTCGAGGTCGAGCTGGCTCAGCCAGAGCGCCACCACACCCATCAGGGCCGCCGCATAGTTGGCCGTGGCGATGGTGCCTTCGCCGATGATGCGGCCGTCTTCCATGGGGGTGATCACGAAACTGACGCAGTAGTAGATCGCGCAAGCCCCGATGGCCAGGCCGGCGGCCAACAACAGTTGGCGGATGCGTGTCACGTCATTGGCGGCGTATGCATGCCAACCGAGCACGAAGGCCAGCACGCTGATCAGGCGACCGACCTCGTTGCCTGCGTGCGGCACGCGGCCCCAGGCCAGCGAGAGCAGCGCCCACGCCAGCAGCGCCAGAAAAACCCGGAACACCGGCAGCGGCCACAGCTCGCGCCAGACCCGCGCGCCCTGCGAGAAGGACAACACCAGGGCAGGGAGATAGAGCAGCACGATCAGGCTGGTCTGATAGGCCTTGCCGGGATTGAACGAAACCCCCGCCGGCATGATGACCATGCCCAGCATCATCCAGACGATGCCCACGCCAAGAATCGTGCGCCCGATGGCCCGGCTCTTTGGCTGAACTTCGGTTTTCAATGGGATCGCCCTGCTTCTCATGCTGCCTGCTTACCTGTCGTTACTGCGGCCCGGGCGGACCCGAAACCGGTCTATTTTCGGCCTTACTCTGCCCAAAGTCAGCAGAATAGTGCACGGTTCCAGCTGAAACTGAGCCGACCACGACCCTGTCCGCTAAACGCCGCTCGAGGTCTTTCGGAGGACCAAGCCTCCCGGCGAATACCGCTAGAATTCACTTTATGCCTACCTTTTCCCTCACCCTCGTGGTCATGACGTACAACGAGGCGAAGCATATTGGCCGCTGTCTGGATAGCGTGCCCTTCGCCAGTGAAAAACTTGTGGTCGACAGCGGGAGTACCGATGACACGGTGGCCATTGCGCAGGCCCACGGCGCGCGGGTGGTGCATCAGCCGTGGCTGGGCTTCGGGCCGCAGCGCAATTTCGCTACGACGCAGTGCAGCAATGACTGGGTGCTGGCGCTCGATGCCGACGAGTACCTCTCGCCCGAACTGGCGGCCGAACTCGAGCAGCGGCTGCCCAAGCTGATGGCCAGCAATCTTTGCGCGGCCTACCTGCGCCGGTCCACCATCTTCATGGGCGAGCGCATGCGCTGGTACCTGCCGGGCCGCGGCGAGAAAATGGCCCGCCTGTACCACCGCGACCGCGCGCGCTGGGCCGATGTGCGCGTGCACGAGTCGCTGCGTTTCGACGGACCTTCCGTGCTGCTGAAAGAAGTGTTCAACCACGAGAACAACCCGAGCCTGCCCGAGAAGCAGATCAAGGTGCTGCGCTACGCCGAACTGAAGTGCCGCGACTGGCTGCAGAAGGACAAGCCGGTGCGCATGTGGCAGACGCCCTTCGTGTACCTGCTGGCCTTCGTGAAGGATTATTTCCTGCGGCTGGCCTTCCTCGACGGCTGGCGCGGTTTTGTGATCGCGCAGACCGGCGCCTCGTATGCCGCATACAAGCGCATGCGTTACTACGAGATGCGCCGCAATCCCGCGTCGCTGCAAACGGCCACCGACGCCCTGATACGCCACGGCATCGATCGATGAGTAAAGACCCGGCTCATAAAGAGCATTACTTGCTGTATGGCTCGGAGCGCTACGCGCTGGCCATCCTGCGCCCGATCCAGGACGCGATCCGCGCCCGCGGCGACGAGGCCGCCTGGTTCTTCGACGGACCCGGCGCCGAGGACCTGGTGGAAGGCGAACGCGCACTGACGGTGGACGAAGTGCGCGCGTGGAAGCCGCGTGCGGTGATCACCTCCAGCAATGCGGTGCCGCATTTCTTTCCCGGCGTGAAGGTGGAAACCTTCCACGGCTTCGATGCGGGCAAGCCGCGGCATATATATATCCGCGGCTTCTTCGATCTGTACTGCACTACCGGTCCGCGCGATACGGCGCAGTTCCAGGCCATCGCCGATCGCGTGGGCCACTTCAGCGTGGTGGAAACCGGCTTTCCCAAGCTCGATCCCTTCATGCGCGAAATCACCGGACCGATCCCGTCGGTGCGCCAGCCCCCGGTGATCCTGTATCACTCCACTTTTTCGCCGTCCTGGAGCGCCGCCGAAACGCTGTATGAGGAAGTCAAACGCCTCTCGCGCGACGGCCGCTGGCGCTGGATCGTGACCTTCCATCCGAAGATGGAACCGGCCACGGTGGCCAAGTACAAGGCGCTGCAGAACGAGTACCTGACGTTCGCCGAGAACGACAACATCCTCGAGCTGTTCCCGCAAGTGGACATGATGTGCTCGGACACCTCCTCCGCACTCAATGAATTCCTGCTCACCGGCAAGCCCGTGGTGACCTTCAAGAATCGCCGACCCGGTCCGCAGCTGATCGATATCGACCAGGTGTCCCAGTTCGAGCCGGCGATCGAACGCGCGCTGTCGCGACCGCCGGAGCTGATGCAGGCCATCCATGAGTACGGTGAGGCCATCCATCCGTATCGCGACGGCCACTCCGCCGAGCGCATCCTCAAGGCGATCGACGGGTTCATCGCCGCCGGCGGCCGCAACCGCAGCCGTAAGCCTTGGAATTTCTGGCGAAAACTCAAAATCCGCCGGCGCATCGGCTATTGGGGACCGGCCCGTTACTGAGCGAGCCCCGGCAGCAGGACGGCCGGGTCAGCGTGGAGCAGGGGCAGCTCGGGCTAGAATTGTTTCAATCCCATAAAGAAGACTGCCCGTGGCATCCAGCAGCTATAGCCGCTCAGAACACCTGCGCTCCCTCTGGCCATGGCTACCGCTGTGGACCCTGGCCGCGTTGCTGGCGATCTTCTCGCACGGCCCGATGCCGCTGTACTCCACCCGCACGCTCGCGGTGGCCTGGGAAATGTGGATCCACCACGACTGGCTGGTGCCGCACATCAATGGTGCGCCTTACAGCGAGAAGGTGCCGCTGCTGTTCTGGATGATTCACGCCGGCTGGCTGGTGACCGGCGTCAACGACATCTGGCCGCGCGTGCTCGAGGTGATCTTTGGCGGCACTCAGCTGGTGCTGGTGTCGGTGCTGGCGCAGCGCCTGTTTCCGAACCGCCCGTGGGTGGCCAAGGGCGCACCGTGGATCTTGCTGGCGCTGGGTTATGCGTTTCTGTTCGGCCTGCAGATCATGTACGAGGTGCTGCTGGCGGTCTGGGTGCTGGCGGCCCTGCTGTGCCTGACGCCCAAGCGGGAGCGTGCGGAGCCGCGCTGGGTCTTGTTTGGCCTGTGCGTGGGCGCAGGCCTGCTGACCAAGGGTCCGGTGATGTTTCTGCATGTGGCCTTTCCGTTCCTGCTTGGCCCGCTGTGGAACGATTGGGCGCGCGACAACCGCATGCGCTGGTACGGCCGTGGCGTGCTGGCGCTGCTGCTGGGTGGTGCGATGCTGCTGGCCTGGGCATTGCCGGCCGGCTTTGCGGGCGGCGAGGCCTATCGTCAGCGCCTGTTCTTTACCCAGACTGCCGGTCGCGTGGTGAATGCGTTCGATCACGCACGCCCGTTCTGGTGGTACCTGCCGATGATCCCGGCGCTGCTGTTCCCCTTCAGCGGCTGGCCGCGCGCCTGGGTGGCGCTGGCCACATTGCGCCGTCCGCTCGATAGCGGCCTGCGTTTTGCGCTGTGCTGGCTGGTGCCGGTGATCGTGGTGTTCTCCTTCATCAGCGGCAAGCAGCTGTATTACCCCCTGCCGGAATTCGCCGGCGCGGCCCTGCTTGTGGCCGGCGCCATCGCGGCCTTGCGCGACCAGCGCCCGAAGCTCGCCGACAATCCCTGGCTGGGCACCTGGCCGCTGGGCGTGGGCGGCATCCTGTTCGGTATCTTCCTGTTCGTGCTGCCGGTGCTGGTCTCGCATAACGACCTGCACGGCGAATGGTTCGATACCACCCAGCGCTACAGCCGCTTCTTCAGCGTGGTGTTCGTGCTGCTGGGCGTGCTGCTGCTGTTGCGCGGTCGCGGCGAGCTGCGTCGACTGGCGTTTGCCGGTCTGGTCGGCACGCTGGCGCTCAATACGCTGTTCACGCTCACCATGTGGCAGAACTTCGACCTGCGGCCGTCGGCCCAGCTGCTCGGCCAGGCCGATGCGCAGAACCAGGCCCTGGGCCTGCTGGGCAATTACGAAGGCCAGTTCCATTTCGCCGGTCGCCTGACCCACAGCATCGAGCGCCTGTACGAAGGCAAGTCGCTGCAGACGTTTGCGCAGGAACATCCCACTGGGCTGGTCGTGGAACATCCGGACAAGCTGACCAACGATGCGCTGCGCTATGCGCTGCTGGTGCAGCCGTTCCGCTCCGGCTGGGTGGTGATCTGGCCGGCCAAGTCGCTGGCCGAGCTGCGCGCCGGCCGCGTGCCGCCTGAGCCCCCGCATCCGACCCGGGTCTACCAGGTCGACCCCTGGCGCTCCCGCGCCCTGCAATGAACGACGCACTGATCGCCAACCTGCGCGCGCAGTGCGGCGGTCCGCGCGACGGGGCCTTGCTGCGTTTCTCGCTGGGCAATGCATTGCTGGCGGCAGGCGATGCCGCCGGGGCGATTCCGGAATTTCGCCAGGCGGTCACCTTCGACGCCAACTATTCCGCGGCGTGGAAACTGCTCGGCAAGGCATGCCTTGCCGTCGATGACCAGGCCGGTGCCGCCGACGCGTGGCGCCAGGGTATCCGTGTCGCCCAGGCACGTGGCGACAAGCAGGCAGAGAAGGAGATGGCAGTGTTTTTGCGGCGGGTGGAAAAGCCAGACTGACCGCGCGGCCGTCTTTTTCCTGCGAGGACGTATTTGTGGGAGCGCACCCTGTGCGCGACAAACCTACGGGGCGGTGACGACCAGGCGCCCATGTCGCGCACAGGGTGCGCTCCCACAGGTGTGATGCCGCGCAAGTGATTCAGTCGTACGGGCTTTTCCAGGTATCCGCCGAGAAACGCTTGTACTGCCACTGGTACTGCGAGAAGGCCAGCTCCACGCACTGTTCCACGCCTTGATTTAGCGCCCGGCAACCGATCGCGAGATCCGCATCGGCCAGTCCTTCGGGCGCCGGCAACAGATGGATGCGAAAACCTTCGCCCCTGGGCAAACGTTCGGCAAACGCGAACAGCACCGTCGCACCGGTGCGCGCCGCCAACCGCGGCAGCAACACCATGGTGAGCGCATTCTGGCCGAAGAATGGCGCGACCTCGCCTTCGCCGGCACGCGGCTTCTGGTCCGGCAGGATGCCGACGGTGCCGCCGGCGGCCAGACGCTTGTACAAGGTGCGCACGCCGGCGCCTTCGGCACGCACCTGCTCCGGCGCCAGCGCGCCGCGCACCTTGCGCAGCAGGCCTTCGATCGCGGCGATGCGCGGCGGGCGATACAGGATCGCCATCGGCGTCTTGCGGCACAGCCAATAGTTGAGCAACTCCCAGCAACCCAGGTGCGGCGCGGCGATGATCACGCCCTTGCCCGCGGCCAGCGCGGCATCGAACAGCGCCTCGCCACGCACCTCGCGCACCAGGTCGAGCGCACGCTCGGCATCGTTGCCCCAGATCTTGGTGATCTCGGTGGCGGAGCGGCCGGCGTCCTCCATCACCTCGCGCAGCAGCGCGGCATGCGCGCGCTTGTCCAGGCCCGGTCGGGTCAGGCGCAGGTTCACCGAGGTGTTGTGCGCGGTGCGCGTGTGCAAGGCCAGCGAGAGGCGGCCGATGGCAGCGCCGATGGCATGCAGCGTGCGCAGCGGCAGCCGTCCAAACAGACGCAGGAGGAGATAGAGGAGGGTGATGTCGAATCGCATGAGCGACGCAGTGTAACCGCCCGCGTCGCCGGTTCACGGGTCAACGACGGGACACCCGGCTACGTTGTTCGCCTCAGGGCATGCTCTACAACTTTCGCAGGCTATCCGCCGGCGCGGGTCAGGCCCTAAGCTTCCGCCGTCTCCGGCCGTTACCACTTCGATGATCGCCCTGATCCAGCGTGTCCTGTCAGCCCGTGTCGATGTCGAAAACACCACCGTCGGAGCCATTGGCCCCGGCCTGCTTGCGCTGGTCGCGGTGCAACCCGGCGACGACGAACCGCGCACCAGGCGCATGCTTGAACGCCTGCTGGGCTACCGCGTGTTTGCCGACGAGCAGGGCCGCATGAACCGCAGCCTGGCCGACACCGGTGGCGAGCTGCTGCTGGTCAGCCAGTTCACCCTGGCCGCCGACACCCGTTCGGGCATGCGCCCCAGCTTCACCAGCGCGGCGACGCCCGAGGAGGGCCGCCGCTGGTTCGACCGGCTGGTGGAACTGGCCCGGGCGACGCACCCCAGGGTGGAAATCGGGCAGTTCGGCGCCCATATGGAAGTACATCTGGTCAACGACGGCCCAGTCACCTTCTGGCTGGAGACCCCATGACGCCCGCACCCCGGCGATCTCGACCAAAGACGACAAAATCCTCGGAAGATGCCGATTTGGCGCGATTTTTGCGTGTCGGCGCTGCCGATTTTCTTCCTTGAAAACTGGTCAAAAAAGCATCACATGGGTATACTGATCGGTTCCTGCATACGCGGCGGTAGGTATGAATAGCAAAGCTCCCGAGCAACAGTCTGAAATCAAGGCGCTCATCTCCAAGGGTCTGGAGCAGGGCTACCTGACCTACGCCGAGATCAACGACCACCTGCCCGACGACATTGTCGATCCGGAGCAGATCGAAGACATCATGGCGGTGCTCAAGGGCGTCGGCATTGAAGTGCACGATGCCGCACCCGATTCCGATCCGCTGTCGGACAACGCGCCCGGCGCGTCCACCGACGACGAAGCTGCCGCCGAAGAAGCGGTCGCGCTGCTGTCGGCAGTCGACTCCGAAGTGGGCCGCACCACCGACCCGGTGCGCATGTATATGCGCGAAATGGGTACGGTCGAGCTGCTGACCCGCGAAGGCGAAATCGCCATCGCCAAGCGCATCGAGGAAGGCCTGGGCCAGGTGCAGACCGCACTTGCCAGCTTCCCGCTGACCATCGAGCTGCTGCTCGAGGAATACGACCAGCACCTGGACGGCAAGCGCCGCCTGAGCGAAATCCTGGCCGGCTTCGCCGACCTGGAAGAAGCGGCCGATGCGGCCCAGGCTGCCGCGGCCGACGCCGAGGTGGACGACGCTGAAGTCGAAGACGACGAAGAAGAAGTCGAAGGCGCCGAGGAAGAAGAAGCCGGCCCGACCGGTCCGGACCCGGAAGAGGTCAAGCGCCGCATGGAGTTGCTGCGCGACTACTACGGCAAGTTCCAGAAGGCGGCCCCCAAGGCCACCGACATCAACGACAAGAAGGTCACCAAGCTGCGCGACCAGATGGCTGAGGAATTCCTCAAGCTCAAGCTGCCGTCCGCGCTGATCGACAGCTTCGTGCGCAAGCTGCGCGAAGTGGTGAACGACATCCGTCACCACGAGCGCGTGCTGATGGAGATCTTCGTCAAGCACGTGAAGATGCCCAAGGCCGAGTTCCTCAAGGCGTTCCCCAGCAATGAGGGCAACCTGGAGTGGGCCAACGAGCTGGGTCGCAAGCGCCAGAAGTGGTCGCCGAACATCAAGACCTACAAGGAATCGATCGACGCCGAGCAGGACAAGCTGGGCGCCATCGAGCGCAAGCTGTTCCTGCCGCTGACCGACATCAAGGAAATCAACCGCACGATGTCGATCGGCGAGGCCAAGGCACGCCGCGCCAAGAAGGAAATGGTCGAGGCCAACCTGCGCCTGGTCATCTCCATCGCCAAGAAGTACACCAACCGCGGCCTGCAGTTCCTGGACCTGATCCAGGAAGGCAACATCGGCCTTATGAAGGCGGTGGACAAGTTCGAATACCGCCGCGGCTACAAGTTCTCCACGTACGCCACATGGTGGATCCGCCAGGCCATCACCCGCTCGATCGCCGACCAGGCGCGCACCATCCGTATCCCGGTGCACATGATCGAGACCATCAACAAGATGAACCGCATCAGCCGCCAGCAT
>JAAEBC010000443.1_pt1 | contig 9337 bp, 7 predicted proteins | sample 7277801 | NCBI WGS metagenome assembly JAAEBC01 (sample SAMN13877000, study PRJNA601929) | soil metagenome | isolation source: soil | host: Panicum virgatum | place: USA: Fermi National Accelerator Laboratory | collected 2010-11-19 | reverse complement strand
CGATCGCACTTATGCACGAGGTGGATTTGTGCAAGGCCCCGACCGTCAGCTCGATGCACTGGCTTACGGCCCGGGCGACATCAGCAGCGACGAACTCCATGCCTTGATTACCCTGCTGCACCACTGGATCGACGACCATGTGGCAGCTTGAGCATCCCTGGCTGCTCCTGTTGCTGCCCCTGCCACTCTTGGTATGGTGGCTGTTGCCGCCGTACGGCGAACGCACGCGCGCCGTGCGCGTGCCCTTCTTCGACGAGCTGACCAAGGCGACAGGGCAGACGCCCGCGCGTGGGGCGGTGGTATTGCGCGGCAACTGGTTGCGTCGCGTGCTCGCGCCGTTGTGCTGGGCGCTGGTGGTACTGGCGCTGGCCGGACCGCAGCATCTGGAACCGCCGATCGAGCGCACCGAATCGTCGCGGGATCTGTTGCTGGCAATCGACTTGTCTGGCTCCATGGCGACGCCCGACTTCCTTGATCCGCAAGGGCAGCGCACCGATCGCCTGAGTGCAGTGAAAGGCGTGGTCGATGATTTCATCGCCCACCGAACCACCGATCGCATCGGCCTGATCGTGTTCGGCACCAATGCGTTCCCGCAGGCGCCGCTGTCACTCGACCATGTGGCCGTGCGCGAGTTGCTCGATGAGTTGCGCGTGGGGATGGCAGGCGAGCAGACAGCGATCGGCGATGCCATCGGCGTGGCCGTGAAGATGACCGAACACTCCCGACAGCGCGAGCGCGTATTGATCCTGCTGACCGATGGCAACGATACGGCGGGACGCATTCCCGCGGACAAGGCCGCCGAGATCGCCAAGGCCGGTCATATCGTGATCCATACGATCGGCATCGGCGATCCGACCGCCAAGGGCGAAAATCGCGTCGACCTGGAAGCGCTCCAGCGTATTGCCAGCGCCACGGGCGGGCGCAGTTTCCGTGGCGAAAACCGCGAACAGCTTGCCGATATCTATGCGCTGCTCGACCGCGTGACGCCAAGCAAGGTGAAGCATTCGGTCTACCGGCCGAAGGTCAAGCTCTACTACGTGCCGCTGGGTGCGGCGCTGCTGTTGATGATCGCCTATCACCTGCTGATGCTCGGCGTGCTGGCGCCGCTGGCACGCCGCCGCGCCGTGTCGCAGCTTTCGCCCGGCGCGTCGGAGAGCTGAGATGGAACAGGGCTTTCATTTCATCCGGCCGCTGTGGCTGCTGTTGCTGCCAATCGGACCGCTGCTGCTGTGGTGGTGGGGACGTCGCAACGATCCGCTGCAACGCTGGAAAGGCATGATCGCGCCGCATCTGCTGGCGCATCTGGTGGTGGGCGATAGCGAGCGCTGGCACCCGCGTCCGATTCATCTGGTCTGCGCCGTGCTCATACTCGGCAGCCTCGCCTGTGCCGGTCCAACCTGGGAGCTGGAATCGCCGCCATTCGCAGAGGACCGCGCGCCGCTGGTCGTCGCGATGGATCTTTCGGCGGCGATGAACGCGATGGATGTCTCGCCGACGCGCCTGGAGCGTGCCAAGCAGAAGGTGCGCGACCTGATGGCCTTGCGCGTGGGCGGCCGTACTGGCTTGATCGTCTACACCAGTTCGGCGCATATGGTGTTGCCGCCAACCGACGATGCGGCCCTGATGGAGATGTTCCTCTCGGCGCTGAGCACTGACCTGTTGCCCGCGGGCAAGGGGCTCAACGCAGGCGCCGCGCTCACGTTGGCCGACAAGCTGCTCAACGCGGAAAGCGACCCGGGCACCATCGTGTTCTTCACCAGCGGTTTCGACGACGCGCAGATCCCCGCGTTCGTGGCGCACCGGCAGCATTCGCGACAGCAGGTGCTGATGCTGGCCGTGGGCACGACCGAGGGCGGGCCGCTGCGTGGGCTCCACGGTCAGATCCAGACGGGCTCCGATGGCACACCCCTCAACGCCAAGCTCGACGACGCAGCGCTGCAGCGGCTGTCAACGCAAGCGCATATTCCACTGGCCAGCGTCACTTCCAGCAGCGAAGACATGCAATGGGTGCAGCGCGAAGCCGTGCATCACCTGCAGATCGTCAAGGACAACTCGTCCGTGCACTGGAAGGAGTACGGCTATTTTCTCTGCTATCCGCTGGTGCTGATCGCGTTGTTCTGGTTCCGGCGTGGCTGGATGGTGCGCTGGGTGTTCGTGTTCGGCTTTGCCGGATTGGCGATGCATCCGTCGTCGGCGATGGCGGCGGACTGGCATGTGGCCGACTGGTTCTTCACTCCCGATCAGCAAGGTCGCTGGTACTACGAGCATCGCGACTTCGAGAAGGCGGCCCAGCATTTCCAGGACCCCACCTGGAAGGGCTGGGCGCTGTACCAGCATGGCCGCTGGGACGATGCGCGCAAGATCTTCGAAACCTTGCCGGGCGCGGACGCGAAGTTCATGACCGGCAACAGCTATGCCCACCAGTTCGAGTACGAGGAAGCCAAGGAAGCCTACGACGAAGCGCTGCGCCTGCGTCATCCCTTCCCGGACGCCGAAGCCAATCTGCGTTTGATGGTCACGCTGATCAAACAGCGCGAGAGTGTGCCAGCCGAGGATGAGGACGACGAAAGTCGCCCCGACCAGGTCAAGCAGGACAAGGAAGGCGCCAAGGGCAAAGGCAAGATGCAGGTGATGGGCAAGCGTCCCTCGCAGCTCCCCGCCGATGTCTGGATGCGCAACCTGAGCGTGTCGCCTGCGGATTTCCTGCGCACCAAGTTCAGCATCGAAGAGGGCCAACCGGCGCCCGCGCCCGCCAGTAGTGCGGCAGGACCGCAGCCATGAAATGGCTGATCGGATGCCTGCTGTATCTGAGCGTCGTGCTCGCTTATGCCGACGAGCCGCAAGCACCACCCGCATCGCCGCCCGTGCGGGTACGCGTGCACCAGGAGCCGGCGGGCGCGCTGATGCAGGGCGAGACGGCCCGCATCGTGGTTGACGTGCTGACCTCCGATTTCTTCATCGATGCACCCGTGCTGCCGGAGCTGCACGTGGACGGTGCCTATCTGTCGCTGTCGGCAGAGACACCGGGGCACCTGGTGGAGACGGTGGACGGTCAGTCGTGGTCCGGTGTTTCGCGCACGTATCTGATCACGCCGCTGATGTCGGGGCCGATCGACATCCCGTCGTTCGAAATCACCGCCCATCTCGGCGCCGAACGCACGCCTGTTGCCGTGCAGACGCAGCCGCTGTCGCTGGAGGTGCGGGCGCTGGCGCTGCCAGCCGGCGTCACCGAAGCACTCATCGCCCGCTCGCTGAAGATCACCCAGACCATCACGCCGGAGGATGGCGGGTTGCATGTCGGCGACACGCTGACGCGTCGCATCGAGATATCCGCCGAAGGCGCGCCGGCGATGATGTTGCCGCCCAGCACGTTCGCGCCGGTGGATGGTTTGACTTTGTACCCGGCCTCGCCGGTGGTGCGCGATGCGGTGGATAACCACGGCGGTTTCGTCGGAGGCACTCGCGTGGACACGGCCAGCTACGTGATCGACCACCGCGGCCACTACACCTTGCCACCGATCAGCGTGCGCTGGATGGACAGCCACACGCACGAATGGCGCGAGAGCACGGTGTCCGCCGTGCATTTTCACGCGTGGTGGGGAGGAGCCAACAAGCCGCGATTCGCCTTACCACAGCGTGGTTTCATGCCACGGCTGATCGGTTGGTTCTCCAGCGATGCAGGGCTGGCGATATTGACGTTCGCCGTGCTGGCGGGACTCGGCTGGTACTTCCGTGCTTGGTGTGCGCGGCAATGGCAGCGGTGGAAGGAGTGGCGATATCGGTGGCGCCATCGTGAAGCCGTCGCGTTCCGCGCCGTTCGCCGTCGCCGCAATGAGACTTCAGCGGCCGCGCTGTCGCAAACCGTCGACGCATGGGTGCGACGGGCCGCGGACGATGGCGCGCCCGCCAGCATCGATGGCTGGGTGTCGCGCTATGGCGATGCCACGCTGCGCGACCATTGGAGCGCGCTGCAGGATTCCCTCTATGGCGGCAACGGCTCGCCATGGTCCGCCCATGCACTGGTCGATGGGCTCGCCGCTGCAAGGCGCCAGTGGAGGCGCAGTCGCTGGCGCTGGCGACAACAGCCGGCCTTGCCGCCGCTCAATCCCACGGCGTGAAGTGCGCCGGGCGTTCACGGCGTCATCGCACATAGCCGCTACCATGCCCGCACGGCTGTTGAAACATAGCGCCACGGGAAGCGGCGCATACACTCGTACAGGCTTGGGGAGAGGGCATGGGGCGTTCCAGGAAGAGCCACGGCAAGCGCTCTGGCAAGAGCGCGTCCGCGCGCCCCGCCGCACCCGCAAGCGCGCCCCCGTCGACCCAAGAGCGTCGCGGCCTTTGGTGGCTTCCGCTCGGCGTGGCCTTGCTGGTGCTGGTGGTGCTGGGCATCTGGTGGCTGCGCGTGCCGGCGCCGGGCGTGGCCACCACGCCCGTGGCCTCCGTCGCCTCGGCGCCGACACCACCTGCCGCCGCGTTGCCGCCCGCACACTATGTGGGCACGCAGGCGTGTGCGTCATGCCATGCGAAAGAGACCCAGGCCTGGCAGTCATCGCATCACGCGCTGGCCATGCAGGTGGCCAATGAGCAGACCGTCGAGGGCCATTTCGAAGGGGCGCTGAAGCAAGACGGCGCCGTCGCCAGTTTCTCGAAGCGAGGCGGCACGTATACCGTCAAGACGGACGGTCCCGACGGCAAGCCCGGCGAGTTCGAAGTGAAGTACACCTTCGGCGTCTATCCGTTGCAGCAGTATCTGGTCGAGTTTCCGGATGGCCGTTTGCAGGCGCTGCGCGCGTCGTGGGACGCGCGTCCGGCAGCCGAAGGTGGGCAGCGCTGGTTCAACCTCTATCCCGGCGAGCATATCGACGCGCACGACACGCTGCACTGGACGCGCCTGAACCAGAACTGGAACTACATGTGCGCCGACTGCCATTCCACGAATGTGCAGCGCAACTATGACCTGGCGAGCAACACGTTCAAGACGAGCTGGAACGAGATCAACGTCGCCTGCGAAGCCTGCCATGGTCCAGGTTCGCGTCACGTGGAATGGTCGAAGGCGGGACAAGCGGCGCGGCAAGCCGATCCGTCCATGGGCCTCACCATCGCACTCGACGAGCGCCAAGGCGTGAGCTGGATTCCCAACCCGGTCAGCGGCAACCCGGCACGCAGCGCACCGCTGGCGACGCATCGCGAAGTGGAGAGCTGCGCGGTCTGCCATTCGCGCCGCAGCATCATTGCCAAGGACACGGCGCCCACCGGCCGCCTGATGGATACGCACGATCCCGTGCTGCTATCCGAAGGCCGCTATCACGCCGACGGCCAGCAGCTGGACGAGGTGTATGTGTATGCCTCTTTCCTGCAGAGCCGCATGTACGCCAAGGGCGTCACCTGCAGCGACTGTCACGATCCGCACACCGGCAAGACGCGCGCCCAGGGCAATGCCTTGTGCGAGAGCTGCCATACGCCGGCCGTGTACGACACCGCAGCCCACCATATGCACAAGGAAGGCAGCGCGGGTTCGCAATGCGTGGCCTGCCATATGCCGTCGAAAAACTACATGGTGATCAACGCCCGTCCCGACCATTCCATCCGCGTGCCGCGCCCCGATCTCACCGTGCAATACGGCGTGCCCAATGCCTGCGCCAACTGCCACGCCGACAAGGGGGCGCCGTGGGCGGCCGAGGCGATTGCCAAGGCGCATGGTCCCGAGCGCAAGGGTTACCAGCATTTCGTCGAGGCGCTGGATGCCGCGCGGCGCGGCAAGCCTGGTGCGTCATCCCTGCTGACCACGCTGGCGGCCGATGCCAGCTCGCCGGTGATCGCACGCGCCACGGCGGTCAACGAGCTGCGTCGCTACGCCAGTCCCGATGCATTGCCGGCGATCCAGTCCGCATTGGCCGACGCCGACCCGTTGATGCGTGCCGCCGCACTCGATGCCTTGCTCGCGTTTCCCACCCAGGTGCGCGGACCGCTGGCGGCGCGGCTGGCCGACGATGCCGTACTCGATGTGCGGGTGAAAGCGGGCCGCGCGCTCGCCGGCGTGCCGGATGAGCAACTCGATGTCGCCCAACGCGGTGCACGCGACCGTGCCTTCGCCACGTATCAGCAGGCGCAGGCGGCGATCGCCGATCGTCCGGAGTCGCACTACAACCTTGGCGTGGTCTACGTTGAACGAGGCGACACGGCGGCTGCGGAACAGGCGTTTCGTCAGGCGCTCAAGCTGCAGCCGGACTTTGTGCCGGCCTACGTGAATCTCGCCGACATGTATCGAAACGGTGGCCATGAGGCGCAGGCGGAAGGTGTGATCGACGAAGGTTTGCGCGCCGTGCCAGGCAACGCCAACCTGCTGCACGCCAAGGGCTTGTCGTTGATTCGGCAGAACGAGACGAAAGAGGCCATGCCATGGCTCGAGCGTGCCCATCGCGCCGAACCGGACAATGCGCGCTTCGCTTACGTCTATGGCGTGGCGTTGAATTCCGCAGGCAAGAACGAGCAGGCGCGCACGCTATGGGAAGCAAGCCTGCGCACGTCACCCTACGATGCGTCGCTGCTGTTTGCGCTGGCCGGTGCGGAGCGCGACGCGGGCCATGCGGACAAGGCCCGCGAGTACGCCGAGCGCCTGGTGGCCGTGGCCCCGCGTTCGCGCGAAGCGCACGAACTGCTGCAAAGCCTCGGCGGCGACAACACACCCGTCTTCCATTGATCGGGCCAGCTGCCACCTGGCGCGCACCGTCGCGCCAGGGTCGGTGGAACCGCCTTATCGCTTGTCCAGCGAGTACCTCCCGGGGCCGGCAATCACCAGCAACAGCAGTCCGCCGGCAATGCTCACGTTCTTGTAGAAATTGATCATCGTGCCGATGCGCTCCGGATCGACCATATGCCAGAACTGATGGCCGATCACCGCGGCAGCCAACGTATAAAAGCCCAGCAGCAGGGCCAGTGGCCGCGTGTAGAAGCCCACCACGATGGCCAGGCCCACCACGAACTCCATGATCACCGCGATGCCGGCCGTGGCTGTCGGCATGGGAACGCCAACGGAGCCCATATAGGCGACGGTCGCGGAAAAGCTCTCGATCTTGTTCCATCCGAAGATAACAAACAGCACCATCAGCAAGAGGCGCGCAAGCAACAGCATGCCGTCCCTGCTGTCTGCCAGTAACGTATATCGCATGGTCGTTCTCCCATGACTCTACGCAAGGCATGCGGGTGAAGGCCCGCGTGGATCGCACCAACGCGCAGTGCGGTCGGGCACACTATAAGCCTGCGCGAGTGCAATGGCGTAGCCGGCGTTCTCAGTTCAGGCGTCTTCGGGGATATCGCTCTTGTAGCGGTCGGCAGCCACATCACGCGACAGCTCCGGTGCCATGCGGCGGCGCGCCTCATCGTAGCGATTCCACTCGTCGATATCCGGCAGCGAAGGTATCGTCACCACTTCGCCTTGGTCATAGCCGGAAAGCGCAGCATCCACCATCTCGTCCACTTCCATGATCATGTGCGCGGGAATGGCATCGAGGCTGTCCTGGGTCCAGATCTCGGTGCGCGTCACGCCGGGCAGGACGCATTGCACACGGATGCCGCGTTCGGCCACCTCCTTGTGCAGTGCGAGGGTGTATGTGAGTACATAGCTTTTGCTGGCTGCATAGGCGCCGCCGAACAGCTCGGGCGCAATGGCCAGCGCCGAGGCGATATTGATGATGCTGCCTTGTCCACGCGCCACCAGTCGCGGGAGCAGGGCGGCCACCAATCGCGACGGTGCGGTGACGTTGAGCTCGATCATGGCCTGCACGTCATCGGGCGAGGTCTGCGCGAGCACCGATCCGCCGCTGCGGCCGGCATTGTTCACCAGGATGCCGATGGCTGCGTCGTCGCGCAGGCGCTGCTCGACCTTGGCGAGGTCAGCGTGTGACGTCAGGTCGGCTGCGAGGATATCGATTTTCACGTGATATTCACGGGAAAGTCGCGCGGCGAGTTCTTCCAGACGCTCGGCGCGGCGCGCCACCAGCACGAGCGGATGGCCGCGCTGGGCGAAACGGTCGGCATAGGTGGCGCCGATGCCGGTGGATGCGCCGGTGATCAGGACAGTGTCGAGCGGTTCGGCGACGGACATGGGCGATGACTCCGCAAGTATGGATGGCCAGATCGCGATGGGTCACCGCGATGCATGCCGACAAGCTTGCTCCCCGCCGGCGGCCCTGTCACGCCTCCTTCGGAGTCGCTCGAGCCGTAAAAGTACCTAGCACTCTTGGGTGGTTTTACGCTCGTGAGCCGCGGCGTCGTGACCGAACATGAGCGGGCGGGGATACGCCCACTCGCCATCCGGCGATCGACACCCAAAGGAGACAAGCTCATGAAGACATTCCAGCATTCCACGGCATGCTTGCTGGCAGCGGCGATGGCGATCTCGGCGCCGATGTTTGCGTACGCGCAGCAGGCGGCGAACGAGTCGGCGGTCAATTCCACCGTGCATGAATTGGGTCGCGAGGACAAGACGATCACCGCAACCGTCGTGTCGGTCGATCAGGAAAAACGCCTCGTCACCTTGAAGGGTCCCAAGGGCAAGGAAGTCACCGTGCAGGCCGGCCCCGATGTGCAGAACCTCGACAAGCTCAAGGCCGGCGACCAAGTGACTGCGCACTATCAGGCTGCGGTGGCCTTGCAGGTGATGTCCGCAGAGAGCGCCCAGCCAGGCGTGGACTACTCGGCCGGTCAGTCGTCCGCACCCAAGGGTAGCGAACCGGGTGCCAAGGCCAGCCAGACCGTCACGGTGACGAGCCGCCTGACTGCGGTAGACCTCAAGCATCACACCATTACCGTCGCCGGTCCGGACGGCAAGAGCCGCACGATCGAGGTGAAGGATCCGGAGCGCCAGGCGCAAATGAGCAAACTGAAGGTAGGCGACATGATGGTCGTCACTTATGTCGAGGCGTTGGCGTTGACGGTGACGCCGAAGGGGAAGGCGGCGAAGTAAGTTGGGGCTTGAGGGGGCCGCGCGGCGGCCCTTTCTTGCTTGGCGTCGTTGTGTCGCTGGTGTTGATCGCGATGCTGGGTGCAGATCTGGTTTTTGCTTGGCGTCCCGGTGAGTGCGGCTGTTCTTTTGCGCGACGGCCGGCGGAGGCCGCATCTTGGCTCGTCATCCCGGCGCAGGTCGGGATGCAGCTTTTGATCGTTACTCCTTCGAAGGAAGGAGGCGCTTTTCGACAGCCGCATGGTTGGTGATCCAGAGCCTCGGTTTCCTGTTGTCGCGATATCGCCAGCTTGCCGCCTACGCGGCGGGCGTTTCGAACGGCTGCCGCCGCTCGAGTCACTTTTCTCTTGCTGGCCCAAGAGATCCCACGGG
>JAAEBC010077535.1_pt1 | contig 9665 bp, 7 predicted proteins | sample 7277801 | NCBI WGS metagenome assembly JAAEBC01 (sample SAMN13877000, study PRJNA601929) | soil metagenome | isolation source: soil | host: Panicum virgatum | place: USA: Fermi National Accelerator Laboratory | collected 2010-11-19 | reverse complement strand
GCAGGAAGAGACATAGAAATCCCCATAAGCGTCGCCAAATTAGTTTTTTTGTCATTATTTGTTGATTGATTATAAGCAATACATAGTCATGGTCTCTTACGGTATTTACCGTCCGGGTTTTACCCGATAGACACTGTCCTCCCTGTTGACATGAAGGTCATTCAGAAGCGTGATTATTTTTAAAGCCTCTTCCAGAGATTGGTCCTTTTGCACGCTGCCGGTGAACTTCCTTTTATTCATTTCGACCCGGTCGAAACGTAAAGGAGTATGGTAGAACTCGCTGAGCTTAGACAATACCCTGGTCAGGGATTCATTTTTAAAAAGTATTTCGCTGTCATTGTCTTCCGACCTACCGTTGGCCTGTGAGTTCAACACCCCTCCATTCCTGTTGGAAGGGCTTGCAGGATGAGTGGCAATCATTCCACCAAGACTGTTCTTTACATTATTGAAAGTACATTCCTGTCCTGCTGACAAATAGGCCGTCTGATCAGGATGTTTCATGTTTCGGACCATCACCTTCCCGCTCAGCAGCTGAATACAGGACGTAACGCTGTCGGCATAGGCCCTGATCCGGAATTCCGTACCCAGGACGGTCGTAGAAAACCCCCTGGTAAATACCGTAAAGGGACGTGATTTTTCTTCGGCGATCCGGAAGACAGCTTCACCCGCCAACAGGACCGTTCGTTTATCCCGCTGAAACCCCCGATGAAAAGTGATCCGGCTGGCCGGAGAAAGCTCCACTACCGAACCATCTTCCAGTGTCACTCTTTGCAATACACTCTTCCCGTTGATCAGGGTGGTATCCTTGCCGGCATCGGCAGAAAGTGCGGCGGTCTCTGCAGACAGACCGTCTCTTTTTACGAAGTCTTGCCAGACAATGACAAGACCCAGCAGAATAGCGATCATAGCTGCCGCTACCTTTAAACCCGTCATCCATCGAAGCCTGCCTTCACGTGGCGCCTTCAGCGCATCTATCTTTTCCAGCAGATCCGCTGACCAGTCTCGCGGTTTGTCTTCCAAATGCCGGAATGTCTCCCACTCTTCTTCATTAAACCAGGCGTTGATCCATTCCGGGTTGTCCTGCAGATATCGGTATATTTCATCTGCCTCTTCCGCAGAACAACGATCCTCGAAAAATTCTAAAATTCTCTCTTTTGTAATGATCATTCGTGTGGGTTCAATAAAGTATACGACGGAGGTGGAAGTTTGCACCCACTGTTAACAATCCCTTAATCTTGGAATATGTGCCGGAAATGCGCTCCAGAAAAAATAGCGCGTTTCCGGCAAAGCGCTAATGTCTGTCCTTCGGACGAGCCGCCTCCGGCGGCTCAGTAGAAAAACAGGAGGATCAGGAAAAGAGGTATCTCCAGGTGTTTTTTCAACTGATGAAACGCCTTGTTGAGATGATTCTCTACTGTTTTTTGAGAGATGGAAAGATTGGATGCGATCTCGGGATTTGAGAACCCCTCCAGCTTTTGCTCGATGATCTTTCTGCGTACAGGCGGCAGAAGGGAAAGGCTGCTCCTGATCTTTGTGATGACCGGGGATACCTCAGGAGCAGGTGACTCGTGTCTCCCGTCGGAAAGCTCAATGATATGTGCAGTGGATACGGAATCCACTCTGTTGCGGGCATTTCTTCTCAGGAGATCGATAGCCACCGTCCGCGCTATCCGGAAAAGCTGAATGGAAACGGGCAGATCCGTTTTCAATGTATGCCTGTAACGCCAAAGCTTTATAAAGGTTTCCTGTATAAGGTCCTGGCTGAGGCTGGCCGACACGGTCTTTTTAAGGAAATAGAAATACAGCTTCTTGTGATAGCTATAATATACTTCTTTAAAACTCTCTTCCGAGCCGTTTTGCAAACTAATGATCAGAGCAGTATCCATTTTCTCCAGAGACATAATGATTGTTCGAAATTAGGCCCTGCATATAAATGACTTTCATTAAATGATTGTTACCTCGTCATACACGCCTTACTAATATTAAACTTAGCAGATGAATGTGATTAAAAAATTGTTACCCGCGGAAACTAAACGATAAAAGCTCGAACTTTCCGGCATGAAGATTTCATTAGTAGCATTATTACTTCTGGGTTGCTGTTATGCGCAGGCCCAGACCTCCACGATCACGCCGGGTAAGCTCGAACAAACCGGACAGGTATTATTGCCCAATGGCTGGAAGCTCAGCCCGGCGGGTCGTACATTACCCCTTGGCGCCATGAGCGATCTTCCTCTCAATCTGCAGATCAGTAAGTCGGGACGCCTGATGGCTGTCACTAATAATGGGCAAAGCACCCAGTCGGTGCAGCTGGTCGATCCCAAAAGTGAGAAGGTCCTCGATGAGAAGGAAGTAAAGAGATCATGGTATGGGATCGCTTTTAGCCCTGATGAGAAGTTTTTATATGCCTCAGGGGGTTATGACAACTATGTATTGGATTTCCCCGTTCAGGATAACAAATTAGGTACACCTGATACGATCCGGCTGAGCGCACCTTACCCTAAGGCCCGTACCTGTCCCACCGGGATGGTGGTCGACAGGTCAGGCAACCGGCTTTTTGTGGTAACCAAGGGAGACAGCTCTTTGTTCGAGATCAACACGCAGACGCGGGATATTACCAAAAGAGTGTCGTTGCCGGGCGCGGGATATAGCTGTCTGTTGTCTCCCGATCAAAAGAAACTGTATATTTCCTTATGGACCTCGGCTACAGTTGCCGTTTATGATCTCGACGGCGGGGTCATCGCATCGACCATCGAAACCGGCCAGCATCCCAACGAATTGCTGTTGAATAAAAAGGGGACCAGGCTTTTTGTAGCCAATTCCAATGACAATACCGTTTCCGTTATCGACACGAAATCGGGGAAAGCGACAGAGACGATCGCGACTACTCTCTATCCGACACGGCTCGCAGGTTCCACCACAAATGGGCTGGCCTTGTCGACCGATGAAAAAAGACTATATATCGCCAATGCCGATAATAACTGCTTGGCAGTATTCGATATATCTTCCAATGGCAACAGCAAAAGCCTCGGTTTTATCCCTGTAGGCTGGTATCCTACGAACGTAAAGACATTGAACGATAAGATCATCGTCGCCAACGGGAAGGGGATAAGCTCTTTTGCCAATCCCGGAGGACCCCAGCCTTTTCAAAAAGAAAATGCGGTCGGTGAGCATGTCGGGCCGAAAGCCAATAACCGGGAACAGTATATCGGGGGTATGTTCAAAGGAGCGCTTTGTTTTATCGACAAGCCAAATGAGGCGCTGCTGAAGACCTATACTCAGCAAGTGTATGCGAATACTCCGTTTACGGACAGGAAGCTCCGGCTGGCCGATGGGGAGGATGGAAATCCTGTTCCCAGGAAGGTGGGAGCTCCATCGCCGATCAAACATGTCTTTTATATCATCAAGGAGAACCGTACCTATGACCAGGTGCTGGGCGATATGACGGAAGGCAATGGAGATACTTCTCTGTGTCTTTTTCCTGAGAAGATAACTCCCAACCAGCATTTCCTGGCCCGGAATTTTGTATTGCTGGATAATTTCTATGTCGATGCCGAAGTCAGCGAAGACGGCCATAACTGGAGCATGGGCGCCTATGCCACCGACGTGATCGAGAAGACCTGGCCGACCAACTACAGTTCCCGGGGACCCAGCTATGGGGATTACGCGGGTGCTCCGAACGATGGCTATATCTGGGACGACGCCAAACGGACAGGGATCAGCTATCGGACCTATGGAGAGGGCGGCGCCTATGGCAGGGCGCTCATCGAATCCCTGAAAGGGCATACCGCTCCATATTCTCCCGGCTTTGATATGAAGATCCAGGACCAGGTACGCGCCGACTGCTGGATGCGGGATTTCGATTCGCTGATGGCGATAAATGCCGTTCCGGCGTTAAATACCATCCGGGTGTCCGACGACCATACCAGCGGGCTTCAGAAAGGGCAGTACTCCCCCATCGCGGCTGTCGCGGATAACGATCTCGCAGTAGGGCGGATCATCGAGCACCTGTCGCAAAGTCCCGTGTGGGCAGCGTCGGTGGTTTTTATCCTGGAGGACGACGCGCAGGCAGGACCCGATCATATCGATGCGCACCGGAGTCCTGCCTATGTAGTGGGACCCTTCGTAAAGAGAAATGCTGTTGTCCATACCATGTATTCGACTTCGGGGATCCTGCGTACGATCGAGCTGATCCTGGGAATGCCGCCGATGAGCCAATATGATGCAGCGGCACTGCCCCTGTACGAATGCTTTACGTCCACACCGGATAATACGGCCTATACATCGATTCCCGCGAAGGTAGATATCAACGAACGCAATGTAGCCGACAACGAGAGCTCCCGGCGATCGGCAAAATTCAACCTGGCGAAGGAAGATGCGGTGCCGGATAAGGAAATGAATGAGGTGATATGGAAGGCGGTGAAAGGAGAGAGTGCGGTTATGCCTGCGCCAAAACGAAGCGCGTTTGTGCTATTGGAGAAGAAAAAGGATCTGGACTAGGCGAGCCACACAACTCATCCAATCAAATGCGGCACAAACCGGCTCAAATTATCTGTCACCAGTGTACCCGCTTCCCTGATCCCAATCCCCGCCGGCTGCTGACCAATAACCCAGCTGCCGATCAATGGAAATTCGTTTCAAGTGGTTTGGATTTAAGATCCGGATGAAACGCTGCTTTTCCCAAATCCACCCCTGACAACAACCTGATGATGACTTTGCCAAAAGGTTCCCCGCCGGTAGATATGCCCCGGTCTGTAAAAGAAATCATAAGGCTGGCCCCCGGACCAGTAACCCGAGGAATTATAAAGGATATTCCTTCCCGTGCTGTCACTCGCCGAACAATAACATTCATATGTGCTGTCGGCATATTCGTTCGGTTGCGTCAGCGTCGGATCATTGACATAGCCGGCATTCGGCTGGGAAGGAATGATCTGCCGGTTGCAGGAGGCAAGCGCGGCAGTGATGAGAACGAGGTGTATTTTCTTAGATCGCTTCATATATAAGATTTAAGAGGTCAATGTGATCCAAAACTGAGGTCGAGGGTAAACGCATTGCCGGTCAGATCGGTCCCACCCTTGTTGGAATAAGCCAGTACATTATACTTTGCCGTGAGACCGATAAAGGTTCCCCGGGGCAGGAAATATTTTATACGGAGCCCATAATTGAAATTGAAGGAATTGACATTCAATGTTCCAAAATCATGATGCTCCCCGGTAATACCATCGGCGACAGAAAAATAGTCCCAACCGATCCCACCCGTATACCCCAGGTCGATGTATTTTTTATGAACAAAATACCGGGTATATTCAAATCCAACATAACCGCCATCATAATAGCGGCTGCTATAAATCGTATCGTTCCGGACAAAAGTATATTGCTGTGGCGTAGGATGGAGAAAGCGAAAGCCCCAGGTGATGTCATATTCATTTCGTTTGTCCCGCCAGCCCAGCTGGACGGCGACAGAAGGGTGCGGTCCCAGCACCTGTAGATGACCGGTAGGGAACCATCCCCCGACCACAATACTGGCAGTCCCCCTTCTCCCGTCTCTGCGGGCCATAAAGTTCTTTTGATTATAAACATCAAGCTGACTTTGCAGCTGACTTATGCGGGGACAGGACGACGGATCTTTTTTCAAAACAGTCGTCGGGTCGTTTATCTCACCGGCCAATACCCGGCATATAAATAAAGCTGTGCTGTCCAGCCGGGATGAATTTAATGTGGTTCGTGCCCACCATCGCAGGAATAGAAACGTTTTTCGGGCATCCTCCGTTCCGTCATAAGTGTACCGCTCGCTCAGCACCATATGATATTTGAAGTGCCCTTCCTGTATATCGGTAAGCGCCTTCGAATAATCCGACAAATAATACAGGCAATCACAGGGCAGCTGTAAGGAAGAGAATTTTCCTGTCTCCATCGCCAGCAGGGCCTTTCCGCCGAAGATCAGGCTTTCGTCAGGGATAGACGAAGTTGCCCAGTTGGCGAAAAAGTTCTTCATCGCCTCATATTTATGCTGCTGTAATAATTCAGGTAAAACCACCGGCGCATGCACTATATATGTGGTCTTTTCTTTAAAACCCCGGGGAAGGGCTGTCGGGTTGTTCTTTTGTGCGAAGACGTTCAGACAGGACAGGGACAAGCATGCCGGAATGAGCCATCTACCGCATAGGTTAGAGTAGATTTGTTTCATTATTTTCTAGCGTTAGGGTGAAGCAGTTTGCAGAGAAAGACTGAAACAAAGATCGGAATTCCGCTCTAACACGGGGTTAAAAGGCGGTTAAGATAAGGCACGCGTATGCAAAGCGAATGTTAAAAAGTAAAAGGTAACCAGTAAAAACGATCTGGAGCGAAAGCGCTATTCTTCGAAACGATTCAAAAATTTCACAAACTCACTCATCCCATCCTTGTTGATCCTGTATTTGCAGTTACGTCCATCTTTTTCAGAGATAAGCAGATCGGCATCAACCAATTGCTTCAGGTGATGAGATACCGTCGACTGGGCAAGCTCAAACATATCGGTAATGGCTGAACATTGCATCCAGTCCTTTTCCTTCTTGATCGCTTCCAGGATCTTTATCCGGTAAGGATCACCAAGGGCTTTAGAAGCCCGTTCGATCCTTTTGATATCTATTTTCGAATTCATCAATGTAAATATATCGATAATTTTCGGATTTCAAATCTCACCGGCTCAAAGTGGATCCCGGAACTATTTGTTAACTTTTCAATATGCGCCGCCACCACGACGTCAGCGGCCGACACAGCCGACAGGCACAGCATCACTGCTCCACCCCTCTCCTATCACGCGTATCGTATAGAGCCCTTGCGTGAGACGTGTGGCTGGCAGCGTAAAACCGTTGACTCCGCCGTTGACAATGACATTGGTCGCATAGACCTTCTTTCCGTTGCCGTCATATACCTCCAGCTGAGCCTGTCCCCTCGTGATGAGGCTTGTCAGCTCTATCCGCAGGCTGCTGCCTGCCACTACAGGATTTGGATAGACGCTTAGCCTGTTGTCCGAAGGGATACAGGGCAGCAGCAGTACTGATATGCCGCTGTAGTTGACCTGACCGTCAAGGTCGACCAGCGCTATCCGGTAAAAAGCCTGTTTTGTCGTTTGTGCGACGGCCTTATGATAGGTCGATGGCTGGTCTGCCGCTTTTACAGTAGCTACAACTGAAAAATTTGTTCCATCTGCGCTCTGCTGGATCTCGAAACCGGCGGCATTTTGCTCAAGCGATGTCGTCCAGGACAGATAGGCCTGACAATCCAGGTTACTCGTCACCGAGAAGTCGCTGAGTGTGATGGGCAGAGGGACGGTGATGCTGCCAAAGGTAAAAGGACTAAAGCCCGAGAGGGAGTTGGAAGGACCGATCGTCCCCGTAGAACTGCCAGCCGGGTTTGCGCTGGTGCCACCGGCGCTTTGCCAGGCCCCGCCAACGAAATGGGCGATGACAAGCCCGCCGGGCGAAGTATGATTTAGCTGTTTACGCGCATCGTTCCATTTAAGGGTGACCTGCGCCGAAGCAGTTCCGGACACTTGACTGATATTCCACCATTCCTGAGCAGAGACACCATTCGCAGCAAGCGTACCGTTGTTATTATATACCCCGTACCCACTGCCGGTATAGAGCACCTGGAAGTCGGCGGCGGCGGAAAGACCGGTGAGGTCGAGGTCCGCGGTATGTGTGCCATCCCCGATCGGGAAAGTAAAATTGGAAGAGCCGCTTTTGGTGACATACCCGACAATGTGATGACTGGCATCAAAGCCGGTATATGTCGAACCAAGATAAAAATATACGTCCTGGGTTGCGGTGCCCGTAGTGATCAGACCGGAAGTAAAATTGAGCGTTCCCCCGCTGCCATCACCGACCGCCAGGCGATTGGTCAGGATAAGACCTGCTGAATTATTGATCGTATTATTCAGGCTGCGGAAGGCAGCTGCCCCGCCCAGCGTTTGAACGCCGGTGCCGTTGAACAGGGTTGTACCGGTGCCGGCAGGCAGAGTTGTCTGATCATTGGTGATGTTCCCGCCGATATAAACGGAACCGTCGTTGCGGTAACTGGCCAGCGATGTATTGATAAAGCTTCCGCTATTGTAAAGTGTCGTGCCGCTGCTGACATAAAGGACACCGGAATTATACAGCTGGGCATGGATCTCCCTGCCGCTAAGGGTGAGGAGAAAGACAACGGTTATCCGTAAGCTGGTTTTCATGTTTTTTATTTTTAGTCGATCACTTTGTAATGGAGTTTCCAACCCTGGTAATTGTTTTCTTCGCTGCTGAGAAACCAGATCAGCACGGTATTGCCCCAGCTCCGGATGGCAGGTGGGAGCTTATGCCCGCTGAATATGGCCAGGACGGGGTCACGGGTGCTGGTGCCATTAAAAATATAGACCTGGTCCAGCTTCGGCTCGGTGTCAAACGATTCAAAGTCCAGCCACAAACGCTTGCCGGCCGGCGCCGTGATCTGCCATTTGCAGTCATTACGGCCGGTATATGAAGTTTCCCCGCTGCCATCTTCGATATAGCCTTCATTGCCGGTGACGTTGGTGACCATTCCGTTGCAATAGAGCGTGCTGGAATCGATGGTTGTGACGGCGTAGGACCACCAGCCCCGGGCGGCAGCACCCGGCCCCTGGCGAAAGACATGGAAAGAATCTCCTGTGACCAGTAATGGGATCTTCAACCTTTCCCTTCGAACAATTGTATCGCTCACCCGCCCATCCCGGAACACACGCACCTTCAGATCCGGCAGGCTGACGGGATTAGGATACGGATATGATAGCATAAACCTGATGGACTGATATTTACCCGCCGGCGTTATAACTACCGGTCTTTTAGCCTCCAGCTCGCGCAATGAGATGAAAGCCTTGGGCTGATGGAAAACGGCAATGGCAGCTTCCGAAGCATGCGCAGCAGTGGCGCTTGCCGGGCCATGCGAAACCAGCCGGTCACGGATACCTTCTACATTTACAAGACCGGCTCCCAGGTTCCCCGCATACAGCGGATTCTTTTCTTCCAGCGGCAAAGCGGTATTCATCAGCAGGCGTTCGGCATCGTCAGCAGTGAAACCCGGCTGTGAAGCACGGATAGCTGTGACTATGGCGGCTATAATAGGTGCGGCGGCAGAAGTGGCGTTGAGCGAAGCATCCGGCGTACGCCGGTAAGGATTCCAGGTTGCCAGCGAGTCACCAGGTGCGCTGATATCTACAAATGTTCCATAATTGGAGGTAGGCAATTTCTTCCCATCGGGGTCGGTGGCGGCAACATTGATGACGCTGTTGACTGCTCCGGGGTATTGCGGCGTCAGGGCATAGAAATTACCCGCCGAGGCGATGACGGAGATTCCATGATCCCGTGCCTTTGCCAGAACGGCTTTTTCTTCAGCAGAGATCAGCGAGCCGGACCAGCTGCAAAGAATGATATCCGCTTTTTGATCTATCGCATATTGTATCCCGTGATAGCCTTCCTTAAGATAGTCATTCAGCCGCGCGTCGGCAACCGCCTTTATAGGAAGGATGCGGATGCCGGAAAGATCACCGGCGGACAGCTCCTCGAGGACCTGCCAGAAAACTCCGAGTACACGCGTGCCATGGTTCTCATGTTCGACCATCTTTTGAGCGGGCTTTACGTCTTCGTCATTGTCCCCGAAATCCCAGCCCTGGTAGTCGT
>JAAEBC010217892.1_pt1 | contig 9777 bp, 10 predicted proteins | sample 7277801 | NCBI WGS metagenome assembly JAAEBC01 (sample SAMN13877000, study PRJNA601929) | soil metagenome | isolation source: soil | host: Panicum virgatum | place: USA: Fermi National Accelerator Laboratory | collected 2010-11-19 | reverse complement strand
ACAAGGTGGCCGAAGGCGGTCAATCGACCTTCTGGGTGCCCGCGGGGGCGACAAAAATCTCCTACGACTGGCACGTCACCGGGACGAAGTTTCGCAGGCGTAGCGATGCTGGCACGGCCGACGCCAGCCAGGACTGCGATACCAAGGGCGAGGACGAGGGAGAAGAGGCTGAGCAGGATGGACTCGGTGAGGAACTGGCCGATGAGATGTCCTTTTGTCGAGCCGGCGACCTTGCGGATGCCCACTTCCTTGGCGCGGTTGGCGCTTCGGGCGGTGCTGAGGTTCATGAAATTGACGCAGGCGATCAGGAGGATGAGCACGGCGATGACGGAGAAGATGTATACAAACTGGATATTGCTGTTGGCCTCCAGCTCATAAGACTTATTGGAATAGAGGTGCACGTCGGTGAGGGGGAAGATTGGGTACCGGAAATGATTACCCGCTTTTCCGAGGTCGGCGACCGACGCGTGGAACATTTCCTGGAGGGCCCGGCCGATATTGAGGTTGACGACTGCGTCTACATCCTTCTGGACCTCGGCTCGCGTGGTGCCGGGTTGAACAAGGACATAGGTATAATAATTACTACTTAACCAGTCGTTGTCACTGGGGTTATTAAAGGTGTAGGCTTCGCGGAGGGGGCGAATGAAACTGAAATGGAACTGGGACTGTTCCGGCATGTCCCGGATGACCCCGGTGATCTTGAGAAGCGTATTGCCATAACCTACCTCCAGCGTGCGGCCGATGACATCGGTGCTGTTGAAATAGCGGCGGGCGGCACTTTCGTCGATCACGATGGAATGAGGATTGTTGAGGGCGGTATTGGGGTCGCCGGCGATCATGGGCAGGGTGAAGACCTTGAAGATCGTCGAGTCGGCGAAGGTGAAGTGATGGTCGAGGACGTGGTCGTTGCCCTTTCTCACCTGCAGGTCGCCAGGGTTGCGGAATCGGACCATCTGCTCGATCTTCGGATAGGAAGCGACGAGAGCGGGGCCGAAAAATTTGGAGGTGTTGGCCGATTCGAACCTGGTGTTGTTGATATAGGCATCCTCATCGACCCGATAGATGCGGTCGGCGTTGACGTTGTAGCGGTCGTAACTGAGCTCATCGGTGACGTACAGGACGATCAGCAGACAGACACCGAGGCCGGCAGCGAGGCCGATGATGTTGAGGGCGGTAAAGCCCTTGCTTTTCCTGAGACTGCGGAAGGCGATCTTGAGATAGTTGCGGAACATGGGTTGGTCGGTTTTATGACGAGTAAGGCGGCCAAATCATTAGGACGATCCCAAAAGAGTGCCGGGTATATAAAGTCTTGAAGACCATTCTTCTGTCAAGGCCTGCGAGAGACCATGATGTTCGGTTTCGATACAGTGATCGTGCAGGAACGAGCATCGGCGCCAAAGAATTAGTAGGCATGTATGTTATAAAAATGATCGGACATCCAACGAGCGCCCAGGATTCAAACGCGTTCGGTCGTAGTAATTAATCATTTAGTGGACGGATACAGTTGGCCGAAAGCTGGATCGAACCCAAAAAACCCGCTCCCAGAGCGGGTCTTGAATTAGTTACCGCCCTTTCGAAAATTGTACAAAATAAAACCCGCTATTTGTCAGCGGGTTGAAGTGAGTGTTGCCCGACCTGGATTCGAACCTGTATATAATCAATAGGATATCAGCCAAGTGTAAAGGAAAGTGTAAATGTGATTCTGGTCATAAAATGCTCCTGCGGCCGTCTATTTCGTATAGAAAAATAATTGTAATTTGCAGGAAATGTACACGCTGGACACCATATTGGAAAGGTTGCGCAGGCACAAGCCGGAACTCCAACGGAAATACCCCATTTCGCAAATGGGAGTGTTTGGCTCTTACGCACGCGGCGAAGCTACCGAGAATAGCGACATTGATATTGCTGTAGAGCTCAATGGTCCGATGGGACTAAATTTTGTCGCTATGGCAAATGAAATTGAGGATTTATTCGGGATTAAAGTCGACGTTGTGCCAAAACGATCTATTAAGCCTGCTTATCTTCCCTATGTAGAAAAAGACATTTTATATGTCTAAGCGTGTTCCTTCCATTGTCATAAATGACATCCTATCATGTATTGATCACATAACAACTTACACAACTGGTCTAACATTTGATGATTTTGCATCGAACTTTATGGTTATCGAGGCTTGCCTCTATAATATTCAAATTATTGGTGAAGCCGTTGCTCAATTGCCAGATGACGTCAAAAATAATAACCCGAATATTCCGTGGTCGCTCATAAAAGGTATGCGGAATAGATTAATCCATGAATACTTTGGGACTGATCTCCCTATGGTTTGGAATGTAATTAAAAATGATCTATCGGCTTTTAATCGGATTTGATGCTTATTTATGAAAGCCTCTCAAGTGAAGGGAAATAGTAGTGCCGACTATTTTAGACGGATATCCCAATTCATTTTTTTATCGGGAGATCGAAGGAAGTTTGCTTATTATTTTTTCTCTAAATATTAAATAATCGTTTTGGGCTAAAAGCATAAAAGGATACGGATAAAGACCCCAATTATTTTTTAATACTAGTGATAATAGTTCTATTTTCTTTGCCCCATAGCTTGATAAAATATCGTCGCATTCACGACGTGAAACAATTCTTCCTTTTCTTTCGTCCAACTTGTCTTGGATTGCTTTTTCTAAGCCGGGTGTACAAGGATAGTTTCGCAGATAGTTCAATGAGTATCTTCCATTGGTAAGGAGTAAGCCAAAACCATGAGTTTCACAATATTCAATCAGTGCCTCCATTCTACGATGAACTCTTGGATCCAGCATATCAGCATAACTGCCTTTTACTTCCGCAAGTATGCAACGACCATCTTTCAATAAAATGGCGAAGTCGGGAGTGTAATGATAATCTATTTCCTTCCTGCTATAGGGGATTGTTACCGGTTGCTCTAAATAATAAATAACTATTGGGCTTTCTTCAAGTGCTTGGATAAATTCAAATTCAACATTAGATTCATATTGCACAAGCCTTTGGCATTTTTCACTGTTGAATTCTCCTGATATATACCGATCATTATTAACAATTTTTCGTTTAGGCTGCTTATTGAGAAAGGCTTCTTTTTTCCATCGGCCAACTTTGTCGAACCAGATTGTACTAAGTAATAGATGATCTTTAAGGATCGCTTCATTTCTTAATATTCTCCTTTTTTGAATAATTCTTCGAAATGTTTCCTGGGTTCTCGCCTTTTTCCACGATTTTAAATAATGAATCGCAGATGTCATTTTCTCATTGCATAAGGCTGCTAATAGAGATATGATTGGCAGTGCCGGGAATTCTGGTAGTTCGTTAAGCCATAAGCGAACAATTGTTTTGTAAATAGCATTGCGCTCTTCCTGCAATGAATATTTATAGACACTTGAAACAATATTTGAAATGTGTGTGTTACTCCTTTTGGACGCAACTCTTAAATGATAGAATCCTCGTTTCCTTCGCCGTCGTACTCTTTCAAAAGTTAGATTTAATTCTTCAGCTAGATCAGTTTCTGTTGGAAAATCCATATGTTCCCAATTATACATTCTTTTTAAAATGTATAGATCTGTCTTTGATAGGAACAATCTATCGTGAGGGTATTGGGATAGTTTTGCATCGATGAATTTTGTGAAGTTATCTAAAATCGAAAAGCCCATACTTGTCATAAGACTAAAGGTTTACCGTATCCTAAATTACAAAATTCATTTTTTACGGTATATATTTTCGAAAAGGCCTTGAACCTTGGAAACTGCATTCATTCCGCAGTCTGGATTATCCATATTCCACTCCTCTTGTAAAGACTGAGCGCATCCACCGACATTTGCATTAATAACGTAGTGTCAATTGTCTGGTAACGGGAGTGTTTTTCTGGCCATCCGCTATAGTCGTAAACTCGTACTGCTACCAGACAAAAAAATACCTTTCGCTTTGCGAGGGGTTGACATGTTGCCCGACCTGGATTATCCCCGTCTGCCTAAATCAGAAAGTTTTTTCTAACCATAAATTGTTAGTATATGCTTGCCAAAGGGGATATTATAGTAAAGATTCCTGATGACCAACTTGATTCATTGAAAAGCGAACTACAGAAAATAGTTTCGACGTTGGAGCAAATTAAAGTAGCCCTTTCCACCGAAAGAAGGGTAGGGGCAAGGTTTATAACCGCTGCTGAGTTCATGGAGGCCGTTAAAATAAAACGATGGAAGTTTGATGAGCTCATTGCAAACAATAAGATCCCTACGCTAAAGAAAAAACGAAAGGCTATGTCCTGGCAACGGAAGTCGAAAGATATTTTAGCGACCCTAATATTCAATAATCCAACGATCGCCTGAGATGTGTCGTTTACTCCTGTTAACTCTTGATCCGCTGTTTTCAGACTACAAACGAACTGCAGCAACAACACTAAACAACAATGGTCCTACCGAAGTAGAACCATTGTTAGTTTAATTTTATAATTGTATCGATTTTATATTCAAATTAATACATAGTATAAATGTTTTAGTTGCCCGACCTGGGTAATTTTTTTAAATTGATATTTAATTAATTATAAAGAAAGTGCAAGGAAATGTACAAGGATTTTTAGTTCTAATTGAACTCGGTCACCAGCAATCAACAATAAATATCTGACTGCTAGGATTTACTAAATAATTTTTAAGCGGTTGTTTATTTATGTTAGTATGTGTTAATTTTTATTAAAAGCATTGATGTGTTCTACACAGAGATAGAACTATGGTTCTATTTTCTATGATGCCGACATGACTACTAGGTCATTCAATTATGAATTAACTAATATACAGCATCCACTGTTATATTTTAAGTTAATCGGTCCGAATGATCCGGTTGCTGAGATTACTGTTATCTTCCTGGACAGATAAAAAGTTTAGTCTATAACGGGGGCATGTTGACGATAGCTATTCGTTCGTTCCCTCCCACGCTGCCTTCCATTTCGCAAACTCCGACGGCCGGATTCGGTATCGGGCAAAATTACCATCGTGCAGGCTGAGCAATTCCGTCTCCAATACCTCGATAAATTTTGCCCGGTCGGCCTCAGGCACTCGGGCGGAATATTCGGCTATCTGTTGGCTGGCAGATGCCTGCGACAAAGCCTGGCTAACGATACTGGCAACCAGGCCGCGGATGTCGTCACGGTAACGGAGACGAAAGGCATCGGGCTCTCCCAGAGATTGGAGGACGGCGGAATATCGTAGAGAAGAACGTTCATAAGCCCATAGAAACACATCCTTCAATAGATCGACACGTTGAAGTTCATAGACTCCCAGCAATCCCTGGATGTATGGGTCTTTCGGAACGTCAACAAAGGATAGCGGTACCAGATTACGTTTGTTGAGCGAGATATTGGCAGCTAACCGGGATACCCGTTTATTCACGTCCTCGAAAGGTTGCAAATAGGGGAGTTGCACCATGACAAAAAAGGCCTGCTCAAATGGATCCTGGATTTGGTCCGCTTTTACCAGTAACAAGTCGAAGAACTCTTTAATCTGTTGAGGTACTGCCAGAGGCGTGTAGGCAGAATTCGTGATCCCCACTGCAAAGGTGCGGAGTCTGCCGGGAGCCCCAGGGTCGGGTAAAAGGTTATTCGACAGAAGTGCATGTAGATTGGTGATCGTATAACTATTGAAACCGATGTCGTCGACAGATTCGACAAGAAATTCTATGGCATCTTTGTGATTGAGAATCATCTGTGCGTCGGCGCCTGATTTGTTGTCGGCTTCCTGTCCCTGTGATAAAAGGCGCTGGGTGTCAAGCAGGCTATAAGTATTTCCCTCCAACCTGCTGGAATTCCAGGACAGATCGATGAGCAGACGCTGTAGAATCTGTCGGGCATAAGTACCGGCTGGCTGGTTTGACTGAGGTGTTTGGCCTAGTTTAAACAACCGCGCCCGCTCTGCTTCTGTTAGATAGGCATCGATATTCGGCCGATAGTTCCGTAAAAAGGAGAGATCATAGCCTTTCGGTGTCCGGTTACCAACCGGCTGCTGGATGAGGTGCTGGATGTCGCGGCCTTCGGCCGATAACGGCACGACCGTTTCGGTCTTTTCTTCGGCGATTGTTTCGGCAGGGGTTTTGGCCAAGGGCCGGATCAGGTGGTAGACCGTTGATCGGGTTTGGCCGGAGGTCTTTACAACGCCTTGTTCCTGTAGCGTAGCCAACCTCCGTTGAAGTGTGCGTAGAGTGATGGTTTCATACCTGGAGTGTAGGGTATCTATAGTGGCGCCCTCCGGAAATGTTGCCAGGAGTGCCGTTATGTCCGCCAACTCTTTGTTGATCGATGGGTATTGCTTTGCCATGACATCGGTTTACGCGACAAAGTTAGCACTTTTTGCGACAAGTAAGCCCGTTTTGCGACAGATTGATCATTTTTGCGACAAGTAAGCCCGTTTGTGACAAGTAATCGTTCCCGCGTCAATTCCTCCTATCAGATCAACGATAACGATGTGTGTATATATTCCATATACACACACATCGTGGTGGTCTTGCAAAATGTTCCTACGGATCTTTTCCTCTCATCTATGCTTTTCTTTCCTCTCATAGTGAGAGGGAAAAGGAGCCTTTGAGAGGAAAGGAAATCATGGTTGCCTGCTATCTCTCTCAACGTCCGGTTTTCCGAATCGATAAACAGCGCCTTCCTACCCGTGTTTTCACGGTTGTGGCAACCCGGTATATGCCGTACCTTGGGACAAACGATCTTCCTATGCGCAAAATTTTCCCGGTTCTGCTGTTGCTTCTCCTGGCAGTCACCACCGGCTTTGCCCAATCCAGGAAAAAGACCGGCCATCCGTCGGGCGTACCACCTGCCGGCGACAAGGAGTCCCTTCTTGCCATCCTCTACCAGCAGCGGGCAGCAGAGTATGCAGCCCTTTGCCTGCAGGCCTATAGCCTGGCCAAACGAAAAGTCGATGAAGCCCTCGCCCATCCGGTATTGACGAAAGAGAACCTGCCCTTGGCCGTTATTACCGACCTCGACGAGACCGCGCTCGACAACAGCGCGAACGAAGTTCATCAATATCTGGGCGACAGCCTCTACGATCCCCATGAGTTCAATCGGTGGGTACAGTCCAAACAGGCCGATACCGTTCCGGGTAGTGTCGCCTTCTTTCGGTACGTGGACAGCCTCAGTACCCACGGTCCGAGAAAGATTGACATCTACTACATCTCCAACCGCGACGACAGCCTGGTGGGGGCAACCATCGACAACATGAAACAATTGCGTTTCCCGCAGTGCGATTCCACTCATTTCAAATTCAAGACGACCACTTCCAGCAAGGAAAGCCGCCGCCAGGAAGTCCTGCAGGACCACCAGGTCGTCGTGCTGCTGGGAGACAACCTGACGGATTTCGATGCGCATTTCGACGGCTACCGGCAATCGCCGGACGACCGGAAAAAGCAGGTATATAACCTAAAGGATAAATGGGGCGACCTCTATGTCGTCCTTCCCAATGCGGACTATGGCGACTGGGAAAGCTATCTCTATTACGAGTACCGCCTTCAGCACAATGGCGTGCCGCCGTCCGACCTGAACTACATCGAACAACAACGCAAGACCTTGCTGAAAGCGCCGGCTAAAGCTTTTTGATTACCAGGAAAATCGTATCTTTCTTCGTCTATGAAACAAGTATCCCCAACCGACTTTAAACGCCTCGAACAAAAGATCAATCTCCTCAACGACAAGCTCGACCGGATCATGGAGGCGCAGGGAATAACACTCGTAAAAGGGAAACATCTCATCCAAAAAGAAGAGGAGAAAAAGCGAAGGACCAGAGAGCGCCAGCAGCAGAAGCTCCTGGAACAAGAACATCTTAAAAATCGGATAGAGCGCACCGTTGACAACCGACGCTTGTGGACAATACATGGACGCACGCTGCAATTACAATATAACCTGGCTCAGCCTCCGAACGGCGAAAGGATCCGGCGGTATCTGCAAGCTAAGGATCCACGGGCATTTGACGGGCTGAAGCGGGCGGGGCAAGGCAAGAAAAAATAATTATGACCTACGATGGAAAACAACGATCAGCAGGTTGTAACGTGCTTAAATTGCAAGAGGGTGATTGCTACCTTAGTCGGTGACAAAATGGTAGCCAGCCCGGAGGACTGTTACGCAGCAGGAAATATCACTGTTCCCAATTGCGGATGGTTTTGTTCCGAGCCTTGTGCGATCGAACGGGAAGGAGCGCATGGTGTGCGTTTCGAAAGGACATCGGACGGTAGGATCGATTACTATTGGAAAGATTATCCCTCCAGGTAAATGAAGTAATTCCAAAACTAATCCCCCTTCCGCCCCCCAGGAAGACGGATCGCCAGGTGGGGGAAAGGGGTACCTTTGAGCCGGCACCCCCATGTATACCAAACAGGAAATATCGAGACAGAAACAGGCCTTCTGGACGGCCTTTGGCAGATACATGAAGCCGGTATTATCGGCTGATGGCGAAGAAATAAGCTGGTTAAACTATAAGACCGGCAATAAGCAGGTCACTGTTAAAATGGACGCAGACAGCCGGCAGGCGCAGATCGCTATTGTGGTGCAGCATCCCGATCGGGAAGAGCAGCGATTGTATTTCGAACGCTTTATAAAGTTGAAGGACATTTTTGATGAAACAGTAGGAGAGGAGGACTGGACCTGGCAGCCCGATGGCACGGATGAACACGGAAGAAAGACAAGTACAATTCACAAACAGCTGACCGGGGTCAATATCTTCCGCCATGAGGATTGGCCGGCGATCATTTCGTTTTTAAAGCCGCGAATCATTGCCCTGGATGCCTTCTGGAGTATGGTTCGCTACCAATTCCCCAATCTATAAACAGGAAATAAACGAGGACATACACAGCTTCTTTGCCCCGTTATTTTTATATACATTGCTGGTATGACAATCACCACCAAACTCACCCAACTCGGCATCCTCCTCCCACCACCCATGAAAGCCCCACCGGGCATCGAGATCCCCTTCGCCTGGGTCCGAATCTTCGGGGACAAAGCCTACGTCTCCGGCCATGGTCCGCAAAATCCCGATGGCTCCCCGGCGGCCCCCTTCGGAAAGGTGGGAGCCGCAGTGACACCCGAGCAGGCCCGGGAGGCGGCCAGAGGAGCGACGCTGTCCATCCTGGCCAGCTTGCAGCAGGCGCTGGGTGATCTGGACCGGATCACGGCCTGGCTAAGGGTGGACGGCCGATCAGCGTCGCGCCGGGGTTTACCAATACGACGAGTGTGATGACGCCCTGTTCGGAGCTGCTGCTTGGAGCTGTTTGGTCCGGAGATCGGCCGGCATGCCCGTACCGCGATCGGCGTGGCCCAGTTACCACTGGACCTGCCGGTGGTGATTTCGGCGGAAGTGGCTTTTCGGTAACATCAGTCCTGCTGTGTATGAGAAAATCGTAAAGGATGGTCCTGGACTCACTATCGTTGCACTGCCAACCGGCATGGTTTTATTACCGTTCCTCCGAGCCTGAACCCCCTGATTGGCTGGAAGATTTCTTCGATAAACGATCCTGTACTCATTTGGGCGGCCAGTAAAATACTTATAGATCGGGAATATATCACGTTGCATCCACAGGCTGGAAGCGCAAGGAATTTTAAAATCACTGACGAAAGTATTAGCGCGTACAGGTCGAGTATCTTACTGGTTGAAAATAGAAAAGATCGTTTAGAGTCAATTGAGCTGTATACTAAATGGATTCTCCCGATTGAAAGTTTTATCATTTCAATCATCGCGCTGATTATTTCCATTACCAAGAATAAATGCTCTCTTTTTTTT
>JAAEBC010028993.1_pt1 | contig 9850 bp, 7 predicted proteins | sample 7277801 | NCBI WGS metagenome assembly JAAEBC01 (sample SAMN13877000, study PRJNA601929) | soil metagenome | isolation source: soil | host: Panicum virgatum | place: USA: Fermi National Accelerator Laboratory | collected 2010-11-19 | reverse complement strand
GATCCGGATAGCCGGGCCGGTGACGCCGTCGAACCGACAGTCTTCCATAAAGAGCTTTTCGTGATAGTTGGAGTCTATGTCGATGACGGTTGGTACATTATGCGCTGTCATCCGAACGATGGTGAGCCCGGCTTCGCGGGTCCGGATGGCTGCTTTGCGCTGACCTTCAAACCAGGTGTCAACCATCATGAAGGGCCAGCCAGGTGAAGGTTTTGTAGTATAGATGCCGTAGTCGCCACCAAAAAAGCGGACATCCTCCATTTCATTACCCACGTCGAAGAGACCGGCTTTGCCATTGCCGATGGAGATGTCCATGTGACTGATATAGCTATGCTGGGCAAAATGGGTGCGGAGGGCGACGGCAGTAGGGTTGCCCTCTTCGATGCGGATGTCGATGTTGGACATGGCGCTGTAGAAGGTGGAGGCGCCGGCGTCAGGGACAGAAAGTGTAGCGGCGGCGCCAGGAGCAGGAGCGGCAACATTGGGAGCCGAAGCAGCAGCCGCTGAGCCGGTGCTCGTGGGCGAGCCGACAAAGGCCGGCAGGCTGCTGGTAAACCAGAACATATATTTTGCCTGCCCCTTATCGGCGGGGTCAGCAGACTGGAAGCCGGGGGAAGACCTGGCGAGGATAAAAACAGGGCGTGTCCTGCCATAACCGATGAGACGAATGGCAGAGGGGATATAGATGGTTTTTGTGATCAGGTATTTGCCTTCGGGGATAAAGAGGATGCCGAAATTGTGATTAGTCTTTATGTCGCGGATGGCACCCTGGAGAACGTCAGAGACATCGGTGCGACCGTCGGCACTAATCGGGAACTTGCCTGGAATAAAATAAGTCGCGGTAGGATCATCGGGTCTGGACGTAAAAACAGAAGTCGACGGGACGGTACCATGGGGGGAGCGGTGGTTTGATGAAGGAGGCGGCAGGTTCCGGCCCAGGGCAGCAAACTGGATAAAAAGAACGAGAGTTATGACCAGGCAATTGGTTTTTCTCACTTGTTTGTATATTATTATGGTATCATGGCAAATATCGGATAAGGGGTGATCAACAAGTCTAAAAAGGCAGAGTTTTGAAGGGTAGTAGTGGTAATGTAGTGGAAGAAAAATAGAATATCAATTTGCTTTAATGGATAATTGCAGGTTATGACCAAAACACGAAAATTCCTGATTGTCAGCCATGGCGGCCTCGCCCGGGGGATAAAATCCTCTTTGGAGCTGATCGCCGGTGCCGTGGATGGGGTGTATGTGCTGGAGGCATATGTAGAGGAGAATAAGCCCATCGAAGAGGAGCTTTCCCGGTTGTTTGCGGAGGAGGAAGTGGAGTGGGTGGTCTTTTCGGACCTGTTGGGAGGAAGCGTCACCAACCAGGTGGTAAGGGCGGGGAATGGCAAAGCAGTACATATAGTGGCCGGCTTTAACCTGCCGCTGGTGATCGAGGTGGTGCTGTCCGATCCCGGACTGCCGGTGCAGGAGATCCTGGGGGAAGCGATTGGCAGGGCAAGGGAGCAACTGGTCTACGTCAATCCTTTACTTACTCAACCCGATAACGATGCTTAAACTGATCCGGATAGACGATCGGCTGATCCATGGACAGGTAGCCTTTACCTGGACACCTGCGTTGAATATCAATTGTATCGTTGTGGCCAACGACCGGGCCGCAACCGACGAATTCCTGAAAATGACCCTTGGACTGGCAAAACCGGCCGGGGTAAAACTAGTCATCAAAACCATCCGGGAGACCATTCCTTTTCTCAATGACGCTAAAAATGCAGCACTGTCAATCCTGGTGCTGATAGATTCGGTAAAGGATGCGCATGCGCTGGTTTCCGGAGTTACGGGGATCGGGTCCATCAACTTTGGCGGTATACGGGCGAAACAGGGCGCAAGATCGGTCTCTAAAGCCATTGCCTTAACAGACAACGATTTGATGCTTATCCGGGAATTGATGGAAAAAGGAATTGAATTGGAGGTAAGGCAGGTGCCAACGGATAAAAAAATAGGAATAGAAAGCCTGCTCTCATGATAGCCTATCTTTTAATAACAGCGATCATTTTTTTTGGCCACTCGGAGGATCTCCTTGGGACAACTCTGCTCAGCCGGCCCCTGGTATTGGGTCCGTTGGTCGGATGGGTGCTGGGTGATCTGCACCAGGGAGTTGTCATCGGCGCTTCGCTGGAGCTGATCTTCATGGGTAATATCAAGGTCGGGGCGGCGATTCCACCGGACGTGGTGACGGGTGGGGTGCTGGGGACAGCTTTTGCCATACTATCGGGGAAAGGGGCGGCGATAGCCCTGGCCCTTGCCATACCTATTTCGATCCTCGCAGAGATGCTGCTCAGCGCCCTGTTTGTATTCAGAAGCGGTTTTAACAAGCTGTTTCAGCGTTATGCAATCGAAGGGGATTATCATAAGGTGTCGACCTTACATGTCGTGTCGGGTTTTTTGAAGCCGGCGATGATGGCGCTGGTAGGCTTTCTTTCGCTGCGACTCGGAGCCGGAGCGATGAAGGCCTTCCTGGATCTTATTCCCGCCTGGGTAAATACGGGATTACAGGTTGCAGGGAATCTGCTGCCGGCCCTGGGTTTTGCCCTTCTGATGAACCTGTTGCTGCGTAAAGCCGTGGCGCCTTATTTCTTTCTGGGCTTTTTGCTGGCGGCATTTCTGAAACTGCCGGTAATCGCGATCGGTGGTCTTGGGGTGATCATTGCCCTGTTGGTGACACAGCGGACCGGAAACACAGAGAGCCAGGATGCGGAGGATGAGACCAGCGACGTAGCCGATCAGGCCGGTGATGCAACGGGTGAGATCGGCGACACAGCGAATGAGGCCGGTGATGCAACGGATCGGACGGGCGATCGGGGAACCGGGGCAGTTGCGACTGTTCCGGCGACAACCGTGGTGACGAACAGCGACCTGCGGCGCATCTTTTTCCGATCGATGCTGCTGGAAGCAAATTTTAATTTTGAGACCTGGCAGAATACGGGTTTTGCCTTTGCGATGATACCGGTCCTGAAGAAATTATACAGGACGAAAGATTCGATGGCGGCGGCGTTGCAACGGCATCTGCAATTGTTTAATACCAGCACCTATGGATCTACCTTAATATTAGGTTTGACAACGGCTATGGAAGAACAGAATAGCCGGGACGTTGAATTCAATGCAGACTCGATCAATTCGGTGAAGCTGGGATTGATGGGGCCGCTGGCGGGGGTCTTCGATTCATTGTTTTGGGGAACCCTGAAGGTAATTGCAGCAGGGGTCGGAACTTCACTGGCCCTGAAGGGAAATGTTTCGGGGGTGATATTGTTCATCCTGCTGTTTAATGTTCCCCATTTATTGTTACGATATCAGCTGACCTTTATCGGATACAAAGCCGGGACTAAGTTCCTGCAAAAATTGTCACGATCGAATGTCATGGACCGGCTCACGCAGGGAACGGCCATTCTTGGATTGATGGTAGTCGGCGCGATGCCGGCCACGCTGATGAATATCCATACACCCGTGTCCTTTGGGGAAGGCGCCGGGCTACAGGGGATACTGGATCAGATAGTACCTGCACTGGTGCCGTTGGGGCTGACATTTCTCGTTTATTATTTCGTGAAGAAGGGTGTGAAGACGACATATTTGCTGCTTGGATTGTTGGGTTTGGGTTTTGTAGGAAGTCTTTTACATTGGCTGGCTTAAATTATTTGCTATGCAGGGCATCGGAGTTTCACCGGGTATTTCGATAGGCAAGGCCTATGTGTTGCGCCAACGTAAGGAGGTGGCAAGCGGGGTGGTGTTGTCCGATGAGGCGGCAGTAGGACGGGAGATCGGGCGATACAGGGAGGCAGTAAAGTTGTCCGTTGGAGAAGTACAGGAGTTGTTCGAAAAGGTTATAGGAGAGGAAAAAGATATTCTGGAAGTCCAGCTGGAATTGCTGCAGGACCCGCAGTTGGAGAGTGACGTGCTGGCGCGGATCAGCAGTGATAAGATGACGGCGCGTGACGCGGTGCTCATGGTGATCGGGCTGGCGGTGCAGGTATTCGAACAAATGGAAGATGAGTATTTAAAGGCAAGGGCGGCGGACGTGCAGGACGCGGGCAGCAGGATCGTAAGGAATCTTTCGGGCAGAGCCAATGCCCTTACCAGCAACGCCGGATCAACAGAGGGGACCGGCATACCCCGCAGCGGGTCCCGGGACGATGAGGGCCTGATCATTATTGCAGAGGACCTTTCACCTTCAGATACGATCGCGATGGATCGCAGTAAGGTCGATGGTTTTGCGACACAGTCCGGAAGTAAGACCTCGCATGTGGCTATCGTGGCGCGCCTGCGCGGCTTGCCGGCAGTGGTAGGATGTGGAGGTGAATTGGATGAAATAGTCGATGGCGATCTGGTAGTCCTGGATGGAAGCCATGGACTGGTGCTTGTGAATCCGACCGCTGCGATTGTAGAAGAATACAGGAAGAAACGGGAGATCTTTATACAGGAGGTGAGGAGACTGGCGGCTTTGAAAGACCTGCCAGCCGTGACGACAGATGGAGTAAGAATTGAGCTGTTGGCCAATATTGCTACGGCGGAGGATATGGAGCAAGCCTTAGCCTTTGGAGCGGAAGGAGTTGGGTTATTACGCACAGAGCTGCTCTTCATGGAGCGGGATTCCTTTCCGACGGAAGACGAGCAGGTAAGATACTATAAGACGATATTACTCCGGGCAGGCAATAGGATGGTGACGATCAGGACACTGGACATTGGCGGAGATAAACCCCTGCCCTATCTTGAATTACCGGAAGAAGACAACCCTTTTTTAGGATATCGCGCAATACGCATTTGTCTTGACCGAAAAGACATTTTTCTGACGCAGTTAAGAGCAATCCTGAGAGCAAGCGTTTTTGGAAAATGCCGGATAATGCTGCCGATGATCAGCGGTGTGCAGGAGGTGCGGCAGGCCAGGGTTATTCTGGAAGAAGCAAAGGAGGAGCTTTTGCAATCCGGGATCGCTTTTGACACCTCCATAAAAATGGGGATCATGATCGAGGTTCCTTCGGCGGCCGTGATAGCCGATCTGCTGGCAAAGGAAGCGGATTTCTTCAGCATTGGCACCAATGATCTTTGTCAGTACGTATTGGCGGCGGATAGGATGAATAAGCAAATAAAAGACTTGTACGACCCCTATCATCCGGCGGTGCTGCGACTGATACGTTATGTGATAGAGCAAGGACATTTGCAGGGCCTCCCTGTTGGGATGTGCGGGGAACTGGCAGGTGATCCGCAGGCGACATCTTTGTTGTTAGGGATGGGACTGAGAGAGTTTTCGATGAGCGCCCCGGCAATACCGGCGATAAAGGATATTTTAATCCGGAGCAGCGAAACTGCCGCAAGAAAAAACTTTCAATTATGATCACAAGAGACTTTACCATTTTAGCGCCGGAAGGGATGCATGCACGGCCGGCAACAGCACTCGTAAAGCTGGCGCGGCAGTTCCAGTCCGCTATTTTGTTAAAAAAGGGAGCAACGGAAGTGAAGATGAATAGCTTGTTGAATATTATGTCGATGGGTGTGAAGGCTGGGGATGTGATAAAAGTGTCGGTGGAAGGAGTTGACGAAGCGGCCGCGGCGGAGGCATTGGATACATTCTTTAAAGAAGGATTAAAAGACTGGTAATATGAAAATAACAATTACAAAGAACGAACAGGAATTCGATCAGGTCGCGGCCTGGCGCATCATCAGTCAGCTGCTGGCAAAACCGGCCGCAGTGATCGGTTTATCGACCGGTCAGACGACGATTGGGATGCACCGGGTGGTGTCGGAGATCCATGCACGATATCCTTTTGATGTATCGCGGGTAACCTTTTTCAATGTCGATGAGCTGACAAACCTGCCGCGCTCATACGCCGGCAGCTGTTATACGATGATATATACACAGTTGGTGGGGCCCCTGGGAGTTCCGGAGGAGAATTTTATTATGCCGCCTACCTTGTCAGATGACTTCGTGGCTGAGGCGGCTTTATTCGAACGGCGTCTGGCAGAACGTGGCGGTGCCGATCTTCAGATGCTGGGGATTGGTATGAACGGCCATATCGGCATCAATCAGCCGGGAACACCTTTCGAAAGTGACACCTGGGTATCGCCGATGGATCCGGACTTTGAAGCACGGGTAAGAAGAGAGACGCAGGTACCGGATGATGTGGTGTTGGGTGGATTGACACGGGGCATCAAAAATATTATGCAGACTCGTAAGATAGTGTTGGTAGCTAAGGGGGCCCACAAGGCGGAGATTATTGAGAAGGCCATACTCGGACCGGTGACGACGGATATCCCTGCTTCAGTAGTTCAGCTTCACCCTGATTGCGAGATCTTGCTCGATCGGGCAGCCGCACAAAAGATCCTTACAAAAATATAGTGCAACAAAGCAACGCGGTAAGCACACCCGAAAGGAAGGAGATCAAAAGACCCGCAGGGGTGAAGTTTTCTTCATTAGCCAGGGTGTGGATTATTTTTTTCATGTTGGTACGTTTGCCAGTATTAGGCAAGGGATATGCCATGGCCTAAGATACTGGTTATCAATATGTTTACAAAGCCACTCTTTTCCCAATCAGGGAATGAGAATTCGATTTGGGAGAGCAGGTGAATCCCGGCTTATTTATCGGATAGAGCCGTGAGTGTCTGGAGGAACCAGGCCGCATGAGGAAGCCATTGTTCGGTCCACCGCCATTCGTTGCCGTTGGCACTGGTGCGGAAGTCGATGCCGCTGCCGTCGCCATGGCCTTCTTTGCCTGTGATGCCGTTGGAGATGCCGCCGCGTTCGCTGCCGTGACCATAATTGGAGCTCATATAGGGTACATTGTTTTTGCCAAACTGGTACATAAAACACATAGAATAAGGGTTACAGCCAAGGATCCAGGAGAATTGGCGGGCGGCAAAGAGGGAGAGGGAATCGGCCGATGGGGCGCCGGATTGAGGATTGAACCGGGGTGAGGATGAAGCAGCTATGTTGGAGGCCCCGGAGCCTGATAGACCGCGGGTAATGAGGGCGGCTGTTGCCAGCGAAGCCAGGCGTGCATTTTCACCCTGCCACCACCACCCTGTTTCGTTGTCATGGGGAATAAAAAAACCATTTTTTACGGAGTCGTGATAGAGGAATGACTGACGGGCATAACCGAAGGGATTGGAGACTTCGGCTGTGACACGAAGGTTGTAGTTAAGTGCGGTATAAATACCCGAGAGTACAATGCTACGTTGAGCAGGGTCGTTCTCTTTATCGAGATAGCGGGCAAGGGCGATGACAGGCAGGCCGGCATCCGATGCATGCCAGAAGGGACGGCGATCGTCATCGGCAAGAAAGTAGCCGGAGGCAGTGAGGCGCCGGATGAGTTGGGCGGCGCGGGCACGGGCCTGGTCGCGGTAGTAGGCGCTGGAGGTTGCGGGGCTGGTGATTGCGGGGCTGGTGGTCCCCGTGCCGGCAGTCGCGGGGCTGGCGCCGGGAGTGTCGGTGGCGATCCATAGTTCTGTCGCCGCCATCAGGGCACAATAGTCATCGATAATATTTTCTTTCCCATCATCGTCATATTTTCTATTGTTGACCACCAGGTGGGCATAAGCTCTGTGGGCGGCATCCAGGTATTGCTGTGCCGTAAAGTCCCCATTCTTATTCCACCGGGAGATACGGGCAAGGGCTGCGATGGCCATGCCGCCGCCTTCGCGGAAAGCGCACTGATATTCGTCGGTGGTGACGCTGTTGGCACGGAGACCCACGACACGACGGGCATCCGGATCTTTTTTGAAGTAGCTAAAGACGGTCATATAAAAATATCCTTCGGCTGACAGATCGCGCATTATGTAATCGGCGCCCCAGAGGGCTTCACTGGTAAGAGAATCCGACAGGCCCCATTTTTCCAGCGATGAGTGCAGGGTCTCGCCGGTATTGATCAGCGACCAGGTGACAAGAGGAATCTGCTGGGGAGACATAAAGTTGGCATAGGCCAGATGTGAGAAGTATTTACTGACGTCGCCGGAGGCGTCACACCAGCCGCCGTGCAGGTCGACTCGACGGTCGCTGCCGTATAACCGTAGTTGGCGGTCTGCGGCAAGTTCGCCGGGAGTATTGGCCCGCTGTTTATTGTAATAGTGCAGGATCGCCGCTATAAGCGGACGGGCCCAGTCGGGCCCGCCTATTTCGAATTTTTCAGATGTTATCGGTGACTTGACAGCGCCCCCGGTTGTCGGCGCCGGAACAGCGCCCTCATCCGCCCTCAATCGTAGCCGGTAAGTACCGGGTTGACGAAAGGCAGAGAAGTCGGCCTGATAGTATTGTTTGCCCGGTTCCCAGTCCGGAAGGGATTGGGGATGGCTTAGTTTGCCGGTGAACGTTGTGTTGCCGGCCTCGTCGACGAGAGCAAAAGAGGGCGTACTGTCGAGTGGGGTTTCGGTGCTGACAACGGCTATTTTTGGAGCGGACGCAGGGAAGACAACCTGGTTGATATGGATCGAGATCGACTTAGCGTCGGTGGCGGGAGCGGTAGCAGCACCAGCAGCGCCCGGGGCACCATGACCAGGTGCAAACGTGGCGCCGAGGGTGGCAGGAGCAGAGGGCGGATTGGACATGGGCCGGTCAGCCGGAGCCGAACCAAAGATGGGATTGGGTTTGTCCCCCATGTAGAAACGCAGGGTCGAACCAGCTTTTATCTCCTGGAAAGTGATATATGACTTACGATAAGGAACGCCGTTGAGAGTAGCGCGCTGAATGTAGATATTTTTAGGTCCGGCATTAACGGTTTCCATCGTAAATTGTTTGTTGTTGCCAACTTCGAGGCGAGCCTCATTGACGAGAGGAGTGCCAAAGACAAATATTCCGTTTGCAGGGTTTACCGGGTAGAACCCCAGGGCGCTCATCACGTACCAGGCGCTCATCTGTCCTGCATCGTCGTTGCCGCAAAGGCCATCATTTTTACCGGTGTAGAATTCCCTGGTTATACGCCTGATCTTCTCAGCCGTTTTCCAGGGATAACCGGCAAAGGCATAGAGGTAAGGAATATGATGATTCGGTTCGTTGCCCTGTGCATACATGCCAATGAGACCCGAGATGTCGGGAGAGGCCTGGTTGCCCATACTTTTGCTGACGACAAAAAGGCTATCGAGCTTGGTCACAAAAGCTTTGTCGCCACCCATGAGGCGGACCAGGGATTCTACGTCCTGGGGTACAAGCCAGGTGTATTGCCAGGCGTTGCCTTCCGTATAGTCGCCCCATTCATGGATGGACTGAAAAGGATCGAAGGGTGCACGATAAGAGCCGTCGGCCAGCACAGGACGCATAAATTTGGTTACGGTATCGAAGTAGCGGGTGTAGTAATTGGCGCGTTTTGCATAATACTGTTCGTCGTCCTTTTTGCCAAGCCGGGCAGCGACACGGGAGATACACCAGTCGTCGATAGCGTATTCCAGCGCTTTGGAAACAGATTCCTTTTCTTTGTCGGCAGGGATGTATCCTTCCTCTTTCAGGTATTTCATGCCATAGTCATCGCGTGTGGAAGAAGCTTTCATCGCTTCCAGCACAAGGTTGGGGTCGAAGCCGCCAAAGCCTTTAAGATACGCGTCGGCAATGACAGGTACGGCGCTGTAGCCGACCATACAATCCGTCTCACGTCCCTGCAGGTGCCAGATAGGTAGTTTGCCCTGTTGCACATAAATAGAGAGCATTGTGTTGACCATGTCACTCACACGTTCAGGATGGACAAGGGTCATCAGCGGATTTAGCGTGCGATAGGTATCCCAGAGGGAGAAGATGGTGTAGTTGTTAAAAGGTGCGTTTTCAATGACCTTGCCGTCGGCGCCGCGAAAGCTGCTGTCATGGTCGTTGTAAAGAGCGGGG
>JAAEBC010196065.1_pt1 | contig 10111 bp, 8 predicted proteins | sample 7277801 | NCBI WGS metagenome assembly JAAEBC01 (sample SAMN13877000, study PRJNA601929) | soil metagenome | isolation source: soil | host: Panicum virgatum | place: USA: Fermi National Accelerator Laboratory | collected 2010-11-19 | reverse complement strand
TGAACTTTAGTCATTCTTTTCACCAGCCCGGAGCCATGCTAACCGGCGATGCCGATTATATCCATTATGTTTCCAATGGCAGCCAGCTGTTCCTGAACAATACATATAGCCCGGATAGCATATTGCTGTATAATACGAACGAACAGGCTCACCTGCCGACAGGCATTCATATTTACACGGCCAAAACAGACCTTAACCTCCCGCTAAAAAGAAAAATAAAACTGGAGGCCGGTGCAAAGCTCAGCTCCGTATCCTCCGACAACACGGCCGGTTATTTTTATCTGGAAGGCTCCATGTCCATACCGGACAATGATAAGACCAACCGGTTTAAGTATACCGAAAACATTCAGGCGCTGTATGCGAGCCTAAGCCGGGAATACCGCCGGGTCAGCTGGCAGGGTGGTCTGAGACTGGAAAATACAAGGGCTGACGGACATCAGCTGGGAAATACCGTTCGACCGGACTCCGCTTTTTCCCGTCAGTATATCAACCTCTTTCCAACTGCCTATCTTTCCTATAAGCTGGACACAGCAGGCAAGCAAAACCTCCGCCTGTCCTATGGCAGACGGATCAACAGGCCCAGCTACCAGGACCTGAATCCATTTATTTTCCTGATCAACAAGTTCACTTATATTTCCGGTAATCCTTATCTGAAGCCGCAGTATTCGGACAATTTCGAAATGGCCTGGTCCTATAAGAACAGAGTGACGGCCACTCTTTTTTATAACCATACCGCCGATGTACAGCAGGAGGTGATAAAACAAACCGGTCTCATCTTTATCAGTCAGACAGGCAATATAGGACATCGCAATAATCCCGGTCTCTCCGTAAACGCACAGTTACAACCCTTACATTCCTGGTCGGCTAACGTCTTTGCTCAATTGCTGAACAGCCGGTACGATGGTTTCATCGGGGACAGCCTGCTTCAGACAAATACCCTGACCGGCTCGCTCAATATAAATAACCAGTTTGCCTTAAAAAATGGATGGGTTGCCGAGCTGAGCGGTATGTATATGAGCAGGGCTACCGACGGACAGTTTGTAAAGGCCGCTGTGTGGATGCTGAATACGGGAGTACAGAAAAAGGTTCTTCATCAGAAAGGATCCGTTCGGCTCGCGGCCCGGGACATCTTTCACACCTTTGTGCCAAAAGGATCTCTTACCAATATTCCGGGTGTGACCGCAAGCTATCACAACTACGTCGATACGCAGGTGCTGACCGCGGCTTTTAGCTATACTTTTTCTTCAGGCAAAACAGCGAAGACGCGCAAGACGGGAAGCTCGGAAGAGGAGCAGGGAAGAATAAAAAATTAAAGGTTAATATCGATTTACTTTGGGTTAATAACGATTGAGGAAAAGTTGGATGATCTTAATAGCTTCGGCTATGACTAACAATTACCGCAGTCGCCGGACCTTTTTAAAGAGTGGTGGCTCGCTTATGGCAGGAGCGATTTTCCTGCCAAGAACCTGGAGGAAGCCAACCGAAACGCTGGCCATAGCCCCGGCAGCATCAGGCATAATCGCTCCGGCAGCGTCCAAACCAATGATCGCCATCCAGATCGGTCCCGAATCCTTTGTCGACGAAGGCGTAGACGCCCTCCTGGATTGGCTGAAGGAAAATGCCGGTGTCAATACCATTTGCCTCACCACCTTTACGTATGGACAGGGTTTTGCTGGCAGGCTCGGCTCGGGCCGACTCTTCCCCGGACATGGCGAGCTCTCCGAAAAAGGAATCCCCTTTCATGGAGGCAACTTTGCTACTCCGCATGTACAATTTTACACCAATTCGGTCCTCAACAAAACCGCAGCCCCGGATCATAACGGGCGGGATGTCCTCGCCGAAGTCCTGGCGGCCGCCCGAAAAAAGAACATGAAGGTCCTTGCTGGTGTGGAAGACCGCTGGGATAAGGCTTTTGACGTCCCCGGACTACAGGAATGTGCAGAAGTGGATCTAAAGGGACGCAGCACCTTCGATCGCAGCCGCAGCATCACGACCTGTGTCTTTAACCCCAATGTTGAAGCATTCTGGACCGGGCTGACAAAAGACCTCTGCTCTTCCTATCCGATAGACGGACTGCTTTTTGAGAACGAACGCAGCGGCCCGCTGATGAACGTCCTTGGAGCCACACCCTTCCGGAAAACAGTGGGCGACACTTCTCATGTAGCCTGTTTCTGCGAACACCATCAAAAAGCCGCAGAACAGCGGGGACTTGATTTCCAGCGCGTACGACAAGGGTATCAACGGCTCTGCGATTTCGTCCAGGCAGCCCTCAAGGACGATCGGCCTTCAGATGGCTATTATGTCACCTTTCAGCAGATCCTCCGGGACTTCCCCGAAATTGAAGCTTACGATCGCATGTGCGATGAAGGCAAGCTGCAAATAGTAAAGGATATGAAGGCGGCCATGAAGGGCGTCCATAACGATCTGCAGTTGATCTTTCACATCGAACAAACCATCTCTTTCAATCCCTTTACGCGGGCCACGTTGAATTACCAACACCTATATGATCTCGCCGACTTTCTAAAACCCGCGACCTACAATAATTGTGCGGGCGAACGGTATGCCGACTTCGTTCATACGCTGGGAGCCACAGTCTTCCGGGACATCCCCCCGGAAGAATTATATACCCTGCTCAATCACTGGCTTAATTATGAGGGACTGGCTCCGTTGGATCAGCTGGCGAAAGCCGGCCTGCCCGCCAGTTATGTAGGCCGGGAGACGAAACGAGCGCTGGCCGGTGTACAGGGAAGATGTGGCATCCTCCCGGGCATCGACATCGGCATCCCGGTAGGAGAGAAGAGCCGGAAGGCCTCACCCGAAGACACCTATGCGGCGACTTTTGCGGCACTGGAAGCGGGCGCAGGAGGCGTTGTTCTTTCCCGAAAATATTCGGAGATGCGGCGGGAGAATCTGGAAGGAGCGGGGAGGGCCATACAGGATTGGCCGACGCGCAAAGGCTAACACACCCTTTTTTTATCCCAAGCCTTGACAAGTTCAGATTTTATCCTTTACTTTGTATTTCAAAGTACTTTTAAAATCATGTTTCGATTCAGCCGCCCATATTTCGTCCTCTCACTGATCCTCCTCCTTATAGAGATCTTCATCGGAGCCAGAATGCACGATACCATAATCCGCCCTTATGGCGGGGGTTTTTTCGTCGTCATCTGGCTCTACTGCCTGGTACGGAGTTTTTGGGAATGGCCGGTATTGCCGACGGCGCTGCTTGTCCTGCTGTTTTCCTATGTAATAGAGACATTGCAATATTTCGGCTATGCGGATCGCCTGGGGTTTAAAGGACCATCGGTAATGCGGGTTATCCTGGGTTACCATTTCAGCTGGACCGATCTGTTCTGTTATACTTTGGGTATCCTGACGGTAATAAGTTTGGAGGGACTAATATGGAAGAATTTGTAAAAAAAGACTCTATCGTCCGAAAGATCTGGGGCAGCGCAGATACCATCCTCTTCATTTTTGCGGGGGCCTCAGCCGAGTTCGCGCTGAACAAGGCGGTAGACTGGTTGTATTTTACCGGAAAGCTGCCGGCAGATCCCCTGGGCAGGTTGTTTTCTACAGTAGCCTATGCACAGAAGATCGTTTTTGCCAGAACGGATAAAGCCAACGCCGCGATAGACAGCATTTCGGCTATCCATAAAGGTGTGGAATCCAGCCGTGGGGCCTCAATACCCGACGAAGCCTACCTCGACGTCCTGTTCCTGCTGATCGATTACTCTATCCGATCCTTCGAATTATTGCACCGCCGCCTGAGCCCGGAAGAAAAAGCCGAAGTTTTCACCGTGTTTTACCGGGTAGGGGCGCGCATGGGTTTAAAGGCTTTACCAGTGACATACCGGGAATGGGCAAACCAACGGGCCGTTTATCTGAAGGAAAACCTGGTCCGGAGCGGTTTTTCACAGGACCTCTACCTACGGTATCGCAGGAGCCTGGGCGGAGTCCGTTACCGGCTGCTGCTGCAGGCGCAAATTGCATTGGTCCCCGCGCGGGTTCGCAGACTTCTTGGCTTGCCGCCGCTTTCTTTGCTCTGGCCGGTGATCCAGCTGTACAAAGGCATCCGGCTGCTTCGTCTCGACAGGTTGTTAAAGTTTGTCCTGTTGCCGCAAAAATATCGGGCACAGGTATTTCAATTGGACCTGCAATAGCCGATCCTACAGATCGACTTCCAGCTCATGGCCTGTGATGGCGTAAAAGAAGTTCTGTAACTGGTGAAGATATTTAATGCCAACCCGCGTAGGAGTAGAATGTCTCAGACGCAACCCTTCGCCGGAGAATGTAAAATCCGTATGCGTGTTTCCAACGCTGATGATCCACTCGTCGCGGATATAATTTCTGAACCCGCACTTCTCGAGGATCTTTGGTGTCAGGGACACAGGAGTCACATCCTGTAAATCAACTTCTTTGATAAGTTCGATAACCTCTGTAGTATAACTGTCTTCGTAGAAAGGACCGGCATTTGCAACCTTTCGGCTGATATTAATTTGTGTATCGTAGATGAGGGTGTTGGCGAGTAACTGCTGGACTGTGATGACTTCGCCTTTACGATTGAATACCTTGTTGCCGATTCGGAGGTCTTTTGCGTGTAACATAGAGTCTAATTAAAAATTAAGAAATACGATGAATGATCTCATGGTATTTCAAGGGTATAGACTCTGTCGAAGTAGGATCAATTCAGAGGGCAAGATAATAGCCGATGGTCAAATTTGCAAGTCCTTGTGGATAACTTCACCCGCAAACCCTTGTTAAAAAAAGTAAAGCCCCTGAGACACAGGGGCCCCGGCAAAGAATCTTTGCCGGACGTATAGCAAAAAAAAGCCGTCTACTTTTGATGGTTGACGGCTTTTTTGACTGATAGGGTCTAACTAAAGACCAGGTACGTTGTAGTGTGTATAAGTTGTAAAACCTAAAAAAGTGTTGTGATTTGGCACACCCAGTGGAGCCTGGAGTCCTCTAAGATATCCCAGGTTGCCCGTCTTGTAATAATTGTATGCCACTTCCACACCCGGAAAAACAGGGCTCGAAGTACTGCAGTACTGACATCCGCCGCCACCACCATACGCAGTTCTCTGGTAATCATAACCGGCACTCAGCAGATTTCCGTTAGCAGTCCAGATACTGTTGTCTCCCTGGATCCGGGCAAGCTCTGCAGCATAAGCAAACGCCGTCAGCGAATACTGATAATGCACACAATCCTTTCTGTCGCAATATTCGGAGATCGTTCCACCCGGCTGTAGCCAGGTTGCCTTCGCGGTTGAGTTCGGGCTTTTTACATCGGTACAGGAAGGTCGACAACACCAGTAGACCGATAAAAAGCAAACAGGGCCTGCAGTCGCTCAAATCGGCCCGGCCCCGGTACATTTGGTTTTTTTTCATGAGGGATAAAATTTCAGGAAAAATTAGTCCATTGGCCTGCTATAACCGGGCTTCTTCATACCTTTATTTACGCAAACGTTTTCGAAAAATCGTATTTTACGCAGATCGCCCTACTTTTCCTTATTCTTTCAATAAAAAAATTGCCTGTATGAATTCACGTCGCGACTTTTTACAAAAGCTAACCGGGTCGGCTATCGCCTTTTCTTTTTTACCAAACCATCTGCTGGCTGAAGAAAGTACTATGGACCCACGTCCGTATGACGGCCCTATGCTGCGGGTCGCCATCATGGGCCTCGGCAGTTATGGAACAAGAGTGGCAGAAGCTATGCAGACCTGTAAGAAAGCTAAGCTGGTAGGAGTCATCAGCGGCACGCCGTCAAAGGTAAAAGCCTGGCAGGCCAAATACAATATACCCGAAAAGAACTGTTACAACTATGACAACTTTGATAAGATCAAAGATAATCCCGACATCGATGCGGTGTATGTCATTACCCCCAACGCCTTGCACCATGACCAGGTCATCCGCGTAGCAAAAGCCGGCAAACACGTGATCAGTGAAAAACCAATGGCCGTCAATGCCAAAGACGGCCAGGAGATGGTGGATGCCTGTAAACAGGCAAAGGTCAGACTGCTGGTAGGCTATCGCATGCATTTCGAACCGCATACGCTGGAGATCATCCGTATGCGTAAAGCGGGAGAGTTTGGCAAGCCACTGTTTTTCCAGGGTTTGTCAGGCTTTATCATCGGCGATCCCACACAATGGCGGCTGAACAAGCAGCTGGCCGGAGGCGGAGCGATGATGGACATCGGCATCTATTCGATCAATGGTTCGCGTTATATGATAGGAGAGGACCCTATCTGGGTGACGGGGCAGGAAACAAAGACCAATCACGAGAAATTCAAGGAAGGGGTCGATGAAACGATCCAGTTCCAGCTCGGTTTCCCCGGCGGGGCGGTGGCATCCTGCCTGTCCACCTACAATATGAATTTCCTCGATCGCTTTTTCCTGAATGGCTCATCGGGTTTCGCAGAGCTGCTGCCTGCTACAGGTTATGGCCCGATAAAAGGTCGTACCAACAAGGGGGAGATAGACCAACCCACAACAACGCATCAGACGGTTCAAATGGACCAGATGGCCGGCATCCTCTTTGAAGGCAAACAACCTGTCGTGCCGGTTGATGGAGAGGAAGCGGTAAAAGATCTTAAGATCATCGATGCCATTTATGAAGCGGTTCGAACCGGCAAAAAAGTAGACCTGCATTTATAAAGGTAAGGCCCTCTTTTACGGGGGCCTTACTTATGGGGAGCAATCTTAAAGATCAAACTACTAAACTAAGCCTCTACCTGGAAAGTAATCGGCAGCTCGAGCCATGTTCTGACATTCTTACCATGTACTTTTCCGGGCTTCCACGAAGGCATATTGCTGACTGCTTTCAGCGCCTGTTCGTCCAGGCCGTTCCCCAGCTTGTTCCCGATGATATGAGCCCTTGTCACCTTTCCATCCTCACCGACCACAAAGGACACCCTCACGGTACCTGCGGTATTATCCTCAATAGCTTTTTCGGGGTATTCGACGTTATTGTTGACATAATTGTACAACGCGTTCTGACCACCTGGGAATTCGGGCGCAGCCTCAGCCCAATTGTATATTCCTTCCTTATCCTTTACCATTTTCTCCGTATTGTTACCGGCCGGCAAATTAATAGTCATTTTTCCTTTTCTTTTAGCAGCGGCACTTTTTGAAGCAGCAGCCGTCTTACTATCTACACTGTCCGCGGCCTTCTCAGCGGTACCTGCAGGCGCCGTCACGGCGCTGCTGTCTGATGAGCTGGAATCTTTATAATCACTGCTATTACAGGCAACCAAACCACAGAGAGCAAATGTGGCGATCACAACAGAATTGGTTAGCTTATAGTTTTTGTTTTGCATACGATCAATTTTTGGTGAACTAATACAGATAACTGTTCAAAGCAGATGCCAGCTGTAAACCGTTGATAATAGCCGTTTTAATGTAGACTTTTTTGCTCAGACAAAGCGGACAGGGACTGTATCAAAAGCGAACAAGGCCATCTGGGAAAAACTTTACACACTATTGATTAACAAAAACTTATAAAGACGGCACCTAAATAGCTAAAAGATCTGTCAAATACTGCTGCATGCTTAAGAACTATCTGAGGACGGCTATCCGGTCGCTTTTGAAAAACAAAATCTTCAGCCTGATCAACATCTTCGGTTTGGCAACCGGCACGCTCTGCTGTCTCTACATCGTTTTATATGTGCTGGATCAATACAGCTATGACAAACATTTCAGCAATGACGCAGCCATCTACCGGATCACTACCACAGGACAATTACCTGGCAGCACTTTTAACCTGGGTACGGCATCCCCGCCCATTGCGCCGGCCATGCGACGCGATTTTGGAGAAGTACAGCAATATACCAGGGCTATTGTACTCAATATGGCGGGACTATATCAGCATTTGTTACGATATAAGGACAAATCCCTGTATGAGAGGGATGCCGTCTTTGCAGACTCTACTTTTTTTGATGTCTTCAACTTTCACTTTGTCAGCGGAAATGCAGCGAATGCGCTGAACACTCCGTATTCCGTTGTTTTGCTCCGGTCGACCGCAGATAAATTATTTGGTAAGGAAGACCCCATCGGGAAAGTCATCGACATCGAAAGCAACGGCACAAAAAGTGATTTTAAAGTGACCGGCGTGGTAGATGAAAGCCTGGGCAAGTCGCATATAAAGGCCAACCTCTTTATGACCATGAACAGCGGTGGAATAGGCAAATGGATCACGGGCGTGGTCAACAATGAGTGGGCCGGAGCCGATGTCGCCGCCTCATATATAAGATTGCGGCCTCATACTGATCCGGCGATACTGGAAAGTAAATTGCCTGCCTTCCTGGATAAGTATGGCGGTGAGGAACTGAAGAAAATGGGAAAGACCAAACAATTACACCTGCAGCCGGTAAGCTCGATCCACACGACGACAGGTTATGAAAATGAATTCAGCAAGACCGTAAATCCCTTTTTCCTGAAGATCCTCTTGCTGATCGCAGCTATGATCCAGGTCATCGCCTGTATCAACTTCATGAACCTGTCCACAGCCCGTGCGGCCCGACGGGCAAAAGAGGTCGGCGTCCGAAAGGTCATCGGTGCAGGAAGGATGGCGCTCATCGGGCAATTCCTCGGGGAGTCAATGTTGCTGGCGCTGATCAGCGTATCGCTGGCAATACCGGTCCTGGTGCTGGCCCTGCCTTATCTCAATCAGCTGACACAAGCCGATCTTCATTTAACCTTTCTTAGTGACTATCGCCTTTGGCTCTTACTGACGGGACTGGTGTTCTTTACCGGGCTTGTCGCAGGCAGTTACCCCGCTTTTTATCTGTCCGCCTTCCAGGCTGCAAAAGTCATTAAAGGAGATTTCAGCAATCAGATCTCCGCGGTGGGGATCCGACGCTCGCTGGTCGTCTTTCAGTTCGTATTGTCTATCGTCCTGATCATCGGGATCATCGTTATCTATGCCCAGACCAGCTTTATCAAAAACAAGGACCTTGGCTTTGACAAGGATCAGAAGCTGGTTTTTACATTCAATACAAAAGTTGAGGAGGCAGGGGTAACAAGTTTTGTCAATGACCTGCGGGCTTTGGCGGACGTGAAGGCCGTGAGTCTGGCAGATAACTACCCCGGCCGTTTTGTCAACAAACGCGGCAGGGTCTTTTCGCTGGCGGGCGGAACTGTTTCCCAGGTCGCCCCATTCATGCTGACAGACGAATACTACACAAAGACACTTGGCATCCGGGTTATCAGCGGCAGGGAGTTCCGGCAGAACGATACCGGCAAGGTGCTGATCAACGAGGCGATGGCGCACAGCCTGGGTCTGGATCCTGCGAAGGCGCCCGGGGTCCGGCTTTATACCGAACGCAGTTATGAAATCGCAGGGGTCGTCAGGGATTTCAACTTCAACTCGCTGCACGAGACAGTAACCCCCATACTTTTAATGTACGGGGAGCACAGGAATCTCTTGTCGCATATTATAATCAGCATCAACACCGGCAATATCAACGGACTCTTAAGCAGGATCGAAACAGCCTGGAACAAGGACCTGCCTGGCATGCCCATCGATTATGCCTTCCTGGATGCGCAGGTCCGGCAGTTATATGAAACGGAAACTACCCTGACAAATATTATCGATTCCTTTACCGTCGTGGCCATCCTCATTTCCTGTCTGGGTCTTTTCGGACTGGCCGCTTTCAGCGCGGAGCAAAGAAATAAAGAGATCGGCATCCGGAAGATCCTGGGGTCAGGCGTACCTGGTCTTGTCCGGCTCTTGTCCCAGGACTTTCTTAAGCTGGTAGGGATAGCCGTTCTTATCGCTATCCCCATCGGATGGTGGGCGATGAGCACCTGGCTGCAGGCGTTTGCCTACCGGGTGGTTATCAGCTGGTGGATGTTTGCGCTGGCTGGCGGAATGGCCTTTGTCATTGCCCTCGGCACAGTAAGCTTTCATGCTATCCGGGCTGCGGTGACCAATCCGGTCAGGAGCCTGAGGTCGGAGTGACCGCGTCTTTCCCGATCACTGTCCAATCCTCGTTTCCATGCCCCTTTGCAATGTAACGGTCCATCTCTCCCGCTATCGCCGGGATAACTACCAGGTTTGTCCCGGCCTTCTTTGCGGCTTCCAGGAACAGCCCTACATCCTTTCTTGCCATATTC
>JAAEBC010049613.1_pt1 | contig 10423 bp, 7 predicted proteins | sample 7277801 | NCBI WGS metagenome assembly JAAEBC01 (sample SAMN13877000, study PRJNA601929) | soil metagenome | isolation source: soil | host: Panicum virgatum | place: USA: Fermi National Accelerator Laboratory | collected 2010-11-19 | reverse complement strand
GGCCCGGGCACGGGCAAGACCACCACGGTGGTGCGCCTGCTGGGTCTGCTGCAGACACTGCATCGCAACGATACCGGTCGCTCGCTGCGCATCCGCCTTGCCGCGCCCACCGGCAAGGCGGCCGCGCGATTGCAGTCGTCCATCAGCACGCAGATCGCCCAGCTCGATGTCGACGGCGATGTCCGCGCCAGCATTCCCAGCCAGGTGGACACGCTGCATCGCCTGCTTGGCGCACGCCCGGATACGCGACGCTTCCGCCACGACCGCAGCCATCCGCTTCATCTGGATGTGCTGGTGATCGACGAGGCGTCGATGATTGACCTGGAGATGATGTCCGCCGTGCTTGCCGCCTTGCCCGACGAGGCACGCCTCGTGCTGCTCGGCGACAAGGATCAGCTGTCGTCCGTAGAGGCCGGCGCGGTACTCGGCGACCTGTGCCGACGCGCGGACGTTGGCCACTACAGCGCGGCCACGGCGCATTGGCTGCATGAGACCACCGGCGACCGCATCGATGCCTGGGTGCGCGACGATGCGCGCGCGCTCGACCAGCATGTCGCCATGCTGCGCCATAGCCATCGTTTCGGTGCGGACAGCGGTATCGGCAGCCTCGCGCAACAGGTCAACGAAGGCCAGGCCGCGCGCGTGCATACGCTGCTTGCCGGGCGACACGCGGATATCGCATGGATCAACGCGGCGGCGGATACCCGCTCGCTGGCCGAGCTGGTACTGAATGGCGGCGAGACGCAGTTCCTGCCGCAGTCTGGCGAGCTGCAACCGCAAGGCTATCGCCACTACATCCAATGGATGCATCGCGAACGACCCAAGCCAGGCGTCGGTCCCGCCGCTTTTGAAACCTGGGCGCGCGGCGTGCTGCGTGCCTTCGGCAGCTTTCAGCTGTTGTGCGCGCTGCGGCATGGGCCGTTCGGCACGGAAGGGCTCAATCGCCAGATTGCCCAGTTGCTGCACCAGCATCAGCTGATCGACAGCAGCCACGAGTGGTACGAAGGCCGACCGGTGCTGGTGACACGCAACGACTACAGCCTCGGCCTGATGAATGGCGACGTGGGGATCGCCCTGCGTGTTCCCGATGAACATGGCGTGCTGCACCTGCGTGTCGCCTTCGAAGTGGCCGGCGCGGCGGACGACGGCAGCACCCGACTCCGCTTTGTCTTGCCATCGCGCCTGGGCGAACGCGAAACCGTCTATGCCATGACAGTGCACAAGTCGCAGGGCTCGGAGTTCGAACACGCTGCGCTGGTGCTTCCTGCCGAAGCCAGTGCCGTGCTGACACGCGAGCTGCTCTATACCGGCATCACGCGCGCACGTCGCTGGTTCAGTCTGCTGGCACCCGCCGCCATCGTTCGCCAGGCGGTGGAGCAACCGGTACATCGTCATTCCGGCCTGCACCTGCGCTGGTCGGACGCAGAGACGTCCGCCACCTGAAGCAAGGCCGCCATGCGGCGGCCTTGTTCCATTCAGTCCCGCTTACCAGCAGCCCGCTGTAGTTGGCGTGCGAGAGCCGCGGTGATTGAGCGTCAACGTGCCGCATACCGCATCGCGATTGAGCTGCACGGTCGTAGGCGTCGCCGTGATGGTGAACGATGTCGACGTGCTGGCTGGCGCGAGCGTGTAATTGCGCGCGATCTGCGACTGGCAGTCCATATGCGGGTCGGCGTTGGCGACACCGGCGGCTGTCTGGTCGTAGCGCAGGTTGCTGGTGTAGTAGCGCTCCATGTAATTGGCGTACTCAGCGAGGCAGCCCTGCGCGGCGACGCGGTTGGTCTTCGCCACATGCTTGAGATACGACGGCCAGGCGACCGCGGACAGTATGGCGATGATCGCCACCACCACCATCATTTCGATCAGGGTGAAGCCCCGTTCAAAGTGGCGGTGAGCAGGCCTGCCGCTGGCATGGTGTGGATGGGACATGGCGTGTGATTTCCTCGTTCGCATGGAAGGCCGCTCAGGGGTTGACCAGTTCGCGCCAAGACACGCGAGTGAATGCTCCCGCCGAACCGGCGGTGTTGACGCTACCGTTGGAGCCGTTGTCGAAGCTGACCAGCATCACGCCGCCCACGAAAATCGGGTTGTTAGGCAGCGAGTTGAAACCGATGCCGCTGTTGGTGAGCGTGTTGTTGCCTGACTTCACCCCGTCGGCGCCGTTGATCGCACCGTTGCCATTGAGATCGAAGAAGCTGGTGCTGGCTGCCGTACCGCTGAACGGGTCGATCGCCATGATCCAGCCGCGACCCGACGGATTACAGGCGTCGGTGGCCTGCGGGATACGCGTCGTGCCAAGCAGCATGCTGCCCTGGAACTGGTTGGGCGTGACGATGCGCTCGCCCTCGGCGCCCTTGCTGGGCGAGGTCAGATCCATGTACCAGCCGGACTTGTCGCCCATATCACTGGTGCTCGGCTTGGCCGTGATCGCGCGCCCCGGCGATACCGGCGGCGTGGCGGTAGCATCGCCCGCCGACTCCACCAGGATCTGTCGCTGCACGAGTGCCTGGCGACCACTCGACACCAGGTTGCTCACCACCGTGTCGTTGCTCGACTGCACGATCAGGCCGTACCAGGTCTGCGTGGCGGTGTTATTGAGATCTGACGAAGCAAGGTACTTGCCCGTGCCGAAGAACAACCACAGGTTGCTGGTCGCCGGGTCGCGCCCCATCAACATGCCCGCCGTGATGGACTGTGCGGTGCCGACCGCATCGGTGGCCGTGAATACCAGCGTTCCAATGCTGCTGGGCGTCGCAGCGGTGCCATCGTTGAGACCGAACTTCCACACCTGCCCCTTGGCATCGCCTGCATAGGCCACCGTACTGATGCCGTTGGAGCTGTTGCCGATCCACACCGCGGGAGCAGCCATCCCGTTGCCGGTTGCGGCGTCGGTGGTCGTGTGCACCGTCAGCGCACCGTCGGTGATGCCGAACTGCAATAGCGCAGCCGTGCCATTACTGCTGTTATAGCCATTGCCGATCAACACCGACCAGGAGCCATTGGCGGTTTGGGCGACGACCGGCTTGCCGTTCATCTGACCGATATAGCTGCTGTTGGTGAGGCCATCAGAGGCCGAGCGTTCCCACAGCAATTTGAAGACGGCCGGGTCGGTCACATCAAGCGCATACACCGCCTTGGCCAGGCCACGGCCGGTGGTTCCCACGGCCACGGTATGCCACGCGCCGGGACTGCCGTAGTAGACGTCGGCCACCGTCAATTCGCCATCGTTGAAGTACCGATGAGCGACGTCGGTGCCACCGTAGCCGGGGTCCGCCAGCTGCTTGAGATTGCTGGTGATCACCGCCGACGGCAGATAGGCATACACCTCGGCGCCCGTGCTGGCATTGAACGCATGCAACATGCCGTCATTGGCTGCCACCAGGATGCGACCGGCCTGGCTGGCCTTGCCGGACGCGTAATCGGCGAACGTGCTGGAACCGGTAAAGCTCTTGCCCACGAACTGGTTCGCGTTGGGCGCACCCACGTACACAGGCTGCGAGTTGACGATGTCACCCAGTGGCGTGTCGCGGTTGCGCAAGGCGCCGCCATTGCGCTGCTCCTGCGAGGCATCGCCCAACAGGTAGCTGATCATCGTTTGCTGCGCGGCGCTGGTCGCACCCAGCGCGAGCTGCTGGGTGCCGGACAGCATGCCGACGTTGGCCGCATTGAACTGAAACACCGGCGTGTTCGGCGACACGGCGGACGCGTTGTAGCTGTAGACCTTGCGGTTGTCATAGGTCGGCAGCGCCGCAGCGGCCGTCCAGTCGGGGTTGGTGGCGATCGCACCGGAGTTGGCATTGATCGACAACGCCTTGAGATCGCCCTTCCACTTCGCCGTGTAGTAATTGGCCTGGTAAGCCACGGTGCCGGTCTTCAACTGCGTGGAGTTCGCGGCCAGGCTGGCACCCGTACCGACGCGCTCCGTGGCACGCTTGAGCGCATCTTTCAGGCCGCTGGTAAATGCTTCGGGGCTGGTCGCGGAATAGAAACCGCCGTGGCCATTGACGGCCGCATGCGCGAGGTCGGCAATATTGTTGATGCTGTCGGAGCTGGGCACCGGCCAGGCAAAATTGTCGATCGCCGTACCGCCGCGTGCCCAGTTGAAGATCTGGTCGACGGTGGTTCCTGTCGGCGTGATACCGGTGGGCGTAAAGCCCAGGCCCAAGGTGAACGTGGTCATGTGCTGCCAGAAGGCCGGGTCTTCGTTGTTCACCGGCACTTCGTTGGACGTATTCGTGCGCAGATCGTTGACCCAGTAATACATCGCCACGTCAGCCAGCGTTCCGGACAAGCTGTCCTTATAAGGCTTGGCGGCACTGAACGTGTACGACTGCTTGTTGGCGCCGGTATTCGTCTTCGCCGTGCTGTCCGCGTCACCGACGCTGGTGGAGGCCGCGGCACCGTTCCAGAAACCATCGGTGGTGAGGATGGTGTACGACTGGCGGCAGGCCAGCTCGGTGTTGCCGCTGGCGGTGCCATAGTCTGGGTCACTGCTCATCGAGCCCCAGGGCTGATCGGTCTTGTAGTACAGACCCACCGCATCGAGCGCCGAACGCAACGGCGTGCCGTTGTTGGCCGTCTCGCCCTCAAGCCACGTCCAGAACGCACTCTTCTGATCGACGAAGGGCTTCACGTTGGCAATATTGATACTGTTCTTGCTGGTCTGACCCGTGGGCAACTTCGAGTCGTTGTTGCCGTCGATCGAGCCGAAGCCCACGCGGAAGGTGGGATCCAGTCCGGAGAACGAATTCATCAGGCCGCTCTTGGCCATCAGGATGCGCGTGCGGAAATAGGAGAACCAGTTGGCCACGTTCTGCTGCGCCGTCGTGCTGTCGTCGCAGGTGGCGGAGGTCAGGCCGGCGGCAGCGCAGGCGCCAGTCTTGCCGACGTATTTGCGCGTATAGGTTCCGCTGGTTCCCGGCACCGTATAGGTGAACAGATTGGTCGTGGTGGTGACCGTGGTGACCTTCTGGCACAGCATGCTGGCAGGCAGATACGTGTCCGCGCTGTCGCAGTTGGTGCTCGGGCTCCTGTAACTGATCACGCCCTTGCTGTTGGTGTGCTTGCACATGCCATTGTTGACACCGCCATCCGTCACCAGCGTATCGCTACCGCTGGTGCATTTGGGCCCGGCCGCATAAGTGCTGGTATTGTTCGACGTCGTCGTAATGGCCGAGTAGTACTTGAAGTAGTGGTACGAAGTGCTGCCTGTCGAGGTGCAGGTGCGAACGTTGTTGTAATCGCAGAAGCTATCGGACGCGTACTGCGTCACATCCGTGGTGGTCGTGCTGCGAAAGCCATCGACAAGAGCGCTATCGATGCCGGTGGGCGCGGTGTACTTCGTGCCATCGGCCTTCACCGGCGGCGTATAGGTCACGCCGGGGTTGTAGTAGGTGCCGTTGTTGCCGGAATAGCGCAGCGCATCGAGATCCACCAGGGTGACGCCGTTGTTGGTCGTCGCGCCGGTGAGGAACTTCGCATCAGGCATGAAATCCCAGGCCATGGAGCCAGAGTCGTCGAACATCAGCACGATGTTGGGCGGCAGCGATTTCTGGATGATCAGCGGCTGCTGGTCCACCGTCACCGCCGCCATGCTCGGCGTGGAAAGCACACCAAGCGCCAGCACCGTGAGGCCGACCGACAGCAGCCTGCCCGTGAAGCGGCCTGCGCGGGCGCGCAAGCTGGAATGATTGTTCATATCGATCCGCCCTGAAGGTGAACAGCGCACGATGCACCGGCGCCGCGTCGATGAAACTCAGCGTTGCTTGACGATGGCCTGCAAAACCACGACCGCACGGTCGCCCACTGCCGCCGGATCGCCGCTGCGCGCCGTGATGCGGTAGTAGACGGCCGTGGTGGAACCGCCGGAATTGCCGTAGTTGTAGGAATTGGCGCTCTGATCGAAACCGGTATCGGAAGTCGGATCAGCCCAGTTGCCCATGTTTTCGATCACGTACTGCGGCTGACTGGCCGCCACGGACGCCTTGGTGAACTCGCCGTCCGCCGTGCCCTGGCCCACGTCTTTGATGCTGCCGCTGGGCAAATTCGGATCATTGAACGGATTGGACAGGCACACGCTCGAGCCGGTGCGGCAGTTGCGCGCGATGTCGCCGGGATTGGCCGTGATCCGCAACTTGGCGGCACGCAGCGCGGCCTCCGCACTCTGGAACGCGATCTGCCGGTCGTAATGATTGGCCGCCATCTTCTGCTGCATGATGGTGCCGCGCACGGCGGCAAAGCCGACCAGGGTCACCACCACCAGCAGCAGCAAGGCCACCACCAGCACGACACCGCGCTCGCGCCTGGGCGACGGACGCCTCGTACGCATGCGCGGGTTCGGGCCGATGCCCTGGGAAACTACCGCCTGAGGATTTTTGGCACTCATCTCACAGCACCCGGTTGCGCACGGTGGTGGTCACGGTGAAGCTGCGTACCAGCGAGGTATTGCTCGTACTGGCGCGACTGTCTTCGCTCTGCATGGTCAGCGTGGCGCGCACCGCGTTGACGTTGCTCCAGTTGGTGACGTCGCTGGCTTTGACGAACGGCTTGCCGGCCAGATCGCTCTGGTGATAACGAAGCTGCATGTCCGATACGCCACGCACCATTTCCTGGCGCGTCGGCGTGCCCCCTGCACGACCCAGTCGATAGAGCGATCGCGTACCGGCCGGATTCTTGCCGACGTACCAGTCCGACACGTTCAATCGGGTGACATAGGCATTGGCGCCAAACGTGTAGAAGTTGGCCGAGCCACACGAGGTCGGAAAGCCCAGGCCCGTCGAGCAATTCCCGCCGGTCGTCGCGTGCCCGATGGTCTTGGACGTGGCGCTGTAGCTATTGGACTTGAAGATGGCTGCATGGTCGTAGTCGCAGACGATGAAGACATCGCCGGCTGCCAGATCCGTGCTCGCCTCGTTCAAGGTGAATTGCGCCGTGCTGGTATCGTGCGACGCGACGCTATAGCTCGTGTCCTCGCCCCCGAGCAATTGCAGCGAAGCCTGTCCCGCAATGCGATCGGCGTCGCCGGTGCCGGCGGCCACGTCGGTGTCATTGCCTTCGAAGCCCCGAACGGCATTGTTCCAATTGCCCCACCACGCCGTGCCGCCATTGACCGGGCCGATATTGAGCACGTTGGCCACGCGGCCACTATTGCTGCAGGCGGTCAGGCCGGCATTGCGGATGTCGCGCGCCAGCAATTCGAACGCTGCGCGCGAGTTGTCCTGCACATCGCTGAGTGCGCGGTTGGTGCGATACACGCGCTGGTTGGAAAGAAACACGCTGCCCACGCCGGCCATTACGACCAGGCCCAGCAACATGGCCACCATCAGCTCGATTAGAGTGAAGCCGCGCGCGGCATCACGACGATGCAGCGCAGAACGAAGCAGTCGCGGCGTCATAGCATGCCCCTGGTCACGACGGTCTGGTTGCTCGCCCCACCCTTTCCGGCGCGGCTGTCGTCGAAGGTGATGGTGATCGTGCAGTCACCCCGTGTACCGGTGCAGGCGATGCTGCCCGTGGTGGTGTCGTTGGCGCCGAGCGTGTTGCCCAGCTGCACACACCAGTCGTTCAATTGCGTGTTCTTGACCGTCGTATCGGCCGCGGGGCATGCGCTGGCCTTGATCGGCGACGAGGTGTTGTAGCCGCCCGAAGAAGCCAGATCGTAGTCCGCCCGCATCGCGTCGAGGATGGAATAGCTGGCCATCGTCGCCATGCTTCGCGCCATCGCGCTGTTGTTGGTGGACAGCGACTTGGCCTGCAACGCGGCGACACCGAGGAACGCGATGGACAGCAACAACACCGCCACCAAGACCTCGATAAGTCCCACGCCGCGCTGTGCGTTGGCGGTGCCTAGACTGTGAGTGGGTCGGCGGGAACGCCCGATAGAAATGCAATGCGTCGTCATGAGGAGCACTCTGTGGATGTCGTATCGGTCTGCACGACCGAGCCGGCCACCATTCGAATCACACGATGATTGTCGCCACGGAGCGAGGGCGTACAGATATCGATGACCGGGCCTTCATAAGGCATGGAACTGCTGGTGGCGTGCGCGATGCCCTGCGCGTTGAAGCGCAGCGCCGTCATGTTGCCCGCCACAATCACCGAGCCCGTCAGGTCGAGCTGACTCTCGCGTACCACGATGGGACCCGACGCCGTCGTGGCCACTACGGCACCCAGCGACGTTCCGCAGGCCTGACCCAAGGCATCGGCCGCGTTGCTGGTGGCCGAGTTGCTGCACAGCTGGGTGCGCGCGTTGCGCTTGATCGCTTCCATCCGCGCCACCTGGATGGTGCCCACGATCTCGTTGGCCGAAGCCGTCAGGCGATTGGAAAGCGTGAGGCTGCGAAAGCTCGGCACCGCAATGACGGTCAACACCACGAGCACCGCCAGCGTCACCATCAGCTCGACCAGCGTGAAGCCCCTCTGAGCACGCCCGGCACAACTGCCGACGCCCCCTGCTGCTCTTTCGCACATGGTCAGCCCCCTTTTGACTACTTGTGCGCCAGCCTAGGGCTGACTCCACGCATCGTAAATTCTTTCGAGACGAACGGTAAGAACTTGCCGACAAACGGTCAGACGACAGCTCCACCCCGTGAGCGGAGCCGCAGTTTGTCGATACATGTCTATAGAATCAGCTAGATATAACTGTTCTAGCAGTTATGGCCGTATGAGGGGCCATGGCAGGAGTGGCGCAATAAATTGCGGCCCAGCGAGGAATGAGGGGGCCGAAGCGTTCGCGGCGGATGTCCAGGGGCAAAAAAAAACGACCCGCTTGCGCGGGCCGTTTTCTTGATACTGGTGCCGGAAATAGGAATCGAACCTACGACCTACGCATTACGAATGCGCCGCTCTACCAACTGAGCTATTCCGGCGAGGAACCGTGAATTCTACGGAGCGGAGCAGAACCGCGCAAGATGCGCGCGATCAAAGACTCGCCGAAACGCCGCCAACCAGGCGCAGTTCCTTGGGCAAGGCAAAGGTGATCGTCTCCGGCTCGCCGTCGAGTTCGCGCACTGCGCCGGCGCCCCACGATTGCAGGCGCGCGATGACGTCGCGCACGAGTTTGTCCGGTGCCGATGCACCGGCAGTGAGGCCGATGTGGGTGACGCCGTCGAGCCAGCTGCGCTCGATGTGCTCCGCCCCATCGATGAGATAGGAACGCACGCCCTCTTTCTCCGCCAGCTCGCGCAGGCGGTTGGAATTGGAGCTGTTGACCGAGCCGACCACCAACATCAGATCCACCGAGGCGGCAAGACGGCGCACGGCATCCTGGCGATTCTGGGTGGCGTAGCAGATGTCGTCCTTGCGCGGGCCTTCGATGTCGCTGAATTTTGCGCGCAGCGCCTCGATGATCGCCTTGGTGTCGTCCACCGACAGCGTGGTCTGCGTCACGTACGACAATTCGTGCGGAAACTTCGGCTCCAGCGTGGCCACGCATTCCACCGATTCCACCAGCAAAATTTCGCCAGTGTTGGCCCGATTCCACTGGCCCATGGTGCCTTCGACTTCGGGGTGACCGCCGTGGCCGATCAGCACGACGCTGCGGCCGATGCGCCCCAGGCGCGCCACTTCCATATGCACCTTGGTGACCAGCGGACAGGTGGCGTCGAACACTTTCAGGCCACGCTGGTCGGCTTCTTCGCGCACGGCCTTGGACACGCCATGCGCGCTGAAGATCACCGTGGCGCCATTGGGCACTTCGTGCAGTTCTTCGACGAATACGGCGCCATCGGCGCGCAGCTTGTCGACCACGTAGCGGTTGTGCACGACTTCGTGGCGCACATAGATGGGGGCGCCATAGGATTCGAGCGCGCGTTCGACGATGGCAATGGCGCGATCCACACCGGCGCAAAAACCACGGGGATTGGCGAGCAGGATGTCCACGGAAGCTCCGGACCTATCAGACTGACTGGTAGGCATTATCGCACGGCCGGTATGACCGTACGTGAGGGCGGGGTCAGGCCTTGGCCTTGCCCTGAAACAAGCCAAAAACCACTAGCATCACGGCGCCCACGGTGATCCCACAGTCGGCGAGATTGAACACCGGATAATTCCACTCGCGGAAATACACGTGGATAAAGTCCGTCACCTGTGAGGCGTGCAGCCGATCGATCAGGTTGCCCAGGGCACCACCCACGATCAGGCCCAGCGGCAGCGCCGTCTTCCAGTCGCCGCGCGGCGTGCGCGACAGCCACACCACCAGCACGCCGCTGATCACCACCGCCAGCAGCACGAAGAACCAGCGCTGCCAGCCGTCGTTGTTGGCGAGAAAGCTGAAAGCCGCGCCCCTGTTGAAGGCTAGCGTCCAGTTGAGGAAACCGGGAATTACCGGGTGTGGCGTGCCGGCGGGCTGCAACGCCGCAAGCGCCCACCACTTGCTCAGTTGATCGAGCACGATGACGACGAGGGAGAGCGCGAGCCAGGAAAG
>JAAEBC010095940.1_pt1 | contig 10737 bp, 4 predicted proteins | sample 7277801 | NCBI WGS metagenome assembly JAAEBC01 (sample SAMN13877000, study PRJNA601929) | soil metagenome | isolation source: soil | host: Panicum virgatum | place: USA: Fermi National Accelerator Laboratory | collected 2010-11-19 | reverse complement strand
GGGCCGGGGCGGGCAGGTGATTTGGCCGACATGCCTTACATTTGCAGCCAATCTGTGGAAAAAATGGACATCATCAGTCAAATCAGGACAGCCGCCAGCCAGGCCCTTCATGAAAAATTTCAATTCGATCTGGCTCCGGCCGATATAACCGTCAGCGAAACCAAGCCGGAATTCGAGGGAGACTATACGGTGGTGTTGTTCTCTTTTGTCAAACAGCTGAAGAAATCCCCCGAGGCGCTGGGCAACGAGCTGGGACAAGCGCTGCTGGCCGGTTACCCGGAGCTGTTCTCCGCCTTCAATGTCATCAAGGGTTTTCTCAATCTCACCGTGGCCGACAGCCGCTGGATCGATTTCCTCACGCTGGAACATGCCAATACCAGCTTTGGTCGCAAGTCCGCCAACGGAAAGAAAGTGATGGTGGAGTATTCCTCTCCCAACACCAATAAGCCTCTTCACCTGGGCCACCTCCGCAACAATTTCCTGGGATGGAGCATTGCCGAGATCTATAAAGCCAATGGATATGAGATCTTCAAGACCTGCATCGCCAACGATCGCGGCATCCATATCTGTAAGAGCATGGTCGCCTGGTTGCTGTTTGCGAACGGCGCCACTCCCGAAAGTACGGGCATCAAAGGCGACCACCTCGTCGGGGACTATTATGTCCTCTTTGGCAAGGTGCATAAAGAGCAGATAGCCGAACTTGTCGCAGACGGGATGGACAAGGAGTTGGCCGAGAAGGAGGCGCCCATCATGAAGATGGCGCAGCAGATGCTGGTCGACTGGGAAGCCGGCAAGCCGGAGGTGATAGATCTCTGGAAGATGATGAACAGCTGGGTCTACGCCGGTTTTGACGTCACATATAAAAGGATCGGCAGCGACTTTGACAAAATATATTATGAAAGCAATACTTACCTGCTGGGTAAGGAGCTGGTGGAACAAGGGCTGGCAAAGGGCGTCTTCTTCCAACAGGAGGACGGCAGCGTATGGATCGACCTCACGGCCGACGGGCTTGACCAGAAGATAGTTCAAAGAAAGGATGGGACGGCGGTATATATGACGCAGGACATTGGGTTGGCCGTCAAAAAATACGAAGAGTTCAGATCCGACCGCAGCATCTATGTCGTCGGGGACGAACAGAATTATCACTTCAAGGTCCTGAAGCTGATCTGCCAGAAGCTGGGGCTGCCATCCGCCGACGGGATCTTCCACCTGAGCTATGGCATGGTGGAGCTGCCTACGGGTCGAATGAAAACGCGGGAAGGCACGGTTGTCGATGCCGACGACATCCTCGACGAAATGACCAGCGAAGCAGAAAAGAAAACGAAGGAACAAGGCAAGACAGAAGGTTTTACAGAAACAGAATTAAAGGACCTCTATGATATCATTGGCCTGGGCGGTCTTAAATTTTTCCTGCTCCGGGTCGATCCCAAAAAGAAGATGGTCTTCAACCCTGAAGAATCGATCGATCTGCACGGTTATACTGCTACCTTTATACAATACGCCTATGCCCGGATCAGGTCGGTCCTTCGTAAGGAAGGGATCCCGGGTGATCAGCGGATAGACGGAGCCGGTATAGCAACCCCATTGCTGCCGGCCGAGAAAGCACTATTGGCGGCCACCGAAAAATACGCTGGAGTACTGACGCTGGCCGGTGAAGAAATGAGCCCATCGCTTATCTCCAACTATGCTTTCGAGCTGGCCCAGGCCTTCAACTCCTTTTACAACCTGCATTCCATTGCGAATGCCGAAACGCCGGAGAAAAAAGCCCTTCGCCTCCAACTGGCGCAGCTGACATCCACAATCCTGCGTTCGGCACTCGGACTACTTGGAATTCGGGTGCCCGAAAGAATGTAAACACTGTTTCCCAACACCACCACTAGCCCACTCCGTGGGCCAGCCTGCCGGGCATATCCCAAAAGCCGCCTTTAGACCGTGGCGGTAGCTTTTTACCTCTGCTCATCCTCGTCCTGGCTGAAATAAGAACTAAAGCCCGGCCTTAGTGGTCTAACAGCGGCGTTGGGCATATGCCCGAAGGCTACGAGCATAAAGGCGCTAACGCAACACCACCGCACCCAGCGGCGGCAGGTGAACCGTCAACTCATAAATCTCATCACTCTCGTCGACAAGCCTCACCGGCACATCGGGATTATTCGTATCCCCCGTCCCCCAATACTTTTTATCATCACTGTTGAAGATCTCTTTCCATTCCGCTTTCCCCCATGTATAGACCTTCCAGTCCCTGCGCACCACAGGAGTAAAATTGAGGATAACCAGCACATCTCTTAGAGAGTCCTTCGCCTTCCGGCGATAGACCACCACACTCTCGGCCCTGTGCTGCAGGTCCACCCACTCAAAGCCATTTTGATTGAACTGATTCTCAAACAGTGCCGGCTCGCTGCGCAACAAAAGATTGAGATCCCTTACACAGTCCTGTAAGAAGCGATGCGAGTCGAATTGCAGTAAACCCCAGGGCAGTTCGGTCTTGTAGTTCCATTCGGTTGTTGATCCGAACTCATCTCCCATGAACAGAAGCTTCCCGCCGGGATGTGTCATCATATAACTATACATCAGCCGCAGGTTGGCAAATTTCTGCCAGTCATCACCCGGCATCTTATAGATCATCGGCGACTTGCCGTGGACCACTTCATCATGACTGAGGGGCAGCACAAAGTTCTCATCATAGAAATACATCATACTAAAGGTGAACTTGTCCTGCCAGTCCTTCCGGTAGATGGGGTCCAGCTTGAAGAAGTCGAGGGTGTCGTGCATCCACCCCATCATCCACTTCATCCCAAAGCCCAGTCCGCCTGCAAACGTCGGCCGGCTTACTCCCGGCCAGTCGGTCGCTTCCTCGGCTATTGTTTGGACGTCAGGAAAATCACGGTAGACCGTTTCATTCAGGTCTTTGATAAATGCTATCGCCTCGAGGTTGCCATCTCCGCCATGTTCATTAGGTTCCCACTCCCCTTCCTCCCGGGAATAATTCAGCTTCAGCATCGAGCTGACGGCATCCACCCGCATCCCGTCGATATGATATTTATCCAGCCAGTAGCGGGCATTGCTGATCAAAAAAGATTTTACCTCTCCCCTCTTGTAATTAAAGATATAGCTGTTCCAGTCCGGGTGAAATCCTTTCCGCATGTCTGCATACTCATAGGTATTTGCTCCGTCGAACAGGTAAAGGCCATGATAGTCATAAGGGAAATGCGATGGCACCCAGTCGAGGAGCACGCCGATGCCTTCCTGGTGGAAGGCTTCTACCAGCGCCATAAATCCCTGCGGATCACCAAAGCGGGAAGTCGGGGCAAAATACCCTGTCCCCTGGTACCCCCAGCTGCCATCGAAAGGGTGTTCCATAACCGGCATCAGCTCTACGTGGGTAAAGCCCATCTTCTTTACATAAGGCACCAGCAGCTCGCGGATCTGATCGTAGGAATTGTATCGTTCCTCGTCGTTCTTATCCGGCCGCATCCAGCTGGCTAAATGTACTTCATAGGTGCTCCAGGGAGCTTCGAGCGAGTTGGCTTCCTTCCGGCTGCTCATCCACTGCCCATCCTGCCAGGGATAATCCAGCTCCCAGGTGATGGAGGCCGTCCTCGGCCGCATTTCCCAGAAATACGCATAGGGATCACCTTTATCGAGCGTACCTCCGTTGTAACCATGGATATGATACTTATAGGATTCGCCGCTTGGGATATGGGGTATGAATCCTTCCCAGATGCCCGACCGTTCCAGCCGGACAAAGAGCGGATGGACATCCGGCGTCCAGTTGTTGAAGTTGCCGATCACAGACACTGCCGTCGCATTGGGCGCCCAAACGGCAAAATAATACCCTTCTGTCCCTAGTACCGTGGCCCGGTGACTTCCGAACAGATTATATAAACGATAATGTGTTCCGTTTTGAAAATTGCGGATATCCTCTTCCGAAAAGAGAGAATAGTTCCATACCCGTTTTGTCGAATCTACAAAATGCGTCTCTTCATATTTCTGACCGATAGGTGTATCCACGATTTTATTTTTATTCTTTTATGGAATCAGGCGATTTTTTACTCTGGCAAAAAAGTGCAGATAGGCGTTCCCTTGTCTTTAACGTAAATTTAAGGGATCGCTTTTGCATATCGCTGGTTTTGAAATTAATTTGGGTCCACCTTAACCATTGAAATTCCTATGCCAAAGCTGATCGCCTTCTTATTCCTATGGCTGGTTCTGTCCGGGACCTGCCTGGCACAGTCGTCCCACATTACCGGCACAGTCTCCGATACAGCAGAAAAAAGGAATTTGGGCAATGGTTCCGTTCTCCTGCTTCGTCCTTCCGATTCGATCCTGGTCCAGCATACCCGTACCGATGCAAGCGGGCGGTTCACCTTACGGAACATTCCCCCGGGACATTATCTTTTTATGGTCACCTACCCTGCCTATGCCGACTACGTAGACGAACTCAATATAAAAGATACGGGGACGATCACCCTTCCCACCATCGGGATGGTGCTAAAATCCAAATTGCTCCAGGAAGTGGTTGTCAGTGGCAACAGGGGCGCCATCCGGATGAAGGGAGACACGACGGAGTTCAATGCCGACAGCTTCCGTACCCAGCCCAATGCCACCGTGGAAGACCTTTTAAAGAAATTACCCGGCATCCAGGTCGACAAGAACGGGAAGATCACCGCCCAGGGCGAAGCCGTAAAAAAAGTGCTGGTTGACGGGGAAGAATTCTTTGGCGATGACCCTACCCTTGTCACACAGAACCTCAGGGCCGACATGGTCGATAAAGTACAGCTCTATGACAAGAAGAGCGACCAGGCCACCTTTACGGGCATCGATGACGGCAAACGCGATAAGACGATAAACCTCAAGCTAAAAGACGGGAAAAAGAACGGCTATTTCGGCCGGGCCACCGCAGGAGCGGGCACGGACGGGTATCATGACTACCAGCTGATGGCCAACTATTTCCGGAACAAGGAAAAGCTCGCCGGTTATGGCATAATCTCCAATACAGGCAAGACGGGGCTTACCTGGAACGAACGCGATAATTACGGGCAAAGTTTCCTTGCCAATGCAGATGTAGACGAAAATACCGGGAACATCTCCATTCAGGGCGGCCTGCGGGACGACCTGGACAGCTGGTCCGGTCAATACGAGGGTCAGGGTTATCCATCCGTAAAGACGGGAGGGCTGCACTACAACAACAAGTGGAACGATGATAATCAGTCCCTCAACGGCAATTATAAGTATATGCAGCTGGATGTCAACGGCACCAGCACCACCAATTCGCAATTCATCCTGCCGGACACGCTTTATTATAATAATCAGCGCCAAAGCTTCCGAAACCAGATCATCCGTCACAGTTTTGGGGGCGCCTATGAATATAAATTTGATAGCACATCTTCCCTGAAGATCATGGCTGACGGCGGCACGGATCATAAGACGACAAACAATATCTTTCATTCGGATGCCCTCGCCAGCGACAGCAGCCTTGTCAACCAGAACGATCGTACGACCAGCACCAGCGGGGACAATCATGTCGTCAACAGCAACCTGCTCTGGCGCAAAAAGCTGGCTAAGAAGGGAAGGACGATTTCCGTCAATCTAAGAGAGAACTATACCGATAATACATCCAGCGGCTTCCTCAACTCCGACACCCGTCTGTATAGCGAAGGAGCCCTCTTTTCGGATTCCCTGACCGACCAGTACAAGAATTATCATACCCGGACCACGCTGTTCGATTCGCGGATCACCTATACCGAGCCGCTGTCAAAGGTCTCCTTCCTCTCCCTGAACTATGGGGTGTCTGTCGACAACAGCCATTCCGACCGTAATTCCTTCAATAAGACGACGGCCGGAAAATACAGCGAGCTCGATTCCCTGTACAGCAACGACTATCGTTACAACGTCTTTTCGCAAAAAGCGGGTCTGAGCTATAGTCTTGTCAAAAAGAAACTTCGTCTCACCACCGGCAGTGATGTGGGGTTTACCAACTTCTCACAGGACGATCTGCATGCTGACACTTCCCTCAAACGGCGTTTTGTCAACTGGTATCCCAACGCTTCCGTAACTTATTTCTTTAACAATATGCGCCGGCTGAATTTCTATTATTCAGGGAATACTGTCCAGCCGCAGGTACAGCAGATCCAGCCTATCCTTACCAATGAGGACCCCCTGAACATCACCATCGGCAACCCGGGTCTGAAGCCATCATTCGTGAATCGCATGCAGCTGTACTTCAACGACTATAAGGTCCTTACGGACAGAGGGATCTGGATCAGCGCCTCCTACAACTTCACACAGAATGCCATTGGCAGCAGCGTGTTTGTGGACTCTGTCGGCAGGAGGGTTTCGCAGTATGTAAATGTGAGCGGGAATCATAGTTTTTCTACCTTTGGCGGGTATAGTTTCAAATGGCATAAGCCGAATATCAATTTCGATTTTTATGGCAACTTCAACGATAATACGAATGTCAGCGTTGTCAATAACCTGGCGAATTCAACTCACAGTCAGATGTACTCGCTCGGAAACGGGATCTGGACAAGTAAAGAGAAAAAATACGAATTCAACCTCCGCTATTCCGCCACTTATACTCAAAGCCGGTCGACCATCAATACCGGCGTCACCACTCATTACTGGACCTACTCTATCCAGCCGTCGGCCGAGGTATTCCTGCCGTTTAAATTCGTGGTTCACGCCGATGCGGATATCAGCCTGCGGCAAAAGACATCCGTTTTTGACAACAACAATAATGTAGTCCTGCTCAATGCCTGGCTGGGCAGGAAATTCCTGAAGAACGACGCGCTCCTCCTGAAGGCTTCCGGTAACGATCTTTTAAACCAGAATGTTGGTTTTAACCGGACAGTCAACAGTAACTTTATTTCACAGAACACCTATAGCACTATCAAACGTTATTTTATGCTCTCCCTTGTCTGGAACTTTACCAAGCCAGGGACACCCGCACCGGCGCGGAATTAACGAACTAATAAATTATTCCTATGTCACGACTTCTTATCCTCCTCTTTTTCCTCAGCGCTGCCGGTTTTGCCCGCGCACAAAACAACACGGTCTTTATTTCGCAGGGAAAGATCGAATACGAAAGAAGCATCAATGTGTATGCCCAGATCAGCAAGGATGACGAAGGGGAATGGACCGAACTGCAAAAAAAGATGTCCACTCATTTTAAGACGGCCTATTTTGATCTGCTGTTCAACCGGAACAAGAGTCTTTACCGGCCGGGCAGGGAAAGCAACGACAAGGACAATAGCTGGATCCAGCCGCCGGCGCAGAACAATACCATCTATTCCGACCTGGACAATGCAAAAGGCATCAGCCAGAAGAATATCTTCGAAGAGCTGTTCCTGGTCCAGGATAGCCTCCGTAAGATAAAATGGAAGATCACTACCGAGACCCGCAACATCGCCGGCTTCTCCTGCCGCCGGGCCAATGCCATCATCATGGACTCCATTTATGTCGTTGCCTTTTATACCGACGAGATCCTTACTTCGGGCGGTCCTGAGTCTTTTTCCGGGCTGCCCGGTATGATCCTGGGTATTTCGCTGCCACACGAACATGTCTCCTGGTTTGCCACAAAGGTAGAAGCGACCCCTGTCCCGGACAGCCAGCTGACTCCGCCGGTAAAAGGAAAGAAGACGGACAATAATAGTTTGACGGAGACCATCCGTCGGGGGATGAAGGACTGGGGAAAGGAGGGGCAACGATTTATGCGCGCGGCTTTGCTATAGTGACACCAGATAAATCATCTATATGCTGCGAAATTTTGTTAGCCTGGCGATCCGGAATCTCATCAAAAGAAAAGGATATGCCCTGCTGAATATTTCCGGGCTTGCGCTGGGCATTACCTGCTGCCTGCTGATCTTTGAATACGTAGGTTATGAAAGAAGCTATGACAATTTTCATGAGAAGGCTGCCCGCTTGTACAGGATGCAGCTGGAAAGCTACCAGGATGGCAAGCTCGCCGTTCAGTGTGCCTCCATCTCACCGGGCACGGGGCCGGCGCTGAAAAAGGATTACCCGGAGGTCGCCGATGTCTGCCGGCTGATCAAGTCTGATCTCCTGCTGACCAATCCCACAAGGGATATTAAGTTCCGGCAATCACGCCTGTATTTAGCGGATGCATCCGTTCTGAATATGTTTCATCTGCCGCTGGTGAAAGGGGACCCTGCGACCGCATTGAGCGGGCCCTACAAGATTATTCTTTCAGAAGAGCTCGCCCATAAATATTTTGGCGATGAGAACCCTGTCGGCAAGACCCTTGTCTTCCATAGCGACAATGATAAAGGCCAATTGGAAGTGACGGGTGTCTTCAGGAATTATCCAGCCAACTCACACCTGCGTTTTGAAACACTGGTCTCTTACTCTACGCTAAGCCAGATAGCAGGTACCAACGGAAATCCCGACAACTATATCGAAACAAGCTGGGACTGGACGGACTTTTATACCTATATAGAATTAAAAAAAGGCGCCGATGTCAAAAAGCTCGAAGTTAGGCTGCCAGCTTTTGCCGATAAATATTACAACCTGTTGCCGAAAAACACCGCTAACAGGAACCGGATAGTACTCTCGCTTATGCCGCTCAGAGATATTCACCTTTACTCCCATTATACAGAGGAGGCGGAGGCCAATGGAGATGGCAGGTCAGTATCCTTTTTATTGCTGATCGCCTTTTTTATCGTGATCATTGCCTGGATCAATTATGTCAATCTTGCTACTGCCCGTTCGCTCGACCGGGCTAAGGAAGTAGGCGTCCGCAAAGTGCTGGGGGCCGGGTGGGGAGAGTTGATCGGTCAGTTCATGATCGAGAGCTTATTGTTGAATCTGCTGGCCGTTTTTGTGGCTCTGGTTCTCACATTCGCGATCAATCCTTTTTTCATCCGGCTTACCGGAAGGGGAATCGGCAATCTGTTCTCCCTGCGCGGCATATACTGGGCCGGATTCGCCGCCCTGTTTGCCGCAGGCACCTTTCTCTCGGGGCTTTACCCTTCACTTATCCTTTCCCGTTATCATCCGGTGGCCGTCCTAAAGGGCCTCTTTAAAAACTCCGTGGGCGGCCGGATTCTCCGGAAAGGGTTGATCGTCGGGCAGTTTGCCGTCGGCATCATCCTTATCGCTGGCACGATGGTCGTCTATGAGCAATTATCCTATATGCGTCATCAGCAGCTCGGGATCAGGATCGATCAAACCCTCGTACTCGATGGCCCGGGTGCAATAAGTGACTCGGCCTATCTCAACAGCGTATCGGCCTTCAGGAATGATATACGCGGCCTGAAGGGCGTAGAGAACGTTACGGCCTCTTCCAATGTAGTGGGACAGGAGATCCTGTGGTCCACCGACTGGCACCAATGGCGTAAGACGGGTCAGGCGGTAAATCTTTTCCATCTGGGTGTGGACGACGCGTTCGTAACGGCCTATGGCCTCAGAATAATAACCGGCAGGGCGTTCTACCCGGGTTTTTCCGGTGATAAAAGATCGGTGATGCTGAACCAGTCCGCTGTCAGGGCCCTGGGTTACAACAGCCCTGAGGAAGCAACGGGAGAATGGCTGCACGGCGACCAGGGCAAGGTCATGGATTCGGTGCGTGTCATCGGTGTGGTCGCGGATTTTCATAATGAAGGATTACAAAAAGCTATTCAGCCATTAGTGCTGTTGCCAAGGCCAAAGACAAGGAGTAATTTTTCCATTAAAATAAATACTGCGGAGATCCCTGCCCTTACCGGGTCGCTGAAGAGAATATGGACTCGCTATTTCCCGACCGATCCTTTCAGCTATTTTTTTCTTGAGGAGTATTTTAACCGGCAGTATGCGGAGGACCAGCGTTTCGGGGTCATTTTCGGACTGTTTGCCGCACTCGCCATCGTCATCGCCTGTTTTGGTCTGCTGGGTCTGTCCGCCTATAATGTTATTCAGCGAACAAAAGAGATCGGCATCCGAAAGGTGCTGGGTGCATCGGTCCGGCATTTGTTGTACGTGCTGTCGAAGGATTTCCTTTTCCTTGTGCTGATCGCCTTGTTGTTTGCCATTCCGCTTGCCTGGCTGGTTATGAACAGCTGGTTACAGCAATTTGCCTATCGGATCGGGATCCAATGGTGGGTGTTTCCTGTTGCGGGGCTGCTGGCCATCTTTATTGCATTGCTGACAGTAAGCTCTCAGGCTTTGAGGGCGGCCCGGGCCAACCCTATAAAGAATTTAAGGACGGAATAATTCCAATACCCACATACTACGTCCCGGCAGGTCTGCGGGCTGGTTCAGCGGGAGTCGCTGGCCCGTCAGCACATCAACCCCTTCGGTGAAACCCACTGTCCGTTGAGCATAGCGGCTAAAGTCCAGCTTCACCGGGGCATTGCCTGTATTCATGGCGCAGAGGATCGTCTGTTTTGCATCATATCTGAAATAGACATACAACCCATTATCCGGGACATACTGCATCAGCCTTCCTGTTTGCAGCGCGGTAGACTTGCGGCGAAATACCCCCAGCGTCCTTACCAGCTGCTGGACGGACAGTTCATCCGTTGTCAGCCCTTCACCAGTAAAGGCATTCTTACGGTCGCCCTGCCAGCCTCCGGGGAAATCGAGGCGGACCCATCCGTCGGGATTGGCAAATCCTTTCATCAGGATCTCTGTTCCATAATACAGTTGAGGGATGCCTCTTGTCGTCAGCAGCCAGGACAGACCGATTTTCTGTGCGGCAAGGTCCTCTCCTGTCTGGGAGAAGAAACGGCTCATGTCGTGATTGTC
>JAAEBC010078735.1_pt1 | contig 10779 bp, 8 predicted proteins | sample 7277801 | NCBI WGS metagenome assembly JAAEBC01 (sample SAMN13877000, study PRJNA601929) | soil metagenome | isolation source: soil | host: Panicum virgatum | place: USA: Fermi National Accelerator Laboratory | collected 2010-11-19 | reverse complement strand
GTGGCGATGGCTGCATCAAAAGCATTGCCACCCTGGCGCAGGATAGCTACGCCGATGCTGCTGGCCAGGGGGTGTGCAGAGACTACTGCGCCATGAGTTACGGTAGCTGTCTTTTTAATGCTATATGAATATGGGCTCTGGGACTCCTGGGCAGAGAGAGCGCCCGTTAACAACAAGGTAATGGATAATGTGATGAGCGGTCGGATCATGAATAAGAATGATTTAATGTAAGTTACCATTTTTTTTATTTTGGTTGTTTACTTACATTCGACCGTTAATATTCTCCTTTATATGTCTCTCATGATCAAAAGAAGCCTGCTATTTTACGCGTTGCTCTTCTTCTTTTCTACCGGCTTTTCCCAGGCTCCTTCACCGGAAGCCTTTTTGGGTTATCCTTTAGGAAAGCATTTTACACCGCATGATAAGATCGTCGCATACTTTAAGGAAGTGGCCAGGACGGCATCCGGTCAGATGAAGCTGGAGCAGTATGGCACTACCTATGAAGGGCGGCCTTTATTGCTGGCCTATATCGCCTCGCCGGAAAACCTCAGACGGCTGGAGGAGATCCGCGTTAATAATTTGAAGCTGGCCGGGGTGACGCACGAAAAGACGGCCGGGGATGAGAGCGGCCCGGTAATCGTATGGCTGAGCTATAATGTGCATGGCAATGAACCTTCTTCTTCTGAGGCTGCTATGAAGACCTTGTATACGCTGGTTGATCCATCGGAAAGCCGGTCGGCTACATGGCTGAAAAATACGGTGGTCATCATAGATCCCTGTATCAACCCGGATGGCCGGGACCGCTATGTCAACTGGTTCAACGATGTCGCAGACAGTCAGCCGAATCCCGACCCGCAATCGCGGGAGCACCGGGAACCCTGGCCAAGGGGCAGAACCAATCATTATAATTTTGACCTCAACCGTGACTGGGCCTGGCAGACGCAGACAGAGACCCGTCAGCGGCTGAAGAAATATAACTCCTGGTTGCCCCAGGTGCATGTCGACTACCATGAACAGGGATATAACAATCCCTATTATTTCGCTCCTGCGGCGGAGCCCTATCACGATGTTATCACCCCGTGGCAGCGCGAGTTCCAGGTAATGATCGGGAAAAACAATGCCCGCTATTTCGACAGGAACGGATGGCTTTATTTTACGAAACAGGAATTCGACCTTTTCTACCCCAGCTACGGAGATACCTATCCTATCTATAATGGAGCCATCGGGATGACATTTGAACAGGGAGGCATCAGCGCCGGGCTTGCCGTGCAAACGGCTGACGGGGATACCCTGACCCTAACCGATAGGTTAGAGCATCATTTTACAACCGGTATATCAACGATTGAAGTCGCTTCGCAAAATGCCGGCCGGCTGATCAAGGAGTTCCATAATTATTTTGTCGATGCGGCGGCACATCCTGGTGGGGATTATAAAGCATATTTTCTTCGGAACGATTCTTTTGGCGACCGTCTCGAAAGACTGAAAGCTTTTTTAGACAGGAATATGATCGAATGGGTACCGGTATCATCGGGCAGCTTTACCGGTACAGACTACGAGACAGGCAAGGCGGCCAGTTTCCGGGCAGGGGCGGGGGATATCGTCATCAATGCCAATCAGCCGAAGTCCAATTTACTGCGTGTATTATTCGAGCGGCAATCTCATATCAGCGATTCAGTCACTTATGATATTACGGCCTGGTCGGTGCCTCTTGTCTATGGAGTGCAGGCTTATGGGTTAGCAGCTTATGTGCCCGGGGCGACCGGGGGCGGCGGTGGTGCAGCAGGGGCAGGTGGCGTCAGCGCCGGACCGGGGACGAGAATGATCCCGGATACGGCATACGGTTATGCCGTTCGCTGGACGGGGATCCGGAGCGTGCGATTCCTGACAGCCATATTACAGAAGGGAATAAAGGTCCGGTATGCGGAGCGGTCTTTTCAATCGGGTGGTGTGTCTTTTGGCAGTGGCACCTTACTGATCACGACCACCGGGAACGGGCGGGCGTCCGAGCTGTGGGCGACGATCACAAAAGAAGCAGAAAAAACCGGCGTTGTACCCGAGCCTATCGCCTCCGGTTTTGTAGAGAAGGGCGCAGACCTTGGCAGCGATCTGGTACACCTGGTACACAAACCCCGGATAGCCATGCTTACGGGGGAGGAGGTCAGCTCTTTGGATGCCGGAGAGGTCTGGCATCTTTTTGAACAAGAGATCGGTTATCCTGTTACGCTGATCAATGCCGATGAGATCAACCGGATCCAATGGAAGAACTTTGACGTAGTGATCCTGCCTAACGGAAATTACCGGACGCTGGAAGAAAAGAACAATGCGGATCTTATCCGGAACTGGGTTCGGGAGGGCGGCAGGCTTATCGCCATGGAAAATGCGGTGGCACAGCTGTCAAAGATGGAGTTGGGCATCCGGCTGAAAGGAGAGGGCGCGGACAAGAAAGAAGAAGAAAAAGACAGGAAGGACAATATCTATTCGGATCTGCATCGCTATGGTAACCGGCAGCGGGACGAAATAGCCAATAGCGTCCCGGGATCGATCTATAAAGTGGAGCTGGACAATTCACATCCGCTGGCCTTTGGTTACCCGGATCATTATTATACGCTGAAACAGGACGACAACGTTTATGAGTTCCTGAAAGATGGGGGCTGGAATGTGGGTGTTATCCGGAAAGATAATTATGTCAGTGGTTTCACCGGGAACAAGGCAAAGGAGAAGTTAAAGGATGGCCTGGTCTTCGGAGTCCAGGATATGGGCAGGGGAAAGATCGTTTACCTGGCGGACGACCCTTTGTTCCGGAGTTTCTGGGAGAATGGGAAATTGTTGTTTTGCAATGCGGTATTCCTTGTCGGACAGTAAAAGATAAACAGACAAAAAGAATAGTAAATGAAGTTAATTATTTATCGCCGCCTTCTGGCTGCCTGTTTCTTCGGGGCCTGCCTGGGCGGTATCGGTGGAGCGTCGGCGCAGGCTCCTGCTACTATCACATCTGCCGATATGTATCTCCGGTTGAAAAAACTGAATGTTCTTGGGACCGTATTATATGTTGCGGCCCATCCGGATGACGAGAATTCGCGGCTCATCGCCTATATGGCCAAGGATCGGCTTTATCGAACCGGTTATTTGTCGATGACAAGAGGGGATGGCGGTCAGAACCTTATCGGCGACGAGCAGGGTGTGGAGCTGGGGCTGATCCGTACACAGGAAATGATGGCCGCGCGGCGGATCGATGGCGCCGATCAGTTCTTTGCCCGTGCATTTGACTTTGGATTTACCAAGTCGACAGAAGAGGCGTTGAAGACCTGGGATAAGGAAAAAATATTGAGCGATGTGGTTTGGGTGATCCGCAAGTTTCAGCCGGACATCATCATAACCCGGTTTCCACCCGATAGCCGTGCCGGCCATGGTCATCACTCTGCTTCTGCGGTGCTGGCGCAGGAAGCCTTTGCGGCGGCCGCAGACCCATCCCGTTTTCCCGAGCAGCTCAAATATGGAGTAAAGCCCTGGCAGGTCAGGCGAATTTTGTGGAATACCTTCAACTTCGGCAGCGTCAATACGACGAGCGAAGACCAGCTGAAAATAGACGTGGGGGTCTTCAATCCCATTCTTGGTAAGAGTTACGGAGAGATAGCTGCGGAAAGCCGCACCAATCATAAAAGCCAGGGGGCTGCGCTGACGCCTGCCCGTGGTCAATCGATGGAATATTTCAACCTGGTGGCGGGTGATCCGGCTCATGGCGACCCGATGGAAAATATCGTCACTACCTGGAGCCGGGTGGAAGGCGGAGAAAAGATCAGCGGTATGATCGACCAGCTGCTACAGGATTTTTCGCTGTTGCATCCGGAGAAGTCGGTCCCGGGCCTGGTGACTTTATACAAGGCCATCGGTCAATTGAAAGATGGCTATTGGAAAACCCAGAAGCTAAAGGAAGTCCAGCAGCTTATCGAAGCCTGCAGCGGATTATGGCTGGAGGCCGTCGTACGCGCCCCTTATGCCGTGCAGGGAGATTCGATGGCTGTCACCTTTGTGCTGAACAACCGGCTGAATGGCGGTCCGATGGTTGTGCGGGGGATCAGCCTTGACGACTATGATACAACTTACCGGCAGCAGCTGGAAGGCGACAGGAACTATTCTTTTTCCCATACCGTTTATGTGTCGCCCAAAAAATCGGTGACGCAACCTTACTGGTTAGCGGAGGAAATGTCTTCCGGCTCTTTCAACGTGAAGGACCAGCGGCTTATAGGAGATCCGCAAAGCGGTCCGGCCTATGAAGTAAAATTCAGAGTAGCGATAGCGGGGGAAGAAATGGTCTTTGTCCGCCCGGTGCAATATAAATTTACGGACGCGGTGAAAGGCGAGCTCTACCAGCCATTGACTGTGTTGCCACCGGCTACGGCGCAGTTCGATCCGGGGCTGCTTTTGTTTACCGATAAGGAGGAGAAAGGTTTTTGGATCGAAGCAAAGGAGCATTCCGCTCACGCGAAACTGCCGGGTATGCAGCTGACGCCGACTTCCGGTCTTACTGTTCAGCAAAGGGGCGGCTCTGCTGCTGCGGGTTTTTCCTGGTCGGCGCAACCTGCGGGTACCGCGGCGCAACCCGCCAATACCACGGCGCAGATGGTGTCGGCTCATTTATTGTTCGCCAACGACGGCCGGAAGGATACGGCCCTCGAGCTCAAGACTATTTCTTACGATCATATTCCGCGCATCGACTATTTTCGTCCGGCCGTCGAGAAATTTGTGGTGGCGGATGTTAAGATCGCCGGACATCGCATTGGTTATATCGAAGGTGCGGGAGATAAGGTGCCGCAGGCCCTGCAACAGATGGGCTATGAGGTGGTGTTGCTGAAAGAAAGAGATGTTACTGCAGCCAACCTCAAACAATTTGATGCCGTTCTTACCGGTGTCCGGGCCTATGATGTTCACGACTGGCTAAAGGCGAGGCATGACATCCTGATGGATTATATTAAAGATGGTGGAAACCTCATCGTTCAATACAATCGGGATAATTTAGGCCGGGTTTCCGGTGATATCGGTCCCTATGCTTTTGCCGTATCCAATATCCGGGTGACGGACGAACATGCCAGGGTAAATTTTCTGCAGCCCGATCACCCTGTACTTAACTATCCGAATAGGATCTCGGATAAGGACTTCGAAGGCTGGGTCCAGGAGCGTGGTATTTATTTCGCGGGTCAGACCGATCCGGCTTACCAGGCGGTGCTGTCGATGAATGATCCGGGGGAACAGGAGCAGAAAGGCAGTCTTGTGATCGCTCACTATGGAAAGGGGACCTTTGTTTATACAGGGCTGGTCTTTTTCCGGGAATTGCCGGCCGGCGTGCCGGGGGCCTATCGGTTAATGGCTAATATCATTGCGCTAAATCAAAAGAAAGGTTTTTAATGCTCAGCAGAAGGAATATTACAATTATAGTAGCCATTATCGTGGCATTGATAGTCGAACGGATCGTCAAGCGGGCCATATTCGGACTGGTAGTTGGGATCCTGGTGGGATTGGTGGTAGCTGCATTGATGTCAAAGAGAAATAAAAAATAATCGTATGGACGAAGAGCGCGCACCTTTATTTAAAAAGTGGAGCTACTGGTATGCGCTGGTGATCGGCTTTCTCATCGTGTGCATTGTGCTCTTTTATTTGCTGACCAAACATTTTTCATGAGCCGCCCTGACTGGATCGTATTGGCACTGACTTTACTGGGGATGATCGCCTATGGATTGTATAAAGGCCGGGCCAGTAAGGACCTGGAAGGCTATTTTCTTTCCAACAGGTCCGTACCCTGGTATATGGTATTGCTGGGAATTATGGGTACACAGGCAAGCGCCGTCACTTTTCTTTCCGCTCCGGGCCAGGCTTATACGGACGGGATGCGGTTCGTGCAATATTATTTCGGTCTGCCGCTGGCGATGGTGGTGCTTTCTATAAGTTTTGTGCCTGTTTTTCACAGGCTGAAGGTATTTACGGCATATGAATACCTCGAACAGCGTTTCGACCTGAAGACAAGGGCATTCACGTCCTTTCTTTTTTTGGTACAGCGTGGACTATCCACCGGCATCAGCATTGCTGCTCCGTCTATTATCCTTTCTTCGCTGCTGGGCTGGAACATTTTATGGACGAATATCTTTATGGGCGGGCTGCTGATCATCTATACGGTGATGGGCGGCGCCAAAGCCGTGGCCTATACACAGCAACTGCAAATGATAATCATCTTCAGCGGGATGACCATCGCGGGATATCTTGTGATCCACCGGCTGCCGGCTGGTGTCGGCTGGACGGACATTTTACATACGGGCGGGAAGGCCGGCAAGCTAAACATCATCACTACAGGTTTTAACGGGAAAAGTTTTGACTGGAATGATAAATACAATCTTATCAGCGGGGTGATCGGCGGCTTTTTTCTGGCGCTGTCGTATTTCGGGACAGATCAGTCGCAGGTAGGGCGTTATCTGACGGCCCGTTCGCTTACCGAGAGCAGGATCGGATTGCTGCTGAACGGACTGGTTAAAGTGCCCATGCAGTTTCTCATCCTGCTGCTGGGGGTAATGGTATTTACTTTTTATCAATACAACAGGGAACCTATCTTTTTCAACCAGGCAGAGCTGAAGGTGCTGGCGCATTCGAAGTATAAGGATTCACTTACGCTGGTGATGAGCCAGTATGAGGCTGTGGATAGGGAACGTATCGGCGTGGGGACAGGAGATGCTGTAGCCCGGGCGCAGCGGCTGGTAGCCATTAAGAACGAAAAGGAAGAGTATAAGGCTACCATTAAGCGCTGGCTGAATGATGTGGGTGAAGACTCCAACGATACCAACTACATTTTCTTGCGTTTTGTTACCGACTACCTGCCTAAGGGGCTGGTAGGATTATTGATCGCTGTGATTTTCCTTGCGGCCTGGGGTTCTATTGCCGCCACGCTGAACTCTCTTTCTTCCTGTACGATCATCGATTTTCACAGACGGTTCTCTTCCCGAAAACTGTCCGTGGAAAAAGAATATCGTCTTTCCCGTCTTTATACTTTATTCTGGGGCATCTTCTGTGTCGCGGTGGCGCAGCTGGCTTACAATATCGGCAACAGTCTCATCGAAGCGGTGAATGTACTGGGTTCTTTATTCTATGGTGTTATCCTTGGTATTTTCCTGGTCGCCTTCTATCGCAAACGTATAGGCGGGCATGCTGTATTTATCAGCGCCGTCATCGTGGAGATCGCAGTGGTTATTCTGACCGTGTTAAGCCGGAAGGGTATCGTACCACTCAGTTTTTTATGGTTCAATGTAGTTGGGGCTGTCGGGGTGGTGGTATTGAGCGAAGTGCTGCAATTGTTTATCGGGAAAGGTCCGGAGCCGGCAGCCGGGAAAAAATAACACGCGGGTAATATGTCTTGTTGCTTTCCTTCATACATTTAAAGTAACCAAAAAACTTTATCAAATGAAAGCAACTCTCCAACTTGCTTGCGTAATTCTTTTTGCCCTGGCAGTAAACTCCTGTCAGAAACAGGCCACATCTTTATCCCGCACTGACCTTACAGCCAACTCCCGCAGCCTGCTGGTCGCAAAGCCGGCAGCAGCGCTGGTCACCACCGTCGAAAATTTTGAGACCGGCGCCAAGGCCGCCTATGCCGATGGGACGGTCACGCTGAGCACCGGCGTATGGGATTTCAATGATGCGCTGATCGGCAATCTTTCAACGGACGAAAAGAACGGTTCGCAGTCCGCGCGCATCCGTAATACCGGGTCCATTACCATGGAATTCAATCTCAGCGGCGCCACTTCAGTTACGGTAGCACATGCCGTATTTGGTTCGGACGGCAGCAGCACCTGGCAGCTGTGGGCAAGTACCAACAGCGGCAGCTCGTTCAGCCAGGTAGGCTCTACCGTTACCTCCAGCTCCACTACTTTACAGACGGCTTCTTTTACCGTGAACTTTACCGGTACTGTTCGTTTCCAGATCCGTAAGATCAGCGGAGGCAGCAATCGTATCAACATCGACGACTTCACGGTGAATGGTGGCGCCACCGGCGGCGGCGGAGGCACCGGCGGTGGAAAGAAATTCCTGTTTGACGCGACCAAGGCGGAAACGGCGGGGAATGCGGACTGGGTCATCGACGAAGACGGGGGCACCCCTCAGCGGACTCCCACGCCGGCGCAGTCTTCCATCACTTCTTCAACCAGCGAAACTTTCTGGACGGGTGCGCTCTCCAGCTGGGGCATCGCCCTGGTAAAGGCAGGTAATTCCGTGGAAACTTTACCTTCCGGTACGGCCATCACCTATGGCAATACTTCCAGTGCGCAGGACCTCTCACATTATGATGTATTTGTCATTGACGAACCGAATGTATTGTTCACCAGTGCGGAGAAAACGGCCATCCTCAATTTTATCAGTCACGGGGGAGGTTTGTTCATGATCTCGGATCACAATAATTCCGATCGAAACAATGACGGTCATGACTCGCCAAATATCTGGAATGATCTGATGACCAATAATAGCGTAGCGACTAATCCTTTTGGCTTTAGCATCGACCTTACCGATATTTCGGAAACAAGCAGCAATGTGCTGACGGGCAACAGCACAAATCCTATTCTGCATGGATCCCAGGGAAACGTTACGCAGATGGAGTTTAATGACGGGGCTACTATAACCGTCAATCCTTCTGCCAACAGTACGGTGCAGGGGCTGATATGGCAGAGTGGGGACGCACAGAATACCACGCATATCATGGCGGCTTCTTCTACCTTTGGGACCGGGCGGATCTTTGTGGTGACAGACAGCTCGCCGATGGATGACGGGACAGGCGCTTCAGGAAATAATCTATTTGTAAGCTGGAATTTATTCAGTCATACACAGCTGTTCATGAATGCATCGTTGTGGCTGGCAAAATTGCAATAGCTGAGATGTTTATAAAAAGAGGACGCTTATTTTAAAGCGTCCTCTTTTTTTGTAGCCTGTTGTGAATCTCTTGTATTCTTTTGAACGGCGATAGCACCGAACATGGCCAGTAAAAAGGCAAAGGCATAAAAGCCTTTCTCGCTCGGCAGTAAAGTAGCATTCCATAATCCTACTGCCAGCAGGATGATGGACAGGATGGTGGAAAACCAGCTCAGGCCATAATAGATGTCCGTTACCGGTATGCCTTCCAGCCTGTCCCTTACACTTTTTTGCAGGGATACCACGGCAAATAACCCGAACATCAGGACAGTGAAATAATATCCTTTCTCATTGAGCTGCATTTGGGCTCGCCAAAGCCCGATCAGGAAGCCCAACATTCCGGCTCCGAGAGCCACCCAGGAGGCACCAATAAATGCGTTGGAGGGTTTTTGCGTCATGGTTTAGGGGTGTTTTTGTTTATTGGAGAGAGGTGATCAATTTTTCATTTAACGCCACATAATCAGGATTATTGGCTTGTTTCGCCAATTCTATTCCTTTTTTTGCTGTGGCGATAGCATCCTGTTTCTTTCCCATTTTTGCCTGGCAACGGGCTTTCTGGTAGGCTACATAGAACGCGGTGGGGTCTTGCACCAGCGCCTTGTCAAACCATTCCAGCGCCTTGTTGAGGTCTTTGCCGTTCTCTAAATAATAGAATGCGGAAGTATAATAAGGATGGGTGTCCTTATTCATCGCGTCATTTATCTGCGCCATGATCTTCGTATCCACGTCGGTGGTGATAGGCAGCATGACAATGACATTATCCCAGAGGATCTGAAGGCTGCAGGAGTTGGATGTTACATCGGCAAATAAAATGGTAAAGGTCTCTACGGAGAATGGCAGCTGGTGCGGACTTACCTTTATGCGTACGATGTCCTGGTCGGGCTTGTAGGCAGCAGGACTGGTGACGTCCAGCTGATGGGTAATGATCAGTGTCCATTCATCGGCGCCGGGGATGCTCAGCAGGCCATATTTACCGGCCGGGATCTTTGTGTCGCCAATGGTGACAGCGTCACCGAATGTGAGGGTCGTGGCCTGGTTGGCGCCTGTGCGCCAGACTTTGCCGAATGGGACAAGGTCTCCAAATATTTTCCGGCCTTTTACTCCGGGTCTGGAATAAGACAGCTCGATCGCGGACAGACCGAAGTCCTGTTTTACAAACTGGGGTGTCGAAGGGGATGGCGTTCTGATAGATTGGGCTGTGACAGGCTGCAAAAAATAGCCTGCAATCGAAAGTAACAACAATAGTTGCTTCATGTAATGGTGGTTTTGAAGGCCGAATGTACGTCAAAATACAACGCGTACTGCTGTACGAACCGAACCGCCTTTACTCACTTTTTTCCAGGGGGGCCCTTCGGAGATGAGGTGAATGACTCCTGCGTCGTGGGCCGGCGTAAGGGATTGCTCGACTTTAAAGGACGTCAGCTCCCCTTTTTTGGTGACGTCAAAAGAAATGATCACGGCGCCTTTGATGGAAGTGTCGGCGCCAATATTCTTTTTACCGGCAGCCAGGTAGTCGAGATAGGCTTGTTTCCCCATCACCGGTTTTGCATTTATCCATAAGGAATCAATTTTTTCATCATCCGGGGAGGAAGCCAGGGCGCGGGTCTCCTTTCGTTTGGCACCATACCCGCTGACAACAACTTCGTCGAGGGCATCGGGCTTCTCAGCCAGGTGGATAAGATTTCCTCTGGAGGATTCTGAATTCAGGGTGTTAAAAGCCAGGGAGGTCTGCTGATAGCCGGTCATTCCAACGGTCACCTTTAAGACAGAATCTTTTGGGGAAATTTTTATACTGAAATTACCATTCAGATCTGTGACGGCGCCGATCGGACTATTTCCTGT
>JAAEBC010028148.1_pt1 | contig 11598 bp, 8 predicted proteins | sample 7277801 | NCBI WGS metagenome assembly JAAEBC01 (sample SAMN13877000, study PRJNA601929) | soil metagenome | isolation source: soil | host: Panicum virgatum | place: USA: Fermi National Accelerator Laboratory | collected 2010-11-19 | reverse complement strand
GCAAAACGCCTGCCTGAACAAGAAGATACTAACGGGCGACATTGTCATGTTCAACGCCGGCAGCCTGATCAGTTATGACAAGATCGCAAGAAGCAAACAGAAAAAAGAAAGTTATGCCATAAAAACGGAGGTCGTAAGCCAGCTGCGACAATACAAAGATTATTATGGTTTCCACCTGGGTGTATATGTTCAGGAGAACGACATCGACGACAGAGCCGCGGGAATGCTAACTGAATTGACAAATAGCCGGCCCGATATCTTTGACCTGGGTTTTGCCTGGGGCGGCCTGAGCGGTCAGACAGCCAGTGACATCGAGCCAACGCTGATGCATGTCACCGTAGGTTATTACCGGCAGGACCACGCCGGAGAACAATGGAACACCCGTAAGCCAACACCCCCTTCAGGGCCCAGCAAGGAAGTTCCTCTTATTAATGAATTCACCTACCAGGAGGCGGAAAGGCTTATCCATTCCAAAAAATTCGCCTGGGCGCTGGACCTCGTCATGGGTAACCTGATAGACAAACAGGAGGTTGACGCCTCGTTATTCAAATATGAATATATCCCCGATCTTCATGGTCAAAAGGGACGGACGGGTCTTAACGATTTTGTCCGTATCCCTACTACCAGTAAGCTGCTCCCGATCGGGCCTTCACATATGCAAATCTCCTCACTGGCCTTCACGAATGTTGCTGGTCTTGTATCCTCCATCATGCTCCAGTATCAATTCGTGCTTCAACAGACGAGACATCTCCATGACATCGATGAGCTGGTCCCTGAGGCAAAACATGGAAAACGAGAAGAGTCTTATGAGGCAAGTCAGGTAGAATCTTATCTATGGGCTATGGAACATCTCAAAGAGACCGGCCTGGCACAGCAGCCGAATGCGATCCAACATTTATATAATGAACTGACCAAGTTTTATAATATCCTCGGGCAATACAACCTTTCCCACCAGAGTGAGTACACAACACGTTATGAAGCAGCCGGGAAGCTGGCCCACCCAAAAACTAAATGACATGTTCAGAAGCAGAAGCTACCGCAGCAGTAAATCCGGACGCACAGGCGCCCACTCCCACGAGACAATGGCTTCGTCGCAGGAGCCTTTTTTCACAAAGGGAAGCAGCGCTATGCTGGGTGGAACTTCGGCCTCTGACGAAAAGTTGCAGGGTGGTTCCAGGCCTGATACTAACATGCAGGGTGGTTGCGGCCCCGCGGCGGCAGCAGCCGGCAGCAGCGGCTGTATACGGGAGTCAGGCAACCCGGCAGGAGAAAAGATCCTTTTCCGCGTCAACTGTGACGATCTGCTCGACGCTTCCCAACGGTCCAGGATCAGCGCTTTTGCAGACTCCATGAGCGATACAGATACGGTGAACGTGCATGGCTTCGCGAGTGTGGACGGTCCCGTCGCCTTCAATGATCAACTATCCTGCGCCAGGGCGAAAAAAGCCGCTGATCTGTTAGTGGGCAAGGGCATTCCCGAAAGTCGCATCAATACCATTCAGCATGGCGCGACCGCCGGTGCGGCCGCTTCGGAAAGAAGTGTGGTACTGGAATTGGCAGCAGGAGTGAGCCGGCAGACCGTACCCCAGTTGACTGCGATTCCTCAGCCTGTGGCTTCCAATGGCTGCAGCGACCTGACCTTTCCCATCGTCTGGGACCTTTCCCGCAGTGCGGCGCCGGCAGGAGGTTTCATTTTACAGGAGATAACCATCACCCGTCTGGCTTTTGATTGTAATGGCCTGCTTATCCCTTCGAAAAAGTTCGCCAATCCGGTGCACTATTTTGAAGCCTGGCCGGTAACCGGCGGCACCACCACCATTACTCCCGCGAATACGGATACCTTCCATTTTCATACGCAGGCGCCCGATCACACCACTTGTACGAATGGAGTCGCCGTCTTCTCGGCCGTCGCTCAATACCACGACAACGTCAGCGCCCTGCCCGGGACAATGATACCCGGTAATCCTGCGACTCCCGCAGGTATCCTTCCGTCCAGCCTTGCAAATCCCAACCTGGGCGGGAATGTGTCGCGGTCCGTTCCACACGATCTCAGCTATCACTGGAATTGTTGCCCCTGCTCTTCCAGTCCCAATATCATCGACTCAAAAACACCATCCTAATAAATTCTTTGTATGGCCACTACCCTTCCCGAATTTCAGTATTTACAGCAGTTGATCCGGAGCCGGCTGAATCAATATTTTCCCTCGACGACGGGGAGCGGCTCCGCGACTGGCGTGCGCGCCGCGACTGAGGGCTCCGCAACCGGCGCCACTGCTAACGCCGCAGATTCTGACTCGACCTTGCCGGAGCTGCCTCCGCTGTCCGACTGGCAGCTGCCCATGGCAAAATTCATCGCCGACAACAAGCTGAATACCGCCGAAGCGACTCTCCTGCTCATCGGATTGGCGCCTCATTTTCAGCCCGACCTTTTTGACCAGGCTATCGAAAGCAAGATCCCCGGCTCGGGCAACTTCCCCAAGCTGGGCGGCGTACGTGGCAAGAATTCGCGAAGCTTCTTACCCACAGGCGAGACCGCCCTTTTCCTGCTGGGTGGCGAAGACCGGCAACAACGGCTGAATATGCAGGCTCTGTTTGGAGTCGAACACCTCTTTGGACAAAAAAAGATCCTATGGCTGGAAGAGGTTCCTTATGGCGAACCGCTGATGAGCGGAAAAATCATCATCTCCCAGGATTATATCGATACCTTTATCATCGGCCGTCCCGCGCCCCCACATTTCAACAGCAGCTTCCCCGCCCGGCTTATCCGTGAGAAAAGGACCTGGAGCTCGCTGGTCATCAACGAAGAATTGCAATCGCAGATCAACGAGGTCATCAACTGGCTAAAATACAACGACCATCTGCTCGACAAATGGGGGATGGCTGACAGGCTGAAGAAAGGTTATCGCGCCTTGTTCTATGGACCGCCGGGAACGGGTAAAACCCTTACTGCCGCGCTGCTGGGCAATGAGATGGGCAAAGACGTTTATCGGGTCGACCTCTCGATGGTAGTGTCGAAGTATATCGGGGAGACGGAAAAAAACCTCGAATTGCTTTTCGCCCGTGCCGAAGATAAAGGCTGGATCCTCTTCTTTGACGAAGCCGATGCATTGTTTGGCAAACGCACCAGCGTCCGCGATGCCAACGACAAATACGCCAACCAGGAAGTGTCCTATCTCCTGCAACGCATCGAGGACTTCAATGGCCTTATCATTCTGGCCACCAATATGAAGAATAATATTGACGAGGCCTTCGTCAGACGTTTCAATGCTATACTGCGTTTCCCTTTCCCCGAGGCGGCGGAGCGGAAGCTTATCTGGGAAAAGTCATTCCCGAATGGTGCGACATTCGCGGCCGGGACGGCAACGACGACAGCTACTACGGGCGCGGCAAAAGGCGGTGTCGATATCCCCGATGCAGTAAAAAAATATGAGCTGGCCGGTGGCAGTATCATCAACGTCGTTCATTATGCTTCTTTGAAGGCGGTAGAGAGAAATACCAATGGCGCCCCGCCCACCATCTATTTGTCCGACGTCCACAAAGGCATCCAGATCGAGCTCAACAAACACGGGAAACCGTTTAATCCCTGACATATTTCACAAGCTCTCTCCGACGAGTCCGCACAGGAATCCCAGCGATTCAAGGAACTCACTGAAACGGAAGCGCTCTGGGAATATTATGGGAAGATTGGTTATCCCAAATATTGGTGCATCGTTTATCGCCGTTCGAATCGAAAGGATGAATAGGCCAACTTACCGAAAAGTCTCCTTGAGTTTGTGAATATAGGCTACTTCCTTACCGGGGAACGACCCCTCCGCTTTTAACAGGTTCGCCTCTTCTTTAAATATGGAGAAAAAAGTCCCGTGCGCTTTGCTGAATTTCAGAGAAACGATCTCGGTTGCGATCTTCGTGATCCATTCGATCCTTCCCAGGGTGGTGGCCATCTTGTGAACATTGAACACAGCGGTATATTCGTACAAGAGTTCTTTGTACTTGTCCTCCGCTTCCTGCTCGGAAATGCCAGATTTAGCGACCTCATTGATCCAGTTAATGAGGCGGTAATATTTTCGCTTTGCATCGTGATCGCTTTTGAAATCCATGATCTGTTCCCAAGGTACACTATCATCCGGCTCAGGAATGGAATGAAGCAGGAACCTGTATACTTTTTCTTTGGTGGTGTCTTTTGATCCGTAGCAGCCGTCGACGACGGGGATGATCTCATCTTTTCTGGTCGAGCCATATGCGAGCGCAAAAGCCCGGGTAGTAAAATGCAGCGCCTTTTCGATGGCATCGAAATTATTTTCTGCAGGTTCGACGAATTCTCCCTCGTTATCGATTAAATCAGTATACTCTTTTCTGGCCATCTCCTGAATAAGATCCTCCATGCCTTTGTTGCCTGCTGTTAAATTGGTGACGGGAACAATCTCTAGTTGCCCCCTATTTTGCAGAAACTCAACATTGCGAACATTCTCCTGGTAGATACCCTGTAATTCGCTCGGACCTACTTCAAGTAGCCGTTCGAATAGTCTTGTCCCCAAATCTAGAGTTTCCTTGATGAAAATAACCTTATCGAACATAAGTACATGTTTTTTCAGATCTAGATCTCCGAAAAGCAGTGGAAATTGAATGACACCGAACTTTGCCATATTCTATAGTTAATTGGATGAGTTGATGGTTTTGGATAAAAGAGGCTTGGGTACAGGTCCCTGAAGGTTCAAGTATCAAATGAAAGGTATGCTTTACAATGAGGTCGAACTTCGATTCAGATTAGGTTTTCATGTCATGAAAATACATTTTCCTATCTGACACTACAAACCTAAAAGATTAGGAAGAATTGCTAAAGGAAGGTGGGTTGAACTTTCTATCTTCAGGCTGGTATAGGGGAACACCTTAAAGTAAAAAGCAACAAAAAAACGCTTGCAAACTTCTAGTGTACCGCGTAGGAGAATCGAACCCCATACAGATTTCTATTCATCCTATTTATACCCAATAAGGTACAAATTGGCTAATAGTCGTATATTTATACCCGATAAGGTATAATATGAAGCTAAAAGAATTTGTAAAAGTCAAACGTAAAGCCGCAAAACTAAACCAGCCCGATCTGGCCGAAAAAGCCGGCGTAGGGCTTCGCTTTGTTCGGGAACTGGAACAAGGCAAGAAATCCTTGCGTTTGGATAAGGTAAACCAGGTGTTACAATTATTTGGCTACGAGGTCGGAGCTATTCCCACTCAGCGTGAAATAATATCAGATGACAAGAGCTAATCCGTTTATCGGGTTTTACACGCCGAAGATTAGCTCATCCCGGCCGAAGGACGATTGGCGTCAACAATAAAGTTATTTACGAATACTTTTACATCACAATCAAATTGAATTACTTATCTGTATGTATCCGGGGGGATACATAGGGGTTTCACAGTGATAGTTTGTCTTGGTTCGACAAACCAAACCGGGGCCGTTCTGCATAGAGCGGCCTTTTGGTGTCTGGCCAGATCCGGCGCTGCCGGCCACCAGGGCGATGCACAGCCGGACACCCGGGGCGATCACCGGCAGGCAGCCAGGCGAGACGCTGCCGGAGCGAAATAACTTATCGACTTATTTTGTCAGCATATCCGGATCAGAGACAATGATCTCGGGTTTACCCTTATATAAAATGATCTTGCCTGTTACGCAAACCGTCTTGCCATCGATGCTGGCAGCAAGGTCTTTTGCAGCGCCTTTCAGCACCACTGTCATCGGCTGATCGGGATAGGACGCACCCATGTTCACCAGTGTCAGGCCCTCCAGAGCCTTGTAACCGTATACGACCGCGCAGACTTTTGCATACTCGTCGATATGATTGGCCGCGTCTTTTATATCTATTGCCTTCGCAGTCCCGGGCCGTTCAGCCGTTGCGGCAGCCTTGCCACTGCCGGAGCTGCCGGCGCCTCCGATGCCACCGGAACCGCCGGTCGCTGAAGCCGCACTCGCGGTCACCCCATCCTTAAACAAGGTATTCAACACTCCTGCCAGGCGTACCCCGGCCTGTTCCAGCCTTTCGTGGATGATGCCGATATGGGCGGTATAATAACTATCATCGATGCTGCGGCTTTTCATCGCGTCGACCTCGGCATATAGTCTGGAGCTGATAGTATAGCTTTCCCAGATCCATTTGATCAGCGGATCGCTCTGCCACTGTTTGATCTGCGCAGGACTCGCATGATCCACCCTGGCGGCTACCTGCTGATAATCGCCGCCTTCGTGTTCGATCAGCTTTGTGTCCCAAACGCTATGCAGGTTGGTCCCCTGACCATTATAATTAAGCTGAATGGTGTTGCCCCCCTTGTCTTCGGCGCGGCTGACATGCATCGGCTGGTGTAAGTCGCCCACAAAATGTACGATGAACTTTAAGGCTACGGCCTTCTGTTCCCGGGTTGTCGACTTATCCGTCACTATCTTTTCCTGCTGGAGGAGGGCGCTGTAGACATTGGCTTCGCTCATCCCTTCCACCTGCTTCTGAAAGTCGGAATAGCTCAGGCCCAGGGGCAGATTGATATAGTGCCAGGAACCGGTCGACTTATACTCCGGCTCGTTGCGGACCTCATCGGCCCAGCTGGCGACATCGGCGAGCGTCTCACTGCCCAGCAGCTCGTGAACCGCAGATTTGGCGCTGGCCGTAAGATGATTTTCGGCAATTTTCCCGATCGCATGGTGACCCGTGACGCCCCAGGAAAGCAATAAGATGGAGATGCTTAAAAAAGCAATGGCCAAGAGGGATTTTTTTGTTTTCATACCCCCGCAAGTTAAGGGTTTCGCCTTAACTTTTCCAGAAGCCGGTCGAACCGTACCCAATAAAGATGACAGTCCTTTGGACTCGTACCCCTCGAATAAAACAGATACTTCCCGTCGGGACTCACATATTCACCCCAGCGGTGAGCGTCCCCGTCATTGATCAGCCGGCCAAGACTTACCGGGGCACCCCAGCTTTTATCTTTTTGGCGAAAGCTGATCCAAAGTTCGCATTCAAAGTCGGGCTTTTCCTTTGCGCTGACGATCATATAGGATTCATCCCTGGCCACAAAAAAATCGCCGTCAAACGCCGGGGTATTGATCGGCCCTTCAAGTTTTTCGATCGTCGTGTCCGTCGCCGACATTTTCAATTGACAGAAATCATAGGTGCTAAAGTCCCTTCGTTTACCCTGATGGGCATTGCTTCCGACATAAGCCACGCCGCTACTGGTTGGCATAAAGTCGTAGAGCCCATAGTCCTTTATTAAATAGATCGACGGATCGGTCCAACCGACGCCCGGCTTCCGGTGGATCTGCCAGACCCTGGAATGAAGGGTATCCCTCTCGCCACCCTCCAGATAAAGCGTCTGTCCGTCCATCGAGAAGGTGGGGGCATAATAGTGTTCGATCAGGATAAAAGGTCCGTTCCATTTCCCGCCCTCGTATTTGAAATAGCGGATTTTCTCGTTGACAGTGTTAAACCAGGAATTGTTGGTCGGATAATAGAACTCCTTCCCGTCATCAGAGAAGGCCACCCGGTCAAACGCAAATGTATCCTTCTGCGCCAGCAGGTCCAGCGCGAATATTTTTGGGGTGTCTGACGGAGGCTTCTGTCCAAGGTAGGCGTCGCGGCTGTTCCAGAGCGTCTTTTGAGCAGTCATCGGAAGCGCGAAGCAGAGGCTGATAAATAAAAGATGAAGTTTACGCATAGTATAGGTATATATGCGCAAACCTAAGCCGGCTCGCAGACTACCGCTGTTCAAACGCGGTTCAAGTTTGTTCAAATCCGGTCACTCAGCCTTTATTATCTTTTTTCGACACCATTCTCTTTCAAGAATCGCCACACCTCTTTGTAGATCGCCGTCATTTCTTCCCCGTCAAAATTTCCATGTTTTTTTCCCTTCACCGTGAACAGGTAATTCTTCACTCCAAATTTATTCAATTTATCATGGAGTATTGGCGCCTGTTCATATCGGGCAGCCTTATCCGAGTCGCCATGGATCGTGATCACCGGCGGAGACGATGCCGTGATATAGTTGACCGGCGAGCACAGGCGCAATATACTATCCGGATGCGGATCATTTTTAACTACCTCTTTCAAATGTGTCGAATCCCAATGTTTTGCAGCCAGCACAAGATCGGGTACCCCAAACCAGTTGATGATAGCCGCCACCTTCATCGGGCGATGGATCTGCCTGCCCCCCTCCATGAACGACGAGTCAGCAGTCATTAAACCCGTCATCAGGGCGAGATGCCCACCGGCGGATTCGCCGGACACAACGATCTTTGTAGTATCGAATTTGTATTTATTCGCATTATCATAGATCCAGTTCAACGCCATCCGCGCATCACCGATCATCCCGGGAAGAGTGGCTTTGTTTATCAGCCGGTAGTCGGCCGTAACGACACACCAGCCCTTTTGGATATAGGGCATCAGGAAAAGAGACCGGGAGATCTTGTCACCGCTGTTCCATCCACCGCCATGTAAGAATAGTAGAGTCGGTTTCCGGATGTCGGAATATTTTACCCATGGCGGTTCGCCAAGACGTGTGAAGGGGACATAAACATCAAGCAACAGGCTAATGGAATCTATCTTGTTATATTCTATATTTCCGATCACCTGGGTGTTGGAATACAGTGCGGCTACTTCATCGATGGGATCAGGTTTATCGCCACAGCCGGCAAGACTTAACAGGAGCGCGACGGCAAGGCTTAACAGCAGCGGGGTTAATAGTTTCCACCGCCGTCTGAAATCGGATGGGTTCTCGCCTGCAATTTCCTTAAACAGTTTATTAAAATAAGACAGACTGTCGATCCCCACGGCATAACAGGTCTCGCTCACATTATTATTCTGCATCAGCAGATTCTTTGCCCGTTCGATCCTATATTGATTAACAAACTCCGTAAAGGTCATATTCGTCTGCCGCCGGAAATACCGGCAAAAGGCGGGCGTGGTGAGGCTGACTTTCTGGGCGACCACATTGACATCGGGCTGGCGATGATATTCGGCATCGATATATTCATAAATGGCGCCCATCCTGATCTTATCCTTCAGAATAAAGTTCTTGCTGCCGAGGTCTTTATTCAGGATCGTCTTTTCATCCGAGTCCGCCAGGATCTGGAAAATGTCTATCAGTTGCAGCAACTGCTCCAGGGATGACTGGCCTTCCAACTGCTGCGGTGACGGCACCCCTTCCAACTGCTGCAGCGACGGCACCCCTTCCAAACGCAGCGGCGACGCCCCCCCTTCCAACTGCCGCAGTTTCTTTGCCACCTCCAGTTTCGTCCTGCCATCAAAGGCGATTCCATATTCCGCCGTCCTGAACAGCTTCGCGATGCCTTCAAACTCGGGGGTCAGTCCCAGGGCCGTACCCATAAAGTCACACCTCAGCTGGATCACGATCTGGTGATAGTCGCTCCTCAGCCGGTAGTCGAAGTTGAGATGCGGCAGGTTGCTCCCGATAAAGACCAGGTCGCTCCGGGTATAGGTAGAAATATGCGTTCCGACATGCCGGATACCTGCATCCGCTTCTACATACACCAATTCGAACTCCGGGTGGTAGTGCCATAAAAAAGTGTTTCTCAACCGCGGAGAGAAGAGCTTAAAAGATTTACCCGGTTTGAAATCTATGGTTTCGAGTTGTATTGTATTCATGCCCTATTGCCCTATAAGTATACTTGAATATACAAAAAATGTCAATACAGAGCAAATAATGGTCAATGAGCAGAATAGGGAGGCGCGAAGGCCCGTTTACCTTTGAGTTATTAAACAACGAAAGCTATGCAAACACAATCTATGGCGGCTCAGCCGCAGACAACAGCAGCGCAAACACAAACCATGGCGGCACAACCGCAAACAATGTCTCCCCAACCGCCCGCCAACGCCCACAAAGAGATACCCGGCAACCCGTCCACCGCAAAGTCAAGTCAGCTCCGACTCAACGACCGCAGCAACGGAACGCCCCTTCGCTTACTCACAGAGGAAGACTGGAATTTCTGGATCACCAACGGTTATGTCATCATAAAAAATGCCGTCCCAAAAGAACAGGTCAAAAAACTGGCCGACTATCTCTGGGAGTACGAGGGTAAGGATCCGGAAGACATAGAGACCTGGTACAGGAAACCCAACGCCGTCATGCAGATGAAAGAGCTGAACAATACGGGTATGGTGGAGATCTATAACCAGCAGTATATGTGGGATAACCGGCAGTATCCAAAAGTTCATCAGGCTTTTGCCGACATCTGGGGCACCGAAAAACTCTGGGTTACCATTGACCGGGCCAACCTGAATTTTCCCCTGCGTCCCGGCTTTGAATACAAAGGTTTTATCCACTGGGACTATGATCCCGAAACAAAACCCCAGAACGTCCAGGGTGTATTGGCCCTCGCCGACCAGACGGACGAGAACATGGGCGGCTTTCAATGTATCCCCGAGCTGTTCAGGACCTATGAAACCTGGAAGCTGACACAGCCGGAAGACAGAGATCACTACAAACCGGACACGACGGGCTTTGAGCTGGTCAAGGTAAAGCTGGAGGCCGGGGACCTTTTGATCTTCAACAGCCTTCAGCCTCATGGCATACGACCCAATACCAGTGACAACAAGGTCCGTATTGCACAGTATATCTCCATGATGCCTGCGCAGGAAGAGAATGAAGAGCTCAGGCAGTGGCGCATCAGCAGCTGGCAGAACAGGGATGCCATGGAGGGTTATGCTTTCCCGGGGGATCCGCTGAAAAGGGAGCACAACAACCCCGTCGCGGAACTCTCGCCTTTGGGCAGGAAACTGCTGGGGCTCGGGAAGTGGTAAAGTAAACCATTGTTTTGTACTTTTTATTTCCGAGCTTCACAAAAAAACGATGCATACTGCCTACCGGTTTTACCGATTGTCACTGGGGGTCTTATTGTTTTATAGTCCCTTCTTTTGCATCGGTCAGTCCGGTCCGGGGGGCGTCGGAAAAACCGATGGTACTTCCATTCTCAGATATTGGATCGATGCCGGAAAAAGTGTTACCGGCACCACTCCTGTTACCGGATGGAACGATCTTTCAGGCTATAACATCACCAACACCGTCATAGGATCCCCGCAGCTGGTCGCCTCCGTTCTGAATGGCGCTCCCGTAGTGAGATTCCACGGGCCCGGTGACCAGGTAAATACAAATCTCAGCATTAATTCCGGAATATTTCCCAATCTTACCCTGGTTGCCGTCTATACTCCGTCGATGACAAACTCCGGCGGTGTATTTGGAGAAGACAATGGAGGCTGGGACCGGTTTATGCTTGATGCCAGCGGGCTCCCCAGCCTGGTATCCAATGGAAATGGACCGACATATAACATTCCAGGTATCTATCCCGTGGGGTCGCCTGTGATCACGTCCATCATCTACCAGCAAAATGTCACCAATGGTACCACGGTAAATGCCAACGGTACAACTGAAAGTACCATCACGACCACGGCTAACTCCCAAACGTCCAATAATTTTGGTGTGGCTTCCATCGGCGACGGAAATACAGGTCGTGACTTTAACGGGGATATTGCCGAAATGATGGTCTTTGGCACCAATCTCAATTCGGTACAAAGAATAATAATAGACAATTACCTGTCTTCAAAATAT
>JAAEBC010177859.1_pt1 | contig 11794 bp, 9 predicted proteins | sample 7277801 | NCBI WGS metagenome assembly JAAEBC01 (sample SAMN13877000, study PRJNA601929) | soil metagenome | isolation source: soil | host: Panicum virgatum | place: USA: Fermi National Accelerator Laboratory | collected 2010-11-19 | reverse complement strand
GTGGCCAGTTGCACGTTCTGCACCCCTAAAAAGAATGCCTGCACCGCCCCTAGATTGGGATTACCCAAAATGGCATAAGATCTCCCCGTAGCATCCGTCTCCTTATAGTATGAATTACTTACTCCTTTATTATTTCGATTGACCTTCAACGTTATAAGTCGTTGCAAACTGAGGTTCAGGTTATTGGCGTCCGGCCAGATGGCATCCGCAGTCGAGGCACCCCACGCTGTATGCTTCAGCGGGATCCTTATCTCATAATAGTTACTGGTAAAATCACTACCCATGCGGATGACGGCGGAAAGGTCATTGTCATTGATCCCGTTCTGGTTCCCTGTCGCCTCCGCATGGATGAACATATCCATAGTACCGTAACGACGAAGGTCAAGTGAAGTAGTTTTGTAAACACCACGCACGTCTCCCTGCAACAGGTTACAGATCTGAAGGCTCATCGCCTGCTCATTCAGCAACAGGTTGACATTGTTGTTACTCAGCTCCTGTTGCCTGACCACGCCCGGAGGAGTAACATAAGGGATCGGCGTACGGGAGCTGTTCTGTTCGATATTCACAGCCGTGACATTAAAGGTCGTGATATTGTTGGCCGGCAGTACAGTATAATTTCCCGTTGTATCGATGATATAATTGAAATTCCTCCAGTTGTTACGCACCAGCTCCAGCTTGGCAAAACGTAACACGACCGAATCGGTGAAACCGGTCAGGTACATCCGGATGAACTGGATAGACTTGAAATCCGGAATATTGCCCACCTTCTGGTAGTACTCAGAGATAGGTATACGCATCTGGTACCAGGTCTGCGTCACACCTCCGCTGGGAGCAAAGGTCATCGAGTCCGTAATAAAACCGGACCCAAAACCATTTGGTACCAGATCGACCTTATACTCAAAATATTCCTCCAGGGTATTCATCGTATTATCCTTGTTCAGGTCTTCCTGGTCGGGATATAATGTATAGGCGGAGATCGTCGTGGACCCCGACGTGGCTATAGGTGAATTTCCTTCGGGGTTATTGACATTCTTATACCGTCCAAGGATACCTGTTTGCGAAGCGTCATAACGCGAATCCCTATAGTTGGTAAAGTCGTCACTGGAAGGATCGTTCGATGCATTTTGAAAGGCAGCGGAGCCTGTTCCAAAGTTAGCCGACAACGTGTTCAGGTAACGCTGGTACTTACTTCTCTCGGAACCATCGCTCATCCCATCCAAACCTACGTCCTGGAAAGGCCGGTCGGAAGCATCATTGCTAAACGCAGTAGTCACCTGTATCGGGTTGGCCGGCACCCTGCCCCAGACAGAAGAGCTGTCTATCGCAGCCTGTATATTGGGAGTATTAAGACCGTTCTCAAACTGCTTCTTCCCATCCCGGAGAATGTCTTCCGAAACACTACCCAGGTCGATATACATTTGCCCACCCGTAGTATTACCAACATTGGAAGAGGTTTTTGCAAAGGGACTCAATATCCAGAACTGCAGCACCTCGATATTATTCGTCTCAAAATCGGTCTGGTCTATCGCACGCATAATACCGCCCCAGCGTTTTTGCGGATTCAGCAGCTTTCCGGTGCCATCCACACTGCCGGGTCGGGCGTCATAGTTATAAGGCCCCTTTTCAGAAGGATAATACGCCATGTCAAACGTGATCAGCTGAGCCTGGCCGGTCTGAACGGTCTGTTCGGGGAAAAGCTGCTGGGTCTGGATCGGACCGATACGGGGATCAAGCAGCGTATTTTCATACTTGTCCGGGTTATTGGTATTACTCCTGTCCTGTAAGGTAGGTTCGATATTATACCAGGCGAACTTGGCACGGTTATACCCATAATCAAGAGAGTCGTTGAGGGCGGCTTCCGGAAATAAAGCCGGGATCGGGCCGGTGGGATTACCCTGAGGAGTAGAAGCAAGGGCCCAGCTCGTCAGCGGGAAACGCAGATCGATCGAGCTCGTCGAACCCTCAAAGTCATCGATATATACTGCGCCGGCCGTACCCTTACCGATCTGCGCCGGATGCCCCGGACGAAGGATGGCCCCTTCACCATAGGCATTGATGGTACTCATCTCCTTTGTAGTATAAAAAGGAAGCTTATCCAAAAGACGGGTCAGCTGAGGAAGCTGCCCACGGTAATTGACATCCGCACCATACATCGTATTACGGATCGGATCATCCCCATAGTCCGTCTTGCTGAAAAAAGGCCGCTCGTTCAGTCTTTCAAACGTGGCCCCCACATTCAACGACTCTGTAGCCGTCGATTTGGCCAGGTAATCAAGACGCACACCCATGAAACTTCGTTGCTGTAACCCGAAACTGGCATTGTTTTCAAAGGAGACATTCACCGGTGTCCCCGAATTGACGATCGCCTGGTTGATGATCTGAACCTGGCCAAGGTTATAATCGACCACATAGTCCACATTCTCTTTCAGGGTCTGACCACCGGCCGTCACCACAACCGAACCCTGCGGCACATTATAAGCATTCAGGGAAAGATTGGATGTAGACTGCCCCTTGGCCGTCCCGCTCAGCACATACCGGTCCACGTTGGCGTACGTCTGTGCCACTGCTTTAATCGTATCATACAATTGATAAAAGACATACTTATCCTTTAGAGACTGCGGCTGCCCCGCAAAAGCTATCGTATCAAGGTCCCGGCCAAAGGGTTCCAGTAATGGAAAAATGATCCGTCCCTGGTTGGACAGGACTGTATACCCCTCCAGGTAATCAAAGATCCCATCCGGCTGCGGATCATTGTGCGCATTCAGCCGATCCAGGTTCAGCACCGTGAGCAAGGGTATCGATGCTTTTGGACCTTCCGGTAAATACCTCTTTGTTCCCTTGCTCGGCTCATCATAAGAAATATTGAACTGAAATCCGGTTTGCTGAATATTGGAGAGATAGCTGCCGCCGGCCGTCTTCAGGGAATACACGTTCTTCATCATCAGGTTCCACAACGGAAGATTCGTACGTTGAGAAGTAGCTTTCAACAATTTGAGATACAAGACCTTGGAAGACCCGGCCCCCGTACCCGCCGCGGTATCGGGCGGCACGTCGGCCGCAAATTCCCCGACTTGGTAAATGGTCCCATTATAACTATATTGATACGCTACAGCAAGGACATCATTGGATTGCAACGTCTGGTTGACCGATAAAAACCCGACCTGGGGATTAAAGTAATAATCGGAGGCGTTCAACTTCCGGGCATAAACTATCTCAAAATCCTGTACCTGGCTCAATCCCAATGAATTGAGCTTGTTAGCCGCCTGGGACGGGTTCCGGCTGGACTTATCCCCGACAATGGAATTGTACTCCGTATTGGCGTTGTTGAACGGATAAGGCAGGTTCGTATTTGGGCGGATCTTCTTATTATACGGTGCGACTTCCCCGAGGTCCATCAACCCCACGATCTGGCGGGAGCCCGTGTCGATGCCGTTCCGGTTGGTAACCCAGACTTCCATCCGCAGGATCTGTACCGACGAAGTGATGAGAGGCAGCTTCGACATGGCGTTATTGTAATTGCTGCGGAAATACTGAGCTAACAAAAAGTGCCGGTTTTCCTCGTAATCATCAGCCTTGAAGGAATAGGAGGTAACCGCCGCACCACCCTGGGAAGAGATATTCTGCTTTTGCGAACGCTGGTTGGCCAAAACAGCCGTAACGGACAGTTTCCCAAACTGCAATTTGGTCTTGACACCAAAAAGGGACTGCGCTCCCGTCATCAGGGTGCTGGGAGTTGTAAAAGATATATTTCCCGCTTCGATCTTCTTGATGATCTCATCAGGGCCTCCGGTATAATCCAGCTTGAGCTGATTTTCCAGGTCGAGATTGGCCAGGGTATTATAGGAAATAGGGAGTTTCAGCTTATCCCCGATATTGCCAATCACATTAAGGTTGGCATTCATATTAAAATCGGGCTGACCTGTCTTTCTTGCACTTTCCGGCAGGGTGGGATTCTGAATGGATTGACCCGCATACCCCGCAGTGATATCCACATTCCCCTGCGGCCGGATATCGATCTTCCCATTCCCGAAAATGCGATTGAATAAGTTATCGCTCACGGAAAGCTTTGGCCTCAGCAGCTTCCGGTTGAGAGCGTCCAACGCGTCTGCACGCTTTCGCCAGTAGTCGTCCTCCGAACTTTGGCTCTGCATCTGCATCAATTCGTCGAAGGTAAGATAGGTTGGCTTCCTATAATATTGGTTACCAACCTTTTCAACAACATAATATTGTTTGGTAACCGGATCGTACTCGACGGAATCGTGAATATTGGCGGGGTCCTTAAGATCGAAGGGATTTCGGTTGGGGTTAGTAATACGGTCTCCCCTGCGGTCGTACAGCGGGAACCGGAGGGTGTCCTTGCGGAATGTATCGATTATCCTGTGGGATGAATCGGTTGGCCTCCGGGGTAAAGAATCATTCAGCCTTCGGATAGAGTCACCCAACCGCCGAATAGAATCGGCCGCCCTTTTCAGGCGGTACATATCCGGAGATAGTCCTACCGTGTCTGTCCTATGCTTTGTCGTATCAACCTGCGCCGATGCAGTTGTGCCAAAGACAACTGATGCGGCGGTTAATAGTACCGTTGCCAGGAATAAATAAAACGAATGGCGGGTCAAACTTCCTCAAGAATTAGTTAAGTATAGTTTCACCGATAGGCTACAAGATTTTTAAAGCTTTCTTAATAAGATCCTCGACTTTATCGGTGCCTGCCACCTCATGGATTACTTTTTTAATAGCGTTTTCTGCGGCGGGCCTGGCGATGCCAAGTGTAATCAGGGCATTTAACGCGTCCAATTCCAACGTATTGCTTGTCAAAGATGAAATATTTGTGGTATCTTCTTTTCCCTTACCAACCTTGTCTCTTAACTCAAGAATGATCCGCTCTGCAGACTTCTTACCGATCCCTTTGATAGACTCCAATAATTTAGCATTCCCCTGGAGAATAGCACGGCTGATCTCTTCGGGTCTCATGGAGGACAACATCATCCGGGCAGTGGATGACCCTACACCCGATACGCTGAGAAGGAGGATAAAAAGGTCCTTTTCAGTCTTGTCAAAAAAACCATAAAGGATGTGCGCGTCTTCGCGGATATGCAGGTAAGTAAGTAAAAGCCCTTTGTCCAGGCCTTCTATCTGTGAATAGGTATTAAGGCTTATCAGCAGCTCATATCCTACCCCACCGACTTCCATATGGACAAGTGCGGGGCTTTTATAAGCGAAAGTACCACGTAAAAAAGCGATCATGGCTGCGAAAATAGGGTAAATGTTGGATACTTCAGCCGTTCCCCAAACTTGACGCAGACCAGTTTAGCCGCCATTTCAATATTTTTCCCCACCTTTGCAAAAAACTCTTCTTAACCAGATTGGAATTAATAATGAGCAACAAAATGACCGCTGCTATCACTGCGATCGGAGGATATGTACCCGAAGACCGTCTGACCAATGCCGACCTTGAGAAAATAGTTGATACCAATGATGAGTGGATACGCACCCGGACAGGAATAGAAGAAAGAAGGATACTGAAAGGCGCAGGAAAAGCTACCTCGGACCTTTGCGTGCCCGTTGTCGAAGAGATTTGCCGCAAAAGAGGAATCAGCCCGGAAGAGATTGATTGCCTGATCGTTGCAACTGTCACCCCGGATATGTTGTTTCCATCTACTGCCAATATCGTCTGCGATAAGATCGGAGCAAAAAATGCATGGGGTTTTGACATGAGCGCTGCTTGTTCAGGTTTTTTATATGCGCTGACCTCGGGCGCTATGTATATCGAAAGCGGCCGGTTCAAAAAAGTAATAGTCGTGGGTGGCGATAAAATGAGCAGTATTGTTGACTACAGCGACCGGACCACCTGTATCATTTTTGGAGATGGCGCCGGCGGGGTGCTGCTCGAACCCAATTACGAAGGTTACGGTGTTCTGGACAGCATTCTAAAAAGCGATGGCAGCGGCCGGACACACCTTCACATGAAAGCTGGCGGATCGCTGCGGCCATCCAGTTACGAAACGGTTGCCGCAAAAGAGCATTTTATCTACCAGGAAGGGCAGGCTGTTTTTAAATTTGCCGTCAAAGGGATGGCCGAAGTCAGCGCCGAACTGATGGAACGCAATAATCTCACTGCCGATGACATCAGCTGGCTGGTGCCACACCAGGCGAACAAACGCATAATCGATGCCACAGCTCACCGTATGGGACTCGCAGAAGAAAAGGTCATGATCAACATACAGCGCTATGGCAATACAACCGCCGGAACCATCCCCCTTTGCCTCTGGGATTGGGAAACGAAACTAAAAAAAGGAGATAACCTCGTGCTCGCGGCCTTTGGAGGCGGATTCACATGGGGAGCCACCTGGGTCAAATGGGGACATTAGACACTGACATGGAAAACATACTCATCAGAAGGGCAGTCCTCTCGGACTGCCCGCGCTTATTAGAATTAATACAGGAACTCGCGGAATACGAAAAAGCTCCGCAGGAAGTCACAGTCAACCTCCAGCACTTCACGGAAAGCGGCTTTGGCCTCCATCCTGTCTGGTGGGCCTTTGTAGTCACCGTCGACGAAAAGGTGGAAGGCTTTGCATTATACTATATCCGTTACAGCACCTGGAAGGGTCAGCGCCTCTACCTGGAAGACCTTATCGTCACAGAAAAAATGCGGGGTAAAGGACTGGGCAAAATATTATTCGACCGCCTGCTGGAAGAAGTAAAAGAAAAAAAATTCCAGGGAATGGTTTGGCAGGTGCTGGATTGGAACGAACCGGCCATCAACTTTTATAAGAAATACCAGGCCAGTTTTGACCCGGGCTGGATCAACTGCTCGGTATCCTAATTCACCCCATCCACCTGCGTCGTCTTGTCAATTTTCTGGATCAGACCCTGTAATACCTTTCCGGGACCTATCTCCGTAAAATGAGAAGCCCCATCTGTTATCATGGACTGAACAGATTGCGTCCACCTGACGGCACCCGTCAGCTGATCGATCAGGTTCTTTTTGATCTCATCCTTTGCCACCACAGCCTTTGCCACGACATTCTGATAAACCGGGCAGGTGGGATTATAAAACGTAGTTTTCTCTATCGCAACTTTCAGCTCGTCCTGGGCGGCTGCCATAAAAGGCGAATGAAAAGCGCCGCCCACCGGTAAGACAAGGGCACGTTTGGCGCCAGCTGCCTTCATCCGTTCGCAGGCTACTTCAATGCCCTTTACCGAACCGCTGATAACCAGCTGCCCCGGGCAATTGTAATTGGCAGGCACAACCACCTCACCTGTCTCTTCCTGCACCGCTGCACAGATCTCTTCTACTTTATTATCTTCCAAACCTAAGACCGCAGCCATGGCGGAAGGTTGTTTTTCGCATGCACGCTGCATAGCCATTGCCCGCGCAGCTACCAGGATAAGCCCGTCTTCAAAACTCAATACCCCGTTTGCCACCAACGCCGAAAATTCACCCAGCGAATGGCCTGCTACCATATCGGGTTTGTTATTTTCTATCCCTTTAAAAACTATGACAGAATGAAGAAAAATAGCTGGCTGCGTCACCTTCGTCTGACGCAGGTCTTCTTCCGTACCGGAGAACATAACATCCGAAATACGAAACCCTATTATCTCGTTGGCCTGTTCAAACAACTTCTTTGCAAAGGCACTATTCTCATAAAGACTTTTTCCCATGCCGGCGAACTGAGATCCCTGTCCCGGGAAGACATACGCGTGCTTCATACTGATGCAAGTTTGTGTGCACCGGGTCTGGCTTATGCCAAAATTTAACCCATCCCCTGTGCACTATTTAATGATGGGCCTTTGGCCAGCGGATCAGTGATCCGCTTCTGAAAACAAATATGCCACAAAGAGCCGATTCAAAAAAGAAAATCTTTCCGTGAAAAGATATATATACCATTATAAACCAAAGTCTCTAGTGAAGATTCGAAGATATCAGCTTCGTAAATTCACTTCTCGTCTCATTCTTCTCAAATTCACCCCAGAAGGCAGACGTGGTCGTAACCGAATTCTGCTTCTGAACGCCTCTCATCATCATACACAAATGAGAAGCTTCAATGACGACAGCTACACCCAGCGGATTAAGTGTTTCCTTTATGGCATGTAATATCTGTGTTGTCAATCTTTCCTGTACCTGCAGACGTCTGGCATATACGTCAACTACACGTGCGACCTTGCTCAGGCCTGTGATCCAGCCGTTAGGGATATATGCGACATGCGCCTTACCAAAAAAGGGCAGCATATGATGCTCGCACAAACTATATAATTCGATGTCCTTTACCAGGATCATCTCACTCACATCCTCGTGAAACTTAGCGGAATTCAAAATAGCATGCGCATCCTGCTCATATCCCTGTGTCAGGAACTGCATAGCCTTCGCTACTCGTTCCGGTGTCTTTAACAATCCTTCCCGGGAAGCATCTTCGCCGAGCAGGTCCAATGACTGACGATAATTTTGTGTCAAAGCCGCAGTGATCTCTTCGTCGTATTTTTCAATCTTCGTATAGGCCATATATCTGCTGTTTGTTTAGTATTTACTCCGCAGGGTATTCAACAAAATTCCTTTCAGTTTCATATAATCTCACCTGTAATTCCAGTTTGGGATCAATACGCGCCCGAAGCAGATCATAGATGACTATGGCAATATGCTCTGCGGTAGGATTGAGGTCCTTGAAATAGATCGTATCCAGGTTGAGGTTACGATGGTCAAAGTTTTCCAGCACTTCTTCCGCCGTAATACGCGAAAGCACCTTCATGTCCATCACATAACCCGTTTCCGGATCTGGCACTCCCGTCACCTTGACAACCAGTTCGTAATTATGTCCGTGATAATGAGGATTACTGCATTTACCAAACACCTCGAAATTCTTCTTATCATCCCAGGCTGGATTGAAGATGCGATGCGCTGCATTAAAATGCTCCTTCCGGAAAACCGCTACTCTTTTTTCACCTGCACTCATAATTGTCATTTTTAAATTTGTACCCGGAGCCCATGACACCATACTCAACCAAAATATTCGACATAGATCCTCGGCGTCTCATACAGCTTGATACAATGCAGCTTGATCTCCGACGGTATGTGCGGGATCAATTGCTGCCAGATACCAATGGCCAGATTCTCGGTCGAACACATTTTCCCTTTTAGAAAATCCACTTCCAGATTCAGGTTCCTGTGATCTACTTTTTCGATGACCTGGTCTTTGATGATCTCGCTCAGCTTTTTTACATCGAACAAAAAACCGGTGTCCGGATCAGGATCGCCTTTTATGGTTACATATAGATCATAATTATGCCCATGCCAGTTCTCGTTGGCACACTTACCAAAAACCTCCTCATTCTTTTCCTTACTCCAGCCTGGATTATAGAGTTTATGAGCCGCATTAAAATGTTCCAGGCGTGTCAGATACACCATATGTCCTCAACTTTAAAATTGCCGCAAAGTTAAATGATTCCGGATATTTGCAACATGCATATTCTGCTGGCAGCCGCCACAACATTTGAAATTCAGCCGACTATCGATTATTTGGCCAAAAAGACCTCATCTGGTGTCCCTCCCCTCATCACCGGCGTCGGGAGCCTGGCTACAACCTGGTCTCTCATGCGACAGATTGACAGGAGTCGGCCGGATCTGATCATCCAGGCCGGCATCGCAGGTTGTTTTACCGGTAGAAAACCCGGAGAAGTCCTCGTCGTCCGGGAAGAAATGCTGGCCGACCTCGGCGTGTGGGAAGACCAACGGTTTAAAACTCTTTTTGACCTCAAACTGGCCGATAGCGAAGCCGCCCCCTTTTCCAACGGAAGACTGGTTAACCCCTACCAACAATTGTTGAGCCTGACTTCCCTGGACCCGGTCTCAGCCATTACTGTCAATGAAATCACCACCGACCCGGCCCGGATAGCCTGGTACCAACAAAATACCGCCGCCGTTGTTGAAAGCATGGAAGGCGGCGGACTACACTATGTCTGCCTCCGGGAAAAAATACCGTTTGTCCAGCTAAGAGCCGTCTCCAACGACATTGGAGTGAGAGACAAGACCAAATGGGATATCCGGTCGGCTATTCTTAACCTGAACGAACAGCTTATTTCCCTGCTGGAAAAGCTCGAAAAGAACACCGACGCCATTTTAGAACCATAAAAAAATACTCATGCGCTTTACCCTGGGATTCAGCCCTTGCCCTAATGACACTTTTATTTTCGATGCCCTTGTTAACAAAAAGATTGACACAGAAGGCCTTGATTTCGAAGTTTTCCTGGAAGATGTACAGACACTTAATCAGTGGGCCATGCAGGGTAAACTGGACATTTCAAAAATAAGTTACGGTGTCCTGCCGCTGCTATTACATCAATACCGGCTCCTGGAGGCAGGTGGCGCACTCGGTAAAGGCGTAGGCCCCCTCCTTATTTCCCGGCAGCCCCGACCTCTTACAGCCATAAATAACGGCACCATCGCCATCCCCGGTCAACAGACCACGGCGCACCTTTTATTTTCCCTCGCATTTCCTGAAGCCAGACAGAAAGAATTCATGGTCTTCTCCGATATCGAAGACGCAGTCCTTTCAGGAAGAGTAGACTGCGGAGTTATCATTCACGAAAACCGGTTTACCTATCAGCAAAAAGGATTGACCAAATTGATGGACCTGGGAGAATTCTGGGAAAAAGAGACCGGGGCGCCAATCCCACTGGGGGGAATCGTCTTCCGGGAAGACCTTGATCAAGCCTTGTCAAAAAAAGTGAACGCGCTAATCCGGAAAAGCCTGGAATATGCTTTCAGCCACTATCCTACCCTTTCAGATTATGTAAAAGCACATGCCCAGGAGATGGATGAAAGCGTAATGCGCCAGCATATCGACCTTTATGTCAACAACTACTCACTTTCCCTCGGAAAAGAAGGAGAAAAAGCTATTCAAACCTTACTTAGAACATATAGTAAAATACATGCAATCGAGCTGTCTGCTACTCCTTTGGAGATAGTTCATTGACACTCTTTCACCGCCTTTGCATATACTGCCAGGGCCCGTTTACGCGCTTCCTCATGGATCACCATCGGTGGCGGATAGCTTAGCGTCTCCCATTCAGGTACCCATTTACGGATATAGCTGAGATCCGGATCAAATCTTTTGGTTTGCAGCGTGGGGTTGAAAACCCGAAAATAAGGCGCTGCATCACAGCCGCTGCCGGCAGCCCACTGCCAACCACCATTGTTGGATGCCAGATCGAAATCCAGGAGCTTCTCAGCAAAATAAGCCTCCCCCCAGCGCCAGTCGATGAGTAAGTGCTTTGCAAGAAAGGAAGCCGTGATCATACGTACCCGATTGTGCATGAACCCTGTAGCATTCAGTTCCCGCATGCCGGCATCTACAATAGGATATCCGGTCTGACCGGTGCACCATTTCTCAAACTCCTGTTCATTATTGCGCCACTTGATATCATCATAGGCCGGCTTGAACGATCTGCCTTTCCCAACGGCCGGGAAAAACCAGAGTATCATCTGGTAGAACTCACGCCAGATCAGTTCATTCAGATACATATCATTCAGTTCCAGGGCCTTCCGGGCCAACATACGGATGCTGACTGTACCAAAACGAAGATGGACACCCATCCTGCTGGTTCCGGTTATCCCGGGATAATCCCGCTGCTTGTCATACTTTTTAATAAGCTCGATCCCAACTGAAGCCGGAGGAAATGCCTCTCCCGTCTTTTTGAATCCCAGAGAAGCCAGGGAAGGGATGGCCTCCGCCCGCTGCTGCAGGAAATTAAACCAGTACTTTTTCACCGGGTAGGAAGAAAGATAAAAATCATCCAG
>JAAEBC010186381.1_pt1 | contig 12620 bp, 10 predicted proteins | sample 7277801 | NCBI WGS metagenome assembly JAAEBC01 (sample SAMN13877000, study PRJNA601929) | soil metagenome | isolation source: soil | host: Panicum virgatum | place: USA: Fermi National Accelerator Laboratory | collected 2010-11-19 | reverse complement strand
CCGACTTTGTCGAACGCCGCTCGCCGGGCGGGTTGAAGCTCTCCATCAACGACGGCGGCGCGCGACCCGACACGGTCGCGCTCCGGCTGGCCCAGGCCCTGAGCGCCGTGGAAGGAGACCGCACATGAGTACGCTCGCCTTGGACAACGCGCAAGTCGAACGCCAGCCCTTTGTATCCACCGATAGCTGGTACGAGGCCTCGGCCAGGCAGCGCGTGGAAGGGCTGCTCGACGCCAACAGCTTCGTGGAATTCCTTGGCCCGGAGGCGCGCGAGATGAGTCCGCATCTGTCGCTGTTCAATCTGCCCGAGCAGTTCGACGACGGCATGGTCGTGGGATGGGGCCGGATCGATGGCGCGCCCGTGTTCGTCGCTGCCCAGGAAGGTCGTTTCATGGGCGGCGCGTTTGGCGAAGTGCATGGTGCCAAATTGACCGGGCTGTTGCGTGCCGCCCGCGACATCGCGTCGGTACCGGTGCTTATCCTGTTCGACACCGGCGGCGTGCGCCTGCAGGAAGCCAATGCCGGCGAGTTGGCGATTGCCGAGATCATGCGCGCGTTGATGGAAGCGCGCTTCGCCGGCGTGCCGGTGGTGGGCCTGGTGGGCGGTCGTTCGGGATGCTATGGCGGCGGCGGATTGATCGCAGGCAGCTGTTCGGCCCTGGCGGTGTCGGAACAGGGACGCATCAGCGTCTCCGGGCCCGAAGTCATCGAAACCAACCGCGGAGTGGAAGAGTTCGACTCGAAGGATCGCGCCTTGGTATGGCGCACCATGGGCGGCAAGCACCGTCGCCTTATCGGTGGCGTGGATGTGTTCGCCGACGACACCATCGAAAGTTTCCGGGATGCCGCCCGCTACCTCATCGAGCTGGTGCCAACACTGACCCTCGACACGTTGGAGGCGGAGCAGGCTCGGCTTGCGCAACGTATCCGTGACTTTGGTGCTTGCGCCGATGCGCTCGATGTCTGGCGCGCATTGGGAGCGACCGAACCGGAAAGCATTCCCGCCTTGTCCTACGAAGCATTCGTGGCACTCGCCAATCGACTTCAGGAGCCTCGTCATGACGCTCGATAAGATTCTCGCCTCGCTGTTTCCCCATGGTCACGACGTCGTGCGCGAGAGTGGCTTGATCTCGGGGCGTGGCCAACTACCGGATGGCGGATCGATGGTCGTGATGGGTGTCGAAGGTCAGACGCCGGTCGGCATCGAAGAGGCCGCCCGGCTCGCCGGGAACGTCATCGACGTCATCAAGTCGGGTGGCAACGAGCCTATCCTCATGTTGATCGACAGTGGCAGCCAGCGCATGAGCAAGCGCGACGAGCTGCTTGGCATCAACGAGTTCCTGGCGCATCTGGCGAAGTGCCTGATCCTCGCCGACAAGCTGGGGCACTGCACGATTGGTTTGCTCTATGGGCATACGGCCGCGGGGGCATTCATCGCCACGGCACTGGCAACCCGCACCTTGCTCGCGCTGCCTGGTGCAGAGCCGGCGGTGATGGATCTTCCCTCGATGTCGCGTGTAACCAAATTGTCGATCGAAGTGCTGGAGGAGAAGGCCAAGTCCACACCGGTTTTTGCACCTGGACTGGACAACCTGTTTCAGACGGGCGCCGTGGCGGTCACGCTGGATCCGGATCGCTCGCTCGCCGATCAACTGCAGGCCCAACTATCCCGCCCCTTTGAGCGCGATGACAACCGCGACCAGCTCGGCGCCGAACGCAATGGTCGCCCCAAGGCTGCCGATATCGCGAGGCGTGTCCATGAACTTGCACGCGCCGCAGCCTGATCCGCTGCTGCAACGGCATCGGCTGGTTCGCGTTCGGGTCGCCGCGTGGAACGCGTGGCTGGCATCGCACAGCGATCTTGCGGATGAGCCGTTGCTCCCGGGCTGGGCGGATCGCGGCTGGCCGCTCATCGTGCGTCGCCCCGCGCCTGGCGACGGTGGTGGGTTGCCGCTGGGCTTGCCGCTGCCGCCTTCGGCGGGCAAGCGACGTATAGCCGTACAGATGGCAGCTGGCGACATCGTTGCAACAACCTCGCTGCCCACGCTGGCCGAATGCGTCGATACGGCACCGTCCGCCTGGCAGGCGAGCCTGCGGCAACTGGCGACTCTCGCAAAGGCATATGACGTAGAGGCTCGTGTGTTCGGTAGCTTGGCATGGCAGCGCATCACAGGTCTGACGTATCTGAGTCCGGGCTCCGATCTCGATATCGTCTGGACGCTTCCAGATCGCAATCGGATCGGCTGGTTTCTTTCGGATCTTGCTGATATTGATGCGCAGGCCCCGGTACGCATCGATGGTGAACTTCTGCGTGCCGATGGCTTCGCCGTGAACTGGCGCGAACTGCACTCAGGTGTGCCTGAGCTGATCGTCAAAAGTGCTGCTGACGTGCTCTTGTGTCCACGCGCATCGTTTATTGGAATCCCCTCATGAAGGCACGCTTGTCCATTGCGCCGATTTTTCCGATGGCTGGCCCCTTGCCTGTTGCTTCATTCCAGGAGCGCGTGGCGGCATCGGCCGAGCGCAGTTTGATGCTTGAAATCGAAACGTGGCCAAAGCCCGGGCTCGTGAGCCACGTTGATTCAGGAAGCCATACGGATATGGACGCCGATACCTTCAGGCGTAGCGCATCCGCTCTGCGGCCTTACTTTGCCGCCTTGGTCGATGCGGGCATGCGCGATGCATCCATGGCAACGCTACGCAAGATCGGCTTGCACGCCGAACGCGCCATGCTTGCCGCCACCGGCGGTGTGAATACGCACCGTGGCGCCATCTTTGGCGTGGGCTTGCTTTGCGCGGCGGCTGGGCTGCGCGAGGCTGGCCTGGCGGAAGCGGGTGAAACATTGGGCGCCGTGGTCGAGCGTCGATGGGGCAGGGAGATTCTTGCTGGTCCACGGCTTTCCCATAGTCACGGCGAAGTGGCCGGCCTGCGCTATGGCGCGGGTGGCGCACGCCAGGAGGGCGCGCAAGGTTTTCCCAGCGTGTATCAGGTTGGCCTGCCTGCGCTGCGCGATGCGCAATGCCTTGCGCCGGGCGATCATGAGGCAGCACGTGTGCAGGCGTGTTTCTCCCTGATCGCTGCCCTCGAAGACACGAATCTATTGCATCGTGGCGGCGCCGAGGGTTTGCGTTTTGCGCAGCAAGCAGCGCAGGCTTTTCTCGATAAAGGCGGCGTTGGCGACCCGGCATGGTCGCAGCGTGCCGAACGCATTCATCGAGCGTTTGTCCGGCGTCGCCTTAGTCCAGGCGGATCGGCAGACCTTCTGGCCATGAGTGTCTTCGTGATGGCGCTGGAAAAGCTGCCATCGCATAGCCTTGCTGCCGGGACGGCATGATCATGGCGCTCGCCATTCTCTGCTCCGGGCAGGGCGGTCAACATCCCGGCATGTTCGACCTGACGGGCGATGCCCCTCAAGCCACGTCACTGTTTGAGCATGTCTCGGTGCAGCTCGGCAGCGATCCCCGCCTCCTGGTAAAGCAAGCCGCCCTGGATATGCTTCACCTCAATCGGACGGCTCAACTGCTTTGCACGTTGCAGGCACTAGCCGCAGCCACGCTGCTCGATAGCATCCTTCCGAGACAGCGCTGCCTGGCAGGCTATAGCGTGGGTGAAGTGGCGGCCTGGGGCGTGGCGGGTTTGATAGGAGCCGTCGACACGCTCGTCCTGGTCGATACGCGGGCCCGCCTGATGGATGCAGAAAGCCACGGTGACGAAGGCATGCTCTTCATTCGCGGATTGGATAGCGAGAGTGTCGACAAGTTATGCGAAGGCCGCGAGGCAGCCATAGCCATCTGCAATCCCGGCAACGCCTGGGTACTTGCCGGTCGAAAAGGCGCACTGGAGAGCATCGCGCAGGAAGCCGCCAGGCATGGCGCCTTACGCGTCTCGTCCATCCCCGTGAAGGTGCCTTCCCACACCTATCTGCTTGCCAACGCCTCCATCGCTTTCGATCGAACCCTGGCAGACGTCCACCTTCAAGTCGCACGGCAACCCAGCGTTCGTCTCTTCAGTGGCATCGATGGCGATCCCGTGCTGGACCCCGCCAACGATCTGCATAAGCTCGCTCTGCAAATATCGCATCCCATCCAATGGGATAGATGCCTGGCTAGCTGCGTGGAAGCCGGCGCCACCGCTTTTCTAGAACTGGGACCCGGCCGTGCCCTCGCCGACATGGCCGCCGGTGCCTATCCCGGACTTCCCGCGCGTAGTCTCGACGATTTTCGTTCGGTCAGCGGCGTGCTCGTTTGGTTGGCGCGAGTCATGGGATCGGCCTGAGTGGCTGCGCGTCCTGCACTTGTGTCTAAGTGCGCGTGGCGTGGGTATTGCTTTCCAAGACTCAACATCCCTGGGCTCACTTGCCTGGATGATGTAGCTATCGCATCTGGCATAGCCGGGACTTTAGTTAAGCCTGATCGGCCTCGTGGGAACGTGCCCTGATTGTTCGTATATCTACTGAGACCATCGCTTGATCTTGCGAATACCCTGGGTGCTTCTCACGGTGCAGCTTTTCTGGATCAGGGCACGCGGCCAGCGTGATTCGCTGTTGCTTGATGAGCTGCTCGGAGCGGCCAAAGTGGTCCATTCACTGGTGCGGTGCGCGCAAGCTCGGTCTCGGCAACAAAATTCACCGCTCCACTGTCGCCGACCGAAGATCCTTCGGTTGCAGCGCAAACTATTGCCTCTGATGCGCCGCCGTCGACCGCAAGGTGCGCATGGCAATGATCTACTTACTCCTTTGAGCGTATTGGAAGCCCGTTACCAGCAGCGCATTATTCCGCCCCGATTGCTGTTGGGCTTTTCGCCCGATGCACAGCGATCGTTTGAATAAGCTTGCTCGATTCCTCTTTGAAAGTTTCCATCACCGCAACCCGGCGTGTACGGAGCGTGTGGATGACTGCGCGCGCCTGTGTCCGGTCAATCTCCTGGAGGAAACGCAATGAGTGCTTCTTCATCCTTGTCATCCATCGAACAGCTTCGCAAGCCAGCCACAGGGCAGGCGACGGGACAGCCGTCCGCCGCCGTGACCGTGGAGCTCATGCAGGACTTTCAACGCTTCACGCCCGCAAGCGCGAGTGCGGGCTTCTGTGTCGTGCCGACCTCGTCGGGCGATGCGGAGCTGTATACGCTCGACAACAACGGCCATGTGTGGCGCACGACGCCGGATCCCTCAAGCGACACGGGGTGGACCACCCTTGATCTTGAGTTCGGAAGTGACCCTGCCGTCGCGTTGACGGCGGTGCTCTCTTCAAGCGGCATCACTTATGTATTTGCCTCCACCGCGTCCAACAATGGCCTGAAGCGCTGGGCCTCCAATAGCAACAAATGGAGCGGCTTGAAACGCTCCTTCCCGAAAGGAGCCTCGCCTACGATCAAGTCGATGGCCGCCAGTGAAGTCAACGGACAGATCAACCTGGCGACCATCGGGTCCGGCGGCGATCTCTTCTGGCAGACCAAGGCCCAGAGCTCGCCGTCCAATCCCCAATGGGTCGGGCAGGGAACACCGGAAATTTACGCCTGCTGCATGGGCCAGTACGCGGCGTCATCCACGAGCACGCAGCCCTTGCTGTATTTCGCAGCATCAACCGGGTTGTCGGTGGCGTCGTTCAGCCCGTCATTGCAAGTGAACCCCATCGGCGCGGATACACCGACGTCCATGGCCTGCGCCTGTCCTTCATCCACGGGCGGGCCGACGCTCTTCGTCGTACTGGATGGCGTGGCTAGCTGTTTGCAGCCGGCGGCACCATCAAGCGGCAATTGGTCGCCCTCGAACGGGTATCAACCGCCGACCGCGGCCCTGTACGACGCAAACGAGCAGGTGTCGACCAACAACGTAAACTCCATCGCCACCACGATAGATGGCAATGGCGATACCCATGTGTTCGTCACCGGCCTGGACGGTCGCCTCTATCACACCTCGCAAACGACCCAGGATGCGAGCGGATGGTTTCCAGCCACGCCGATCGCGGCCGGATCGGGCATCGGCTATGCACAGGCAGTCACCACCAGTGAAGGCGCCGTCGAGGTGTTTGCGCTTGCCGCCGGAGGCTCGGTCATTCAAGGCATGAGGCCGCTGGAAAATGGCGTATGGAGCATTGGTCCGCTGCAGCTCGACATCGCGGCCATGGACGCCATCGAACAAATCACTTCGTACTCGGCCACGCTGACTGCTTACGGCGCGGACGGCAATATCGCTCCTTGCCTGGGTATCAATATTGCCTGCGATTCTCTCGTGCACATGACGATCGAGGGGCGCACGATCCTCATCGGTCCGAACAACGCGTGGCAGGGCAACGTGGGACCCGAGGGTCAACTCATGGCGACCTTTGTCGCGCAATCGCTAGGCGCGCCCAGTCCGACCTTTGTCCTGGACGGCATGGACGCCGGCAACCCTCTCGCGCTCGACTTCAGCGGGCCGGTACGCTGCTCTCTGGACGCCGTTACCAACGCCAATCTGGCAACGGCAACGACCGCGTCGAGCTACAAAATGGACTACTCAACGGGCCCGCTTCTGACCGGCGAAAGCACAGAGCAGCTTGACGTGCTGGTAGAAACGGTCAACGCCATCATGGATCTGGCGGTGACCGAGGGGGAAGTGACGGGCGGCAATATCCACCCGCGCAGCAAGCCGCTTGCGGTTCGGCAAATGTACGGCTGGGATCGCCGGGTGTCGCCCAATCGCATTGATCGACATGCCCTCCCTGAAAGTCGTTTTGTCATTGACCTGAGCCAAAAGGGCAGGCTCGGATTCCAACGGCACGATGCAGCCTCCATGGCTGCCTGGTTGGAAGCAGCGCACCAGCATACGGCCCTGCCTGACTCGCTCGGAAGCATTTGGGGGGATATCTGCGATTTTGTCGAAGCCGTCATCGACGAGATCGTCGATGGGGTCCAGGTAGCGATCAATTCCGTGGCCGGCGTTGCGACCGCGACAGTCACGTTTGTCATGGACGGCCTGACCCATGTGTGGGATGTGGCCGTGGGCGCAGTCGAGGAATTCGTCGACCTCGTGGTGGCCGTCTTCGATTGCGTAAGCGTCACGTTCTCCAACTTGGTGGGCTGGCTGGGCTGGATTTTCAACTGGGGCGACATACTGCTGACGAAAGAGCTGCTCAGCGGTGTCATTTCCGCCGCGCTGCCGTGGGTAGCTCAATCGCTGCAGACGGCACAAAGCCTGGTCACCGGCCAGATAGCACAAGTGCAATCGCAACTGGATCAACTCATCCAGGCGGGTCTCGGCTTGCTGCCGGAGGGGGCGACGCTGGGCTCACTCCTTGGTGCCGCGCCAGCGCCTGCGGAGGGCACGGCAACGGCCAGTGACCCACGCAATGTCTTTCTTCGCGGCCTGAAGAACAACGCTACGAGCTGCACGACAACGGTGACGTCACCACCGTCCTCACAAGAGAAGAGCGCAGCGTCGTCCCTGATGTCGCTTGTGCAGTCCACCGTCGATTCGTCAAAGACCAAGGACATCCTCAGCAGCGCAGAGCATGCCATCACCCCATCCACGTCCTTACTGGACATGCCGTTGACGACCATCGCTGCGGCGATCCAAAGCGTCATTGGCAGTGCATTCTCTTTGGTCGCCGATGGTGTCAATACAACTTTCACCGGCGCGCAGTCAGTGGTTGGTGCGGCGACCGGCCTGTTCAGCGAAACCTGGGAAATTCCGCTGGTGACGGATCTGTACGCGTGGATCACCGATGGGGCGGCGCTGACCGCGCAAGACGTCGTGTGCCTGCTGATCGCCATACCGGTCACCATTACCTACAAGGCGCTGTTTGGTGAGACGCCCGTGGCTGATGCGACAGCCTTGCAGCAGATGCTCGCTTCGTTGCCGCCCGTCGGTGGCGAGGTCAGCCTGGAACGCAGCCCCGCGGGCGACCTGAGCAATCTGGCCATCTATCGCGTGGGCGCCGTCGCGCAGGCGATCATTTCGGGCGTCATGGCGGTATTCGAGCCCCTCATCGATATGAACATCGCCCTCTATGGCGGCACGGGTCAGCAGACGCCAACCTGGGCGCCATCGTTGAACCCCAACAACAGCATCAGCCTCCCCAAGCTGTCGCTGGCCCCCAAGGCGGTCTTTGTGGGGCTGGAGGCAGCCGCTTCGCTGTTCGGTGCCATGACCACGGTATGGCAGGGCGGCGGCATCGGTTGCGGCTCGGCGACGGCAAAGAAGAACCTGATCTGGCTGCTGGACAACCTGCTCTGGGTGCTTGACCTGGCCATGTTGTTCGTTGAAGAGACCACAGGGAATCTGCTGCGTGCAGTGATCAGTGCTTTTGGCTCCTGCATTGTTTCGCTGTTCGCTATTGGCGAGCTGATTGCCTTTGGCTTTGCTTCGTTCGGCGGCGATGAGCTCCAGCTTGGCGACTACGCCATGATCTGCACCATGGTCACGCGCCTACCCAAATTCCTCCTGATCCCACCGTTCAACCCACCTGAATTGCCCGCGGGAGGTTTGGTGGTAGCCGCGGCCGATGCGCTGGGCAACGGCTGCGCAGCCGCCCTTTGGATAGCGGGCGCTGCGTTGCCGCCTAGCGATATTGCGAGGCTGGAGGGTGCATCGGAGAAGTTGAGGGCGTAGTCCTGCACAAATGCTGGCGTGATTGTGCGTACTGGCTGGGTGGAGCAAGACTCCGCCTCGCCAGTACGTGCATCTGTTGGCGGGCAGGCTCACGGCAATCCGACCTCGCCGGTGCCGAGCACAAGCGTCAATCCAGCGGCCGCACCCAGATATTGCGGAAGCTGATCGCACCTGAGGGATCGCCATGCGCCTGCAATTTGATAGGGGCGTCCACATAGGGCTTGTACTTGGGCTTGCCGATGTAGAAGGTTTCACCGGCCAGCTGGGTGTGGTTCTGCACCAGTACGCCGTTATGCAGCACCGTCACGTAGCCCGGTGACTTCAGCGAACCATCGGCGGCGAATACCGGTGCGGTCCACACGACGTCGTAGCTTTGCCATTCGCCCGGCGGACGCATGGCGTTGACCAGCGGCGGCGCTTGCTTGTAGATGCTGGCCGCCTGGCCGTTGACGTAGGTCTTGTTGTTGAAGGAATCGAGGATCTGAACCTCGTAGCCCTCGTCGCCCGGTCCGGTGGAGGCGAGGAAGAGACCACTGTTTCCGCGCGCCTGGCCTTCGCCGGTGATGTCTTTGGGTACCTGCCATTCCAGGTGCAGCTGGTAGTTGCGGAAGTGCTGCTTGGTCTGGATGTTGCCGCTGGCTTTGTCGACCGTCACTACGCCGTCGTGCACTTTCCAGTGCGCCGGCAGGTGGTCTTTGGACGTCTCCCATTGACTGAGGTCGCGACCGTCGAAGAGCACGATGGCATCGGATGGCGGAGCGGCATCCTGCTTGCCAGGCGTGATGACCTTGGGAACGGGTTCCCACTGTTCGGTTGCCTTCGGGTCGGTCGGCTCGGCGGTCTGCGCGTGCGCCGCAGTTCCGACGATGGCGAAGGCCAGCAGGTTGAGGGCGAGGGCGATGGGCTTCATAGATGTTCCCGTGGCAGGTTCATACCGTGCAGATGCGGACGGCGTCGGCGAAAGAGGCGAAAGGATCGGAGTTGACGGGTGTGAATTCGTGCGCGATGAAACCCTGGAAGCCGGCGTCCGCAATCGCCTTGGCGACCGCGTGGTAGTTCAGCTCCTGCGTGCCGTCGATTTCGTGGCGGCCCGGTACACCGCCGGTGTGGAAGTGCCCGATCCAGGCCAGGTTGTCGCGCACGGTACGGATCACGTCGCCTTCCATGATCTGCATGTGATAGATGTCGTACAGCAGCTTGACGTTCGGCGAGCCGATGCCCTTCATCACGCCCACACCGAAGGCCGTACTGTCGCCCTGGTAACCGTGATGATCGACCTTGCTGTTGAGCAATTCCACGCAAAGCGTGATGCCGTTCTCCGTCGCATAGGGCGCAATCTTCGCGAGACCTGCGATGCAGTTGTCGCGCGCCTGCGCCTCGTCGATGCCAGGAACGCGGTTGCCGAACATGGTGATCAGGTTTTTGACGCCCGCGCGTTTGGCCAGGGGAATGGTGTCTTCCAGTTCTTTCAGCAGCACGGCGTGATTGGCCGGATCGTTGAAGCCCATCGCGATGAAATTCTCGCGTCGTGTGGGATACCCCATGGAGACCGCCAAGCCGTGATCGGCGACGATCGACCATTCATCCACATGGACAAGGTCGACTCCCTGGAAGCCCAGGGGCTGAATGCGGCTGCACAACTGCGGCAACAGCTCGCTCGATGTCCAACGACTCAACGACTGCCGCAGACGTCCCGCGCGCACGCTCGTCGACGCGTTGCTCGATGCGGCAGGCGCCGATGCCAGGGCGGCCGTGGCGCCAAACGCCGTGGCCGCGGCGATGCACTTCAGTGCGGCTCGGCGGCTGAGGCCCAGGGATTCATCGATCATGGTTCAGACAGTCCAAGGATGTGCCGGTTGAAGTCGGGATCCGCCGCCGTGGCGACGAAATCGTCGAAGGCATGATCGGTCACCTTGATGATGTGCTGGCGGATAAAGGCAGCGCCTTCTTTCGCACCGACCTGTGCATCCTTCAGGCAGCACTCCCATTCGAGCACGGCCCAGCCCGGGTAATCGTACTGGGCGAGCTTGCTGAAGATCGCGCCGAAATCGATCTGCCCATCGCCCAGCGAGCGGAACCGCCCCGGGCGATCGATCCAGCTCTGATAGCCGCCGTAGACGCCGGCACGGCCATTGGGACGAAACTCCGCGTCCTTCACATGGAACGCGCGAATACGCGAATGGTAGATATCGATGAAGGCCAGATAGTCCATCTGCTGCAGGACCATGTGGCTGGGGTCGTACAGAATATTGGCGCGAGGGTGATGATCGACCGCATCGAGGAAACGCTCGAAGGTGACGCCGTCATGCAGGTCTTCACCCGGATGAAGTTCGAAACAGACATCCACGCCCGCTTCGTCGAACGCATCGAGGATCGGACGCCAGCGCTTGCCGAGTTCGCCGAACGCCTGGTCGATCAGGCCGGCAGGGCGCTGCGGCCAGGGATAGAACAAATGCCAGGCCAGCGCGCCGGAGAAGGTGGCGTGCGCCGAGAGCCCCAGGTGCTGGCTGGCCTTCGCGGCCAGCTTGAGCTGTTCAACCGCCCATGCCTGCCGTTCCGGCGTGTTGCCGCGCAAGGCCGGCGGCGCGAAGCCGTCGAACAACCGATCGTAGGCAGGGTGCGAGGCGACCAATTGTCCCTGCAGATGGGTCGACAATTCGGTGACGACAAGCCCGTGCTCCGCCAACGTACCGGCGACATCGTCGCAATACGCCTTGCTCGCCGCTGCCTGCTCGAGATCGAACAGACGAGGATCGTTCGATGGGATCTGCACACCGACAAAGCCCATCGAGGCAGCCCACTGCGCGATGCTTGGCAACGTGTTGAACGGCGCCTCGTTGCCTGCGTACTGGGCAAGAAAAATGGCCGGACCCTTGAGTGTCTTCATGCGCGCATACCTGGCAATCGCGTTGGCCCTATGGATCAGAGCGTCAATACCGTTTCTACCGCCCATGCCCGACCGTTGCCGGCCTGGGCCAGCGGCACGTCGGCGTGGTAGGCGCCCGGCACGGCGGTGTATTGCAGCACCTCCGTGCAGCCGGGTTCGGACATGAAGAATCCCAGCATGGCCAGTTTCTTGGTCATCATCACGAAGTTGGCCGCCGAGGCCTTCGTGCCGTCTGCCGGTTTGCTCAAGGCCTGTTCGTGCAACTTGCTCACCAGGGCCTTGCGCTGCTTCTCGTCGAGCTGCAAGTACGGCTTGCCACCGGCGCGATCGAACGCCGCCAGCGAGGCCAGATAGCGTTGCTGTTCTTCATGGGTGTAGACGCTGGTGAACATCTGGTCGATGAAGGCCGGTACACCGGCATCGACCGCGCCTGGTGTATCGCTGCGCGGGATGATGATATCCACCACCGAGGTCACCAGCTGGTCTTGCGGCGTGTTGAAGAACTTCGGCGCATAGCCCGGCAACTGTGCGGCAGCGTGCGCATCGAAGGTGGCCAGCAGCGACGGCGCCGCCACGGCGCCCATGGCCAGGGCCGAGAAGCACTTCAACCATTCACGACGGTTCATGGCGGGATCCTCAGATGTTGCCGCGCTTGAGTTCTTCGACCGCGTGGCTGGCTGCACGGGCGGTGAGTGCCATATAGGTCAGCGACGGGTTTTGGCAGGCCGACGAAGTCATGCACGAACCGTCGGTGACGAACACGTTGTTGCAGGCATGCATCTGGTTCCAGCCGTTGAGCACCGAGGTCTTCGGATCGCGTCCCATGCGCGCCGTACCCATCTCGTGGATGGCGGCACCGACGTTGGCCTCGACCTGATAGGTGCGCACGTCACGATAACCGGCGGCCGTCATCATCTCGGCCGCATCGCTGAGGATCTCCTTGCGCATCTGCAGCTCGTTGTCGCCGTGTGCCACGTTGAAGTTGAGCACGGGCAGGCCGTACTTGTCCTTGACCGCATGGTTCAGCGTCATGCGGTTCTTGGGGTTCGGCAGGATCTCGCCGAAGCCGCCCAGGCGCACCATCCAGGGGCCGGGCTGGCTCAGCTTCGCCTTCCGATCGGCGCCGAAGCCCGGCTCGGCGCGGT
>JAAEBC010074265.1_pt1 | contig 36911 bp, 71 predicted proteins | sample 7277801 | NCBI WGS metagenome assembly JAAEBC01 (sample SAMN13877000, study PRJNA601929) | soil metagenome | isolation source: soil | host: Panicum virgatum | place: USA: Fermi National Accelerator Laboratory | collected 2010-11-19 | reverse complement strand
GATTCGTGATCGCGCCTCCGCCAGCGGTGTAGCGCGTCTCCGGGTCGGCGCCCAAGTTGCCAACGATGATGACCTTGTTTACACCCTTCATGTGCGGTCCTTTTTAGCCTCAATGGCTTTCTTGATAGCGGATCGTTCGTTCGACTTCAGCAGCGTCCAGAGTCCGGCTTTCTCATCCGTTCCCAGGTTTAGACGTTCCAGATACTCCACGGCGCCGATCATGTCGTCGCCTTCGATGTACTCCCGTAGAGTTGCCGAAGATTGTTGAAGCATGCCCTGGGTGGATGCGTCCAGGGCCTCCCAAACTCCGTCCGTTGGCCGTCCGACAGGCTCGGGCTTGCGGTCGTGCGCGGCGGAATTTCCGTCGTCGTCTTCCTGCGCAATACCGGCCATAGCGGAGGCTGCGTACCTTCGCAGATATGTGGTCGCCGCTCCGATTCCCTGGCCGTCCGACTTCGCCGGAACACAGGAAGCGACCGAAACGAGATACCCGCCGCCCTTGTGCCCTACGACCGTGTGTACGCTCGCCAGAGAGCCATCGAACGCCGGGGACTGGGTGAGGCTAAGGCCGTGCTTCGGGAACGTCTCACGGATCGTCGTGAGGACTTCAGCAAGGTCCGCATACTTTGACTTGAAGTGAGGGTTCGTGGACTTCTTGGCCGCATTCTCGATTTCGCCCTGAGCGCCAGCGAGCGCAGCGAACAGTTCCGGTGTCGCGTGTTCGAGGTTCATTCCCCGTACTCCTGAATGTAGCGCCCGATCACCGTCTCATCCTCGGCGCGCAGTCTGTGCAGCTCGGCTTCGTGCAGCTCGTCACGGAAGGCTTGGAACTCTGCGTAGTGCTCCATGAGCCGACGGCCAATCTCTTCGTAGGTCATGGCGAGAACTTCGCTGCAAACGCGGCTGCAACGGCCATAGCCATCTTTGCGCGCCACTTTCTCTGGTGGTCAGGCCGCATGCGATCCCACGTAGGCCAGTGCGCGCGGCAAGCCGCATCAACTGCCTTGTCAAACAGTGATGGTGCCTGGTTCATTTCCTCCCCCTCCCATACGGCCCATAATCGGCTACCCGCAACGTCTGCACCTTTTCCAGCACGAGGCCGTTAGCCCTGGCCTCATTCAGCACTCTGAGAACTGTTCTCGGAGACATGCCACACAGGTGCGCGCTGCGGCGCTGGGAGACGAAGCGGCCGGATTCGATCACGCGGAGGACTTTCTTGAGCTGTGCGTCTTTCACTGGGCCTCCCGGGCTTTCAGCATGGCGTCAGCGATCTCATAACATCGTTTCGCGATGACCCAAGGTTCGTAGAAAAACCCCATCTGCATGTCGTTTTCAACGGATACCTCGAAAGCACATAAGGCATTGCCAGCGAAATAGTCCCGTAGAGACATTCCAGCTTCGTATCCATCTGCATCAGGAAAGGCGAACTTCTCCACTTTTTTCGCACCAATTGTCATTCATCCTCTCCAAGAAGTTCCGAAATACAGTTGTTGAAATGCTCTCTCCATCCCGCCACGAACTCGGCAGATTCGCCGCCCTGCAGTGGTACGTTCATCCCTCGCGCGATCCAGCCGAGGCCGAAGTCAGAGAACTGTGCAGATGGCAGCAGAACGCGTTCGCGCGGGACAGTGGGTGTAGACCGGCGCTCGATCATGGCGAATGTTCCACGATGACGCCATTCACGATACACAGCTTCCCGTACTTCGCATCCATGTATTCGCCGCCGCGATCTTCACAACGATGACGCATGCGGTTCGCATCACGGATGCCGTAGTAGGCGCCGATCAGACACAGCACCAGAAGCATTCCCATAAGCAGCATACCGATCACAAAACCCGGGTCATCGTCGTCCATCACGGCTTCACCCTGTACTGGTAGTGGGAGGAATTCAGCGCGATCATCTGCTCGTCTGAGACTTTCTCAGGTTCTTCCCAGCCTGACCCGGAGTCTTCCTGTATCTCTTCCCCGGTCAGGTAGGCGTTGCAGATCATCCGGGCTTGGTTGTACAGCTCGCGGCTAATCTTCACGGGCGGCCCCTTGGCGGAAGGCGGCGAGGGCAATATCCCGCCGGTCATGAGCGGCCTGTATTCGCTCGTTCCACACCTCTCGCTTCTGAATTGCTTCGAGATGCGCCTCGTCGTACTCGATATCCGCAGCCACCACCTCCGCCACCGCCGCATCTCTTGCGCGATAGGCGAGGAGTTCGGAGAGGAGTTGGGGAGCGTGCTGAATCGCTGCGATCGTGGCTTCGCGTTCTTCCTGCGGCACTTCGCGGTCGAAGGAGACGTTCAGCCAAACGCGATTGCGGAACGTTTCCTCTCCACGTCGCCAGCCGTCATGCATGAGTGCGTAGACGGTTGTGTCGGACCGTTGCCAATCACCCGCCGTATGCCCCCGCAGCGCGTCGAGGTCCAGTTTCGTGCTCATACGCCCCTCCGCGCCCAAAAGTGCAGGCTGTCTGCGAGTGTCAGGATCGTATCTTTCCTACGCGGCGAATCCTTCGCATCCACTGCCCACGCCACCAGTTCCATCAGCGCCTGTGCGAAGTCTGTATTCCTGCGCAGCTGGTCGATCATCCCATCGTTGGACTGCAGCATGTCCAGATGGCGTTCCATCTTCGCCTCAGCTTCCGCCAGCGCGGAACCGTGATCATGGGCGCTCATGCCGCGCCTGCCTTCGCGAGCGCGGCGCGGGCTTGGGCCTGCCACTCTGGCGACATCGTCTGATCGGCGTCGAGGTAGGCGCGCAGTGCTGCGACCAGATCGTCATGCGCGTTGCAAGCGCGCAGAACGAACATCGCCTCGGCTTTCTTCGCGATCGGGAACGAGCAGATCGGGATGCCTGCGCCAGCAGCATTGCCCTGATCCGTTTCGAGATGGACCAGCGTGCGACCTTCCATCAGGTTGTACGGCGTCGGCGTGTGCTGCGTATTCGTTTGCTTGTTCATGATCTGCTCCCTAAGCAGTCGGCCGTGAGTGACCGTGGACATATCTTGACGGCATCCGCCGCAAGTTGCAAGCTGTTTCTGCCGCTCCGCTCATGAAATATTTTCATCAGACGGCGGCAACCGACGCCAGCATTTTGGTGGTATAGATACGCTTACTACTGCGAGGGGAAGTCATGGACCACTACAAACTTTGGGATGCGCTCGGGTCTGCGGGCTACACGTTGGATGAAATCCATCAGCTCGCTAAGGCTGGCGGAAAGGCGCGCAAGGCCGTCACTAACAAACGGCACCCAACCCCACAAGAGCGGCAAGAGCGCGCCAACGAAATGGCCGACGCTTACCGCAACGGATTGACTCTGCAACAGGTGGCCGACCACTACAAACTCACGCGAGAACGTGTGCGGCAAGTTCTCCGTAAATTCGGCATCGCGGCCGATGAGGGAGGCCGATCTTTGCGTGGTCGTTTGAACGAAGAGGCGCGGAAGTCTGCAGCTCGTGAGAACCGCGACGTACGGGTTTTGCATTTCTACGGCTGCACGCAGGAAGAAGCCCTCGCCAACAATGAGGGGTTGAAGATCAGCGATCGCGACTCTCTCGCGATGGCCTATCGTTCCCAGCGCCGGAACGCTGAGGCCCGTGGTGTCGGCTGGGAATTCACGTTTCCATCGTGGGTAAAAGCGTGGAAAGATTCCGGCAAACTTGATTTGCGAGGGCGCCATGCGGACGCCTATGTAATGGGTCGGAAGGGTGATGAAGGCCCATACAGCCCGGACAACGTTGAATTCCTCACTCTGCGCGAGAACGCGCGATTCGCACAACTCAAGTTTGCCGGGCTGAGGGATCGTGACGCGAACGGCCTCACAAAACGCCAACAGGACACCTTGCGACTGTACCAAGGCGGCGCAAAGACGGCTGCCGAGTTGGCTGTTGGACTCGGCGTTGGTTACGGAACGGCCTATTCCTATCTGAGCTTTATTGAACGATTTTTAGCCGAGCGTGATAGCTAGTACGCACGTCACAACCGAAAGAGGGGAATCATATGAATGATCTGTACTGCAGTACGTGCGATAACCGACGCATGTTTTTTGCGGCCATCGCAACGCCCAACTATTGCGACAGATGCGGTGGAAAACTCATCCCATGGGACGATGATTTTGTCGCTTACACAAATCTCGCGCACCTTGTCCCGGTGGCGCGGATGCCGTGGAGTACGTCATGACCTGGAAACCTATCACTTTCAGCGAGCAGACGCGGCAAGCAACTGTTGCCCTGCACGATCGCCGCTCCGCCATCGTGAAGAAGGGTAAACAAGCCGCTGCAGAACATCGCGCAGCCAACGCCAACATAGGCAGCGACGCAGAGATAGCCGCCTATCTGGCGCGTGTGCCGAAGCCGTACCACTACGTAGACGAACCACAGGGGGATGAGTGATGCGATTCTCTGACCAGTTGGACAAGTCATTGGAAACGTTAGAGCGCTGCACAATGAAGATTCGTGACGTGCTTACCAAGGACCAAATGGACGCTTTCGATTTAGTCATGCAGGCCGGCTATCGGTACGAGGAGGCTTTGTCTGCCGCAGAAGATCGGAGATTTGAATGAAAGACCTTCTCGCCCGCGCCCTCCCTTACGTCCCCGCCGACCTTGCCGAGGAAATCCAGGATGCCCTCCGTAAGTCCACAGGACGAGCTACACGCCTCGCGCAAGACTGGACGCCCGATCCTAGCCTCCTGTCCTGGGCAGCTCGTGAAAGGCCGGACGTTTGCGTATCGAGGGAGGTGGAGCAGTTCAAGGACTTCTGGCTCAGCAAGTCCGGGGCGAACGCCACCAAGATCGACTGGCCGCGTACGTTCAAGGTCTGGATGCGCAATGCCAGAAGCTCGCCCAAGCCGGTCCTGAAGTCGGAGCCGTTGCCAAGCCCTGCCACAGTGGTGGCGCGGAGGAAGGTCGCAGAGCCGCCGAGTCAGGCCGTGCGGGACATGATGGCGGAGCTGGCGTCCAAGCTGCGGATCAACACGGGGAGCGTGGCATGAAAACAATGGATCCGAAAGATAACAAGTTCCATGCTGGGAATAGACGAGATAGTAAGCACTACTGGCTGACGCCGCCCGCGCTGTTCGATGAGCTAAATCGTCAGTACGCATTCGACTTCGATCCGTGTCCCTTCCCGAAACCGGACAACTTCGACGGATTGACGTGCGAATGGGGCACTTCGAGTTACGTAAACCCTCCCTTCGGCTCGATCATGCACGAAGGCAAGAAAAAGGGCCCGACAGCGTGGGCAAGGAAGGCCATCGCCGAGCACGAGAAAGGTAAGCGCGTGGTGCTGGTCTACCCGATCGACAAGTGGGTACTGATGCTTCTCAAGGCCGGCGCGAAAGTCTCGAACCTTGGCGACGTTCGTTGGCTTGCTACCGAGGATGGATCTGCCGGAGGAGGAACAGGAAGAGATATAGCTTGCTTCGTTCTTGACACGCCGGTTGCGGAGTGATCACGCAAGGTGCTAAAAAGAGCGCGCCCGGAGGACGTGAATCCTACCGGGCGCTGAAACGCAGTGACGGCTGCGGTGTTGCAGAGGCAAGTTTGCACCAAAAGAGTGCATCCCCGCAAGCCTTACACCACGACCGTACATCCCGCGTTTCCCTCCGGGACAGGAAAGTCAGAGCACGAAGCTGTCGTGGCCTCCCAGAAAAGCAGTGTAAGACACGTACTGTTCGGGGCTTTTCAGAGCCGGCCCCAAATTCTGCCGAAAGGGCAAATACCCGGTTAGTGGACACCGCAGGCGTAGAAGGGCACTACCCAAGGATTGGGGATGTCTCGGGACAGTAGAGCGGTACGTGAAAAGCTTGCCAGGCCCGATAGGCTGTCCCAACGGCTCTATGATCTTGTTTTGTCTGAAATTTACTTACCACTAGGGGAATCGAGATGAAGTACAGAGCAAGCATTGAGGTTGGTAGGTTCCTGTGGGGAACCGTGCGGCGGTATTTCCAGAAAGCCTCCTTCCTGCACCCGGACCTTAGCTGGCGTGAAGGTAGCGGCTGGCTGACCAGAGATTTCATGTTCGGGTGCGACACGCAGGAGACCTATACACAGGTCTCGGCTGACTTGAAACGGTTTGAAGCCGAAGTGAACGCCGCTAAGGAACCCTCGCCATGACCTACACCCAAGAGCTAGAGAAGGCGCTGGAGTGGTGCGATTCACAGGTTGGTTTATGCGGAAATCCTGATATCCCTGCCGTGGATCGCAAGGCGGCCGCACAGTCTTTAGCAAACTCTCAAGACGTAGAAATCGTCCTTTACGCCGCCCGCCTCTACCTGGAGCAGCTACGGTGAAGCCCCCCAAGCTCATGTCCCGCATCCTTGGCGCACTCCAGCTCCAGCCGATGACTCTGCGCCAACTCTGCACGGTGCTGACCTCACCCTACCCGTACACCCGCAACATGCTGGAGGAAATGCGCCAGTCGGGAATGGTGATCGGCGCTGGTAGGCTGAGGGAAGGCATCTCCGGTAGACCGCAGAGCGTGTACGCGGTAAACTCAGGCGTCGGCGGTGACCCCTTACACCGTCCGGAAGCCGTCCCGAGTTTCCGCAACGGACCGGGGCGCACCTGAACAAAGGGACGGGCGATGAAGTACAAAGTGATTCCAGGGTTTCCGGATTACATTGTGACCGACCTCGGCCGCGTGTTCCGTCACGCCCGAAAGGGTCGCACAATCGCCATGTTCGAGCTTTCTCATGAGCTTGTAACGAAGTGGAAATATCATCGGGTCTATCTTGAGGACCCTACCGGCAAGAATGTGAAGGTCTACGTGCATTCTGCCGTTCTTGAGGCGTGGGTTGGCCCTCGTCCGAAGGGGATGCATGCTTGCCACAACAACGGCAAGCCGGAGCAGAATTTCCTGCAAAACCTGCGCTGGGATACGCCGAAGGGAAATGTCGCTGACATCCCGAAACATCGTGCCCTGCGAGCGATTAAGCGGGAGCTAGTGGGGATTCCGGCATGAACGAAACGTGGCTCACATTGACCGTCATCGCGCTTGCCATCGCAACGCTGGCGACCTGCGCGCTGTGTTCCCGCCGATCGGATAACGACCAGTGACGCGCCAGATCAACGACGCTGGCATAGCCCTCATCAAGGCAACGGAAGGTCTTCGGCTCGAAGCCTACCAAGACTCCGTGGGCATCTGGACAATCGGCTACGGCCACACGGGAACCGATGTCCACCAAGGCGAAGTAATCACCGAGGCCGAAGCAGACGATCTGCTCCGATATGACCTCCAGATCGCGGAAGAATGCGTCGAATCGACGTGCCCCGGGCTGAGCGACAATCGCTTCGCAGCCTGCGTCAGCTTCGTGTTCAACCTCGGCTGCTCGGCCTTCAAACACTCCACGCTGGTCAAGATGATTTGGGCTGAGGATTGGGATGCAGCCGCCGCAGAATTCCAGCGTTGGGACCGGGCTGGCGGGAAGGTGTTGATTGGGCTTGTCAATCGGCGCCGTGCTGAAGCTGAGCTGTTCTCGGAGCCGGCGTGATTAAGGACCCCACATGCTAGGTCTAGGCGATTGGCTGGTCACACAGTTCCGCGCCATCGTAAGCAACACGCACGGTGCCGCAAGCCTTCTCGGTATCGCGATAGGCGTCCTGCTGACCGAATTCCTCGCCCACATGCTCCCGCCGACAATGCCGGCCTACTACGCAGACAGGCTTCCCCGCCTCTGCTGCTTCGGCACGAGCATGATTGTGACCTTCGCGATGGATGTCAGCCTGACGGGCCTATTCCTCGCAATCCTCGCCGGCCTCGCTGGTCCTACGGTGCATGGCGTGGCGCTCCGGTACATTGCAGCTCGCTGGCCTTCTCTGACCCCAAAATCGCTGATCGACAACCCTGGTGACGCCGTACGTCCCACCATCCGACCCCCGGAGAATTTGCCATGACAATCGAAGTATTCAGCATCGGCGGAATTGTGTTCTGTGTCGTGCTCCTGACTGTGGGGGCCATCTTTCATTCTGTCATCCAGAAGTTCTGGGCAAAGCACAATGTCACGCTTCCGCAGAAGTAGTCATGATTTCTAGTGGACATCCTGGGGCTGGTAGACGCATCCATCCTGAAGGCGGAAGCCACGAGGCGGCTCTCTCTGCGCGACCCCGCAAGGTGGACCGAGATAGAGCTGGATCACGTCGCGATGCTCGACACGCTGAGGCAGATGCGCGAGCACTACGCGGGGCACATGCAGGCATGTCGGCAGCTTACCGAAGCGGCTACGAATCTTTCTGGGCTCTACTACGAGAAAGCGCCCGGCGAGTGGCTGCTGAAGACCGGGAAAGCTGCCCACTTCCGGCGTGCACTTTACACGCTACTTATCCTGCTTAGAGACGCTTAGAATGAAACCTATTGCGGGGTTCCCCAACTATTCGGTGACGGAAGATGGTCGCGTTTTCTATGCGCCGCCGCCGCGAGAACTCAAGCAAAATGTGAACAAGGGCGGATATCCTTGCGTTGGTATCGAGAATGAGGGACTAAGGCAAACGTTTCCGGTGCACAAGTTGGTGCTAGACACCTATGTTGGCCCGCGAAAGGAGGGAGAACTTTGCCGCCACCGGGATGGGGATCGCAAGAACAATCGGCTTGGCAACCTGTCATGGGGGACATCCAAGGAAAATGCGGCTGACCGCACTCTCCATGGGAAGACTGTCAGGGGCGAAGGACAGCATAAGTCCGTCCTTACGGCTGCTGATGTGGAATGGATTCGTGCATACCCATCCCGTTATGGGATGTTCAAAGAGATGGCTAGCCGTCTGCAAGTGAGTCCTGGGACAATCAGGAACGCTTATCTTGGCAAGACATGGGGCCATGTCGTACACACTTCTTACCCTACTCCGTGATGCCTGACAGTCAAATAGCCGTCAAATAGGATTGCGTGATGTCCATTTCCTGTACGTTGTGCGCCGATCCAGACTGCCAGATCAACGGCTGTCGGATCATCCGAAAAGGGATCGAAAAGACGCCATCCAGCTATTCGGTGATAGGTTGGCGCTGCCCTAACTGTGGCGCCGGCCTAGCCCCGGGCGTGCCTCGTTGCAGTTGCGTTCCTATTCCAGAGAGCGCCACTCGTGTCTCTTAGTGTGTACGCGATCGCCGGAACTGCCCTACTCGCCCTCATCCTTGGCGCCTTCGGCTATGGTGACGTACGAGGCCACAGGAGCGCGCAGGAGGCGTGCGAGGCACAACAGGCTAGTGGGGTAGCTACTGCCGTTTCCGCGTGGCAGCAGCGCGCACAGTCGCAGTCCCTGGCCGATGCCGCAGCACGGTCAGCCGACCAAGAACGCCAGAAAGCCGCCAGTGACCAGTTACAGGCGATCGCTGACAAGTTCTCGGGGATCAAACTGCAGGTAGCGAAGACTCAGCCGCCAGCCAAATGCGAACTCTCTCCGGCATGGCTGAATCTCTACAACGGGGTTACGCCATGATCCGCGCAGCCCTCCTCAAGCTCACCTACTGGCTCTCCCAGGCGATTACCTACGGCCTCGCCGCCTGCATGATCCTGGGATGCCTGTTTGGCTGCACGAAACAGGCTGTAGTTCCGGTCACACTTCCTCCAGTCTGCCCGGCTCCGCGAGAGCTTCCCGACATGCCAGACCTGACCCCATCCCTCCCCAATCTGCCAACCAATTCACAAGACTACGCAGCCGATCTTCTCGCCAACCGCATCGCCAGTCAGCAGCTATATGCCGAATGCGTTTCTCGCTACACTTCACTCCGAGATTGGGTGAACCATGGCCGCTGAGACCATCATCGCCCTTGCTGCACTCGCCCTTATCATCCTCGTCACTATCGTAGGAGTATTCATCATGTCCCAGCTCGACGACCTCATCGCCGCACAGGCCGCAGAAACCCAGGCCATCACGGACCTGACCGCACGTATCGCAGCCCTCCCGGGCGCCGTGGACCTGAGCGGACCGATCGCCACCGCTCAGGCGAACGCCGCAGCGATCAATGCTCTGGCTCAGCCGACGCCGTGACGGAAATGATCGGTTTTTAGGAGACTCGCATGGCTCAATCCACGCTGATTCCGGCCGCTACTGCTGCTCAGAATACGCAGCAGCCATTCAACACTGCGGGGGCTTCCTTCGTCATTGTTGCCGCCGATAACCTCGCTACGACTGAAACAGCACCCCTCTGGATTCTGGTCGGCAGCACCTACAAACAGGTCACGGATACGGCTGGAAACGTCATCCAGCTCACGGCGACTATTCCTGCAGTGCAGCTCATTGGTGGGCCCACCTATGCTGCCACGAAGAGCGCTACGGCAGGAGCGTGTGGTGTCTATGTCATTGGCGGATCGGCTAGAGTCCTCGCCGCATGAGCCTCGTATCGGGCATCAATCAGAGCCATTACGTCACGGGCTATGCCCAGACACTCTATGATGCTTTCTTTGGGAAGTTCCAACGTCTTGTAGACCCAACCTTGACGTTGCCATTGCTCTGGACGGTCACCGGAGCCGCATTCCAGGTTCTCGCTGGCGTGATGACTGTTCTCGGAGCCTCGGGGACTATCACGAGCCCGCTGACACAGCCGATCGATCCGAATCAGTCCTTCACCTTCTCCAGCAATGTAACGCTGAATCCGCTGAACGGCCCGATCACGATCAGCCTAGTCAATGCCGACACAACGACCCAGCAGATTTATTCTGGGACGCCGAGTGGTCTCATCCAAGTCGCTGGCACGACCAGCAAGACAGTCGTAGGACTCCGATTCACGAGCGTCAGCGCTCTGTCGATCGGGATGACCATTACTTCTCCGTCCCTTGCCGCTTGATTTTCCATTGCCGCGTTGGTGCCAAGAAATTGCTACAATCCGTCCACGCTATCGGCTAGACGACCTCTTCACAAGGCCACAAGATGAGCATCGGGGACCGCATACAAAGCCGCTGGAACACGATGACGACCCATCCGCTCCAGACGCTACTCGGCCTGGGAGCCGGAGCCATCGTCCCCGGAGGCGGCCTGATCGCTAACCGCCTGTTCAATCGCTACAACCAGAACCAATTCAACAATTCTGCCTCGACCGACTTCGGCAACATGATCGACCAGGGCAATCGCGCTGGTAACGCATCGATCGACAAGCCCCTAAACGGCCCGCTCGGACAGTTCGGTGGGAACAGCAATCAATCCCTGGCCCAGGCCTTTATGGGCAATGTGGGGAGCCCCGCAAACACCGGCAACCTGAACATGTCCAACTTCTTCGGCCGCAGCCCGCAAAGCTTCTCAGGCCCGAATGCCGGTGGGCTCCTGGACTTCCTAGGGCCGGCCCCGCAGTCAGGCCCCGGCGGCACGTTCGCCAACGGGGGCGCGATGAACTATGCCAGCGGTCCAAGCAATAGCGGCTTCAACGGATTCGGCAGTCTCGGCAGCAATCTAGGCGGCTCCAGCATCGGCGCGAATACGGCCTTTGGAGGCACGTACTGGGTCAACCCCCCGGGCGCCAGCAACAATGGCAACCTCGGCAGCAACCGTAACAAACAGCAGCAGTAATCGTTACTAGTAACAAGGCGATACGCAAAGAAATCATGGCAGCAGCAAAAGGCAACCGATACGCAGCCAAGCCAAACCGTATGTGGTCGGAGATGCTGCATCGCAAATTCATCCAAGACCCGGACAAGCTGAGTCGCATCGCTGACAAGCTGATAGCACAGGCCGAGGAAGGCGATATCTCCGCCGTGCGTGAGATTGCGGACCGCCTGGACGGGAAGGCAGTACAGCAAGTCCTAATGGATGCCACAATCGAGAACAGGACTGTCCGCGAATACACCGATCACGAGCTAACGGCCCTGCTCGCACAGAAAGCGGCCGAACGCCCAGAACAAAGGAAGCACTGATATGTCTCTCCGCAATCAGCATCCGGCCCCGACGACCGTGAATTATCTGGTCGATCTGAATACGGTCGGTGACACGCCCGTCACAGTTCCCTTCACCAAATACATCGTCCGCCGCATGACGCTGTTCGATGTCAGTACGACGCTCGCAGCATCCAGCGCGACGATCGGCGCCTACACGGCTCCCGCAGCAGGCGGTACGGCTATCGTCACCCCGGCTACGGCAACGGGCCTCACGGCAGCCACGAAGTTCAACGATCGCACGATCGCAGCCAGCGCCGACTATCTCACGGCCCAGACGATCTACATCCGCGTTGGCGTGGCGAATGGCGCTGCGGCTACGTGCTCGGTGGCATTCGAGCTGGAATGCATGGAATAAGTTCCGCACTCCCCCGGCCATCCGATATGTGGTGTCCGGGGTCTTTTTTGGGGGATAGGTCATGCAGAGAGACGCATCCAAAGAAACGCCGCTTCACGTAGAGACCGTTTTTGACCCTCAGTTGGTCGAATCCGTGAACAATACGATCCATCATGGGATTGGCGTGACGCGGGAAGAGGCTGATACGACTTCTCTGGAAGAGCGAGTGAAGATGTTGGAGCTTGCGGTGAACTTCGTGAGCCAGCAGAACTTCCCCCAGGACGCAGACCAGACCTACGGCATGCTGATCGCCAAGGCTATGCGAGGGAAGGAGAGCAAGACGCTGAAGCCCCTGTGCCCGACCTGTGGGAAGACGTACGCATTCGGCGGCGTGTGCCGGGACTATTTCCACCAGCCAATGCCGGTTAGAGACATCATTGGATGATTGATGAATCCGCCATCGCCGAGGAATTGCTTGCCCGCAGGCAGGCTCGGCGGTCGCTGATCGCGTTCACGCAATACACCAAGCCTGACTTCGCGCCTGCAGAACATCACAAGCGCATCGCAGACGCCTTGGAGCGCGTGGAGAGAGGTGAGTGTCGTCGGCTGATGATCTTTGCGCCTCCGCGTCACACGAAGTCTGAGCTTGCCTCCCGTCGCTTCCCGGCGTGGTACATCGGCCGCAACCCAACCAAGCAGATCATCACGGCGACCTACGCCAGCGACTTCGCAGAGGACTTCGGCCGTGAGGTTCGGGGAATCATCCAGGACGAGACGTACAAAGCCCTGTTCGATACACGTCTAGCTGCTGACTCCACGGCCAAGGGCAGATGGCATACCGAGGAAGGCGGCATCTATGTGGCCGTGGGCGCTGGTGGTCCTATCACTGGTCGCGGAGCACATCTGGCGCTGATTGATGATCCGCTGAAGAACCGGCAGGACGCCGAGAGCGAGAAACTACGGGATACCCTCTGGCACTGGTACACGAGCACCCTGCGCACGCGCCTCATGCCTGGGGGGGCCATTGTCATCATCTGCACCCGCTGGCACGAGGACGACCTTGCTGGACGTCTCCTGGCCGCACAGAGCGAAGGCGGCGAACAGTGGGAAGTAGTTAGCTTCCCTGCACTCCGGGTAGAGGATGGCGAGGAAAAGGCCCTGTGGCCTGAATGGTATCCGCTGTCCGAGCTTCATAGCATCCAAGGCACGATTGGCCCACGTGACTGGCTGAGCCTGTATCAGCAGACCCCGACGAGCGAGCAGGGCACGTTCTTCAAGCGCGAATGGATACGCTACTACACCCAAGTTCCTGACAGCATGACCATCTATATGTCCGGTGACTTCGCCGTGACGGAAGGTGACGGGGACTACACAGAACTCGCTGTCTGGGGCGTGGACACGATGGGCAACATCTATGCGCTAGACTGGTGGCACAGCCAAGCGAGCGCGGATGTCTGGACGACTGCCCTATTGGATCGGGTGAAACGCTGGTCGCCGCACTACTTCATCGGCGAAACTGGGCCGATTCGGAGAGCCGTGGAGCCTTTCTTGCGAAAGTCTATGGAGGAGCGCCGCACCTACGTTGCTTGCGAGTGGCTACCACACGGACAGGCGAACAAGGAGGCGAATGCGCGAAGCTTCCAGGCCATGTGCTCGGTGGGGAAGGTCTATTTCCCGCAATCAATGGTGCGGATAAGCGCTGCTCAGGACGCCGAGGGACTTTGGGCTGAGCGCGTGATAGATCAACTGCTCCGCTTCCCGAGCGGCAAGCATGATGACGCGGTGGACACCTGTTCGCTGCTCGGACGCTTCATCGACCACACCTGGAACGCTCCGAGATTGCCCGTCAAGAAACCGCTGGTCTGGGATGCCCCGATCACCATGAAGGAGCTACATGAGCACGCTGCGTGACCGCTGGGTAAAGCGCCTGAAGCAGGAAGAGAAGGCGCACGCCGAATTCCGTACGGATGCGGAATCAGCCCAGCGCGCGTATTATGCAGAGACCGCGCGGGAAACGAATAATACGTTCACCTATCCTCTGTTCTGGTCAACCGTAAAGGTGCTTCATGGTCGCATTTACGCTCAGCCTCCTAAGCCCGATGTCCGTAAGCGATATCCCGACCAGTCAGGAACTAGCGATCCCAGCCTTACTGGGAGCCTGCCTCCCGGTCAGCCGCCTGCTGGAAGTGGGGCGCCTCAGCCGCAGCCTGCCGGGCTACCACAAGCGGGAAGCCCGCAAGGTCCGGGCGCGCCCCCACAAGCATCGCAACCTCCTGCTCCGCCACCCGTAGACGACAACAAGATCGCGCAATGCATGGAGCGCGCGCTGTCCTATACGATCGACACCACGGAGTTCGATGCTGACGGCCATATGGCTGTCAACGACCTTCTCGTGGCAGGTCTCGGCATTGCCAAGGTCGAGATGGAGACGCAGACCGAGAGCCAGCCGGTTCTCAACCCGCTAACTGGCGAGCCGATCATGCTGGACGAGGAATCCGGCATGCCGTACGACCCGATGGTCCACACTGCAGAACCCATTCCTGCCATGCAGGATGTCGTGGTCGATCAGGTCTGCAACCTCGTGGCGTTCGGCTGGAATCAGTTCCGCTGGGAGCCCCAACAGCACTGGGGGAATGTGACGTGGGTCGCATTCGATCACTGGTTGACCGCTGACCAGATCAGTGACAAGTGGGGCATAGACCTCAACAAGACCGGAATCGGCGGAAGCGGAGGCGTGAAGACTCCGAACAAGCCCGATTCCAACATGTACAAGGAACAGTTCTGCGTCCACGAGATTTGGGACAAGGACAAGAAGCAGCGCATCTTCATCTGCGAGGAATTGGATAAGGAGCTGGAGTCTGAGGATGATCCTCTCGGGCTGAAAGACTTCTTCCCCTGCCCGAAACCGATGCTGCTCAACGTGAAGGACGATGACCTCGTTCCGTCACCGGACTACAAGTACTGCGCGCCGCTGTTCAAGGAATGCACGCGTCTGACCGATCGCATCATGTCGCTCACGCGGCAGATCAAGGACGTGGGGTTCTACGACGCGAGTTTCGCGACGGAACTGCAGGACCTCAACAAGCTGGAGGATGGCGCGCTCAAGCCCATTCCGAACCTCCAGGCCCGACTCGATTCTCTGAAGCCCGGAAGCTCTGGCTACGACTCCGTAGTCATGATGCGGGACAACACGAACAAAGTTGGTGTGGTCCAAGAGCTGATCCAGCTCCGCGAGCAGACCAAGCAGAACATCTGGGAAATCTATGGTGTCTCGGACATCCAGCGGGGGAGTACAGACCCGAACGAGACTGCTACCGCTCAGTCGATCAAGGCGCAGTGGGGCGATATCCGCGTAGGAGAACGAATCCGCATTGTCGCCCTCTTCTTCCGTGACGTGTTCCGCATCATGGCCGAAATCATGGCCGAGCGGTTCCAGCCGGAGATTCTCGAGAAGATGACCGGGATTCAACTCTCGGATGCAGAGCTCCAGGTTCTCAAGTCCGACTATGGCCGCTGCTACGCGATCGATGTGGAGTCTGACTCGACGGTCGTGCAGGACGAGTACGCGGAGAAGCAGAACCGACTGGAGTTCCTGACCACGGTCACGGGCTACCTACAGCAGATTCTTCCTGCCATGGAGAAGGGGATGATTCCCGGAGACCTCGGCAAGGAACTCATGCTGTTCGCGGTCAACACGTTCAAGAATGGACGACAGCTTGAACAGGCAATCAATTCCGCCCCTGGCACGGTGAAGCAGATCAGCCAGTTCCAGCAGCAGGCCCAGCAAGCGCAGCAGCAAGTTCAAGAGCTTCAGAAACAGCTCCAGCAGGCGCAAGGACAGCTTCAGAAGGTCAACGCCGCCAAGGAGCAGCGAGAGAACATCAGGCTCGCTACGGACGCCCAGAGCAAGCAGGTTGCCGACCAGAAAACGGCTGCTGAGACCACGAGGACGCAGGTCGAAACGGCCCAGATGGCGCAGGACATCCACGAACAGTCCATGACGCCGATCAAGGGCCCGCCGATCGATCCGAGTTTATCCGGCCATGTCGCTAGGCCCGGTCACTTCCAGTGATTCTAGAGGACGAACGATTCCGATCATGGCTGGAGCAAAAGGTTGGAATCACGCTACAGCAGGACGCACGCTTCATCGGTAGAATAGTTGACGGAAAAGTGGCGTGGGTCGTTGGGTTCAGCCGCTATATGGTCTACAAGGATGGCGCTGATATCGAGCTTACGGTGGCGGTGGAGAAAGGCATCACGCGGGAATCTCTGAGAATCGTTTTCTGGTACGTTTTTGAGACCGCCCGCTGTAACCGCTGCACGGTGAGGACGAGTGCAAGTAATACGAAAGCGCAGAAACTGGCTAAACGTTTGGGATTTGTGCACGAAGGCACGCTGAGAAAGGGGCTTGGCGATGAAGACATGATGATTTACGGCTTGTTGAGGAACGAATATGGACAGTACAAGTAAGCCACCTCCGGCCCCCGATCCGAAGGAAATCATCGGGCTTCAGAACCAATACAACCGCTACAACACCTCCAACCCCTTCGGCTCCACGAGCTGGAGCCAAGGCGAAAACGGGCATGAGACGCAGACAACGAGTCTCAGCCCGCAGATGCAGCAGGCGATGGACCGCGCGTTTGGTGCTGCCGCGACGCCTTACACGAAAGAGTACGTCCCCCAGGGGATGGATCAAATCGCCAGCGCCATCATGGGCAAGGTCGGCCAACACTACGGAGTAGACAACTTGAACACGAACCTGAAACAGCAAGGCATGCCGCCTCCGAGTGCCAATATCCCAGGCCAGATCAACGGCGGCAGCATGGGCAGCCCGCAGATGATGAATGCTCTGCAGGGGCGTGGTATGCAGGGTGGCCCGATGGGCGCTCCGATGCAAATGGGCGCACAGCAGCAGATGGCGCCGCCGCAGTCAGGCCCCAATGCTGCCTACGCCCCTTTCCAGCAGTACATGCAGGGCCATGGAAACTTCGCGACGACCGGCGGAATAAACTCAGGCGGTCAGCAGCAGAGTCTCCAGCAACTCCTGCAGATGTTTGGCGGTCCCGGCGTAGGTCAGATCGGCCCGCGCACAATGCCTGTCGGCAATCAGGGGAGCTAACCCATGGCGGCCTCCTACCTCGATACGCTTCGCCAGCAGGGGTATACGGGCGACTACACCTACAACGGGCAGGCGCAGCATTTCGTCAATGGCGTGAATCAGACGCCGCAGACTCCGGGGGCAACAGGAGCCACGAATCCCAATCCTACGGGGACGCAGGGTCAGCCCATTTTCGGTGACATGTCCGCGCAAGGGCAGAGCGCGGGCACGCAATCGCAGATGGCCCCTTGGGCTAACTGGATGAACCAGGGCGGCGTGAATCCGCAGGGTTGGATGAGCCTGGGCGGAACCCCGAATACCGACTATCTCGGGATGGGGAATTGGACGCAGGGCGGCGCGGACCCGACGCATGTGCAGGGCACGAGCGCGCAGGACATGTCGGCCACAATGCAGCCCTATGTGGATCAGGCGTACCAGCAAGCTACGCGTACGCTAGACCCGCAGTGGCAGCAGCAGAGCGCCGCGTTCGATCAGCAGATGGTCAACCAGGGCATTCAGCCAGGCAGCGCGGCTTACAACACGGCCAAGCAGCAGTTCGATCAGTCCAAGAATGACGCTTACTCTCAAGCGCAGGCTCAGGCGCAGCAGCAAGGGCTGGCCGCGCAGAACCAAGCTTTCGGGCAGGGACTTTCGCAATCACAGCTCGCCGCGCAGCTGTCGCAGGCGCTGATCGGTGCCAATTCCCAATACGCCGGCCAGCAGCTGCAGGGTAACCAGGGGATCATGCAGGCGCTCCTGGGAGGTAATAGCGGGATCGCGCAGCAGATCATCGGCGGGAACGCGACACGTGGCGCGGCTGAGGCCGCTGCCGGAGCATCGAGAGGAAACAGCATGAACTCCTACAATCTCGGTATGGCGCAGTTGGGAGAGCAGGGGAGGCAGTTCGACCAGACCTTCGGCCAGAACGTCAGCCAGACAGATTTCGGAAATCTGATGAACCTGCTTGGCATGGGCCAAGGCGTGAACCAGTACAACAACAACTTGCTGAATCAGGACCAGAGTCGCAATCAGAGCTTCTTTGGCTACATGCCCAGCGGTGGTGCGGGGAATATCGACGTTCAAAACCCATACAACAACTATTACCAGGGGCAGCTCTACCAGAACCAGTACGGCAACAACCAGGCGAATGCGAACAACCAAGCACTCAGCCAGTGGGCTGGGTTGCTCGGTAGCTACTTCATGGGTGGCTAAATGGCCGACCAGATGAACATGATGGCCTTCATGGACCCGTCAAGCATGGCGGACCTGATGTCGCGCCAGCAGCAGTTACAGCAGCGGCAGGCCCTCGCACAACAGCTCATGCAGGCGCAGTACGTGCCGAACTCCGGGAAGCTCGGCGTCTTGGGGGCAATTGCCTCTCAACTTGCGGGCAATATGCAGCAGCGCAGTAATAACCAGTCCCTGACAGACATCCTCCGCGATCAGTTCTCGCAGCAGCTTTCCCAGGCCAAAGCCGCTCGCCAGCAGCAGTTGGAGGACGAGCAGCGGAAGATGTATGAGGAAATCTTCAAACAGGGTTCGATCGACACGAACAAGGCCAAGTCAGAGCGGGACTATCAGAAACGCGATGTCTCTGGCGGCATGATCGTTGACCCGACGAATCCATCCGCTTCTACTGCGATCCCCGGCTACATGGACCAGCAGCTCGCCCTCAAGCGAGCCGAGGCGCAGATCGCTGCTGCCAACCGCCAAGGTCCTGCCGACCCGTTCCGAGACATCAAGATTGGCTTGCAGATGGGCGTTATTACGCCCGAGCAGGCGCAGCAGGCCATGCAGCAAAAATTGCTTGGAACTGGCAACCCCGAGACGCAGATCGTCGGCGATTACCTTGTGGACAAGCGCACGGGCGGCACAAAGCCGCTTACGGATGCGCAGGGCAACAAGATCGATATCACCAAGAATCAGCCGCTGACCGCCGAGGCGAAGACCAAGCTTTCCCTGATCGACAACGCCATTGCGAACGCGCAGAAGTATCAGTCTCGCGTAACCGATGGAAAGGGAGGCTTCAACGACATCACCAGCATGACGGGTGACACCCCTGAGCTGATGAAATCGGCCGTGCAGGACATGCTTTATGCGAAGTCCGGCGCATCCGCTCCTGCGGCCGAGGTTGAAAAGGCCATGCAGATGTACTCGCCTAGCCGAGCGCTATTTGGCCTGGTGCCGACCGAGAAGGACTCTACGGCTGCGGCCAAGGTGCAGAACTTCATCACCGACATGCAGCGCATGCGGCAGGAGATTGGCGGTTCGCAAGGCGCTCCACAAGCTCAGCCAGCCGCGTCGCAGGCTGCCCCCTCAGCTACGCCCACGCAGACCGCCGTGAACCCGCAGACGGGCCAGAGAATCGGCCTGGTGAACGGGCAGTGGGTGCCGATCTGATGGCCGATCTTCCTCCCGGCTTCGTCCTGGAAGGCCAACCGCAAGGCTTGGTCGCCCCTCCCCCCGGGTTCATTCATGAGGACTTGGCGCCGACTTCCGGCATGAGCACTCTGGACAAAGTGCTGTCCGGTGTTGGCGCTGGGATGACCGACGTTTACCAGGGCGCCAAGCAACTGAATGCTCATATGGGCGATTTCCTCAGAGCGCACCCGGCTGCTGCCGTATTGCTAGGCTCGCCCATGCCCAGCGGTCCCGCTGAAGCCCCCGCCGAAGACGCGGCGGCGACAGAGAAAGCGCGCTTGGATGCGGCACTCAATGCAACCACTCCGGGAGCCGTTGGCAATTTCGTCGGGAAGGCTGCGATAACGCTCCCGCTGGGCGCTGCTGGCGCCGCTGGTGAAACGGCATGGATTCCGTCCATCCTGAAGGCGGCGGCCTCTGGCGGCGCTGTGGGCGCCTTGGAGCCGGTCTCAGATGTTGCGCAGCCCAAGCAGCTCTCGGACCTGATAACGGGCGGGAATAAGGGTGAGGACTACCTCACGGAGAAGCTGAAGCAGATTGGCATCGGCGCGGGTACTGGCGCCGCAGGTACGGCTGCTCTGAAGGGTCTCGGGACATTGGCGGAGAACATCCTGCCATCCAACTTGACGGCCCAAGGATTGAACATCCTCGGCCGGAAGGACATCAACTCCCCGTTCGCAACTCAAGGTGAAGACCTTGCCGCCAAGACTGGAGTCATGCTCACCCCGGCTCAGGTCTCCGGCAACAAGGCCGCGAACATGGCGGAGAACGCCGCGCGGCAGTCGATCTTCAGCCGCGACCTCGCTTTCCAGGGCGACAAAGCAAGAACGCAGCAGCTCGCTGACTACTTCGACCGCACACTCAATGGCATCACGGCCTCCGAAGCTTCTCCCGCTATCGCTGGTGCTCAGGTCCAGGCCGCGACCAAGAATGTCATCGGGAGTCTGGAGAAATGGCGTTCCCAGACGGCGGCCGAGGATTTCGGCAAGATTCGCGAAATGACCAAGGGTCAGGCGGCGATCAATCCGCAGACTACGAATGACCTTCTTCAGCAGATTTATCAGGAGAATTCTGGTATCGGAACGCCGGGCGGGGATGCGCTGGCGAACTTCGCCAAGAAGCAGCTGGCTAACGTCGCCCCGGACACGCAGAGCGGCCTCAACGATATCGACCGCGCCGTGCTTTCGCAGTTTGGGGGTGCTGACAAGCTCACGCCGGATGTCATGGCGACGGCCGAGAAGTTCTCCCCCGGTATTGCGAAGCGCCTGGAGGTGGCTAGCAATCCCACGGCTCCTGCGCAGGGCAACCTCGACAAGCTCATGCAGCTTCGCTCCTACCTGTCCAAGGTGGCCGGCGGCCAGGCCAAGATCAGCGGGGAAAACCAGGATCGCCGCGTTGCAACACAGCTTCTCGGCAGCATTGACCAAGACATCGATAACGCCGGTGAGCAGATTGGCGGAGACCTCGGCGGTGCGCTGAAGCTAGCGAACGCTAGATATCGCGAATACTCCCAGCAGATCGATAGCGTGAAAGCCTCTCCGCTCGGCAAGATTCTCGGCGAGGATGTCTCTGGCGCACTCCAATCCGGCAACTTCAACACAGTCGCCCCGGAGACGGTCATGCAGCGCCTTGGCGCCCTGAAGCCTACTGAGCTCGGCGTGGTCCGAGGACTCTTGGAGCAGGATCAGCCGCAGGCATGGCAAATGTTCAAGCGCGGCTTGCTCGAAGACGCTCTGGAGAAGGCCAAGCAGATGCCGCCGAGCGAAGGTGCGAATACCCCCGTCCTGCGCCCGAACATGCTCATCAAGAACATGGGTGATGCTAAGCGGCTTCAGGCGGTGTTCGACCCGAACGAACTCAGCCAGATTCAGGCCGGGCTCGATGTTGCGCGAAGGCTTTCTGACAAGACCGGCTACAACTTCTCCGGCACCGCAGGACAGTCCGAGACGTTGGGGCTGTTCAATACCATGAAGGACATGGGCGTGAAGACCGCCTTCAGCCTGGGCGGGAAAGTCCTTGGAAGCCGCGCCTTAGCCTCGATGATGACCAATGCGGATGGCAGGGCGGCTCTCATGCAGCTCCAGCGCCTGCCCCCTAGTAGCGCCAAAGCCAGAGAGCTTACGGCCTACCTCGCCTCCATAGCGGGCACTGACCAAGCTGACAGCCCAAATCAGGCTCAGTAGCGCGACGATGAGAACAGTCCACGCAAACAGTGATAGCAGAGAAATCGCAAGACCGATGCGAGACACACTAAGCCCGAAAACCGCAACACCTGACGCCATGTAAGCGGGTAATTTCCTCGCCACATACCAAGACCACCTCGGATAGCCCATGCCCCTATACGCCTATGTCTGTGAGTGCGGTAAGACGGAAGATCGCTTTAACCGCGTTGCAGATCGTCACACAAACGCCCCCGTCTGTCATGGCCCGATGGTCATCGAGATTCAGCCGAACTACGGATACGTGCAGGGCGAATGCCACTATCGTTCTCCGCTGAACGGCCAGCCGATCACATCCTGGCGCCAGCGGAAGTATGAGATGGAATCCAAGGGCTATGTGGATGCGAATGACTTCAAGCCGAAAACAGCATTCAAACGTGAAGAGGGAGAGCTTGCCCGTCGCACCCAACTCGCGAACAAACTGACCGGGCCGCTTACACGGAAGGATTTGGAGCCTCATATCCCCGTGATCTAGGAGTTATCCCATGGCTGAGAATGCCAGTATTGCCGATGCGATGAGCCAAGCCGAGACCGAGCTTGAGGTTCCACGTGGAACAGAGCCGGAGCGCAAGGAGCGAGTCCCCGAGAATCGAGGTTCCAAACATCGCCCGGAGGCGAAGGAGGCCAAGACGCCCTCCCTGCGAGACATCCCCAATCCCGGCGAAGCTGCGCCTGTCGCTGTGGAGCCGGTGAAGGAATGGGAGCAGCCGGGCTGGTCCAAGAACTGGAAGAAGGAACGCGCGGAAGCTCTGAAGAAGCTGGCGACCCATCCGGAGCTTGGTGCGGACGCCAATCAGCTGATCGAGAGCTTCAACGAAGCCTACAACGTTATCGGCCGGTCGGAATGGAATCGGGGGCAGCTGGAGAAGCGCCTCAGCCCAATCTCTGACATTCTCCAGCAGATGGAGCACTCGGCGAGTATGTCGGGTCAAGGGCTCCCACAGCATCTTTCCCAGCTCCACGCGGTCTCCCGCTCGCTTGCGGCCGATCCTGATAGTACACTTCCCTGGCTGGCGTCGATGTACAAGCCTCGCGATCCCGCGAAGGTTTTCCAGGCCCTTTCTCAGGCGTGGGGAACCGACCTCGGGCAAGTCGCACAGGGCGCTCCATATATGGACCCGGCGGTACAGAATCTGGTCATGCCCCTGGTCAATCGTCTGCAGTCCATCGAGTCGCAGATGAGCCAGAGGGATTTCAGCCAGATGCAACAGCTTCAGAATCACGTTCTCAGCCAGATCGATGCATTTGAGAACGCGCAGGATGAGCACGGCAATCTGCTTCACCCGTACTTCAAAGACCCGGAAGTCTTCCAGGCCATGATGTACGCGGCGAACTCCGGCAAGTCCCGGAATATCCATGAAGCGTATGCGTGGGCGATTCAGTTCCACCCGCAGGCGCAACAGGACCGGGTAAAACAAGCCGAACAGCAGGCGCTCCAGCAAGCCGCTCAGACCACACGCGTAGCCAGACAAGCATCCGGGGCTTCAAACAACGTTTCGGGCGCATCCCGCCCCCGAGACACCCAGCCGAAGACGCGCGAAGAAGCCATGAGGATGGCCGAACGGCAGATCGGCGGATAACCCTAGGAGTTTGTCATGCCTGCAGCAGACCTTACCGAATTTGTCACCGCCTCGGCCCGTAACTGGTCGCCGCAGATGGCGGATAACGTCACCCTCAACAATGCTCTTCTGAATCGCCTACAGAAGAAGGGCAAGATCAAGAAGATCAGCTCCGGCCGCGTGATCGATGAAGCGATCATCTACCCGACCAACGCCAATGGCTCGCTGAAGTGGTACTCCGGCTACGACTCGTTCTCGCCGCCGACCACGTCGGAAGTCCTGGACGCTGCTGAGTTCCAGTGGAAACAGCTAGGTGGATTCATCTCCATCTCCGGTATCGAGAAGATTTGGAACTCGGAGCCGGCCAAGCGCTATGACTACACCGAGGCGCGCCTGGAGCAGTTGGAAGCCCTGATGAAGAATGCCGTTGGCCTTTCGTGCTATAGCAACGGCACGGGCTTCGGCGGCAAGGAGCTGGGCGGTCTTCAGCTGCTCATCGCTGACGATCCGACGGCAGCCGGCACGGTTGGCGGTATCAACCAGCAGACCTTCACGTTCTGGCAGAACAAGTTCTCTGCCGCAGCGGCGACGGACGCCACGAACATTCGCGCCCGCATGGATGACATGTGGCTCCAGTGTACGCGCGGCACGGACATCCCGGACTTGATCCTGGCCGACAAGACCATGTTCCAGCTCTACTGGTCGAGCCTCCAGGCGCTGGAGCGGTACACGTCTCACGACTCGGCGAACTCGGGCTTCTCCACGCTTGCCTTCGTGAACGCCGATGTGATCTATGACGTGAACTGCCCGACGAAGCATATGTACTTCGTCAACAGCGACACCATCAAGCTGAAGTGCTCGCCGGACCGCATCTTCGATGTGGGCAAGCCGCGCACGATCCAGAACGCGGACTATGACGTGATCCCGGTGTTCTTCGCCGGCAACTTCACGGTCAACAATCGTAGCCTGAATGGCGTGGTCATCGCTTCCTAAGCTCAACAGGCCCCAACTCATCGGGGCCTTCACTCAGGGGATTGTATGCAGAACTTCAGCTTCAACGAGCAGGACGTACTGGAACAGCTCAATCGCGGCGCAGGGATCATCGAGACCAAGCGCCCGGTGACCATCTGGTTCTACCTGCATGCGACTCGGGATGATGTTGCCAGCCAGCGAGCGGGGCGTACGATCTTCGTGGACGTCCCCTACATCAGCACCAAGGGTCACGGCGATAAGGACTTCATGAGCGGCCCTGTGAAGCCTGAGGACGTTGGGAACTATCCCGAGGAATGGCGAGCCTTCCAGGAGCGTCTAGCGGACACCCGGACCTCCATTCGCTGCCTACCCAAGCTTCGCCCCAGCATCCTCAAAACGCTGGAAGCTGCAAAGATCGAGACGATTGAGGACTTGGCTGTTGCCAATGTCCAGCCGGAGCTTGAGCAGCACAAGGCCCTAGCCATCCGCTGGCTGGAGATGGCTGGCGATAAAGGAACGGTAATGGTTCCAGCAAAAAACAAAGGTGGTCGCCCCAAGGGCAGCAAGAACAAGGTGACCCATGCCAAAGTCTCTGAAGCAGCTGCTTGACCAAGTTAATGGTGAAGCTGGGTTTGATGTACCGACTCTCTATATCGGCAGCACAGACCCCAACATTGTCCAGTTGGTAGCGATAGCCAACCGCTGCGCTGTTCTGCTGCGCGATCTTCACCTGCAATTCCTCGTCAAGCAGGCGAACATCCCGATGACGAACGGGACGCCTACGGAAGACTCGCGAATCTTCAGCTTCCCGCTTCCGGACGACTATTACTGTCTCGTCCCCGATACAACGTATCAGTTCGGCCGTATCGATCCGGCACAGTTGCCGACTCCAGCGAGCACATGGGCCTACCTGAAATCCCGCTCCGGCCCGGAAGGTCTTCGTGTTCGTGATCGCATCATCGGAGACCGACTCTACGTCTTCTCTCCGGATGCCACGCAGTCGCAGCAGTTCGAATACATCTCCAAGAATCCGGTGGGGACTCTAGTCCCGGCTACCTCATTCGCTGGTCAAGCTGGGGTCTACGAGGGTCATGAGACCTTCACAGCAGACACAGATATCTGGCTGCTGGATGACGCGCTGATCGAGCTTGAAATCATCTGGCGCTACAAGCTCGCCAAGGGGCTCGACTCTGGGCAGGACAAGGAGAACTCCAGGCTCTATCAGAACGAGCTGAGAGGGCGTGACGCAGGCGCCCAAATCGTATACCCGCCTGGACTCTGGCCGTGGCCAGGGTTCGAGCCGTATACAAACCTGTGGGTGCAGTAAATGCCTGCCGTCTCAATCCCGGCTCCGGTGGGTGGGTGGAATGCCCGCGACGCCTTGGAGAACATGGAGCCTACGGATGCCGTAGAGCTGATAAACCTTGTTCCGAGCAATGGGGTCGTAGCCGGGCGCGGCGGTAGCCGGGTCATTTTCTCCGGGCTCGGATCACAAGTCGATTCCCTGATCCCGTATGAAGGCGACAGCGCGAAGAAGTTCCTGGGGGCGTGGGGTGATTCCATCTATGACATCACCGATTTCTCCGTTCCCCCCGTAAGTCTTGCCTCGGGCTTCCTGTTCGCCCAATGGCAATATGCCAGTTTCGACAACAATCTTGTCCTGGTTGACGGGGTTGATCATGCGCAGGTCTACAACGGAACCGCGATCAGCCCGATGGTAGTAACGCTCGTAGCGACTCCGGTCAACGCAGCATTCACGCTCGGAACCGGAACGCTTGCCACGGGCACGTATTACTACCGCGTGTCGGCGATCAACAATTCTGGCGAGACGCTGGCTTCTACGGAAACGAGCCTCGCGATCACCGGCCCCGCAGGCGTCAACGTCAACTGGACGAAAGTTACCGGAGCGACGGGATACAAGGTTTATGGCCGCACAACGGGCGCAGAGCTGCTTCTAGCTACGGTCGGAGATGTGGCGACCTTCCTGGACAATGGGAGCCTGACGCCCTCTGGAGCGCTTCCTGGGGCCAATACGACAGGCCCAACGGCCAACTCCCTTTATGGTGTGACGAACTTCAAGGGGCGCGCCTTCTACTGGCAGTTCCGTTCGACCTCTGTCTGGTATGCGGCGGCAGGGTCTTTCCAAGGCATGCTTACCGAGCTTCCCTTGGGAAATGTCTCTCAGCGCGGTGGCTATATCGTCCAGGTCATCACGTGGACCCGTGACTCTGGAGACGGTGTAGACGACTACTGCGCCTTCATTTTCAACACCGGGGAAACGCTGATCTACCAGGGTGATGATCCGAGCAATTCCCTGCGCTGGTCGATGGTTGGCAGATATGCTCTCGGTCCTCCTGTGGGGGTTAGGGGTCATGCCCGCTACGCCTCCACGGAGATCATCATCACCGCAGACGGGTTTGTCGGGCTGGATGAGGCGATCCAGAATGCCCGCTCGGAAGTGATCGACACCTTCGGTGGGAAGATCGTTAGCGCTGCCAAGAAGGCGGCACAGGTCTACAAGACCTTCTACGGATGGAGTGCGACCTATTACCCGGCCGGGAATCTCTTCCTGGTGAATATCCCCCAATCGGATACCGCTTCCGAACAGTATGTGAAGAACACCAATACCGGGTCATGGTGTCGGTTCCGGGGCTGGAACGCCCGCTGTTTCGCGGTGAACGACGAACGCCTCTACTACGGAACGGCAGATGGGAAAATATTCCTCGCCGATGTCACCAGCCGGGATGGGGATCGCCAAGCCTATTCCGATGGCGGGAACCCGATCCAGTATGAGTGCCTGACGGCCTACCAGAAGTTCGGCTCACCAGGGCTCAAGACGCAACTCACCAGCGCCCGCGTCATCACCAACGTGTTTGACCGCAGAGCGCTTAGCCTGAATGCGTTCGCTGACTACCGGACCAAGCCTCTGCCGCCTGTGGATACGCCTGTCGAGCAGGTGCAGGGGCAATGGGACGTATCCAACTGGGATGAGGACTACTGGGCGGGCGATGACAATGATGCCTCCAGCTTCTCGGCGCGGCCCGTCTTCCGGCCTATCACCGCGTTCGGCTTCGCCACGGCCATGTCTATCCGATACCGCTCGATCGTGCAGAACATCGTGTGGTACTCCACGACTTTCGTCTATAACCAAGGTGGGATCAACTAATGCCCTGGACCGGAGCTTTTTACGTTCGTGACAATGGCCAGTTCACCGGCTCTCTGGTCTGGACGGATGACCTGAATGCTTCCATCAAGATTTTGGCATCCCGTCACGACACTCATGACCAAGACATCGCGGATGGCATCACCGCCTGCCTGAACAAGAATGGGGCGAACAGTCCGACCACGGATATCTCGTGGGCGAACCACAAAATCCTGAACCTATTCCCGGGCTCGTCAGCAACCGATGCGGCGCGGACGGGGCAGACCATTACGGCTCTGGCCATTGATCCGTCCACCAAGATTCTGACGGCGACGCGGGCGGACGGCACGTTGACCGTGGACCTGACTCCTATTGTAGTCGCAGGAGACACCTCCGACTTCGCGCGGCTCAGCATTCCGCAAACCTTTGCAGCGCAAAATACCTTCTCGCAGTCCCCTATTGTCCCCGGCTATGTCATCAACAAGTCGGGCGGCAACGTTGACATCTGGACGCATTTCGCCGACTCCAGCACGCTCTCATGGAGAGCAACGGGATCGTTCAACAACATCCTGCAGTGGATTCCTACAGCCTCTGGTGCGTCGAACCTTTTCATTGATGGCGCCAAGGTTCTGACGGATGAGAATACGACGTTCGGCCAGTACCTGACTGCGCAGTCAAATGCGATTGTGACGGGCAGTTGGGCATTCCTGGCTTCCTCAATCCTGCTTCCTCCGAATGTCACGTTCTCGTCCAATGTAGGAAGCTCTTGGAACTATAACGTCACCGCGAGCACGATGAGCTGGACCCCATCTGCCGGAGGTCCGGCGCTCAACTACTTCGTGGATGCAGGAACCTATTCAGCAGGGGCTGCAGTGCTGATAAACAGCATCCCCCTGTGGGATCGTCAAGCCTTTCGGGTGATCGCTTCGGCCATCCCTACGGGCGGTAAGCCGAATGACTGCGCCATCGTGCAGACGGGGGGGAACAAAGGCCTCTGGTCCAACATCGCTGGCACCTGGACGAAGATTCTGTAAATGGGCCGTAACCGCACCCTCCAGGAGCGGATGACGCAACTCATCCCTGACCCAACTGGGCAGCCGGATGGAATGGTTGTTGTCACCAAGCGCGAGCCAGACGAGCTAGGAGGCACGCGGTACGTCTACGCCCTCTCTGCTGGCGGCGGTGGCGCGACAGGCCCTACGGGTTCCACTGGGCCTGCAGGACCGACCGGAGCAACCGGCCCCACTGGCCCCACTGGAGCTATAGGCCCAACTGGCGCGACAGGCCCTGCCGGAGCCACTGGCGCGACAGGTCCAAGCCTACGCTCCCCTGGATGCGGGTTCGACAACGGAGGAATCGTCCTAGGAACGCGGAATCGTATTGGAAGTGTCCCCTACGGAGGGAATGTGACCGCCTGGGCGATTTCCGGGGCAGATGGTGTTATGGGATCAGCCTCCATCGTTGTGCGCCACCGAGCGCTGGCGAGCTATAACACGCCTGTCACGTTGTTCACGGCCACGCTCACCACGAGCGATCATGCCACGGGGGCCGGATCAGGAACGCTCGTGGCAGGAGATTGGCTTGAGTTCAACCTGAGTGGCGTCACGCTTCATACATGGCTCACTATCACGCTGACGGTGCAATAAATGGCGATCATCCATCTCACCGAGGCCTCCATTGGCGCTCCGAGACTCTCGGGGACGAATGGGGATTTGAACGCCGTTTTGCGATGGGCGCTCGTGCAGAACGGATGGGCGATTGAGTTCACGAACGGAACGACCGCCGATGTGTTCCGCCCAGGTACTGGCAACCGTTTCCGCCTTTGCGTGCAGCACGACAGCGCGGTCTCCGGTAACGCAGGCCTTGCAACTGTCCGTGGCGCAGAGAACGCGTCCAACGCCACGACATACATCGATCCGTTCCCTACTGTCGCGCTGGTTGGAAACACGCTAGCGAACTGGGCAGTTTCCAGCGCAGCAAACACTACGAGCCGCGCGTTCGACATTTGGGTGGCACCGACCTACGTAATCTATGCGGTGAACTTTGCCGGGGCAACGAATCAGTGGGAGATTCATTTCTTTGGTGACATTCCACCAGCGCAAGCGGGCGATCCATATAACACAACTGTATTTGTAAGGCAGGTGGCTGGAGCTCCTGGCACTAGCATATTCATTACCACTGCGCAGGCCGCATCTTTGACTGGTTCAAATCTTTGGTGGTGGGCACGCACATTTGATGGAACGATCAAGTCAACGACTGGTGGCCCTAGCAACATATACAGCTCAGCTTGGGGGGCCATTACCAGCGCAGGAGCTGCACTTACCGCACCTACCACGGGGATAACCACTCAGAAAGTTTCTATGAAGGATACCGGGTCTACCAGTACCACTCCTACAGTAGGAGAAGCACTTGTTGTGAGAGGATGGTTACCTCAGATCATCAATCCCTTGCATCAAGGGAAGGGCACGACAAATACGCGCGATACGTATGTAGACACTGCCTATAACGCGCTGTTCAGCGGAACAATATTCGCAAGCGGAAACGTGACCACCTCCCCCTTTCTTGTCATAGAGGGGGACACGTGGACCCCTCCGCCAATCTGATATGGCGGCTCTCGGGAACGTAGGAAAGCACACGTCAGCGCCCTCTGCGCAGGAGAACCCGTGGCGGTTCTTCATGCAGGACAAGCAGCCGACCATGCTCAACGTCGCGATGTCTGCTACATCTGACATTCCAGGGTGTTTCGCAGTTCTCACCCGCAATGCCACGTTCCAGCAATTGACGCGTGCGAATTCGTCTGGGGTTTGGGCGTTCTATGACATGGACGACAGCAACAGTCAGGTCTACAGCATTGCCACATATACTCAGGATGGCGCGACAGGTGAAGCGTGGACTGCGACTGTCACCGGCAACGTAGTGGTCGTCACCAAGACCTTCGCCGCTCAGCGCTCAACTGCGGCCTTCTTTGCCTAGGACAAATCCACCTCTCTAAGAGTGTAGTTACCGCGCTCCAAACACCGCTAGCGCCTCATCCACGCCAGTCACCACATGAACAGTGACTCCGTGCTGTCGCAGCATATCGTGTAGCCTCACCTGATCCGCCGTCAGCGATTTACCACGCCCACCCAGGTTCTTGATCTCCAGTAGGTACAGAACGCCACGAGACGCGCAGAGAAGGTCTGTCAGACCGTTCCCAGCCGAACTGGCTACGTGGACGCCAACCCCAATAGCTCGAAGCGCTGAGACGATTTCAGACTGGTTGGAATCGACCTTCCGGGCATATCTAGGAGCGCCCATTGGACTCCCCGCGCTGCCGGGCGATGGCCCTTGCTCTTCCGATCAGAAAGTCTCCGATGTAGTCCGGCGTGCAATATCCCGATGGAAGCCACTTGATACCCGCAATCGCCTTCTCGTAATCCTCCACCCGCACCGCATCCAGACGTCGGTTGAACGTCCCTCCTACCTCGATAGCGGGATCGGCTCCTATAGTACTGCTATAGGATGGAGAAGAATCTATAGGAGTGCTCCTGCGGTTCCAGACAATCAGAGCCATCGCTCGCTTACGCTCAGTCCACTCGCCTTCGGGGATGTCGTTCTCGTCTGCCGAGAAGCAGTCCAACTCGTATTGGCACGTCTCGCAGCGAATGCGATGACAGCCATTGCCGTCACACCTGCACCAATCGACAGGGCCGCCACAACTGAAGCACGGAAGTAGCTCGCTCATCGCTCGGCCTCGGCGGCTGAGATGCGCCTGAATGGGATGGAGTCCGGATACTCGCCTGGCGTAAGGTGATCGACCTTCCACAAGCCGGCTACATCACGCTTGAGATACACGATCTCTTCCCCCGCCCTCTGCCGGTGGGCGTCGTAGGCTTCAAGTATTTCCGTCGCTTGGTGGGCGATCATGTGTGGCTGATGCCCAAGCGGCGTCTCGTCGTGGTAGCGCCGCAGCAACTTCATCGCCTTGTCCAGCAACTCCTCACCGGCCATGGGGATCTCCCTGGACGTCCAGAAAGTCGCCGAAGAATTCGCGCATGTCATCTGCGTCGAACACGGTGTGGCCGTTGTTCAAGCGGTAGCACCGCAGCTTGGCACCGGCAATCTCAAGCACGCCGGAGTGCGTAGCGTAGGGGATACCATCCATTGGTCCGGCGGGGTTCTCCGCTCGCTTGGTAGGAGTCCACTCGACGGTTTCGAGCATCGCGTCAATCGGTTTCACGACTTCACCTCCCGCACCCCTGCCTGCGAGGGAGGGGCTGCTCTGCGGGCATCAGCAAATGGATTGGCAAGCTGCGTTTCCAACTCGGCGGCGCAGGAGGACCAAACGGAGCGCATATGTCCGTTGTGCCCTATATCCGCAGCAAGCGTCCTCCACTTCTGAGGGAGACCGAGCAGGAACTGGCTCAGAGCAACTGCACCCCCGCCGTCCTCGGCCGCCAGGATGGATGCAGGGGTGGCGACGGGCCAGTATGAATTGCTCATGGGAGATTCCTCCGTTTTTCGTACTCCGGCAGAGAGTGCTCCACTAAATCCAGGTAAGCGCGCATAGCACGAAGCAAGTGAGGCGCGCGGTTCTTGCAGACAGCGGCTTCATATTCGTTTGCGAAGCAAGAGACCATCTCGCGAAAATTGGTGGCTCCCCGCATGGCGTCATCTAGGGCAACAGGTAATACAGGCTGCGTAGCTATCACGTCTCATCCCCCGCAGCGGCGACCTTCTGGTGGGTTCGGAGTTCGGCGATTTCCTCACGGAGCCGCAGGCGTTCTTCGTGCGCAGAACGGAACCACGAGGCAAGCGTGTCCCAATCTAGCGGCGCGAGTCGGTATTTCTCGATGAACTCACGAAGCCATTCAGGCGCCGCAACCTCATCCCGCACGGCGGGGGAGGCAAGGGCGTCACGATATCCAGCGTAAAAGTGATGCTGCGATCCCCGCCAGTTCGATGCGTCTGCGATGTATGACCGGTAGGCGATTTCGATAGCCTCATCCGTTACCGCCGTCCCCTGCGAGGGGGCGAGGGTGGGTGGGGCCTTCTGCAGTCGATCGAATCTCGATACCAGCGCTTCGGCAATGCTCGTGTCCCAAACGTTCGACAGGAACCCACGTAGGAAGCGAGCCATATCGCAGAGAAGCTCCCCGCCCTCGCCGGCAAGCGGTGGGGTAGTGGTGGGCGATTCCTGTCGAAGCAGATGCATCTCCAGTTCAGTGGCGCAGTCATCCAGCGCATCCACTACACATCGCGGGAGATTCACGTTGTCGGCACGCTTGCGCCAACGGTCAATCAGCTCTTGCGCCTCGCTGCTATGGGTATTCTCAGTGCTCATGGTCGGGGGCCTTGGGTTCGTATAACTCAATGATCTGCTCACCGCGAATGTGGACGAACCTGACGCATCCTTCTTTCAGGATTGAATAAGTGTGAATAGCGACTTGTTTTTGATATCGCGTTTGGATGTCTTCGCATACGCCTATTCTCGTAACGCCGTCATGGTCAACAAACGTGATTGTCTCTCCGCCGCGCAATACGGGCGGTTCCCACACGTACCCGTTTGAATAGCAGTTTGAAACCTTGAGCATCACACTTTCTCCACAGCCGACCAGCGGCCGTTGTTGTAGACGATGAGTCCGCGCTTGCGGAGGGAATCGGTTCGCGCCATGAAATCTCGGATAGATATCGGCGCTTCAACCCGGCTATATGTATCGAAGTAATATCCAGTGCCATCCCGAATCGCCTTCACGATTGCTGCGTCCAGGGAGGCGTAGTCAGGGGTCATCACGCGGTCCTTTCCTTCGTCGCCGGCTGAAGAATGAAGATCGGCGTTACGGCGACCTCCACCATTGCCAGTTGAATTCCTGCCATCTGCATGCGCTCGATGCCATCTCCCGTGCGCTTCTCCATTGCGGCAATCGCTGCATCAGGCGTAGCGAACGTCTCGCACTGGCATCCCTGACCCTGCGACCACCAACCCCAACGAATCTTCTTTTCCACCTACGCCTCCTTCGCATCGCCAGTGGGGAGGGGCGGCAGCGGCATCCACCATTCGGGGCCATGCGGCCAGTCGCCACGGTCGTCATCAGTCCATCCTTCTCCGCTCCAGTGGCCATGGTCTACGCCGCCGTCATTCCATCCGACGATCACTTCCGTCCGATCCCTCGGAGCCGTCTCTATCGGCTGCCAAGCCACGGCCTGCGCGTTGCTGGAGGGGAGGTTTGCCAGAGCTTTGATAGCAGCATCGATCGCGCGCTCAGAATACAGCTCCGGCGTGTATATGCCCTCCAACATCTCCTGCACGGCCCGGCGGTCGACGGTGGTCATGGCTGTGGCTCCGGGAGGCGGTCGCGGGTGTTCCACGTTTCGTTGGCCTGTTGTTCCGTGTGGCACAGTCCGTTGGACGCGCCGCACTTTTCGCACTCGATGTACCAGTAGCGGCCCTGCGCAGCCATATTGGATTTCTCCGATCCGCAGAACGGGCAGCTAAGTCGAACATCCACCTTCCTCTCCTCACTCATGGCGATTCCTTATTGGGGGCGCATTGCTGCGGTGAGTGCCACAGTCGTTTCTTCCACCAGGTCATCGAATTTCTGCCGAGTGATGACGGAACGCTTGTTCGCCGCATACGATTCGCTATCAGCTTCATACCAATAGGTCTGCCCGAGACTGAAAGCCCTGGACAATGCTTTGCGTACAACTTCAATCTGGTCACTCACAGCACTTCCCTCTCTGTCTGTCGTGGGGCAATTCACGCCGGCTCGTATCGGCCTTCTTTCACGAACGAATCAACCTCGTCCTGCAGGCTTTGCGCATCGGAGTAGCTGATGTAGCTGAGCAGTTCGCGAATTGCGGCCAATGCATCAGGCGACTCAATCTTCGTCGTCCCGTGTTTTTCCTTGATCGTCACCAACACCTTCATGGCTGTCCTCTGTCTGTCGTGTTCACTGCGCGCTGGTGGGGTGGCTAGGCGTAGTCCGCAGCGTCAACGTGGTGATCTGCGTGGCGAATAGCGCGCTCCACTTGCTCTCCCTCAGGCAATTCGCGCGTCTTCGTCTCGACAAGATTTCTGCGGATGTCGAAGCCAATCTCTTCGATAGCGAAGTCACGTGCCGAATCCGCTTCATCGGCGTTGGTAACTACCACTGTCGTCACGCTGAAGAACTGAATCTCGAACGTCTTGCTCATCGTCGTATTCCAAAGTGGGAGCGTCCGTGATCCGGGTGAGTGGGGTGGCCGGTGGTGAAGTTCCGGCTTGAGTTCATCGGCTCCTCCGAGTCCAAGTCCTGACTCGTGAGTGGCTGCGCCAATCCGCGTTTCCGCGTCGTAGGTTGTCCTACGCCTGACCCGTGTCTGCCTTACTTGCGGATCACCATTCCGCATTCACCCCGTAAAACGCCTACTTCGCCGCGTCGAACGTGCTCGTGATCTTCGGCGCATGCTTCTCGCCGACGATGGAGAACGTGATGTCGCCGTCGTCCAGGTCGAGTTGCGCACCCACACGCTCGCCGATGGTGTAGATGACCAGGTTCCCGCCGATGAACTTCGGGTTGTCCACGATCGTTTTGCCGTTCTGCTCGACAATCAGATGGAACGGACCGCCACCGGCCGTTTCGTTGATCGCGAGGTATCCGCGCCCTTTACTGCCCGGCGCGAGGTCGGACTTGGACACGTTGTAGCGCTTGCCGTTGACGAGCTGGATGCTGTTGCCAACGTTCTTGTTTAGAGGATGGCCGAAATCTAGGCTGATGCTCATGGTGACTCCTGTATAGGCCGCAGAGCGCGGCGGAGATGGTAAGCGCTACCCCTATAGCACACTAGGTAGCAGTGCGCCCACAATCGCGCACAGTGCGATCCAGAGGCATAGCGCTGTCAGCGTCTTGGCGTCGTTCCGGGTGAAGATGAAAATCACCGGAGAAGTATTTCGCGGCCCAGGTTGCCATCCTCTCGCCATTCGTGAGAGGCCGAAGATCGCCGTAGGTTTCGATGCGTTTGGCATACATTTCAGACCTCACTTAAGACTATCGGCTAGGTCAGAGAAGTAGCGGGAATAGAGACAGAATGCTCCTGACAGAAGTCCCAAGGCAATGCACTGGGGCGCGCCTTTGCACAGCGCCATGACAGCTAGCGCTCCCCAGATTATCGAAAGAATCGCGCAGATTGCGCACATTACTTGACATATTTTCATCTAACGCCCCTAGCGTTGAGAGTGTGTGAACCTTACCAGTGGCGGCATATGCCGTCAAGCGTAGTCAGACAATCTTGATATGATTTTCCGCTATGAGGAAGGCCAAGGTCCTTGCAATTCCTTCAGCGTGTGCTAGGCGCAGCTTGTCACGCCCGTACCCAGCAATACCTACACGACCATCGACCGCACCGTGACAGTGAAAACATGCCCAGGCGCCGATGAGGTCCGGAGATTTCAGGCCTTTCCCGCTGATGCCGGCGAGACTGTAGTGGGCGAGGCATGTCGTTTCTCCCCCACCATCGCAGCCCGGGAGCCTGATCTGACATGCGCGGTCTCTGGCAAGTTCTCGTAGGTTCATTGGCTGAATTTCACTCCGTGCTCAGCGCCAAAGGCGAATACAAGCTCGATCAGGTCAGCACACTCAGCAACTTTCAGGTCTTTACTGCTAGCCCCGAGAACCACGAAGCCTCCATCGATCCCAGGAACCGCGCGCTGGCCTTTACGGTAGGACGCCACGAACATATGTCGGAAATCGTCCTGCGATAGCTTTTGGCCATGCCAGACTACCTGTGCAGCGACTTCCCCGCAGAGCGCTTGCAGCTTGTCGTTCTGCAACCGCGTCCGCGTCGGCTCGCACTCGTCCACCTTGATCCGCGCGACCTTCCCGGCGTCTGTGAGAACCTTCACGGCGTTATAAGCTGCAACCATGACGTTGCGCAGGGTGTCTTTCTTGGCGAGGAATTTGCTCATAGTCAGAATGGCGGCAGTTCGTCCTCGAAGCCATCGCGAGGCGAGGATTCCTCCTTACGCTTCGCGCCAAGCATCTGCATCTCGCTACCGACGATATCGGTGCTGTACTTCTCGACGCCTTCCTTGTCGGTGTACTTGTTCGTGCGCAGCGAGCCTTCGACGTAGACGGACGAACCTTTCTTCAGGTACTGCCCGGCAATCTCTGCGAGCTTCCCGAAGAACACGATGCGGTGCCACTCTGTGCGCTCCTGATCCTCGCCAGATTGCTTGTCCTTCCACTTCTCTGACGTAGCCACGCGGAGATTCGTGATCGCGCCTCCGCCAGCGGTGTAGCGCGTCTCCGGGTCGGCGCCCAAGTTGCCAACGATGATGACCTTGTTTACACCCTTCATGTGCGGTC